>Ga0209117_1000045_pt1 | contig 106516 bp, 107 predicted proteins | sample BlaSpr_A8_OM2_M2_FD_187978 | JGI IMG/M metagenome (GOLD analysis project Ga0209117, IMG submission 187978) | Forest soil microbial communities from Thunder Bay, Ontario, Canada - Black Spruce, Ontario site 2_A8_OM2_M2 (SPAdes) (version 2) | ecosystem: Environmental > Terrestrial > Soil >... | reverse complement strand
CCGGCCATAGTGTCCAGGGCGACCGACCGGTGGAGCTCGCCCAGCTACTCAACGCGTTCCTCAAGGAGGCCTGAGATGGCGGTCGACGGAAAGTTGCTCGAAGGTAGGGTCGCGGTTGTCACTGGGGGTGCCGGAGGTATCGGTGGGGCGATCTGCACCCTATTCGCCCAGCACGGGGCCGACGTGGTCATCGCGGACATCGACAGGGATCGGACCGCGGCGGTTGCGAAGAGTGTGAAGAAGCACGGTCGCCGAGCTCTGGGCGTCGTGGCAGACCTCACCAAGAAGCGTGGGGTCGACAGGCTGGTGAAAGCGACCGAGGCTAAGTTCGGCCGGGCGGACATCTTGATCAACGGGCTCGGCCATCACCTCTCCACCGGTGGTCCTTTCGAGCAGTCGACAGAGGCGCAGTGGCAGGCCCTGTACGAGGTGAACTTGCTACATGTATTTCGTGTGACCCAAGCGTTCGTTCCGGGAATGAAGGAGCGTGGCTGGGGCCGGATTGTCAACTTTTCGTCGGTCGAGGGTGTCCGCTCCGCCCCAGCGCTGGCCGTATATGCGTCTTTCAAACGCGCTATCGATGGCTTTACCAAGAGCCTGGCGGTCGATCTGGCCCGCTACGGAATCCTGGTCAACGCGCTGGGTGTCGACAAGACCAAGGCTTACCAGGTCGGGTTCTATGAGCTCCCGCCCGAGTACGAGAGGCTCGTCGAAACGTTCATTCCGGCCGGTCATTACGCCGAAGGCATGGATGTCGCCAAGGTCGCCTTGTTCCTGGCCAGCGATCTCAACACGTGGGTCGTCGGGCACACCGTCATCGCCGACGGGGGGACGTTGTCGGCGGGCGGCTGGTTCAGGACTCCGAAGCGTTGGACCAACCAACCGCTGCTCACCCAGTACATCGAAAATGACCCCGCGATCAATGAGCGGCGGCCGCCGATGGTTCAGTGAGGAGGAAGATGGCAACTCGACTCAAGGGCATCAACCACGTAGGGGTCACAGTGCGCGACCTCGACCGCTCGCTCGCTTTCTATCGCGACTTTTTCGGAATCGAGCCGTTGTTCAAGGGAGTCGGCGAGAACGCCGACATCTCGAGGTCGGTTGGTCTTGATGATGTTCGCGTCCGATTTGCATTCATCGACCTGGGAAACGCGCGGATCGAGCTGCTGCAGTACGAGCGCCCGTTGGGCCGCCAGACCCAAGACATGCGCAACTGCGATGTCGGGGCGATCCATATCTGCTTTGACGTCGATGACCTGACGGCGAAGTACGAGCAGTTGAAGGCCGGCGGCATCAAGTTCATCACGAGCCCGATCCGGCTGGATGACGATCAAGGGGCGCTGGCCGGGCTTCAGTACGTGTACTTCCGCGACCCAGACGGGCTGATGCTGCAGCTTTACGAGATGCCAAAAGCAAAGGTGGACATTGTTCCTGAGCCCCAACATTAAAATGATTAAGGTGTACGGGTGATGGCGACCTCAAGCCGGTTGGCGTCGCATCACGTCGAACTGGGCGACGATTCGGCGGTCCAGGACTATTTCTGGACCAAAGGTTGGACAGACGGTCTGCCAGTTGTTCCACCAACGCCAGCCCTCGTTGAATCGTTCCTAGATCTGGCGGGTATCGAGCCCCATCAGGTAGTCGGCGTCTTACCGGAGCGTGCCAGGGAGATAACCGCCGAGAAGGTGGCAATCAACGCTGTCATGGCAGGCTGTCTTGCCGAGTATTTTCCCGTCGTCCTGGCGGCATGGCAGTCCATATCGACACCCGTATGGAATCTCAACTCGGGCGCGATGTCGACATCAGGTCCGGCACCGCTGATCATCGTCAACGGCCCGATCGTGAAGCAGATCGGGATGAAGACAGGCCAGAACCTGTTCGGGCCTGGAAACCGCGCCAACGCGACGATCGGGCGTGCTCTGCGGCTGATGTTGATCAACCTCGCCGGCGCGGCCGGCGATTTCGACGTCGCCTGCATGGGGCACCCTGGGAAGTACAACTACTGCATCGCCGAGGATGAAGAGCAGGGTGTGCCGGGATGGGAGCCCCTGCACGTCCAGCGCGGTTTCCGCGCCGACCAGTCGGCGGTGACAGTGGTCAACCTTGAAGGTCCGCAGCACGTCAACGACGTGTTCTCGTCGACGCCGGAGCGGCTGCTGCGAAACTACGCCGACCATATCAAGACTTTCAACCAGGGCGGTGCCTGCGTGACGGTCATGAATCCTGAGCACCGTCAGATCCTGAAAGATGCCGGGTGGTCGAAATCAGATGTCAGCCAATTCCTTTTCGACAACTCGGGGCGCACCTACACGGAAATGAAGCAAAGCAGCCGGATCAAAGGGAGCGTCGAGCCGGGCGATGACGAGAAGGTCTTCAGGTGGTCCCGATCCGCGGACGATTTCCTGATTGTCGCCGGCGGGGCAGCTGGGACGTTCTCGATGGTAATCCCGCCTTGGGCGGGGGGTGTTTGGAGCGAGCCGGTGACCTCTTTAGTGGCAGAGCCCGGATGTGCGGGGGAGTGCTTCATCTGATGGCCTCGACGAAAACGCTCGGGCTGGTCGTGCTCGACCCGACGGTCGGAGAGGAAGTTCGGGCGAAGACGCCGGCTCGCCGCCTGGCAAGTCTCCAGGGAAAGCGAATCGGCCTCATGACGAATCACAAGCCGATGGCGGACGTTTTCCTGACTTACGTTGGGGAGCTCCTGCAGAAAAGGTATGGCGTCGAGTGGGAGCTCGTTGACAAGCTCGATCCATCAAGAATCGCATCGCGCGAAATCTTTGATTCGATGTCGGCCAAACACCACGCGATCATCACCGGCGTCGGTGATTGAGGTGGTTGTACTTCGTGCAGTTTGCACGACGGCATCGAATACGAGAAGCGTGGCGTACCAGCGTGCGTGGTGGTCACCGAGCGGTTCATCACGACGGCGGACCTGACGGCCAAGATGGCCGGCATGCCCGGCTACCAGTACGCGCTCATCCCGCACCCGCTCTCGCGGGCGTCGGCGGACATGCTCAAAGGACGAGCTGAAGCGGTCATCGAGCGAGTGATCGAGCTGCTGGTCGAACGACCCGGACAGGCTCGCTAGGCGGGTTTCAAGGAGCGGACGAGCTCGCGCTTCTCGACCTTTCCAAGGGCGTTCTTGGGCAGATCATCGAGGAAGACCACCCGCCGCGGAGCCTTGAACCCGGCAAGGTCGCGCCGGCAGGCGTTGACGACGTCGGCTTCGCTGATCGACCGGTCCGAGCGGACCACGAACGCTGTCACCGCCTGCCCCCACACGTCGTCGGGGGCGCCCGCGACCGCGGCCTCGACGATCCCCGCCATTGCCATGATCACGTTCTCGACCTCTAGCGGAAACACGTTCTCGCCTCCACTGAGGATGGTCTCTGCGATCCGACCGGTCACCGAGATCGCACCGTCCTCGTCCTCCCGGCACCAGTCGCCGGTCCGGTACCAGCCGTCCGGTGTGAGGGCGGATGCGCTGAGCTCCGGCTTGCCGAAATAGCCATCCATGAGCAGGGAGCCGCGGACCTGCAGCTCACCCCATTCGCGTCGCGGCAGCTCGACTCCGGCATCGTTCACGACGCGGATCTCCATCAGGTCGCACGGCACTCCCACCGAATCGAACCGGCCGGAGCGAAAGATCTCGACGTTGGAATAGGTCATCGCCGTGAATTCGGTTGCTCCGTAAACACCGAGCGGAGGCAAGCCCAGCCAGCGCTCAACGCGCTCCGAGGTGATAGCCGCCATGGGGCTGCCGCCCCACAGCAGCGTGCGCAGGTGCGGCAGGTTGGGAGGCGCGGCACCCTCGGCGCGCACCATCATTTCGTACTGAGTGGGGACCATGTGCAGCATCGTGATGTTCTCGCTTGCGCACAGCGCGAGCGTCTGAGAGGTGTCGAACCGGTCGGTGACGAGCACGGTGGCTCCGCGCACGAGAGGGGCGATGGCGAAGTTGTAGACGCCGGCCGAGTGCATCGGGATCGTGTAAAACCAGGCGTCGCGCCCATAGGTGGGGACCGATGCGATGCAGCCAAGCGCGGCCCCTAGGTTTGCCGCGTGGCTCCGCATGACGCCTTTCGGCACACCTGACGTGCCCGACGTGTAGTGGATCGCCTGCATCTCGTCGTCGTCGACGTCGACACGCGGATCGGCGGGCGAACCCCGATGCTCGAGGTCCGAGAAGAGGTGGTCCGCCGGGCCGACGGAGCTCCGGTCGTCCGCCACCATGATCGCGCCGCGGACGCCGGCCACGGGCGCGTACCGCCTCGGCTACGGCGGAATGCGCCGGCTCGGTGATCAGGTAACGTGCGCCGGCGTCGGCCACGACGCGAGCCGCTTCGGCGGGTGCCAGCCGCCGGTTCATCGGCACTGACACGAGGCCGGCGCGCGCGAGCGCGAAGAGGGCGGTGAAGTACTCGGGCCGGTTGGCCAGGAAGATCGCCACGCGGTCGCCGCGGTCGAGGCCGAGGTCAGCAAACGAGTTCGCCATCCGATTGGCCGCAAGGTCGAGCTCGCCGAAGGTCATGCGGCGTTCGCCGTTGAAGGAGATCGCGACCCAGTCGCCCCGCTGGTCAGCCGAACGGCGAAGGACGTCCCCGAGCGTGGCTGACTTCATCGAGCCCCATTCTATCTATCATCTAGCTGATGGACAGGGGCTGAGCAGCCCGGTGGACTTCGAGCTCACAGCCGAGCAGACGGCCTGGCGCGACGAGGTCCGCGAGTTCCTCACCGCCTTCCGCCACCCTGGTCACCTGGATCCCGACCACGACCTCCAGTCGGCGCCCGAGCTCGCCGGGTTCCGGCGGCAGCTGATCGAGCGAGGCTGGTACGGATTGAATCTCCCCGTCGAGTACGGAGGCCTCGGGCGCTCGGCGATCGACAGGCTGATCATGGTCGACGAGTTCGAACGGGTCGGCGCGCCCCACCTTGACCTCACCATCACATCGCTGGCGGCGATCATCGCGCGCCACGGAACGCCCGACAACCGCGCCCGCTGGCTGCCTCCGATCATGCGAGGTGAGATGGAGATGGCGCTCGCCTACTCCGAACCAGATGCCGGCACGGACCTGGCCAGCCTGCGTACCTCGGCGGTTCGTGACGGCGACGAATGGGTCGTCACCGGGCAAAAGATCTGGAACAGCCGCGCTCACCTGGTCACGCACGAATGGGTCGCCGTTCGTACCGACCCGGCAGCGCCAAAGCATCGGGGCATCTCGATTGTCATCGTTCCCGTCGACGCGCCCGGAGTCGAGGTGACGCCGCTCTACACATGGGGCTATGACCGGACAAACCTCACCTACTTCGACCACGTCCGCGTGCCGGCCGAGAACCTGATCGGGGAAACGGGTAAGGGGTGGACTTACATCAACGGCTCGCTCGACTTCGAACGCGTCGTGATCGGCTCTGCGGGTGCCCTCTGGCGCCTTTACGACCTGGTGGTCGAGTTGTGCCGCGAGCGCGGGCTGGATGCCATGCCCGAGGTGGACCTGCGGCTGGCCGAGCTTCGAGTTGACCTCGAGGTCGCGCAGCTGCTCGGCTACCGAACGGCCTCGCTGATCGATGCCGGAGTCGAGCTCAGCGCGGAGGCGTCGGTGCAGAAGGTCTTTTCAAGCGAGCTGCGAACGCGCCTTGCGGACACCGCGATGGAGATCCTGGGCCCTGAGTCGCGGCTCTCCGAGGATCAACCTGGCGCGCCCCTTGCCGGGCTCGCCGAGGCGACTTATCGAGCGGCGCCAATGTTTCGCTTTGGCGGAGGCGCCAGCGAGGTGATGCGCGACCTCATCGCCAGACGCGGTCTTGGAATGCCGCGAGGATAGGCGGCAGTGGACTTCACCCTGTCGCAAGAGGAGCAGTTCGTGCAGCGCGCCGCGCGTGACTTCATGGGGGCTCTCTGCCCGCCGGCCGTTCCGCGTGCTGTTGCGTACGGACCCCAGGTCCTTCAGCGGAAACTCTGGGAAGAGCTCGCGGCCGGCGGATGGCTCGGAACCGCGGTCCCGTCTGAATTCGGCGGCGCCGGCTCTGGTCTCGTCAACCTTGGCCTATTCTCCTTCGAGGGCGGCCGGGCGCTGCTGCCGACCAGCTTCCGCACCACGGTCTTCGCGGCAGCTGCCGTGCTCGCGGCCGGCAACGATGAGCAGCAGCAGCGCTTTCTGCCTGACATGGCAGCAGGCAAGACTGTGGTCGGTATGGCGCCGGACCTACCGGAAGCGGCATCGGTGCAGCTCGCGAGCGGCCTTGCGTCGGGCGTCCAGCAGCTGGTGGCGAACGCCGCGTTTGCGGACATGCTCCTGCTGTTTGCGCGCGCGGAGGACGGCGGCATAGTCGCATTGCTGCTGCCGGCCGCCACCCCAGGCATCACAGTTCGCGCCCAGCGTGCGATCGGCGGCGAGCCGGTGGCTGAGGTGAGCCTGGAGGCGGTTGCCATCAATCGGGAGTCGGTGCTCGGAAGTGCGGCGGCGCCGAATGATCGGGCAGCGATTTGGGAAGGGTGGCTCGATACTGCGCTCGCGCTGCTGTGCATGGAGATGGCGGGTGGCAGTGCGAAAGTGGTCGAGATGACGGCGGATTACATGAAAAAGCGGGAGCAGTTCGGCAGGCCGCTGGGCAGCTTCCAGGCTGTGCAGCATCACCTGGCGAACATGAGGATGCAGGCGGACGGGTCTTACGCGACAGCGCTGCAGGCCCTATGGGCCGCCGCCCATCGGTGTCCAGCACACCTCGAGGCTTCGATTGCGAAGGCGTGGGGAGGAAGCGCTTACAAGGCAGTGACGGTGCTGGCCCACCAGCTCCACGGCGGAATCGGGTACGTGAGGGAATCGGACCTTCATCTGTGGTCGGAGCGTGCGGTAGCCGACGCGCTAAGCCTTGGGACGCGCGACCATCACCTGCGGCGGCTGTCGCACGCACGGGCTTCGCGCTAGGCGGGTTTTATTCGATCCCGCTCGTGAAGCGGTGGTCCCGCGCCCGCATACCGAGGAATCCGTTTGCGGTTCGGTTCAGGCTCAGGAAGGGGAATCGCCGGCCGCATGGTGCGGAGGCTGTGGCCGGCCAGCTCCGAATAAGCCCGCGGTCCGCCTTCCATCCAGGCGAGCTCTATCTCATTGAGCTCGCGGATGACTTTGGCAGGGCTGCCGAGCAGCAGATGGCGAGGTGGAGCCTCGAAACCAGAGGTGACGAGGCTGTTGGCACCCACCAGGACTTTCTCCCCGATGACCGCGCCGTCGAGGACGACGCTGGCGATCCCAATGAACGCGCCGGTGCGGATGGTGCAGCCATGCAGCACTGCTGAATGCCCTACATGGGAACCGGGTTCGAGGATCAGGTCCGCGTCCGGATACGCGTGGAGCACGCATGAGTCCTGGATATTGGAGCCGGCGCCGACAACGATCCGACCGAAGTCGCCGCGCAAGCTCGCCATGGGTCCGATGTAGCAGCCGGCCCCCACGATCACATCGCCGATCAATACTGCCTCCGGGTGAACAAAGGCGGTCGGGTCGACGACTGGGACGATTCCGTCTATCGAATAGACGTGCCCCATCGAGGTGAGGTTCAGCCTTCCTTCATCGACTTGGGAGTGACGCCCATGATCGAGTCGCCCGATGTCTCCGCGCTGCTCGCATGAGCCAGCTGGTGTAGTGCGAAGGAATGGTCGATGGCCGCCTGCAGACCCATCTCGTCCTCCGCGAAGTTGATCGCCTTCTTGGTCAGGGTCAGCGCCATGCGCGGCATTGCCGCGATCTTGTCCGCGACCTCCAGCGTGACTGCTTCGAGTGAAGCCCGTGGCACCACTCGGTTGATCATCCCAAGCTCACGTGCGCGCTGGGCGTCGATCTTCTCGCCGAGGAAGAGGAATTCCTTCGCGAATCGAGGACCCATCTGGTAGGGGTGCGCGAAGTACTCGACGCCGGGCGCGCCCATGCGCAGCACCGGGTCGGCGAAGAAGGCGTCGTCGGCCGCGATGATGAGGTCGCAGGCCCAGGCCAACATCAAGCCGCCCGCTACGCATGCCCCCTGGACCATCGCAATCGTCGGCTTGGGGAGGTTGCGCCAGCGCCGCACCAGCTCCAGGTAGACCTCGGACTCCCGATTCAGGCGGCTCTCGATCCCGGGCTTGCCCACGTGGTCGGGCCACATCGTGACCCGCGGGTACGAAACGTCGATGTCGCGGCCAGGGCTGCCGATGTCATGGCCGGCCGAGAAGTGATCGCCGTTGCCACGCAGGACGATGACGATGACTGAGTCGTCCATAGCCGCTCGGTGGTAGGCGGCATCCAGCGCGTAGGTCATTGCAGAGTTCTGCGCATTGCGATACCGCGGGCGATTGAGAGACAGGACCGCTAACGCGCCACGCCGCTCGTAAAGGACGGGTTCCTCCGCTTCTTGCTTTGACACCTCCGTTAGCGTCGTCCGTCGCGTACCGCGGCCGCCTTGATGGTTTCATCAGCGTCCGCGACCGCGTAGAGCGTCGAGCTCTCCAGGTGGCGCATGGCCACGCGCGTGGCGCCTTCCGCATCGCCCTGCTCGATCAGCTCGAGAAGCCGGTCGTGAGCGCGGAGGCCCGCCCCCTGGGTCTGTGAAGTAGGGAACTTGCGGGACTTCGAAGCCCGTCGTGCCCATTCCCGCTCGTGCGCGGACCACACAGCCTCGAGCGCGCCCAGGACGAGCTTCATGGTCTCGTTATCCGAGAGGGCGACGAGCGCCTCATGGAAATTGCGCCCCGCCTGGGCGAAGGCGATATCGGTGCCCTTCGCCTGGCGCATCTCTTCCTGCAGAGCGCGCAGCTTCGGTAGCACCGCGGTGTTGCGGTCCGGGCGCAGGGCGCAGAGCGCTGCGCAGATCGGCTCGACGCGCCTGATGGCACCGGCGAGGTCGCTCATGGTGACATTTCGCGACTCGAGAACGAGACCGATCATGTAGCCCGCATCGCGGTTGCCTGGTGCATGGACGACCGCGCCGCCCACGTTGCCGCGGCGGACGGTGATCAGGCCCTCCGTCTCGAGGATGCGAAGCGCCTCTCGTAGCGAGGGCTTGGACACCTGGAACTCGTCGAGGAGGTCCTCCAGCTTTGGCAGCATGTCTCCGTCGCTGATCGCGCCGCTGGTGATCCGGGTCCGGAGTGCTTCGGCGACGAGCTCTGCAAGCCGAGGCTGGCGAAGCTGGCGACGGTTCGCGAGGCCTGTGGTGGCAACCGAACCGTCAAGTGAACCCCTGTCCGAGCGCTTCTCTGGCGTCAACATGATGTCCTTTATTATTCTAATGATTAAAACCTCATGCAGACCGATTAATACCCTCGCCTCAGACGCGTGCGGGTCCTGCGGCCAGGCCCGGGATGTCTGAGCGGGTGTGGAAGATGGTGCCTCCGGCTGCGAGGTACAGGTCGTGAGGGTCGCGGCTGCCGAAGCACAGAGTAACCGCAAATTTTTGGGGAGGCGTGACACGGTCGACGAGATCCCCCGCCGGGTTGAAGACGTCGAACGAGTCGCCTGGCCCTGTCGCCACCCAAACGCGACCCGACGTGTCGACCGCGAGGCCGTCGGCGCTGCCTTTCTCGAGTTTCGCGAATACGCGAGGCTGCCACAGAGCCACGTTCACCGCATGGACGCAAGCGCCCACGAAGTCAGCGACGTAGAGGGTCTGGCCGTCAGGCGAGAAGGCCATGCCGTTCGGATACTGGATGCCATCGACGACCTGTTGTTTTTCGTCCAGACCGATCCGCCACACCTCGCCCGGGCGACCCGCTTGGGGCTCGGCCCAGTTCATCCGCAGGGTGCCGACAAGAACGCGGCCCTCGGCATCGGTCGTCAGGTCGTTGAGGCCGAGCGCTCCCTCAGGTGCGAAGAGCTCTCGTGTCTCGCCGTCTCGCACATGGATGAGGGTGCGTCCGGAGATGACGATCCCGCCGTCCGCGTGGAGCGCGAGGCCTCCGACGCCGCGCCGTTTAGGCACTACCGTCGCGACTCCTTCTTCCGTCCACCGGTAGACTCCGCCCGCCGCTGCGTCGCTGAAGTAGAGGCCGTCCCCGTCGCTGCGCATCGCCTCAGGCAGCTCAAGGCCCGTCACCAGTGCACGCATTCGCCCAATTGTCTCGGATGGCTCCAGCGGCCGAGATGACGACGCAAGATGGCGGCGTCGACCTGTCGCTGACGCCCCCCGAGCAGGCCTTCCAGTCCGAAGCGCGTCGCTGGCTGGAGGAGAACGTTCCTCGCGGACCGCTCGAGCATTTCGATACCGACGCCGGGTTTGAGCAGCATCGACAGTGGGAGCGGCGCCTTTTCGAAGGGGGGTGGGGAGTGGTCGGCTGGCCGTCGGAGTACGGCGGGCGCAACGCCACCGGTGTCGAGAGTTTGCTTTTCGAGGAGGAGTACGCGCGCGCCGGCGCTCCCATTCGTGTCAACCAGAATGGGCTCGCAATGCTTGGCCCGACTCTGATGGCGTTCGGCACCGCCGAACAGAAAGCGCGGCACCTGCCGCGGCTGGCGCGCGGCGATGACATCTGGTCCCAGGCATGGTCAGAGCCCAATGCGGGCAGCGATCTCGCGAGTCTGCGCTCCCGCGGCGTTCGCGACGGCGACCACTATGTGCTCGACGGCCAGAAGACCTGGGTCTCTCGTGGCGGTCACGCGGACTGGATGTTCACCATCGTCCGCACCGACCCCGCCACCTCCAACCACCGCGGCCTCACCTTTCTGCTGGTTCCAATGCGCTCGCCTGGGGTGTCGCGACGACCGATTCGCGAGATCGACGGGCGGGCGGGTTTTGCCGAGGTGTTCATGGACGGCGTCCGCGTCTCGGTCGAAAACGTTGTGGGCATCGAAGGCGAGGGATGGCGGGTCGCGATGGCCACCCTCGGCTTCGAGCGAAGCGCGTTCCTTCGCCCGCCAGGCCGGTTCAGTCGCGTGGTGGCACGAATCCTCGCGCTTGCCCGGGAGCGGAGCTACGATCCAGCACTTCGCCGCGATCTCGCCGAAGCGTGGGCGCTCACCGAGGCGTACCGGTTACTCAACATATGGTCCGCCTCGAACGGGGAGGAAGGCGAGGTGTCGTCAGTCCATGCCAATGTGAACAAGCTCACGTGGTCGGAAATGGACGTCCGCATCCATGAGCTGGCGCTGAGACTGCTTGGCGAGCGCGCGGAGCTCTGGGAGGGATCGCCGGACGCAGTCGAGGGCGGGCGTTGGATGCAGGACTACCTGTTCTCGCTTGCCGGCACCATTTACGCAGGTACCAGCGAGATCCAGCGCAACCTGATCGCCGAACGCGGCCTTGGTCTTCCGCGCTGATGAGGTTCCGATTTAGCGACGAGCAGCGGCTCATTCGCACCGAGGTAAGGACACTGCTCGAGCGCGAGTGGACGGCCGCGAACCTGAGGGCGGCATGGGACTCCGGCGAGCCGGCCCTCGGTATCCGCCGGCGGCTCGCCGGCTTGGGCATCTTCGGGATCACGGCGCCCGAGCGACTTGGCGGCATCGGCGGCGACGAGCTGGACCTCGTCCTGGTGCTCGAAGAGTTCGGGCGCGCCGCTGTTCCAGATGCGCTTGCAGAACAGGCCGCCGTTGCGGTGCCGCTTCTTGCCGCCGCCGGCGGCGGGATCGCCGAGGAGTGGCTGCCGCGGGTGGCCGCGGGCGACGCCACCATCGCGGTTGCACTCGAGAGCCGGCCTTACGTCCCCGACGCAGACGTCGCCGGGCTGCTGCTTGTCGAGCTGGACGGCAAGGTCATCGTGGTCGAGCGAAGCGCAGCAGAGTTGGTCCCCCAACACTCGGTCGACAGTTCGCGGCGGCTGTTCTCAGTCGCCGCCAAGAACGGCGTGTCGCTCGGCATCGATTCTGCCGCACTCGAGCTGGCCCGTCAGCGAACTACCTTCGCCACCGCTGCAGTCCTCCTAGGGTTGGCGGAGCGAATGCTCGACATGACCGTGGCCTACGCCAAGGAGCGGCACCAGTTCGGACGCGCGATCGGTGCGTTCCAGGCGATCAAACACCGCCTTGCTGACACCCTGGCTGCGATCGAGCTCGCACGCCCGGTCGTCTACGCCGCCGCGTGGTCGCTCGCACGATCGCAGGCGGATTCTGGCGCCTCGGTCGCGCTGGCAAAGCTCTTTGCGAATCGCGCCGCGGACTCCGCGGCGCGTCAATCGCTTCAGGTCCACGGTGGCATGGGCTTCGCGGCAGAGCACGACCTGCACCTGTGGCTCAAGCGCGCCAAAGCCCTGGAGCTTGCCTCCGGTGGAAGTCTTGCCCAGCTCGACCATCTCGCGGCGCACCTCGGGCTCTAGAAGTAGACAGCTCGCGCGCGCGTGTCCTCTATCTATGCAGGCTGCGCACTATGGCCCCCCACGGATCCAGATCGCCTGGCCCGTGACGAAAGCCGCATCGTCGCTGCAGAGAAAAGCGATGACGCCGGCGACGTCGTCGGGGGTTCCGATTCGGCCCACTGACGTGCGGTCGGCCATCGTTTTGGCGAGATCCTCCCAGGGCGTCTTGATCCGCTCGGCGACCGCTCTTGTCATGGCGGTGTCGATGAAACCCGGGACCACCGCGTTGACCGTGACGTGGCTGGGCCCGAGCTCTATCGCCAGCGTCCGAGCCATTGCGATCACTCCGGCCTTGGCCGCCGAGTAATTCAACTGGCCGCGGCTGCCCCGGATGGCGCCGGACGAGAGGAAGACCATTCTTCCGAAACCGCGTTCGACCATGACGGCCTGGGCAGCCTTGGCGGCGAAGAAGGTTCCCTTCAGATGCGCGTCGATGACCGTGTCCCAGTCCTCCTCGGTCATACGTTGGATGAGGCGGTCGCGGCCGCCACCAGCGCAGGTGATGAGCAGATCCAGCCGACCAAATTCACTCACTGTTGAGGCCACCGCGGCCTCTGTGTCGGCGAGCTTGGTGACGTCGCCCACGTGCGTGAGCGCCCGTCCACCGTTGGCACGAATTTCAGTCGCGAGTTCGTCGAGGTGCTTAGCGTTGCGGCCCATCAGGGTGACCGCGGCTCCTTCGGTAGCGAGGCGTCGTGCAGTGGCAGCGCCGATTCCGCCACTGCCTCCGGTGACAAGAGCCGCCTGTCCTGCGAATCGCAACCGGCTAGCCGACATATCCGATCAGTTTCCGAATTCTCGCCTCTTTGCCATTGCTTTGGTGATGCTCTACCTCGGTCAGAAAATGGTCCACGTAAAGGGTTGGCCGCATCTGTCCGCGCCAGCGCATGGAACTCACGGTTGATGGACTCTAGTCGAGCTTGATCCAGACTGCTTTCACATTTAGGTACTCGTCAATTTGCTGGACGCCGGACTCTCGCCCGTAGCCACTCATTTTGTAACCGCCAAAGGGTACTGCGGCATCCATGGCTCCATAGCCATTGACCCAGACTGAGCCAGCTTGAATCAGATTGGCGAGCCCGTGGGCCTTGCTCAGATCGCGCGTCCACACCCCGCTGCCGAGCCCGAAGGTCGTAGCGTTTGCCCGGCGTGCTACCTCCAGGACATCATCGAACGGACTTACCGAAACAACAGGCCCGAAGATCTCCTCTTTGGCAATGCGCATGTTGTCGACCACGTTGGCGAACACCGTTGGCGGTACGAAGTACCCCATAGCGAGGTCACCCTCAGTGAGGCGGTGGCCCCCGGCTACAGGCCGTGCGCCTTCGAGTTTGCCTAAGTCCATGTAGCCGATAACCCGGTCCAGTTGCTGTTGTGAGACAAGCGGGCCGATTTGCGTTGCGGGGTCTAAGCCGTTGCCAACCTTTAGCCCGCTGGCGAACGTCGCCAGGAGTCCAACGAACTCATCGTAGATATGACGCTCGACAAAGACCCGCGTCCCGGCGGAGCAAATCTGGCCTGAATTGTTGAATACCGCCATGGCGGCGGCGGGCACCGTGATTTCCAGATCGGCGTCCCCAAATACGATGTCTGGAGACTTACCTCCCAGCTCCAGCGAGACTCGCTTCAGATTGCCAGCCGACGCATGAACAATCTTCTGGCCTGTCGCCTGAGAGCCCGTAAATGCCACCTTGTCGACGTCCCGGTGAGCGGCCAAGGTGGCTCCTGCCGTCTCTCCGAATCCGGTGACGATGTTGACCACGCCTGGTGGGATTCCAGCTTCCAGGCAAAGCTCGCCGAGGCGGAGAGGGCTCAGGGCAGCCTCTTCCGCCGGCTTCAACACGACAGTGCATCCCGTCGCCAGCACCGGTCCAACTTTCCATATCGTGGCAAAGGTGGGGCTGTTCCAAGGAATTATTGCTCCGACTACTCCTACGGGCTCCTTTAGCGTGTAGGAAAGGTATTCGCCCGGAACGGAGTTTGGGATGGTCTCACCATGAATTGTCGTCGCCACCCCGGCGTACCACCTGAGCAGATCGATGCAGCGCCGCCTTCTTGTTCGTGCCAGGGGGGCGCCCATCTCGAGGGTGTCGAGAAGGCCCAGCTCGTCGAGGTTGTCGTCGACAAGATCGGCGAGTTTCAAAATGGCTAGCTGTCGCTCGGAAGGCTTCCACCGGCTCCACGGGCCGATGAGAGCTCGGCGAGCCGCCGCCACCGCGCGATCGATGTCCGCTGCTTCGCCTGCAGCCAGGTGCGCAAGGACCTCCCCTGTCGCCGGGTTAAGCGTTGGGAACGTCTTGCCCGATGCGGCTTCGACCCAATTCCCATCAATGAGCAAGCGCTTAGGAGACCCGTTTAGAAACGCCGGTCTATTCGCGTCAGCATTTTGCATCGTCGTCATCTCGGGCTTGTCTTCTCCTTACCCAGGTTGTCGGTGTTCAGCCGGTTATTGATGACGAGGGCCAAACCCATCGCCGAGCGGTAGGCCGTGTCGAGGGGTTCACCGCCCGACTCTTCGCATGCGACCAGCACCCCTCGAACAATCACGTAGCCCCGGTCGATTCTGTCCCGGACAGCCCCAATCTCGGGAGCCGCATAGAGGACGGCCAGACCGCCTTCGGCAAGCCTTTGAAAGGTTTCGGCCAGGCTTTGCACGATCAGCGGAGCCAGCCCTGTTGCCACTTCGTCCAGGAGGAGGACGCGAGGGGAGCCCATCATGGCTCGAGACACGACCAGCATTTGCTGCTCGCCACCGCTCAGTACGCCGGCCAGGCTTCGCTCGCGGACTCGGAGTATCGGGAAGCGGTCAAGCGCCTCCTCAATCGACCTAGGGTCGAGCTTCAGCAGCTCTGCCATCACGCGCAGGTTGTCTCTGACCGTCAGCAGCGGGAAGAGCTGGCGCCCCTGCGGCACAAACGCAATACCCAGGCGAGCCCGCGCGACGGCCGGCATCCTCGATACATCCGTCTGGTCCAGATACACCCTGCCGGAAGCCTCAACCGAGCCGTAGAGGGCCAGGAGCAAGCTGCTCTTGCCGGCGCCGTTGGGTCCGACGAGGCCGGTGACCTTGCCATACGGAATTACTATGTCGGCGCTGGCCAGAGCCGTAGCACGCCCGTACCGCACCGTAAGCCCTTCGGCTCGCAGGTTAGTCAACGGGGGCGGTGCCTCCGCCGAAGAAGATCTGCTGCATCTCGGCGCTGCTGAGACACTCTTGCGGGTCCCCGTCAAAAACTAGACGGCCCAAGTTAAGGAGCATCATCCGATCGACGAGAGCGGAGACCAGGTCGACGTTGTGATCCACGAGAACGACACCATGTCCCCTGCGCTGGACCATCCGGATCACCTCGTTGATCCCGGTCACCCCGCTGGCGTCAGAGCCGGCGAATGGTTCGTCAAGGAGGAGCACCAGCGGATCTTGGGCCAGTGCCCTGGCGACCTCGACCAGCCGCTGCTCACCGAGAGTGAGGTCGCGGGCAGGTCGGTCCAGGCGATCAAGATTGAGCTCTTCTGCGATTGCAATCACGGCGAGCTGATCCTCCCTGACCGCCCTGCCGAACATCCCCCGCGCCGCACCCCAGATCACACCTCCGGCGGATCCATGGCGTCGCCCCGCTCTGCCCACCATGATGTTCTCGAGCACGGAGAGTTCCAGGGCAAGCTGCGGGCGTTGAAATGTGCGCGCCAATCCCATGCCGGCACGTTGCGAGGCCGGACCATCAAGTCGCCGGTTGGCCAACATCAGCTCTCCCTTGTCGGCTTTCTGTGTCCCTGAGATCAGGTCAACCAGAGTCGTCTTGCCAGCACCGTTGGGACCGACCAGGCCGAGGATCTCGCCGGCGGAGAGCCGCAGATTCACTCCGAAGAGAGCGACGACACCTCCGTACGCCTTGTGAAGATCGGTGCCCACGAGGAGCACCTCATCACCCATTGCGCGCAGTGCTCTTGGCGGCCAGCCGAACCAGCAACGTGCGGCTCGAACCTATGAGTCCGCCAACGCCGCGAGGGGCAAGCAGAAGGATCACCAGGACCCCGACAGCAACGATCAGCATGCCGCTCTGTCCAAGGGCATGAACATTGAGCGTCAGCTCCGTGATGACAGCCGCGCCGAGGAGGCAACCCCACGCGGTGCCGAGCCCTCCAACGATCGGCACGAATACGGCGAGGAACACCAGGCTGAGCGTGAATGTCAATGGGTTCACGCTCTGAACCGAAGAGACGAAAAGGGCGCCCGCCAGGTTGCCGATGGCAGCCCCGATCGCCAGCGCCGCCAGCTGCATCGTCGGTACCCGGGCACCCGCCGCCTCGACGGCTTCAGGCACCTCGCGCATAGCGCGCACTAGGACACCCCACGGGCTAAATCGCAGTCGTTCCACAAGGAAGGCGATGGAGCAGATCAGAGCGACCGCCCCGATTCCGAACTGGACGGTGGAGGGCGACCACCCGAAAAAGTGCACGGGCGGAAGGTTCCCAAATCCCGCCTCTCCTCCCGTGAGGTTGTCGTTGCTCTGGATCCAGCTCTGGAACGCCTCGGCGAACAGCAGAGTGACTGCGACCAGGTAGAAGCCGGACAAACGTCGTGTAGCCCATCCGAGCAGGACTGCCAAGACGGCTGACACCAATGGGCCGACGCACCAGCCGAACCACGCCGGGAGCCCGGCCTTGGCAACCATGATCGCAACGGCGTATCCACCTATGGCGGCATACGTGCTGTAGGCCATGGACAGGGTCCCTGCAAGCACGAAGGGCACGTACATCCCTAGCGCTACAAGGGCGTAGGTGCAGCCGAGCACGAGCAGGCTCTCTCTGTACCCGTTGGTCCCCGTCCAGAGGAGGACGGCAGCTGCCCCGAGGACAGCGACGACAAACGATGCGGATCTGTCGCGCTCAATGAACCTACTCCAGGCGATCCGGTTCAGGGATTTGTTCAGATCCTCACCTTCCGGAAGAAGAGTCCTTGGGGACGGAATGCGAAGAAGATCACGGCGAGCGCCAGCACCCCGAAGGCAACCGTTTCGCCGCCGAAGTAGTACGGCACGAAGATCTGCGCCATGGCGAGAATGAGGCCCCCGATGAGAGGCCCCCAGACAGTGCCGGTCCCTCCGATGACAAGGGCAAGGAAGCCGCTGAGCGCCCAGGTCAACCCGGCCTGGAAGCTGACGCCATTGCCACTTGTCGGCGCGAAGAAAATTCCGGCGACCCCGGCGATAAGCCCTCCCACGACGAAGGTGATGAGGCGGATCCGGTTGACGGGGAAGCCGAGCAACCGGGCGGCCGTGGGGTTGTTACCTACCGCGCGGAGGCAGCGTCCCGTACGCGAAAACCTGATCCAGGCCGCCACCACCGAGAAGGTGAGGAGGGTGACGACGATCAAGGGGACCGCGGCGGCCTGGACACCGGCCGAGCCCAGCCGGAAGGCTTGGGTCGCGAACACCTCCTGGCCAGGTAGAGAGTTATAGCCGAACAAGAGTCCGGCAAGCTGCTGGATGGCAAAGAGCACCGCTGCGACAGCCACCAAGGACGGTAGCTCACCTCCCATGACCTGCCGTTGTACCGGCCGGATGACAAGGAGTTCGGTCGCACCGGCCAGGACCGCGCTTGACGCCAGGCCGACCAAAACTGCTGACCACACCGGCCACTCATTCATAACCACCAGCCAGGAGCTCCCGAGGGCGGCGACCATAGCGTAGGGCCCGATGGCGAAGTTGAAGAACTCAGCTCCAATCAACGTCAGGTAGTACGAGAGCGCAACCAGCCCATAGAAGGCCCCGATCGTCACCACCGATACCCACAGCTGCGGGTTATTCACTTTGGGCGCCGGCTAGCAGTTCGGCTTGAATTTGTCCCACGGATGCTGTTGCGTGTTGGTCGGTCCGTACTGAACCAGCACCAGGCCGCAGGGCCCATCGGGTGCATTGTGCTTGGTGGCTGACAGCGACAGGTGAAATCCCTTGTACCCGTACGCCGAAGTCACATTGGTCAGTGTCTGGAGCGCGGCGTTGACTGCGGGTCCGTCCGTGGTGCCGGCCTTCGTGATCGCCATGTTCATCATGTTGACGCCGTCCCACGCCTCTGCGGTGAACTGATCGAGCTGAAATGAGGACCCCATAGACTTCTGTAGGAGCTTCTGGACACGCTGAGTCTCAGGGTTGTTTGGATCCATTGAACCCATGCAGATAGAGCCGACGAGCGTTCCAGGGTTGGCTAGTTTCCAGTTGGTGGGGCTGTTGCAGAGGGTCGCGACGTCGAAAACCGTTGCCTTCGGAAACTGCTGCGCGATCTGATTGTGGGCCAAGATTTCGAAACCAACGCTCGCGGAGCTGATCAAAATGGCATCGGCTGAGGGGTTGGCCAGGCGCGCGATCTCGGCGCTGATGTCCGTGGCGTTGACCGGTGCAGTTTGCTTGTTGACCGATTTGACGCAATCCATGGCTCCGAGGAGCGCAGGCGTGAAAGTTGCGATTGTGGGCGAGTTGTCCAGCAGGACAGCGAGAGTCTTGATTCCAGCGTTCTGCATCCCATTGCAGTAGACCGGACCCCACGCAGTGGTGCTCTCGCCGATCGTGTAAATGTAGTCATTGTTTGGTGGCGCGGGGACTGAGGCCGTCGCGTTGTTCGGCGCCAAAGTGGGGATCCTCAGCTGCTGAATGATCGCTTTGGACTGAATCACGGCCGGGGAGCCTGTGAATTCGAGGAAGAACACGGCGCCGCCGCCGATAAGCTGCTGCAGGCAGGCTCCAACCCTGGTCGGGTTGCTCTCGTCGTTGCACTGAATCGTCTGGACCGGCCGGCCCAGAATGCCGCCCTTTGAGTTGATGATGTCAATCGCCGCCTGCGCCGTCTTCATCGCGGGCACGCTATAAGCCGCCTGAGCGCCGGTTGAATCAACGTCGATTCCGACGATGATCGGTGCTCCGGTAGGCTTCGGGCCAGCGCTACCGGCGCCGGGGGTTGCTGATGAGCCTCCGCAGGCGGCCAGGACTATCAAGGCGCACGCAAAACTGGCGCCAAAGGCAGATCTCGATGTTCTCACAGCCTATTCCTTCTCCTCCGGAGACGCTGCATCTCGCAGCACCGCTTTCATAAGCCGACCAGTCGTGGCCCCGCGGCAAGCCCTCATCCGCGGCCCAAGCAAAAGGGCGTTTTACAATGTGGAACAGGCTCCCACTTTTTGCGGGGCATAGTGTTGCACACGCTCGTCAGACGCGTCAATGGAGTTATTTCGGGAGCCCTCACATAATGGATGTTCATTACGCCATGTGGACCCGACTCGTTTATCCTGCTTTAAGTTCGAACGGGGAGAGGCGGCAAGGAGAAATTTCAGGTGTTTGAGGGGACGGCGGTACTCGATCTCTCGCAGGTCTTTGCCGGGCCCTTGGCCAGCCGCCTGTTCGCAGAGCTTGGGGCGACAGTGATCAAGGTCGAGCGCCCGGGCGGCGAGGTATCGCGGCAGCTTCCGTGGCGCATCAATGGCCGCAGCGGCTACTTCGTCCAACAGAACCGCGGCAAGTTTGGCGTCTGCATCGATCTCCAGACTGACGAGGGAAAGGTCCTCCTCTGGAGACTGATCGAGCGGGTCGACGTCCTCATCGACGGATTCGGGCCGGGAGTCCTGGAACGCTTCGGGTTCAGCTATCAGGAGATGGCTTCCAGGAACGACGGCCTGATCGTCTGCGAGATGTCCGCCCTGGGTCGAAGCGGTCCGCTGGGTTCAGTGCGCGGGTATGACCCGATCGGTGCGTGCTACTCGGGCGTGGCTTACACCACGAGCAGCGCCGACGAGCCGCCCGTGATACCGAGCGTGGCGATGGGCGACGCGATGATGGCCCTGTCCGCGTATGGGGGAATCGTCACGGCTCTGTATGAACGCGTCAAGAGCGGAAAAGGGCAGCGGGTCGATGTCAGCATCGTCGACAGCTACATCCAGGCGCATTCCAGCAATCTCGAGGGTTACAGCCTGAGTGGGGGGCGCCAGGAGAGCCGGCCCGTCCGCGGCCAGAACGCGACGGTATGCCCTTCCGGTGCGTTCCTGGCTCCGGATGGCAAGTGGATGTACGTCGTCGCGCTCTCGAACCAGGAGTGGGAGCGAATCTGCCACTGCATAGGCCGGCCTGAGATAGCCACCGACCCGGGGTTTTCGACCAATGAAGCTCGCGTCGCGCGGCGCTCAGAGGTGATCGACATGGTGCAGGCATGGATCGACCGCTGCGGCGACCGAGCCACTGCCCTGGCAGCTTTGATGGACGCAGGAGTTGCGGCGGCCCCAGTGCTCTCGATCGGGGAGGTCATCGAAGATGCTCACCTTCGTGAACGGGGCACCGTGGAGATGGCGACAGACGAAGTCCTTGGCTCATTCGCCGTGCCGGGCCCGCCATTCCGACTGTCTCGAAGCGAGCGGACGAAGCTGGGTCCCGCACCGGGTCTCGGTGAGCACAATCGAATGGTCTTCGAGACCTATGGCGGGTTGACCTCGAGCGAGATCGACGCGGCCGGGCTGTCGGGCGCGATACAGGCCGAGGGCGTCGAAAAGACATGAGCCGTTGACACTGGCGCACGTAGCTGGCCGCGACGATCAGTCTCACGAGGGGATCCAGAACAATCCTGTCCCCGGCGCGAAGTTCAAGCCGATCGACCTCGTCGTTAACGAGCAATCGATCCGAAACTACGTCAACGCCGTTGGCGACGAGCGCTTCTGGGCGTTCCAGGCTTCTGTGCTTGCCCGACACGGCGTGCACCTGGCTCCGCTCACCCTGTTCGACCGCGAGGTTGCCATCAGGCTCGTCGGCGTCAGCGCCGGGTACGCGATGCAGGCAAAGCAAGAGTTTCGCTTCAAGTCGCCGCTTCGAGTCGGCGAGGTCTATCGGGTCAGCGGCGAGGTTTCTGAGGTAACTAAGAAGCGAGAGATCGGCTACTTTTCGACGCTGGCGACCTTCGCGCCTCTAAGTGACCTCGGCTCGATACACGTCGAGGCCGTGAACACCCGCGCGTACAGCTTCCCGGGCAATCAGTATTCGCCGGCGAGAGAACGACCACCGGTCAAGTTGAGCGATTGGCTCGACGGCAGCGGTGCTCGGCCTCGCGCCCTTTTTCCGTCGATCGGTGCCGTGGTCGAAGGGCGCACATCGTTGGTCGACCAGGCACGAGTGAACCTGTACTCCGGCCCAGAGTCGAACATTCACACTGATAATGCTGTCGCCCGGAGGGCAGGGCTTGAAGGGACGGTCGCCCAGGGCATCCTGGCGACGGAGCTCGAATGCGAGCTGTATCGAGACCTTTTCGGCCTTGCCTATTACCGAGGCGGGGAAATGCGGGCCTCGTACATCCATCCGATCCGTTGCGGGATGGAGCTTCGAGCAATTTGCATCGTGGAGGAGGCCGGCGCCGATCTGCTGAAGGTCCGCTCTGCTGTGGCGACCTCAACGGGGATCGTCACGTCGGTAGGCACCGCGTCCGTGCGCAACTGGCTGACGGATGGCAATGTCGACAAGTAAAGAGGTCGTGTCCTCCGAGGTGCGGACTGCGACCGAGCGGTTGGTCGCGGATGTTTATTCGCTCGACCTCGCGTCCTTGTCACCAGAGGTTGTCGCCCACGTGAAACGCGTCGTGGTCGATTGTGTTGCTTGTGCGGTCGGCGGTGCTGGAAGTCCACCTGCAATCGCGGTGGAGAGCGTCGTCGCACAGCTCGGCGGGCGTCCTGAAGCCACCGTCATCGGAAGCGGCACACGCACATCGAGCGTCCTGGCCTCCCTCGCAAACGGAACGATGCTGCGCTACCTGGACTACATGGACACCGTCCTCGTTGAATCTCCCGCAGGAGCGGTGTCGGCGACTCATCCATCCGAGGTGGTGATGCCCCTGCTGGCAACGGCCGAGGCAAATCGCTGCTCGGGCAGGCAGCTCATCGAAGCCATTGCCCTTGCGTATGAGCTGGCCGTAGTCCTTTGCCGGACACTCGAGGCGGTGCCGCTGAGGAACCTCGGCTGGCACCACGCGACGCTGGCGCCTTACATCCTGCCTGTGACCGTCGCCCGTCTTTGCGGGGCGCCCCCGGCCCAAGCGGTCACCGCCACCGGTCTGGCCGGGCTCCACAACATCGTCCTGAACATCGTCGATGCGGATGACGAGGAGCCCACCTCCGCCCGCAGCGTTGTCTACCCGCTCGTGGCGGCGAATTGCCTCGTGGATGTTGCGCTCGCGCGCGCCGGTATCGGTGGTGTCCCGCGCATCCTCGAGGGCAGTGGCGGTTTCGCCGAGGTCGTCGGCCGGCGTTCATGGCCGGTCGAGGGCATTCGTCCGGACGCCAGGTGCGAGGGAGTGCTGACTGTCTGGACGAAACCGGCCGTGGCCTGCGTCCTTGGCCAGGGCGCGACCGCAGCCCTGCTCGAGCTCGTTGCCGAGGACCGGATCTCGGCCGGCGATGTAGACCGGGTGAGGGTGAGGGTCAAGCCGGCTGCATTAGCCCACATGGGGGGCGAGATCCAGCGCTTCCCGACGTCAAAGGAAACCGCTGACCACAGCCTCTATTTCCTGTCGGCACTCGCGATCAGAGACGGCGTCATCGGCCCAGCCCAATTTACCGCGCTAAATTACGAGGACCAGCAGATCAAAGCCCTCATCGAGCGGGTGGAGGTCGGAGTGTTGGACGCGAAGCCAGCCGATTCCGTCGCGGCTGCTGCGGTGACTATCCGCACCCGAGACGGAGTCCTGCACGAGCGGAGCGTCGGCATTCCGCCGGGCCATCCGGAGCGCCCCTTCACCGATATCGACGCCGAACGCAAGCTTCGACAGTGCGCCCGGGGGCGGCTCAGTGACGCCCAGCTGGACCATTTCCTGGAAGCGGTTGGCCATCTTGACTCAATCGAAGACGTGGGTGACCTACTCCGTCCTCTTACCTTCAGCACCTGATCAGGGAGAACTAGAACATGACATCGGAACCAAGTACTGGAGCGCTAGAGGGCAAGGTCGCGGTGGTCACCGGTGCCGCCCAGGGCCTCGGCAACGTCATCGCCAGGGCATTCCACGGTGCCGGCGCGCGCCTCATGTTGCTCGACGTCAACGAGGCTGGGATCCGTGCGGCCGCGGCCGAAGTCGGCCCCACGGTTCTGGGTGAATGGGCCGATGTAACCGCTCCGGATTCTGTGGATAGGGCGGTGGCGCTGGTTCAAAGCCATTTCGGCCGCTGCGACATTCTGGTCAACAACGCCGGGATCATGTCCAAGGCGGTGCTGGAGGACGAGACCCTCGAGGCGTGGGATCGCATCATGGCCGTGAATCTGCGTGGCTACTTCGTGTGCAGCCAGCGCTTCGGTCGCCTCATGCTCGGCCAGAAGGACGGTCGGATCGTGAACATCGCTTCGATCGGCGCTGCCGTTCCGACTGTGGGAGCGGGCGCCTACTGCGCCGCCAAGGCGGGTGTTGTTGCGTTGACCCGTCAGATGGCGCTGGAGTGGGGATTCAAGGGGGTGCGCACGAACTCTGTCAGCCCTGGCTACATGAAGACGGCGATGACAGCCGAGAACTACCGCGTCAGCGGACTCGAGGAGCAGAGGGCCGCCAAGATTCCTCTCGGCCGGATCGCCTCACTCGGCGAGGTTGCGCAGGCCGTGTTGTTCCTGGCGAGTGACGCCTCCTCATACGTAAACGGCGTCGACATATTGGTCGATGGTGGATTCCGGCACACCACGACCCAGACGATGCCGCACTCGCGCCAGTCGGACGCTGTCTAACGCTCGTACCAGGCGGTGAGCAGCGCGCGCCCAAGGGTGCGGCCGCCAAGGCTGGCCATCAAAAGGGCGGGGGTTGCAGACTTGTCGATCGTGATCTCAGTGTCTAGAGCGTAGACAGCAAAGATATAGCGGTGCTTTCCGTGGCCTTCCGGAGGAGCGGCTCCGATGAAGCGTGTGGCGCGTGCGTCGTTCGGTATCTGGAAAGCACCGGCCGGGAGGCCTGACCCTGATTCGTCGCCCGCGCCCGCCGGCAGTTCGGTGACGTTCCCGGGAATGTTCACGACCGCCCAGTGCCAGAAGCCGCTTACAGTCGGAGCGTCGGGATCGAACATCGTCACCGCGAAGCCCTTCGTGCCTGAAGGGAAGCCGGCCCATGAGAGCTGTGGAGACACATCCTGCCCGCCGCAACCGAAGATTCCGCTGACCTGCGCCATGGCTAACTTCTCGCCTTCATGGACTTCATCGCTGACAAGAGAAAAGGTGCTCACCGGCGGCAAATTCGCGTAGGGATTCCAGCTCATGGTGCGCTCCTTGATGTGCGGTGAGTGGTCGTCCGAACTATTCTCTCGTAAAATGGCGTCTCACAATGTGGAGTCGCGGCACATGAAGTCAAAAGCCAGAAGCGCCGTCGTCACGGGCGCTGTGGGAGGCATTGGAAGAGCCATCGTGTCACTCCTTTCAAAACAAGGTTGGGACGTACACGGGTGGGATCTGAAGCCTGGTGCCGCGCCGGGAATCCGCTGGACCATAGTTGACGTCGGCGACGCACCGGCGGTCGAGACGGCAGCCTCATCAATTCCATCTCTCGACTTGCTGGTCAACGCCGCTGGCATCCTCGAGCGCACTCCGGCCGACGAGCTGACGCCCGACTCCTGGCGCCGCGTCATGGCGGTGAATCTTGACGGTACGTTTCACACCTGCCGATTCCTGCACGGTGCGCTGGCCGCCGATGGCGGCGGCCTGATCGTGAACATCGCGTCAACCGGCGCCCACCGTGCCTCGAGCGGGAGGGTGCACTACGCCACTTCAAAGGCAGGCGTGCTGATGTTGACCCAGTGCCTGGCACTCGAGTGGGCGCCTCAGGGCATCCGGGCAGTGGCCATCAGCCCTGGGTTCGTCGACTCGCCGATGACGGAGCCGCTCTTCGCCGGCGGCGACCGCACCCGTGAGCAGGTGGCGCGCTCGATCCCCCTCGGCCGGCTCGTCACGCCCGACGATGTCGCCGAGGCGGTCGGGCTGCTGGCGGACGGCCGCCTTGCCATGGTGACCGGCTCAACCGTCGTGCTCGACGGCGGATACCTGCTCACCAGGGATTAGCCGAGCGATCATGCCGCGGCTCGAGATAGCGATGAGCCGAGAGGAGGCGCTCGAGTTCCTGGGCTCTGAGCGCACGGGAGTCCTTGCGACGATCGGGCCGCGGGGATTTCCACATCTCGCCGCGATGCGCTACGTCCTCGTGTCCGGCCGGATCGAGTTCCTTACCTTTCGGAAGGCGCAAAAAGTGATCAACATCACACGCAACCCGCGAGCGGCCTTTCTCGTCGACTCGGGCGACAATTACGACACCCTGCGCGGAGTGCGGGTCGAGGGCAACGCGAACCTCCGCGACGACCGTGAACGCGTGGTTGCGATCCGCCATGAGCTGCTCACCCGGTACCCCGAGGATGGCGTCGAGGAAACCCCGGAGATGAGTGCGGTTATGGAACGCCAGGCCGCAAAGCAGATTGTCGTCTCGCTGCCGATCGAACGCATGTCGAGCTGGGATCATCGACGGTCCGCCGGCCTGCGTTCATAGGCTGCGCATCCGGAGAACCGTCAGGTCAGAAGGAGCGCCTCCGTCACCCGGCGCAGGTCCGAGATTCGCTCCAGCTGAAGGACTCGAGCCGCAGTCTCGCGGGCCACGAGTTCGTTGACACCCGCCGATCGGGCGGAGTCGAGGAATTTTGCGACGACCTCACCCTCGGACAGGCGGACTCCGAGCCACTTCCCCTTGGCCAGGTCGACCTCGGTCGTCAAAGAGCCCCCGGCGACTAGATCCACGGACAGCCGGCAGCCCCAGCTCATGTGGTGGGCCATGCCAACTTCCGGATCGATTTCGATTTCGACGCGCTCGACCATGGCTCTGACAGCGACGTCCTCGACATGCGTATCGGTGAATTGAGCGAGGCCGGCAGCGCCGTCGAGGATTGCCACGGCCAGGCAGTACTCGAGGCTGAACTTGGCTTCCAGACCGGTGCGAGGGCGGTGATGGTTGGCGATACCCGGAACCAGAGGATTGACGACGAGCCGGATGCGCGAAACGTGTTCCGGCCGAAGGCCATTCTGGTTTCGCAGCTCGAGCATCGCCTCGATTGGGGGATGCGTGACTCCACATGCGGCAAAGCGCTTGATCGCCAGGCCCTGCAACGCAAGGCCGAACCCGTGATCGAGAGGCTCACGCACCGCCGCTTCCGTCCAAGCCCGTCCGGCCGAGTTCAGATCGAGCCAGCCTCCCTTCCCTTCCAGTACCTCGTCACCGCTCGAGAGGCTCCCGGCCGCCAGCTCCGCGGCGAGCACCCCGGCGGATGCCGCAAGTCCGGCATGGAGCGGTTTTGTCATCGAGCCAAAGTTCCGGCGCACGCCACCGGTGTTCGACGCGGCGATGCCCAGGGCGCGCGACACCGCCTCCGCGGGCAGCCGCCGTACCTTGGCCGCGCCTGCCGCTGCTGCGAGAGTGCCGATCGTCGAGGTCGCGTGCCAACCCAGCAAGTAGTGGTGAGGATTGATCGCGTTGCCTATGCCGGCGATGACGTCCAGTCCGTAGAGGTAACCGGCGATGACATCGAGCCCGGAAGCATTGCAAGCTTCGGCGGTCGCGAGAAGTGCTGGGAACAGGGGGGCCGATGGATGCAGGAAGCCCGGATGATGGCTGTCGTCGAGGTCCAGCGCGTGGGCGGCCGTCCCATTCGCGAGAGCCGCCGCGACCGGAGACGTTCGTACCCCCGCACCGATCACGGCGGCTACAGGATTGCCTCCCCAAGCTACGACGCTCGAGGTGACGATCTTGGCGGACGGCTCTGATGTTCCGGCGAGCATGCAGCCAATGCAGTCCAGGGTCAGGTGACGGACCGACTCGATCGCGACTGGGGGCAGCTCGTTGGGATCGCCGGATGCGATGTACGACCCGAGCCATTCGGTCAACCCGAGAGGTGCGGTCAACTGATCGGGAGCTCGACAGCGGCAGCGGCACGCTCGCCCGCGATCCGGCCGAACACGCTGCCTCTCATCAGTCCGGCGCCGGCCGGATAGTTGCCGTAGAAGAAATCGCCCGTGATCTCGCCAGTCGCGAACAGGCCCGGGATGACACCACCCTCGGCATCCAGCACCGCCGCATCCCGATTGATGCGAATCCCGCCGTACGTGAACGTGATCCCTGTAGTGACCGGGTACACCACAAATGGTGGCCGGGCGATGGGCCGCGCCCAGTTGGTCTTCTCAATCTCCAGGCCCTCAGTGCTGAGGCCATCGAGAATCGTCGGATCGAAGTTGCCCGACGGGGTCGCCGCGTTGTACGCCATCACCGTCTCGAGGAACCTCGTCGGGTTGAAGCCGAGAGCGCCGTAACGACCGGCAATCAAGTCGACCACCTGTCCGATTGAGTCGCCGACAAATGGAACCGACGTGTCGTAGCGCTCCTCGAGAAGGCTGATCGCCTGGGCGTCGTAGAGCTGGAACGCAAGCCCTTCCCTCTGCCGGTGGATCAGCTTTCCCATCTTTGCGTACGTGAAGAGCTTGTGGTCCTCGCCCTCATCCGCAAACCGCTCACCATCCAGGTTGACCTGGATGCCCCAGGTATACGAAAGGCGGTTGGTGTTCGCACCGCGAGCCAGTTCGCCGTAGTCCGGAGAATCGGCACCAAGCGGAGTCGCGTGGCAGTCTTGCCAGTCGCCGGACGGCGCCGCACCCACAGCCAAAGCGGCGTCGAGCATCTCGCCGGTGTTGAAGCGCGTGCCTCGGACCTTGATTCGGTCCCACGACGGTCCCAGGTTCCGCACGCGCCGGGCGGCATCGGACTCAAACCCGCCGCTGCCCAGGACGACAGCCGCCGCGCGGACATCGGAGGCGAGGCCTTCTCGGATGCACCGGACGCCAACGACCCTCCCATCCTCACGAAGCAAACCGGTCACCTCTGTGTCGTAGGACACCTGAACGCCCACGGCTTCCGCGTGGTTGAACAGGGCGCTCACCAGGTACTCGCCCTTGCCGAGGGTGCGAACCGCAGCCCCCAGCTGCAGGCTCAGGCGACCGGAACCCGCGTCGCGCGCCTCGACCGCGGAACGGGCGAACTCCCAGCGCACGCCGCGCTGCTTGAGCCATCGCACCGTGTCAAGCGAGCGGTCGATCAGAACGTCGAGGAGATTCCAGTCACCGCGCCCGTCCATCAGACGATTGAGGTCGGCGCGGTAATCGGCCGAGGTATAAGGCTCGACGATGACGTCCGCGAAGTCCGAACCCGCCTCCAGAATCTCCTTGAGTGTTTCAACGGTCGGATAGGAGAAGCGGAAGATTCCGCCGGTGAATCGCGAGTTGCCTCCCCGCAGCTCGTAGGGCGCCTTCTCGAGGACAAGCGTCCGAGCTCCCGCCTCGCCTGCAGCGATCGCGGCACACAGTGCGGCATTGCCGGCCCCGACCACGACGACATCGAATTCGCTGATCGAACGCTCTCAGTAGGCGGTGCGGACGTCCCGCAGGCCGCCAACCCGGTAAAGGACGCCGACGAGGGCGAGGACGGCAACCACGACGACCATTGCAGATGCCGCGGCGTCACCCAGGGTCCCGTTCTGCCACAACGACCACATCTCGAGCGGGACAACCGTCGTCCCCGCGGCGCCGAGGAACAGGGCGAGGGGCAGCTGCTGAAGACTTGCCAGGCCGATCCAGAGAAAGCCGGAGACGAGGCTGATCCGGAGCAGAGGCACCAGCACCCTGCGGGCGATGCGAGGAAGCGAGGCCCCCGCCATGGAGGCGGCTTCTTCGAGCTCGGGGTGGAGGGCGACCATCCCGGCCACTGTGAACCTCATGCCGATCGGCAGGTAGTGGATCACGAAGGCCAGGACCAGGATCCAGACAGTCCCGTAGATGAGGATTGGAAACCGGATGTAGACACGAAGGACGGCGAGTGAGAGAACGATGGCAGGGATCACGAGAGGCAGGCTCGCGACCTGGTCGATGATCCGTCCGGCACGTTTGCCACGGCGGACCACAACCCAACCGGCGATCACGGTCAGGAACATCACGCAGGCGCCGCTGGTGACGCCGAGCAGAAAGCTGGTCCACATCGCCTCCAGAAGCTGACTGTGCTGGAAGGCGTTGACATAGTGCTCGAAGGTGAGGGTTCGAAAGGCTGCCGGCGACGGCGGCACGTAGGAACGGATGAACGACGTGTACAGAAGAGTCAGGGTCGGCAAGAACACCATCGTGGCCATCACGAGACCGATCAGGCCAACCGGCCAGCGCCACCCGCCCAGGTTCCACGGGATCGTTGCCTTGCCTTTGCCGGAAACGACCGCGAAGCGGCGGCTGTTCAGCGTGACTCGCTGGTAGAAGGCCAGGATGACGGCCACCAACACCATGAGGATGGTGGCGATGGCGCCGGCCTCCGAGTAATCGGCAGGCGTCTCCTGAGTCTTCAGGAAGATGTCGGTGGACAGCATCGGAATCTTGCCGGGCAGGGCGATGAGGGCCGGCACTTCGAACGCCTCGGCCGCGAAGACGAACGACAGCAGGGCAGCTGCCAGAAGGCTCGGGGCGGCGAGCGGAAGTGTCACGCGCCAGAGAATCCGCGACTGCCGTGCACCTGCCATCGACGCAGCCTCCTCGAGGTACGGATCCATGTTTGCGAGCCCCGGCGCAACGATGAAGTACATCGCCGGCACGACGATCACGCTCTGGGCAAACACCGCAGTGGCCATCGAGTAGCCGCCCGGCGCTGGCGCGTTGGGCCCGAAGAGGCCGCGAATGGCCGCGTTGAGGAGGCTGTCGGAGGGCCCGAGGATGAGGGTCCAGCCCATCGTCTGCATGATCACGGGGGTCGCGAAACCGGCGATCATCGCAAAAAAGAGCACACGCCGCATGACGGCATCGGTGCGCCCAATAATCAGTCCGAGAACTGTCGCCAGCGTAACGGAAAGCAGTGCGGACGCGGTGGCGAACACTGCTGTATTCGCAGCTGCGCGGTAGGTGATGGGCTCGGCGAGGAGCGTCTTGTAGATGTCGAGGGTGTTCGTACCCTCCCAGAGCGTGATCCCGTCGTGGAACCCGCTGTAGACGATCGCCAGGACGGGCGGGATGACAAGCGCCACCGCGACCAGAAGCGTGGCCAGAGCCAGCACGGTGAGGCGGTCTAGTGACTTGAACGGAGCAACGGCTTGTGCAACTAGCCGGTTGGCCACGAAATTTAGGCCAGGCCGGCCAATGCGGCCGCGGTTTCGGCCGGCACGTCAGCGGCGACCAGCCGGCAATTGCCGGCCGGGGCACTGACCCGAACCCGATCGCCCAAATTGAGCCCGGCCGCCGCGGAGATCGTAGAGCGAACCCTGATCTCACCTCCCAGGGCTTCGACGATATGGTCGACGGCGGTGCCCTGATAGGCCGAGCTGAGGAGGCGGCCGGGGATTACATTCACCGCGGGATCCGAAGCGACTGGGCTGTCATTCTCGTGTTCGATGGTGCAGTCCTCCGCGCGGATGCACGCTGCAACGTCGGACCCCACCGGCACGTCGACAACCAGGCGCCCGCAGAGGTTGCCCCCATCCGCCGAAAGCCTGACTGTGGCCAGCCCGTCGGCATCTCTTTCGCTGAGCAAGGTGCCGACGAGCACATTGGCGGCCCCCAGGAAGGATGCAACGAACGCTGTCTCGGGCGCCGAGTAGACCTGGCGCGGAGTCCCCCTCTGGACGATCCGGCCCCGGTCGAAAACAGCCAGCTCATCAGACAAAGCGAGGGCTTCGCTCTGGTCGTGCGTCACGAACAACGTTGTTATCTGCAGTTGATGCTGCAGGCGCTTGACCTCGAATTTCATCCTGTCTCTGAGCCGGGCGTCGAGGTTGCTCAGCGGCTCATCGAGGAGCAGCAGGTTGGGACGCCCGACGATTGCCCGCGCAAACGCAAGCCGTTGTTGCTCCCCGCCCGAGAGCTGAGTCGCGCGGCGTTTCATCAGGTGCGTCATCCGGATCAGCTCGAAGGCTTCGCGCACGGCGGCGTCTATTTCCTGGCGCGAACGTCGATCGCGCCGCCTGGATTCCCGAAGCGGAAAGGCCACGTTTTCGAAGGCGGACATGTGAGGCCAGATGGCGTAGGTCTGGAACACCATGCCGATGCCCCTGTCATGCGGCGGCACGAACACTCCGACAGAGCTGTCGAACACGGTTCGCCCGGCAACCACGATGCGGCCTTCGTCCGGGCGCTCGAGCCCTGCTATGCAGCGCAGCGTTGTGCTCTTGCCACAGCCTGAGGGCCCGACAAACGTGAAGAGCTCGCCCCTGCGAATCGAGAAGGAGATGTCGTTCACGGCCGTCACCGGACGCCCCTCGCCCGGAAATCGCTTGGTCAGACCCTCGACGCTGAGCAGGACCTCCTGACCTGGGCCTGCCGCCGTAAGCGCCGCGTCACGCGCATTTGATTGTCGAGGCACCCGACTTTAGCCCTGCGGCGGTTACGAACTCGCCACGAAAACGGTCTGGAAGATGTTGGTCCAATCTTTTAGAGCTTCCGCGGGAGTCTTGTAGGCCTTCAACATCTTGGCGTCGCCGCCGTAGACGATATTCCATTGCGACACCGGAAGGTTGCCCGGCACTTCGAAGTTGAACAGCGCGACGCCCTTGTACGGCAAGGCGTTGCCCACCTGGGTCTCGACCACACCGCCGCCGTCAGGGTTGGCGAGCCAATCGACCATGAGCCGGGCCGCGCACGGGTGGGGGGCCTTTTTGTCGATCGAGGCGATGAAGTAGAGGGCCAGGGCAGGGCTCATGACCTGGAACTTCAACGGCGCCGTCGCCGGATAGCGCTTCACGTAAGCCACCGACGCGGCCATGCTGATCGGCGCCGTGCCCGCCACCACCTGGTCGGCAACGGCGCGGCCGGTGCCACCTGACACGCGCACCTGGCTCGCCAGGCTCTTCAGGAAGTCGAGCCCGTACTCGGCCTTCAGCATCCCGATCAGCTGGTAGGTGGCCGAGTCGGTGGGAAAGTAGATCTTGCCCTTTAGAGCCGGAGCGAGGAGGCTCTTCCAGTCCGAGCTGAAGGTTCCGGTCGGTGCCAGCTTGGGGTTGTAGGCGACCGCTTCGACGTAGCCGCCGTACCCGAGGTAATAGGGCTGGCTCAGCGATGGCTGCACAAGCTTGCGGCCCGGGCTGTCGAACTTTGCGAAGTACGTGCCGTCGCGCGGTATGTTGCCGTAGCTGGAACCCAGCACGTCGAAGGTGTCCTTGCCGGCCGCTGCCTCGTCGGCGATCTTCTGGACGAGCTGGGTCGTCGCCTCGGTGATCACGACTTTCACGCCCGGATACTTCTTCTCGAAGGCGGGGGCGAGGGTCTCCTTGGAGAGCGTGGCATCGGTGTAGTAGTTGACCTGGCCCTCGGTCTGGGCGCACTTGTACAGGTATGCCTCGGTGTCTGCTGCGTTGTAGTTCATCACCGTCGTGAAATGGTCGGCCGGTGCAGCCGGGGTGCTACCTCCGCACGCCGTCACAGCCATCCCGACAGCGCCCAACAGGGCAGCCCACCGCAACGCGGGTTGATTCCTATTTACCTTCAGCTTCATGACCACACTTCCTCCAGCTACCGCGGCGCCGCGGCGTTAGCACCGGCTGCCAAGTGGACGTGCGTGGCTGAACGCGAAACCACCCCTTTCCACAATGTTCGATGCCATTCCACCTTATATCGCTCCAGAAGTCAACACAGTCCCCAGGCAAGAGAGATTGGAACTCCTGGGCCGAATCAGCCCCCGCCGTTGCTTCCAGTGACGGGTGTTGTCGCCGTATCGCGAATGAATCGCAGGGGAAGTCGCGAGAACCCACGATGGGTCGCCGCCGAATCAATCCTCGTGCCTGGCGCGGCGCCTGGCTGCAGCGCCCAACATTCGTCGAGGATGACGTCAAGCGCGACGCGGGCCTCGAGGCGCGCCAGCGGAGCGCCGAGGCAAAAATGGATGCCGTGCCCGAAGGCCAGGTGCTGGACGTTCCGGGAGTCGTTGAAATAATCCGGATCGGGAAACCGCTCCGGATCACGGTTGACCGCCCCGTAGAAGAGCAGGACTCGCGCGCCGGCTGGGATGTGTGCCCCTCCTAGCTCGACATCCCGCACGACTGTGCGGCCCATCCACTGCACCGGACTGTCGAGCCGGAGCGATTCTTCCACCGCGCCCGGAATTCGCGAGCGATCCTCCCGGAGCCGACTGAACAGCACGGGGTCCTTCGCGAGCGTGTCGAGCAGGTTGGCAAGAAGGTTGGTCGTCGTCACGTTGCCGGCAGTGAGGAGAAGCGCGCAGACGTCCGCCACCTTTCTTGGCGGCAGCGCTTCGGCACCCGTCGCCGCGCGAACCAGCGCCGACAAGAAACCATCATCCCCGGGCGGGAGCCCCTCGATGCTCCGCGCCAGGTAGGCGATGAGCTTGTCGTTGTCCTTGACGGCCTGGGCAAGCCGTTCTGGGGGTGGATCGGCGGCAAAGGCCGCCTCCGTCAGCCCGGCCAGGTACGTCCGTTGGTCGGACCACTCCTTGAGCTCATGCCGGACCTCCGCGGGGAGCCCGAGCATGCGTGCGATCACCAGCACCGGCAGTGGTTCGCAGAATGCGGACACCGCGTCGACCTCGCCGGCGCCGGCAGCTGCGAGCAGGTCGATCGACTGCTGCCGAATCCAGCCCTCAAGGGCGGCAACCCTGCGCGGCGTGAACGCATGGCTCACAAGCAGTCGGTGCTGGGTGTGCTCAGGCCGGTCCTCGAAGATGATCGGAGTCTCGCGAAGCACCGGGTTCGCTACGTTATGAGCCGAAGACGAGAAGGTGTCGGGGTCGGCCAGGGCCGCCATGACGTCTTCGTTCCTCGTGACGAGCCAGGCGCCGCCATGCTCGACCGGACTCGACTGGCGCAGGTCCTCGTAGATCGGGAACGGGTTGCGAACCCACTCCGGCGAGAACAGCGTGTCCAATTCGTCCATCTAGTTCGCGGGCCCGGCCAGCACTGCGCACTCGGACACCATCTGGCCGAGAGGGCGGAGGCCGCCCGCTTCCTGGACGAGTCCGAAGCGTCGCTGTCGCGGCTCGATGCGGTCATCCAGGAGGTACGTACGGACGCCGTGGAACTGCGCGATACCGGTTGCCCCGAGAGGGTGCCCGCGGGACAGGAGTCCACCCGACGGGTTGACCACCGTCCGCGGCGCAGTCTCGAGGGCATGCCTCCAGCCCTCGCCTCGGGGAGCCAGCCCCACGTCCTCGAGGTGGATGACCTGAGAGATCGTGAATGCATCGTGCACCTCGGCGACGTCGATCTCGTCGGGACCGACCCCGGCGGCGGCATACGCAATACGCGCCGCGGCGACGTCCTCTGGAAAGCTCGTCAACAGGGCGACCTCAGGGTCGGCGCTTGCGGCGCCACAACCGCGCAGCTCAACCATGCGGTCGGCCTGCTCCACAATCTCAGCCGCCGCGAGCAGCAGCGCACCCGAGCCGTCGGCGGACGGGCAGCACTGGAGAAGGGTCAGCGGATCGGCGATCAGCCGGCTCGCGAGAACCTCTTCAACGGATATGGCGTTCTGGAAGCGGGCATGTGGGTTGCCGGCACCATGCCTTCGGTTGTGCACCGCGACCTGGGCCAGCGCAGAAACGGGGGCGCCGGTGTCGTGTAGGTAGCGGTGGGCGCAGATCGCGTAGAAGACCGGGGGTGAGAATCCATGGGCGGCCTCGGCGCCTGCGGCCTCAGGGCGCAGCGGACCACCGGCGTGCGACGCACTGAGATGTTCGAGGCCGACGACCAGGACGGCATCCGCACGTCCGGCCTCTATCGCGACGGCCGCCTCGCGGACGGCTGTGTTCGCGCTGGCGCAGAAGGAATGGACTTCGACGCCGGCAACGCCCTGCAGCCCCACGAGCTCACCTATGAACTGGGGAAGTCCGTTGCCGAGGCCCTCAGCCGCGGCCATCCGGGCGGCACCGACGACGATCAGCCCAACCCGCGACGCGACCTCGCGGTTGCGGACCAGGATTTGTCCCGCGACCCCACTCGCACAGCTGAGGGCCGAGTGCCCCACGTGGTTTCCGAAGTCAGTCACCTCGCTGTCGACAAGCACGATGCGGCGATTCACGCCGGTTCGCCCTCGATTGAAACCATGTTGTAGGTGCCATCCGCGGTCCGATGGACGACGATCCGATCTCCTATCGCCGGCCGCTGTTCCGCGGGCCCGATGACAAGAGCCTGCAGACCGGGCCCGAACTCCGCGATCGCGAAGGAGGCTGCCTCGTTCGAGGTCGATCCCTGGACCGTGGCCTCCGGGTCGTGCTGATCCGTCACGAACTGTGTCGCCCCACAGCGGCGGCAGCGGATCGAGCTGGAGAGACTGATCCGGCCGCAGCCGAGGCAGCGAGTGGTCGGGATTTTCGCATTCACTCTAGTTATCGCAGCGATCCGCCGGTCGAATCATCGTGATCGAGTGTAGCTTCAGGCCGCGAGGCGAGGTTCCACAATATGCAATCACCTGCCAGAATGTGGATGCGATGCACCCACTCGCAGGCTTTCGTGGCCACAATTGACAAAGCGCCTTGAGCGCAACGCGTCCTGAATTTTGGACTTAACTTCGAATCCGTTGGGCACGACGAGGTCAGGCTGAATGGCTCGGAAAATCGCCCCGATTGATTCCTTCCAGGCGCGCCTCGACGCCTGGCTCGGAGACAACGCCGCCCGTCTCCGACCCCTCGATGGCGACGGCGAAACGCTGTCCCGCCTGGCGGTCGGTCCGCTTTACACACAGCTCGACCTTCTCGACGAGGGCCTCGACGAGGCAACGGACGTCGGCCTCCCCGGGCAGTTTCCCTATACACGCGGGATCAACCCGGGCATGTACCGCGAAGGGCTCTGGGTGATGGGCCAGTACTCCGGTTACGCGTCGCCAAAGGCGACCAACCTGCGCATTCGCCGCCTTATCGAGCAGGGCCAGAGAGGATTTTCGGTAGCCCTCGATCTGCCGACGCAGATCGGACTTGACTCTGACGATCCGCTCGCCCGCGGCGAGGTCGGCAAGGTTGGCGTGCCGATTGACAGCGTCGAAGACATGAAAGAGCTCTTACAGGGCATCCGGCTCAACGAGATACGCCAGATCCGGACAACAGCGAACGCGATCGGCCCAATCATCGTCGCCCTCTTCGTTGTCGCATCCGAAGAGCTGGGGTTCTCGCCCGATGAGTTCCGCGTGATGATCCAGAACGATTCGCTGAAGGAGTACGTGGCCAGGGGTACCTACATCTTTCCCCCCGCCGCGGCGCTCCGCTTCTCGGTTGACGTGATCGAATACTGCTCGCGCAACCTCCCGCACTGGGAGCCTATCGAGTTTTGCGGGTACCACATCCGAGACTCCGGCTCGGACGCGGTCCAGGAAGTTGCCTTCGCGATGGCCAACGGATTCGACTACATAGACGAGACGCTTCGCCGGGGCCTCACCATCCACGACATCGGCCATGCGCTCTGGCTCTTCCTGAGCGCCCACCTAGACCTGTTCGAAGAGGTCGCCAAGTTCCGGGCTGCGCGCAGGGTATGGGCGCGACTGCTGAGGGACCGCTATGGCGCTCCCGAGGAGCTGTGCAAGCTGAACATCTTTTGCTACACCCTGGGCAGCCCGCAAACGCTCCAGGAGCCTCTCAACAACATAGTGAGGGTCGCGTACCAGGCACTCGCGGCAGTCCTCGGAGGGGTCCAGACCCTGGCCACGACGGCCTACGACGAGGCGGTCGAGCTTCCGTCCGATGAGGCTGTGAAGATCTCGCTGCGAACCCAGCAGATCCTCGCGTACGAGACCGGCGCCGGGAGGTCCGCCGATCCACTCGGGGGCTCGTATCTCGTGGAGCACCTGACCAACGAGCTGGAGACCGCGATCCTCAAGAAGCTGGGCGAGATCGAAGCGCAAGGAGGGGCGCTGCGCGCGCTGGAGAGCGGCTGGATCGGGCGCGAGATCGAAGAGGAGGCCTATCGCCAGCAGCTGGCGATCGAATCCGGGGAGCGCGTAGTCGTCGGCGTCAACAAGTTCCGAGTTGCCGACGACGCAACTGTGAGACACCGGCTGACCACAGAAGCTGGGCTCGAAGAGGAGCAGGTGCGGCGAACCGTGGCCGTGCGCGCCGCGCGGGATCGGAAAGCGCACACGGCGACGCTGGAGAAGGTCCGGTTGGCAGCGGAGGGTGGTGAGAACACTATCCCCGCCCTGATCGACGCCGTCCGAGCCCGCGCGACGGTGGGCGAGATCGGGGGGGTGCTGAAGGCGGTGTGGGGAGTGCACCGCCAGTGACCGCAACGATAGGAGAGCTCATCGATCGGGCCGCTGGCTGGTTCGGCGACGCCGTCGCCGTCATCGATGGGAATCGGCGGTTGAGCTTTCGCGAGGTTGGCGAACGGTCGAACCGTCTCGCCAATGCGTTCGTCCAACTCAGCCCGGCAACAGGCGCAAGAGTTGCGATCCTGATGCCAAACCGGCTCGAGTTCGTGGAGACGGACTTCGCGATCGCGAAGGCGGCCAAGGTGCGCGTTCCCATAAATCCGCGTCTGGCGGATCGCGAACGCGAGTACGTGCTGGCCAACTCCGGTGCTGAAACGCTCGTCTATGACGTTCAGTTCGCTCCCTTTGTCGAAGCGGTCCGCGACCGGCTCCCCGACCTACGCAGCGCCGTCGCGGTAGGTGGCGACGACGGCGGCGCTTTTGCGTACGAGTCCTTGTTGCAACGCGGCTCGCCAAAGCCGCCAGGCGTTTCACATGCCCCGGACGACGCCAACTTCATCCTCTATACGTCAGGCACGACGGGTCAGCCGAAGGGGGCCACCGCGACCAACCGGAGCCGGATGGCGGCGACGTTCAACATGCTCACCGACGAGATCGACGCCGGCCCGGGAGACGCCATGGCCCACATCGGCGCGATGGCCCACGGAAGTGGATCCAAGGTGCTGGCTTTCTTCCTGCGCGGGGCCCGCAACATTCCGGTCCCCAAGTTCGAGCCCGATCGCTTCCTGGACCTTGTCGAGCGCGAACGTGTGACCAACACCTTCGTCGTCCCGACAATGATCGCGATGCTCGTTGAAGCGGCTGCCAACGGTCGCGCGGATATCGCGAGTCTTCGGGGTGTGAGCTACGGCGGGGCGCCGATCGCACCGGCTCGCCTGCAGGAGGCGCTGGAGGCGCTCGGAAACATCTTTGTCCAGGTCTACGGTTCCTGCGAAGCCCCTCATCCGGTTCTTGTTCTCAGCAAGAAGGACCATCTCATCCCCCCCGGAAAAGAGGCGCGGCTGGGCTCCCTCGGCCGCGAGGTGACCTCAACGGAGGTTCGCGTCGCCGGCGCGGACGGCGGCCCCGTCCCGGTGGGCGAGAGGGGGGAGATGTGGATCCGGGGCGACAACGTCATGCGTGGGTACTGGAACAACGCGGCCGCCACCGAAGAAGTCTTCGAAGATGGTTGGTACAAGACCGGCGACGTCTGCTATCGCGATGAGGATGGCTTCATCTATATCGTCGATCGCGCCCGCGACATGATCATCACCGGCGGGCTCAACGTGTATCCGGCCGAGGTCGAGGCGGCGCTCCACCGCCATCCAGCGATTGCCGAGGTGGCCGTCTTCGGGATACCCGACGACCACTGGGGAGAGACCGTCAAGGCCGTGGTGGTGCTCAAGCCCGGAGCCAGCGCAACCGCTGACGCCATCATCGAACACTGCCGAAAAGAGCTGGCGGGTTACAAGAAACCGCACTCCGTCGACTTCGTCGATATGCTGCCGAAGGGCTCGACCGGAAAGATCCTGAAGCGGGACCTGCAAGCCCCTTATTGGGCCGGACAGTCACGCCGTGTTCACTGAGAGGGGACTGCAATATTGAACTCAATGCCAGCTCGAGGAGGGGCCCACCGATGACCAGGTTCGCGGACTACAAGGACGCCTACCGGACGATGAAGATGGAGCGCCGAGATGGGATCCTCCAGTTGACCTTTCACAGCGAAGGAGGGCCGCTCATCTGGGGCCACATCGGCGGCGCCCACGCCGAGTTCGCTCACGCTTTCGGCGACATCGCCCGGGACTCCGAAAACCGCGTCGTGATCATGACAGGCACCGGTGAGATCTTCTCCGGGCCTCCGGCCAACAAGGACACTTTTCCACGCGGCGGGCCGGAGAGCTGGGAGATCATCCGCTCCAACGGGATGCAGCTGACAACCAACCTTCTCGATATCCCCGCCCCGGTCATCAGCTGCATCAACGGTCCCGCGTACAGGCACGCCGAGGTCCCGCTGCTGGCCGACATCGTGCTCGCCGCCGATGACGCCCTTATCCAGGATTCGGCGCATTTTCCAAATCGCACCGTGCCCGGGGACGGGGTCAACCTTTTCTTTCCGCTGCTGATGGGTTGGAACCGCGGCCGCTACTTTCTTCTTACAGGCCAGACGCTCAACGCTGCCGAGATGAAGGACCTGGGCCTCGTCAATGAGGTCATGCCACGCGATCAGCTGCTGCCGCGGGCCTGGGAATTGGCCGAGCAGCTCATCAAACAGAACCCGCTTGTTCTACGGTACACACGGCTGATGCTCACCGAACCACTGAAAATGTTGGCTCTCCAGCACCTTGGGCATGGGCTGGCGCTCGAAGGGCTGGCTGCGGTGCTCGAGTCAACCGGCAAAGTAGGTTACAAATGGGAGGCGGAGTGACTGTGTCGACGCGAAGTGGCGCCGCCGCGCCGCGCCGGGGCGCCCAGAGCGTTCACCGGGCGATTGATATTCTCGAGGCCTTCTTAGGTGAAGCACCCTCCCTCTCGCTGGCCGAGATAAGCGAGGCCGTCCACCTGAAGGTCCCAACCACGCACCGACTCCTCAAAGCGCTGCAGGCGAAAGACCTGATCGTCGTGGATCCGAACTCCCGCAAGTACAGCCTGGGGGGTGGGGTCATGCGACTGGCGAACGTCATCATCTCGCGCGATGACATCGCCGCCATCTGTCAGCCGGGGCTGGTCAAGTTGCGGAACGAGACCGGTGAGACGGCCGCCCTGCACTGTCTGGTCGGAGACGAGCGAGTTTGCCTTGTCGAGCTGAGCTCCCCACAGCCAATTCGGATGGCGTCAGGAGTTGGCCGTGCTTATCCACTCTTTGCCGGCGCCGCGGGAAAGGCGATCCTGGCCTTTCTGCCCCCGGATCGGGTCGACCGTATTGTGAAGGGAAGCCGTTCCGGCCCTTCGGGAGCGCCAACCCCACCTCGGACACTTCTCGCCCAGCTCCCAGAGATCCGTGCTCGAGGCTATGCCATCAGTTCTGGTGAAACGGTCAAAGGTGCGTCCGCTGTGGCTGCCGCCATCTTGGACTCAGAGGACAGAGTCGTCGGGGCCATCAACATCACCGGGCCGGCGGACAGGTTCAGCTCGGCCAAGGTCAAGAAGGCAGTGAAACCGCTGCTGCGAGTGACCGAGGAGATCATGCGTCAGCTCGGCCGCTTCGGGCCGTCACTCGACGGTCGCGGAACCTCACGAACCCGATAGGGAATTGACCTGCTCGGCGAGGGCTGCGATCGCCGTGGCGGCTTCCTCGACTGACTGCGCATGGCGCACGGCGGCGGTGAGGACCAGGTGGTCGAATCCCCCTTCCACGTATGGTGCGACGTTCTCGGGCGTAGGTTCGCCGGCCATCCGGACGTGGTAGGTGAACGGTCTCCCGTCCGTCCCGGCCCTCTTCCTCTCGGCCTCCAGGATGGCCCGCGCGGCGATGGCGTCAGCGAGCGGAAGGTGGGGTGGGCCGTACCATCCGTCGAGCCTCGCTGAGCGGCGCAGCGCGGGAGCGCTCACGCCAAATCCGAGGAGTGGAATCGGGACGGACGGCTCGGGCGACAGCTGGACCGGCCGAAATCTGTAGTGCGTGCCAGAGTGCTCGACAGGCTTCCCGGTCCAGAGCTTAGCCAGCATGACCAGGATTTCATCGGCGCGGGCGCCGCGATTGTCGAAATCCTCACCTGCGGCGTCGAACTCCTCTCGCAGCCAACCGGTGCCGATCCCTAGTAAAAGCCGCCCGCCGCTTATCTCCTGCACCGTCAAGGCGGCACGAGCCGTCACCATCGGCGGCCGCAGGGGAAGGACGTACACGCCGACGCCGAGGCCGATCCGCTGCGTCACCGCGGCGGCCGCCGCCAGCGCCACGAAGGGGTCGGCGAGCGGGGTTTCCGGGCTGTACGACGGACGGCCGACGGGGTCGTATGGGTAGAGCGGCTCGTACTCGAGCGGGGTCACCAGGTGCTCGGCGATCCAGGCGGCTTCGAAACCAGCATCCTCCGCGGCACCTATCAGCCGCGGGTACCAGGCCGGCGGAACCGCGAACAGGTTGATCGAGAACCTCGGAGCCCTCCCGGCGCTGGACTCAGTCACCCTGAGCGCGGCCGGAACCGTGGCACCACCGCCCCCACCGCGCCGTCGAGCTTGTCGAAGACAACCTCAACCGGCATCCCGATCCTCACCGCGTCAGGCGGGCATTCGACGATGTCTGACAGCATCCTGAGGCCCGCCTGCTCTTCCAGCTCAATCCACGCGACGGCATAGGGGGGAATGAAACCAGGCGTCGTCGCGTGGGCGACAATCGTGAACGTGTAGACGGCTCCGCGGCCGCTTACCAGGGCCCATTCGTGGTCCCTGCTCGCGCAGACCGAGCAAACGGGCGCCGGGAAATGAATGTAAGTCCTGCAGGAAAGGCAGCGACGGATACGCAGCTCACCTTTCTTCGCGGCTGACCAAAATCCCTCGCTGTCCGCGTCAGGGACCGGCTGGGGACGTCGCGCGGTCGCCGCCTCTTTTTCACCCACGGGCGAGTACCAGGGCGCTGCCCGATCCAAAGCCGAAGCTGGTCACGAGCGCGGTCGCAGCTCCCGCGACCTGGCGCGGTCCGCACTCGCCACGCAGCTGAAGGACCGCCTCGCAGACGTGGTTCAGGCCCTGCATGTAGCCCTCGGAGAGCAGACCCCCATGCGTGTTGATCGGTAGGGGAGAGTCGAGGCCGATCCCGATCTGGTCGACGTACGAGCCACCGGCGCCGCGCTCGCAGAAGCCAAGTTCCTCGAGCTGCATGATGATCTCGAAAGAGAACGCGTCGTAGAGCTCGGCGACATCGATGTCCGACCGCTCGAGGCCGGCGTCCGCGAAAAGCGCGCCGGCCTGATCCGCCAGGCTGCTCTGGGTCTGGTCGGGCCAGCGGTCGAATGGATAGCGCCCCATATAGCCGGCGCTGCTGACGGCCGAGAGGATGTCGACAGGCGCGTGACGCAGATCGCGAGCGCGATCGTGGCTGCTGACTATGACGGCACAGGCGCCGTCAGTCTCCTGGCAGCAGTCGTACAGGCGCAGCGGTTCGGAGATCACGCGTGACTCCATGTACTGCTGCATCGTCAGCGGCTCGCGTTTGGTGGCGCGCTCATTCATCGATGCGTGGTGGCGGATGGTCATGGCGACCTTGCCCATCTGCTCCTGGGTCGTGCCGAACTCGTGCATGTGGCGGCGACAAGCCATCGCGAAGACCTGGGGCGGCGTGCCGAAGCCGTACGGGACCATGAACTGCCGGACTCCGCCTGGATCGTCGACCCGAAACCGCCCCATCCGGACGCCCGAGCGCCCGTTGAGGGCTCGATAGCACCCGACATGGTTGGCGAAGCCCGCGTCGACCGCCATCGTGGCCAGACCGACCATCGCGCACGGGTAGTTGCCTCCGGCGAGGGCGTCGTTCCACCAGCCGGCGGTTGAGAGTCCGAGCGCTGCTGCGACCTCGCGGCAGAGGGCGGTGTCGTTTTCATGGAAGCAGAGGAGCCCGTCTAACTCGTGCACGCCAAGTCCGGCATCCGAGGCGGCGCCGGAGATGGCTTCAGTCGCCAGGTCAAGGACTGTACGGCCGGACCGCGCCGAGAAGGGCGAGTATCCGACACCGGTGATCGCCGCGCGGCCGGCGAGGCGGGTCACGTTCCGGAGGTCGCGCCACCGCGACGCCCGGCGGGCACTCCGTCGCGCTCCCGGTCCCACGCCGAGCCGATCCCTCGCTCGCGTAGCTTGTGCCTCTCGATCTCCTGCTTGGCGGAAGAGCGCGGAAACTCAGTCACGAACTCGATGAAGCGGGGCACTTTGAAGTAGGCGATCCGCTCTTCACAGAACCGCACCAGTTCCATCGGATCGACTTCGCTCCCCGCCTCCGACAGCTGGACGTACGCCTTGATGTCCTCATCTCCTAGCTCCGATGGAACGCCGACCACCGCGACCTCGCCGACTGCCGGATGTGCGGAGATGGTCTGCTCGACCTCGAAGGAGGAAACGTTCTCGCCGCGTCGCCGGATCCAGTGCGCCTGGCGACCCGTGAAATACAGGTAGCCGTCTTCATCGAGGTAGCCGACGTCACCAGTGTGGAACCACAGGTTCCGCCACGCCTTCACGGTCTGCTCGGGCTTGTTCCAGTACTCGAGCATGAAGGCGAAAGGTTCGGTCGGGCGGAGGAGGATCTGGCCTACTGTCCGAGGAGGGACCGCAAAGTCGTTGTCATCGACGATGCTCACCTCGACCCAGCCCCGCGGCTTGCCATTCGATCCACGCCTGTCGTCGAGGGTCTCGGTGGTCAGAACGACCCCGGTCTCAGTCTGCGCATAAACCTCGAGCAGGTTCACGTTGAAGCGCTTCTCGAAAGCGTCCCGCAGCTCCCGGCGGATTTGCCCGGTGGCGACTCCGACGCCGATCCGCACCTTGTGGTCGCGGTCGTCGGGTCTTTCCGCCGTGGCCATGATCGCGCTGATGATCGGCCCGATCGGGTCGATCACCGTGGCGCCATGCTCTCTGACGCGATCCCAGTAGCGCGAAGCACTGAACCAGCGGGCAAGGGAGGTCGTCATGTTCGAGTACATGGGTCCGGCGACACCGAGCAGCTGCCCCCCCGCATGGAAGAGGTGGCCGATCGCAAAGTGTATGTCGGCCGCGGTGGCCTGCGCGGCCGCCTGATAGCGAAGCGCGTTGGCGAAGTAATAGAGGTGTGGGACGAGCACGCCCTTGGGCATTCCCGTGCTGCCGCCCGTGTACATGATCGCCATCGGGTCGGTTGGCGCCACAGCAACTTGAGGGCGGACATCCTCGCCTTCGAGGAGCTCCTCGAAGCTCTCGAATCCATGGTCACGGGCGACGCCTGAGTCACCCCACAGGAACTCGCTGCGGCCGCTCGCCAGCGAGCCACGGACCCGCTGGTAGGCGGGGAGCAGCTCTTCGGCGACGATGACTGTCTTTGCGCGCGAGTCATTGAACGCGTATGCGAGGTCGTCGTTCGCAAGAGAGACGTTGGTCGGCGCCCAGATCGCTCCGAGCTTGGCGCACGCAAACCATAGACACACCGCATCGGGGTGGTTGTACATCAGGCTCGCGACTACATCGCCTTTCCGCACGCCCCACTCCGCGAGCGCATTGGCCATTCTGTTGGACCTCTCGTGAGCTGCCGCGTAGGTGACCATCTCCTCGCCGACCCAGACCAGCGGCTTGTCTCCGTTGGCCGCTCGTAGCTCGACGAGGTCGCCCAACGTGCCGCATTCCAGCTGGATTCCGTTGAGCCTCAACTCATTCATGCGTCGAGGTCAAAGGTTGGAATTCGCGTGAGCGGATGGGCGCCTCCGTTGAGGTGGACATCCTGGCCGGTCATGAAGGCCGCATGCTCCGAGGCGAGGATCACACACCATTCGGCAACCTCTGACGGTTTGCCCTGCCGCCCGACCACCGCCTTATCGACCAGGAACTTCCGCAGCTCCTCCCAGCGCGGGAACAGGCGCGGGTCGCGCGGCGTCTCGAAGCTCCCGAGCATCAGTGTGTTGACCGTCACGCCGCGATGCCCGTACTCGACCGCAAGCGCGCGGGTGAGACCCTGCAAGCCGGCTTTGGAGACGGCGACATGAGCCCGCCCACCCAGGCCCCAGATCGCATCAATCCCTGAAATGTTGATGATCCTTCCGAAGTTGCGCCGGACCATCCCGGGGAGGACGGCGCGCGAAGCTCGCACAGCGCCAAGGAGGTTGACCGAAAGCACTTCGCTCCATTCCTCTTCGGATAGGGAGAGGAAGTTGCCGATCGGCCGGTACGCGGCATTGTTGATCAGGACCTGGACCTCGCCACGCGCGGCCTCGATCGCTTTCACGGCCGCGGCAACATCGTCTGCCGACCGAAGGTCGACGCGACTCACGCGGAGGTCGCCGCCCGACTTCTTGACCTCCCGCCCGATCTTCTCGGCCCGGTCGGCGCCGGTGTTGTACCAGCCGTAGACCACGTCGCCGGCCGCGGCAAACCGGGCGCCGATCGCGCTACCCAGACCTCCGCTGATGCCCGTCACGATCACAGTACGGTCACTCATCGATCTCCCCTTCCTCTGGTGTGAACTTGACGAGCGCAGCCTCCGGTCCGGCCGGCTCGAAGACTGCACGAACTCGAAGGCCGCAGCGAACACGTTCGGGCTCAATCGCGACCAGGTTGCTGATCAACCGCGGCCCTGCATCCAGCTCGATGAGGGCGACGACGTAAGGGATCTTGGCTGCGAAGTCGGGGTGGTAGGCGCGCTCGTAGACGGCAAAGCTCCAGACCGAACCGCCGCGAGCTACCGGCTTCCAATCACCCCCGACCGCGAGGCATTCGGGGCAGACTGGCGCCGGTGGCCAGCGAACGTACCCGCATTCCGTGCAGACCTGAAAGCTGAGCCGGCCCGCCGCGGCCTCCCGCCAGAAGCGACCGCTGACGGGATCTTCGACGTTAGGCATGGCGGCGGCCGGCGCTTCGCTCACGATCCCTCCGCGGCGAGGATCGACACCGCTCCCTTCTCGAATCCCTTGGTCGAGCAGTACTGCGCGATCCGCGCTCTTGCGACCTGGCGCGGACCACATTCGCCTCGCAGCTGGCGAACGGCTTCGCACAGATGCAGCCATCCCCACATGTACGCCTCCGAAAGCTGCCCGCCGTTGGTGTTGACGGGGAGGCGACCACCGGGGCCGGTCGCTCCTGACGCCACGAACGGCCCGCCTTCGCCCGCCTCGCAGAAGCCGAACGCCTCTAGCATCTGCAGCACCCAGACGCTCGTTGCGTCCTGAATGTAGACGAGGTCGACGTCCTCGCGGTCAATCCCGGCAACCGGGTACACCTGGTTCGCCAGGGTTGCGAGCCACGGGCGAAGGAGGTTGTCGGCGAGCTGGTTCTGGCGCAATGCGGTGACCTGTCCCCCCGCAAGCAGCCTGACGGGCCGAGCCGCCAGGGTCGCGGCCCGCTCCAAGGTCGTCACGATAAGGGCGGCGCCGCCGTCGGAGATCAGGCAGATGTCACTGCGACGCAGCGGGCGGACGACGTAAGGCGTCGACAGGTAGCCGTCGATCGTCAGCGGTTCACGGAGAATCGCCAGGGGGTTCAGCGTCGCCCACTTTCGCTGGGCGACTGCGATCGCCCCGAGCTGCTCCTCAGTAGTCCCATACAGATGGCGGTGGCGGTTGAATGCCATCGCCGCCGGGCCGGCGATGTTGAAAAACCCGTACGGGGTGGTCAGCTCGCCGTCCGTGCCGGCGGGTGCCGCGAACCGATTGCCCGCCGTGCTCTGGTTCGTCCCATAAACGCATGCCACGGTCGTCGCCAGGCCGGCATCGATCACCATCGCGGCGAGATGCAGGGAGAAGTTGCAGGTCCCGTAGTCGAGGCTTGCGCTGTACGAGGGATTGATCCCCGCGAGATGGCCGATGTCGGTGTCGACGCCCTTGCCGCCGAAAGACTTGCATGTGATCAGGCCGTCGACGTCGGCCTTTTGCAGCCCGCTGTCCGCCAGCGCCAACCGCAATGCATCGACGGCGATCTCGTCCGCGGACATTCCGGGTAGGCGGCCTTGCTCGGTGGTCCCCACCCCGGCGACGGCCACCTGCCCCCGGAAATTCGAAGCACTCAATCCTGCAAGACGATGCCTGTCAGACGATCAGGAGCGGATTCAAAGGGCTGCCGACCCCGCGGCTGATGCGCAGGGGCGCGACGACGAGCAGGCCAGTGGTCACGCCGTCGGCTACGGGCCCGTCGAGGTCCAGGAGTTCGAGAATGTAGACGCCGAGATCGCGGATGAGCACCAGGTGTAGTGGCGGGTATTCCCCTCGCCGAGCAGTCGCTTCGACGGCTTCGTTGTCTGCGCCAACGATCGAGATATCGTGCTCGGCGATCCAGCCACCGAGCTCGGGCCCGGCCACGTTGAAAGTGCGGCCGGAAAGTTGCTTGTCGAGCGCCGCTCGCATCCATCCGGTCCGAAAGAGCAGCGCGTCGCCCGCGATCACGGTGGCCCCATTCTTCTTCAGCATCTTCTCGACATCCGCCGGGCCGATCGCTCCGGGGCGCTCGCATTGCACGTCCGCGAAATCCAGAAGATGCGCGCGCGCGACAAGACCTCCCGTCTTTTCGATTCCACAGCGACCGGTGCCGCTGGATCTCACCTCCGTGTAGTCGAAGCCGTTGTAGAGGCGCCCGCCGTACCACATGTGGCCGAGGCCGTCGACATGGGTGGTTCCGTGAGTCGCGATGACAAGGTAGTCGTCCGCGGAACCTTCGTCGGAACGGCCGAGGGCGGAAAAATCCCCGCCGTCCTGCGACATCAGGTGCAGGGGAGGGATTCGGTTGCCTGCGACAGGGGCGTCGCTTCGAATCGCTATCGCGAGGCTGTAGACCTTTCCCGTGGCTGGCGTTCGGAGTGCCGAGACAAGGGTTTCTCCAGCCAGCAGGTTGGCCGTCCCCCTCTCGTCATGGGCGCCCCAACGGCCCCAGTTGTTCGGGGTGCCAGGACCTGTCATTGGAATCTCCTCAAGTTCTCGCACCGACAAAGTGCGGAATGGCGCGCCACAATATGAAAACTGTGCGGCCAGTCTACCCGAGTCCGGAAGCGCCTGAAATCGACCGCCGGCGTTATGAGCTGCCGCTTACGGCCATGACGGTGACCGGTGTGATACGCGCCCGCGCAGAGGTGACGCCCGAGGCGGGATTAGTTCGCATCCGAGACCGGTGGTTGACCTATTCGGAAGCGCTGAGCCAATCCGAGCGGGTCGCGGCAGCCCTCACTGCGGCGGGCCTCGGCAAAGGCGACTTCTGCGGTCAATTCATGTCGACCCGGATGGAGTTCATAGCCAACTACCTCGCGATGTCCAGGCTCGGCGTGATCATGGCCCCGATCAACACCGCCTATCGCGGCTACCTCCTCGAATACGTCCTGGGCGACACCGGGTGCAGGTTACTGTTCACAGAACCCGACCTGCTCGACCGCATCGCCGCGGCGGAGCCCAAACTCGAAGTCCTAGATACGGTCGTCGTGCTGCCCGGAATCGAAACACCGCTTCCTGAGTTCAAACGGATCCGCCTCCTCACCTATGAAGAGTTTCTTGCCGCCGGCAGCCGGATGGCAACTCCTGCGGTCGAGGTGACGCATCGAGACGCCAACTGCATTATCTACACGTCGGGTACTACCGGACCTTCCAAGGGAGTGCTGCTGTCCAACTCGCATGCTGTCTCGAAGGCGCTGGAGGTCTCCGAGATCTGCCGCATGGGCGCCGACGACGTCATCTATTCGCCGCTTCCACTCTTCCACAGCATGGCCTTGCAGCGAGGCGTCCTGGCGGCGGTCGTGATGGGAGCGTCGGTCGTGCTGCGCGATCGGTTTAGCGCCACCGCATATTGGGATGACGTCCGCGCGGTTGGGGCAACTGTCGGACATTGCGTTTTCAGCATCCCTGTCATCCTCAAGAAAGCACCGCCGAGCGCTCGCGACCGCGACAACCCGCTGCGCTGCATGTACAACGCCGCCTACGACGCAGAGTTCGAAGAGCGATTCGGCGTCAAGCTGATCGAGGGTTACGGAATGACCGAGGCCAACACGGCGCTCTACATGCGCTATGACGAACAGCCTCGTCCCGGGTCGTGCGGCAAACCCAATCGTGACTGGGAGGTCCGCCTCGTCGATGAGGGCGACAGCGAGGTCCCTGTCGGCGTCGTTGGCGAGGTCACCTTGAGGCCGCGCCTTCCGGGCCGGATGATGCTCGGCTATCACAACAAGCTGGAGGCGACGCTCGAGGCCTGGCGGGGCCTTTGGTTTCACACCGGGGACCTTGCCGTGCGAGACGGCGAGGGCTATCACTATTTCCGCGATCGCAAGAAGGACGCCATCCGCCGGCGGGGAGAGAACATCTCCTCCTGGGAGGTGGAGCGGATCCTCACCGACCACCCGGCCATCCTCGAGGCGGCAGCGCTGCCGCAACCATCAGACGTGGGAGAAGATGACCTCTGGGTGATCGTCGTGCCACGCCCCGGCGCGACCCTGACCCCACTCCAGGTGCTCGAGTTTTGCGAAATGCGGATGCCGGACTTCATGATCCCTCGCTACATTGAGGTCGCCGATGAGCTTTTGAAGACGCCAACCGGCCGGGTTGAGAAGTACAGGCTCCGTGAGCGAGGGCCGGCGCCCGGCGCTCACGACGCGGGCGACCGCAGGCGGCGGCGATGAGCTCCGGCGCCACTCTCACCGCGCGCCTTGGAGATTTCGTGGCCGGCCTGCCCTCAGACTCCATACCCCTCGAGGCCCGGACTCGAGCCCGGACCGCGATCATCGACGCCGTCGGATGCACGCTCGCGGGCTCGGGCACCCCCGCGGGCTTGATGATCACGAAGCATGTCGCGTCGCAGGGTGGTCAGGCGCAATCTTCGGTGCTGGGGACCAACCTTCAGGCCCCGGCCGGCCTTGCAGCCCTCGCCAACGGCACCGCCGGACACGCCCTCGATTACGACGACTTCCTGATGCGGATGGCGCATCCCTCAGTGGTGCTGCTGCCGGCGATCCTCGCTGCCGGCGAGCGGGATGGGCGTAGCGGACGGGAGCTTGTCGAGGCCTACGTGATCGGCTTCGAGGTCACGGGGAGGCTCTGCCGCCACTTGAACCCGGCCCACTACGCGCGAGGATGGCACGCGACGTCGACCATCGGGGTGCTAGGGGCTGCAGCAGCGGCAGCACGGCTGGCTCGCCTTCCCGCCGAGCAGGTCAGGACCGCGGTCGGCATCGCGGCCTCGAATGCGGCTGGAGTGCGAAAGAACTTCGGGAGCATGGTAAAACCCCTCCATGCGGGTACTGCCGCAGCCGCCGGCCTCCTCGCCGCGGACCTGGCGGCGGCCGGCTTCACCGCAGACCTCGACATCCTGGATGGACCGCGCAACTTTCTCGAGGTCTATGCCGGCGCGGGCGCGCACGCAGACCCTGGGGGTCTGTTTGCGCCCGGCGAGCCGTTCGAGCTGGTCGAGACCGGCATCGCGCTGAAACGGTTTGCATGCTGCGGCGCGATCCACGCCACCGCTGACGCGGTGCTGACGATTCGCGAGCAGCATCCGGAAGTCGCTTGGATCGACGCGGTTCGGACGATTGAATGCCGCGTCAACCGAATGTCTCCGGACATCTTGATTCACCATCGCGCGGAGAGTCCCGACGAGGGCAAGTTCTGTCTCGAGTATTCGGTTGCCGCCGCGCTCCTCGATGGCGCACTCGGCTTTGCCCAATACACCCCGGAGAGAATCGTCGACCCGGCGGTGCAAACCCTGAGCAGCCGGGTGAAGGTCGTTGTCGATCCCGACATGGCCGTTCACTACACGAGCTTTCCGGGGGCGGTCGAGATCGAGCTCAGCGACGGCCGCCGGCTGCGCTCGTCTGTTCACAGCCAGAAGGGCAATCCCGACAACCCTTTGAGTGCGGCCGACGTCGAGGCTAAGTTCATGGAGTGCGCCGAGCCGGTCCTCGGTGCGACCGGCACAAGGTCGGCGCTCGATCTTCTAAACAGCCTCGAGGACATCGCGGATCTGCGCCGCGTGGGTGTGGCCCTCCGACCGCTGGCTGCCCAGGCCGGCGCGGCGCGCGGTTCCCCTCGGTGAAGGCACAGGAAACCAGCTCCGAGTCAGGAACGCGACGCCTTGCCCGTTTCTCGAGCGGCCTCGATTTCAGCAGCATCCCGCCGCGAGTCGTCGAGGCGGCCAAAACCTGCATTCTCGACACTGTCGGCTGCGCTCTCTACGCGGCCTCCATGCCCTGGTCGCGCATCGTTCAGGACTGGGTCGCAGCTGAGGCGAGCGAAGATCTCTCGTCGATCTGGGGGACGGAGCGGCAAGCCTCTCCATCTCTAGCCGCGCTTGCCAACGGAACCGCGGCTCATGGCTTCGAGATCGACGACGTGCACTCTCTCGCGGGTTTTCATCCCGGCAGCGCGACGCTGCCCGCCGTACTGGCTCTCGCCGAAGCCCGCGGAAAGGTGACTGGCGCCGAGTTGCTGACTGCCGTTGTGGCAGGCTACGAAGCCGGGTCTCGAGTGGGGTTGGCGATGGGAAACGGACACTTTCGACGAGGCTTCCATCCGCAGGGCACCGTCGGGTCGATCGCCGCCTGCACGGGCGCTGCCCGGGTGCTGGGCCTGCACATGGAAGCCACCGTGAATGCATTCGGCGTCGCCGGCAGCATGGCCGCGGGACTGATGGCGGCGCAGGAGGGCGGCATGGTCAAGAGGCTCCATGCGGGCCGAGCGTCACAGAACGGCGTGGTGGCTGCCCAGCTCGCACAACGAGGCTTCATCGGGACCGTCAATGTGCTCGAAGCGGAGTTTGGCGGGTTCTTCTCGACCCTGGGTGCCGAACCGGGTGCGTCCGGGCGGCTGGTGGACGGCCTCGGCGATCGTTGGGAAACTCTCAATGTCGGCTTCAAGATCCACGCCAGCTCTGCGGCAAACCACACCACGCTCGATGCTGTCGCAGCGCTTCGCGCGTCGAATGCGCTCGTGGCGAAAGACATCAAACACGTCCTTGTCGAGACGACGAGCCACGTCGTCGTGCATGGCGGCTGGGATTACTCGCCGCGCGGGACGACGAACGCTCAGATGAGCCTCAAGTACGGCGTGGCTGTGATGCTGGCTGCCGGCGACGCCTTCATCGCGCAATTCACAGATGACCGCGTTCGTGACCGGGACCTTGTCGACCTGGCGTCCCGAGTGGAGGTGGTGGCCGATCCCGAAATGGACGGCCTCGGTCCTGCCCTCAAACACGCGACCCGCGTGACCATCCAGACCCGGGACGGACGCACCCTGAGCGCCGACGCCAGGGAGCGCAGAGGCGGCCCCAAGAATCCGGTTAACCGAGACGAGATCGTTGCCAAATACCGGGTGCTGGCTGACGCCGCGGCCATTCCCGATGCCGATAGTTTGCTGCGCACCGTGATGAGCCTCGAGGCGATCGAGGACATAGCCGAGCTCCTTGTGCCGCTCCGCCGCCGGGCGGTTGGGGTGGGGAAGGGCAAGCTTTCGCTATGAGAGGATCCCGCGGGCCTTTGCGTCCGGTGGCCTCGAGCGTCCTTGTATGTATCGACTCCGTTGCAGCCAGCTCACACGACGCCATCGGCCCGGAACCGTTCCACCTCCTGCGGCGAGAAACCATGCTCCTGGAGAATTTCGTCGGTGTGCTGACCCAATGAAGGCGCTGCAGATCGATATCTAGGCTTGGTCGCACTGAATGCGACCGGCGGACTGAGCACACGCTTTTGCCCTAGGGTCGGGTGCTCAACCGTTTGAAGATAGGCGTTCGCCTCAACCTGAGGATCGGTGATCAGGTCACGATAGTCCTGGACTTTTGAGACGATCAGGTGAAGGGCACGAAGCCGCTGCATCCACTCGTCGGCGGTTCTGGTGGCGAACTGGCGATCAAGGATCGCGATCAAACTCTCACTGTTCTTCGAGCGGGCTGGTCCTTTGGAATAGCGAGGGTCGGTTTTGAGGTCCGAGAGCTCGACCGCATCGCAGAAGTCGGGCCAGTACTTGTCCGCATCGGCCAGCGCTACCGAGATTGCGATCCACCTGCCGTCTCCAGCCTCATAGATATTGCCCAGAGGCTCCTTTTCCTTGGTCCTGTCAGGAGGCCGCGGAAGTTCGCCGCCTTCCATCAGGTACGTGTGCAGAGGCAAGGTTTGCAAGGTCATCAGTGCGGACAGGTGCGAGACCTCCACATGCTGCCCAACGCCATCTATCGCCCTCGACGCGAGCGCTGCCAGGATGCCGAAAGCGAAAGTCATTGCTCCGTTCTGGTCGGCGAGGCCAATCGGGCCTATGTACCTCACATCGTTCGGCGGCCGATGATCGGACAAAACGTCCATGAGACCAGAGCGGGCTTGGCCGATCATGTCGAACGCACCGCTTTCCGCCTCGGGGCCCTTGCTCCCAAACCCGCTGAATGACGCGAGGATGATGCCGGGGTTGTGTTTGAGCAGTGTCGCGTGCTCGACGCCGAGGCGAGCCGCCACGCCGGGCCGGAGATTTTGAGCGACTACGTCTGCAGACTCGACCATCCGGTAAAAGATGCGACGGCCCTCGGTGCTTTTGAGGTTCAGCGTAATTGCGCGCTTGTTCCGATTGCACAGCTCGAGCAGAACGGGACTCGGTGCGTTTCGCGCTGGGTCCGGGCGGGTCGGACTCTCGATCTTGATCACGTCGGCACCGAGGTCTGCCAGGTGACCGGTCGCGCCGGCACCAGTCAGCCAGATCGAAAGATCGAGGATCCGATAGCCCTCGAGCGGCATCCGTGTCACAGCGTCGTCTTCAGCCGGCTCTCACCGCCGATTCGGCACTATCGGGAGAACTGTCAAGCGATTGCGTGCTTAGACAAGTCGGACCACGCCAACTCCCGCCTCGATTTCCACACGCGTGCCCAATTCGGCGGAGGTTTCGACTGAGCGCTGCAGGATTCGCGCACAAACGTCGCTCCCGGGCGTTGCCAGCATGGGTAGGCCCCGGCGAGAGGAGAGCACATCAGCGCCGGCTAATCGTTCCAGCGGATGGATCCTTATCTCCTTGAGCTGGACGCGACCGTCGAACACGCAGACGTGGACGACGGAGCCACCGCCAGGCTCGAGCGTTATACCTGCGCCAGGCCCGGCTTCCAGAACCGCCTTCCTCTCAGCCTCAAGTCGCACGCGAACGAACTCCTCGGTCGAGGTCTCCGGGGGCAGCCCAAAACGTTCCTTGGCGGAACTTGGGACGTGATGTATCGCGTCGTACTGGAGAAACAGGCTGGGCTGACCGAAAATGACCGCCTTGCCCTTGTACATCTCGATTCCGCCGTGAATCCCACCATTGCTGAAGTAGACGTCGGCCCCCGCATCTATCGCGCCATGGGCGAAGTCCCGAACATAGTCCTGTAATTCGCTGCCCAGGCTCTGGTCGTGGAGCGAGACGAAGACAAGGTCGGCGTTGCGGCGTGCCTCATGCACCTGGGCATAAATGCGGTCCGCGTCCTCTCTGCAAAGGACGGTATGGCTGCCGGGTGCGTCTGCTGCGACGAACTTTCGGCCTAGAAAGTAGACGGAGTTCTCAGTGTCAACTTCAACACCAAGGTTCGTCGTCGGTCCAACCAGCTGATGGCTCCTCCAGAAACCGTTTCGCCGGAGAACCTTGTCCTGCTCCCAGTCGAGACTCTTGCTGATGCGGCGGAGCTGTTCGATATGCTCACGACTCACATATGAAACCGATTCGTAGCGCAGCAGGTTGACGCCTGGTCGAGGATGGAATGGTGGCCCGTCGTCTGAGGGAAAGTAGCCCGCCGGCCACGGGAAGTTGAGTCCTTGAGACGCGCGGGGCCCCCAATCGGATGCCGCTAGAAACGCCACTCTCAAGCCGGACGGCGCATTCACGAAGGCCGGCTGCGTGGCTTCACGCAGGCTGCCTCCAATTCCAGCCTGGGGCAGACCAGCCGCTTTGAGGTGTCGGATCGTCGACAGTATGCCGGCGTCGCCGAAGTCGGAGATGTGGTTGTTTGCAGTGCATAAGCCGTTGATCCCGAGGAACTTGAGGTCGTCCAACATCGCCGGCGTTCCGGGCATATATGTCGCTGACCACCCGGTGCCGGCGACGAAGGCCGGAGGATCTTCCGCGCCGGGAATGGTGCATTCCAGGTTGGCCAGCGCTATGTCTGATCCTCGTAGGAGCTCCACCAGCCGAATGAATCCCGGATCCGTGTAAGTCGCCACCGACTCGGCGAGGTAGGTATTGCCCGTAAGTGCGATGGTGGATTCAGGGCTGCGCGCGATCTGATCCGCGGTTCTTCGAGACTGCCGCCCACTCATGAATCAGGATCCATCAGTTTCGGAGTGGAGGATGTTGCCGGAGATTGAACTTCGACACGAATGCATTGTAGTAGCATATGGAAGGCTCTTCCACAGAGGGTCCGAGATTAGGTGAGACCGAACATGAGAGGCTCCGCCGGGAACCAGTTCGCGGGAGTCCAGTCCGGCGCCAATGGTAAGAGCGGACAAGCTCGCACAACCTCGGCAGGCCTTATCACCGTGGCCGAAGGTTTGGTCTTTCCGGAGGGCCCGCGATGGCACGGGGAAAGGCTGTGGGTCGCTGACCTCTTCGCCCGCAGGGTTGTCACGATCGACCTCGACGGAACTGTGGAAGCTGTCGCCGAGCTGGATGACATGCCGTCGGGACTGGGCTTTCTACCGGATGGCACGCCCATCGTCGTTTCCATGCACAAGCGCCAACTCCTTTCAATATCGGACCAGCGGTTGCGCCTTTATGCGGATCTCGGCGGAATTGGCGGCGACTTCCTGAATGACATGGTCGTGGACGCCAGGGGCCGCGCTTACGTCGGCCGGCGCTTCAACAAGCCCGCGTTGGGCTGGGGCTCAATCTCGCCCGAGGCGATCGTGCTCGTAGACGAAGATCAGTCGATTCGCGTAGTCGCCGAGAACCTGTTTGGCCCCAATGGCACCGTGATCACGCCCGATCACCGCACTCTGATCGTTGCCGAGTCTCACGCGGGACGCCTCACAGCCTTTTCAATCGCCGACGACGGTTCGCTAACCGATCGGCGGCTGTTCGCGACCGTGGACGGTATCCCCGATGGAATCTGCCTGGATGCTGACGGCGCGATCTGGGTCGGCCTCTCGAAGTTTGCCGCCTTTGTTCGAGTCCGCGAAGGCGGTGAGATCGCTGAGCGAATCGAGTTGAGCGGCGGTCGATACGCGATCGCGTGCATGTTGGGCGGTCCCGGGCGACTCACTCTATTCCTGTTGACATCGATCGCCGACGCCGAAAACCTAAGCGAATGTTTCGGTTCCGACCGCACCTGCACCGCGCGGGGGTTCGTCGAAGCACGACCCGTCGAGGTGCCTGGAGTAGGCCTTCCGTAAGCCGTTGGTGCACACATCGGGCGCCAACTTGAAACGTAAAGGAGTGATCAGATGGCCGGGAATTCAACCGTTAGGCGCGTAATCACAGCTCAGACGAAGGATGGCAAGAGTGTATTCGCCATCGACGAGCAAGTACAAAGACTTGTCAGGTCTGACGGTCAGCAGGCCTGGCAGATTTGGGGCGCGGACGGGATCCCACAGCTTCCTGATGATGCGCGCGGATCTTACGAGAACACATTGTTCGCGCCGCCAGGCGGGTTTCGCGTGCAGGTCTGCGAGTTCCCCGCCGAAGGGGCCGAGAAGCCAGAGCCGCGCGGCACGTGGCCGACCCATGGAACCCCCATCGCCCGATTCGGTGGCGGGATGCACTACACCGACAGCGTGGACATCATGGTGGTGATGGAAGGCGAGGTTGGTCTCCAGGTGGACGACGGCGCGGAGGTGATCCTTCGCGCGGGCGACATCTTGATTCAGAACGGTGCGGCGCACGCTTGGAAGCTGCGGTCGGTTCCGTGCCGCATCTGCATGATCGCCCAGGGAGCAGTGCGGAGATGAGCGGACGATTAGTCATCCTGAGCCCAGCTACCGAAGACACCGCGGAACCGCCGAGCACATCTCCCCGCTCTCACCGGGTGGAGCGATTTCGCATGGCCACGCTTGCGAACGGCAAGCCTAACGCGAGGTATCTGATTGATGGAGTGCTTGTCGGCTTAGAGACGCATGCTCGCGTCAAGTCAACCGGTTCTTACGACAAGCCGGGCGCGTCGCTGGGCTTGACCGGAGATGTGCTGCACGAAATTAGCGCCCGCCACGACCTGGTCTTGAATGGAGTTGGTGATTGAGGGTCGTGCACGTCGTGGAGTATCCACGACTCGATTCTCCTGGAGCGGTCCGGGCTTGCCACAATCACCATCGCAACAGACCGTTTCTTAGGCCTGGCTCGCGCCCAGGCGCGGTCGCTGGGCCAACCGCAACTGAGGTTGGTGGTGATCCCTCATCCACTCGCTGGGCTGGACAAGCAGAGTTCTCATGATCTCGGACGGAGCATTGCTGCGCAGATCGCAAAGTTGATCGATGAACTGTGAGTGAACTTCATTTGCCCCTCACGTCCGAGCGCATCGAACTCGATGACGACTACGATCAGTTCTTAGCGGTTGTCGAGGAACGCGGCTGGAGCGACGGCTTGCCAATGGTGCCTCCAACGCCGGAGCGTGTATCCAGGTTCGTGGCGGCGGCTAATCGGGCCCCATCCGACGTGCTTGGCCAACTACCGCCGCTCTGGTCCAAAGTTACGGTGGAGAAGATTGCTGTCAATGCAGTCATGGCAGGGTGTTTGGCTGAGCACATGCCGGTGGTTGTCGCAGCAATCGAGGCGGTTATCCAGGAACCCTTCAACCTCAATGGAGTTCAAGCTACAACCCACCCATGCGCGGTCTTCGTCCTGGTCCATGGTCCGATCACCACTCGCCTTGGAATGAACTGGGGGTACGGTTCCCTCGGCCCGGGGAATCGCGCCAACGCTGCGATCGGCAGGGCCGTCCGGCTAGTCCTCATGAACGTAGGTGGTGCGGTGCCCGGCACATTGGACCGCTCTACCCTGGGCAGTCCAGCGAAGTACACCTACTGCGCAGCTGAGAACGAGATCGATAGCCCGTGGCCACCGTTGCGGATCGATCTCGGGTTCACACGAGAAGATTCAGTCGTGACAGTGGTCGCAGGGGAGCCTCCACACAACATCAACGATCACGGTAGTGCTGATGCCGTCGGACTCTTACGGACAATCACTTATGCGATGGCCACCACGGGGCACAATAATCATGCGCAACAAGGCGACGTATTCGTTCTCTTTGGTCCGGAGCATGCTCGAATCATTGCGGCGGCAGGCTTCTCCCGAGTTGACGCGCAGCGCTATTTATTCGAAAACGTGCGAGTCCCTCGAGAAAATTTCGGTCAAGGACAGCTGGCCTTCATCGAGTCGCACCTGAATCCCGAGCAAAAGCAACGGGCGCACCGCGGTCTACCCATAGCGGCCAGTCCGGAGGACATCCAGATCCTGGTGATGGGCGGCGACGGACGCCACTCGGCGTGGGTGCCAACTTTCGGGAGCACGAGGTCGGTCAGCCGGCGGCTGTCGCTATGAACTCGCCTCGATCGCCTGCGTAACAGTCCCGGCAAAATGACAGCAGGAGCGGTGCTCTTGCCCTTCAGGGATCGACCGAGGCTCCTCGTCGATGCAGATTGTGCGCTCGGGGAAGCGGAGCGGACCGATAGGGCACCGTGTGTGGAATCTACAGCCGGCCGGCGGTCGCCGAGGATCAGGCAGGTCGCCGGTCAAAGGCGCCCGATTATGGGGTTGTCCGAGGCGCGGAATACTTCTCATCAGGGCCCACGTATACGGATGCCGAGGGCGATCGAACAGCTCGGCGGCCGGAGCGTGCTCAACGATCTGGCCGAGATACATCACACCCACCCGATGACTCATGTATCGGACCACGGAAAGGTCGTGAGAGATGAACAGGACCGAGCAGGCGGTTTCCCTCTGAAGGTTCTTGAGTAGATTCAAGATGGTTGCTTGAACAGACACGTCGAGGGCGGACGTGATTTCGTCGGTGATGAGCACCTCGGGGCCCACAGCCAACGCCCTTGCGATGGCTATGCGCTGCCTCTCGCCACCCGAGAACTGATGGGGGTACCGAGATAGTGCCGGTTCGCCGAGCCCGACCAGGTCCAGCATGCGCAGCGCCAGCTGGCGCTTTTCACGCCTTGCCGTGACCCCGCGAAGGGTGATCGCTTCATCGATTGCCCGTCCGACGGTCATTCTCGGGTTAAGGGAGGAATAGGGGTCCTGGAAGACCATCTGCACGCGGCGGCGGTAGTCCGCGGTGCTGCGGGAACGCACTGAGGTGTAGTCGACCCCGTTTAGAAGTATCTGGCCGGAGATGACGGGGACCAGGCCTACGAGCGCGCGGGCCAGCGTGGATTTGCCGCAGCCGGACTCGCCAACCAGGCCAAACGTCTGGCTTTCGGGCACCTCCAGGCTCACCCGATCGACGGCAGTCAAGGAGTGTTTGCCGGAGCCGTAGCGAACGACCAGGTCCTTCAGCTCAAGACGACTTGCCACTCAAGTCCTTGTTGGCGACCCAACATGCCACGCGTCCACCAGCTTCTCGAGTCAGCAGGGGTGGAACTTCGATTCGACATCGGTCCTCTGCAAGCGGACAGCGCGGATGGAAGGCGCAGCCTGCGGGTCTTGCGGCCAGATGCGGTGCATGTCCAGGAATGAAATCCAAGGGCTGATCCGGTGGCCGGGACACGTCAGGCACAACGGCGAGCAGGGCGCGGGTATACGGATGAAGGGCGTTCGCCAGATCTGTGATCGCCAACTCTTCAACGATGCGGCCTGCGTACATGACTAACAGGCGGTCGCAGTTCTGGCTCACCAGGCTGAGGTTGTGCGAGATCAGAACGATCGCCGTGTCGTGATCTCGATTGATCTGTCGGAGGACCTCCATTATTTGGGCTTGGATGGTTACATCCAGAGCAGTGGTCGGCTCATCTGCAATCAGAAGGTCGGGCTCGTTCATGAGGCCCATCGCGATCATCACACGCTGGCGCATACCTCCTGAGAATTCGTGTGGGTAGCGTTCCATCTGCTGCTCAGCAGCCGCGATATTGACCTCTCTCAAGTGCCCGGCTGCCACGCGCTCGGCCTCGCCACGGTCGATGTGGCGGTGGACCTCCGCACTTTCAGTCAGCTGGACCCCGACGCGAAGGGTAGGATTCAATGACGACATCGGATCCTGGAAGATCACCGCGACCGAGGTTCCCAATAGTCGGTCGAGATCCCTTTTAGTCAGCTTGGACAAATCCTGGCCGTTCAGTTCGACAGTGCCGGCGACTACCGCTGGATACGGAACGAGCTGGACGATTGCGTTGGCGACTGTCGTCTTGCCGCTGCCCGATTCGCCGACGATGCCAAGCATCTCCCCCTTGGCCACGCTGAAGGAGATGTCCATGACAATGTCCAGCGAAGCGCCGCCAGTCGGAATCCGAACAGATAGGTTGGATACCCTGAGAGCGACGTCCTTGCTCTTGGAGTCCATCCTTTTGTCAGTTGCCGGCGCCTCCCTGCTCGCGTTGACGACAGGAGCACCAGGGCGCCGTGCGCTGTCGCTTCCCGTCCAGAGCAAGGGGTTGAGTGACCGCGCCAGTGCCTCGCCGGAAAGCCCAAAGGCGAGGGCGCAAACGGAGATCACGACTGCTGGCGCTATGGCGGCTACCGGCGTGACGTAGAACTGCTGTACGCCTTCGGTGAGCATGGCGCCCCAGTCGTACTGAGGCGACTGCACCCCCAATCCCAAGAAGCTGAGCGCAGCGAGGAAAACGATTGCGTTCGAGACGGCGACTGTGACGACGATGACGAGCGTGTCGGCGATGTTTGGCAGGATGTATCGAGTCAGTTGGGCGAGCCCTTTCACGCCCAAAACGCGCGCCGCGACCACGTACTCGCGCGCCGCGACCGACAGGGCCAGGGCGCTGGCAACGCGAGCGATGTAAAAAGACCCTGCCAACCCGACGCCTAGCGTCGCCCCCGCTGCGCCGGCACCGATGATCGCGCCGACGAAGATCGCCAGCAGAAGGGCTGGGAAGGCGAGCATCGTGTCGATAAAGCGCAATCCAACTGCTCGAATTGGGGGCGGCAGGAGGGCGGTGCCACCTCCGAGAAGGGACCCGATCACTGCGGAGATTGCGGTCGCGATCAGCGCGAGTCCAATCGACAGCCTGGCGGCAACCGCGAGCCTTAACAGCAGGTCGCGCCCAAGGCCGTCTGTACCTAGTAGGTGAAGCCTGCTCGGGTTTTGATTGGCGTCGAATACGTTGAATACGGCGGCGGCTTTGGAAAAGACAATGGGCGCGAGGATCATGACTCCTAGAAGCACCACGATCGCCAAGAGTGCGATCGAGCCGCCTGGTGCCGTACGCAAGCCTCGGATCACGATCTGGCCACCTACCCTCTGCGCATCAGTGACCGCGGGTCGAGCATGGCCAGGATCCCATCCACAATCGTGTTTACAGCAACGATCACGATCCCGAGGATCAATATCGTGCCCTGGATTACCGGGTAGTCCCTCACCAGCACAGCATTTACGAGCGCGGTGCCCAGCCCATTGCGCGCGTAGACGTTCTCGATGATGACGGCGCCGCCGATCAAATTTGCAAGGATGACCCCGCCGAGAGTCAGAGCCGCGGTGAGCACGTTGGGAAGAACGTGGCGGAGGTAGATGATCCGAGCAGGTAGGCGCTTGCTTCGCGCTGTGCGGATGTAATCCTGAGCGAGGACGTTGAGTGCCTCAATTCGCACCAATCGAGCCAGCGTCGCGGCAGGCGCGAGTGCGATTGACAGTGCCGGAAGAATCAGGCTCTGCAACGGTGGGTCCGATCCTGCCACCGGTAGGAGCTTCAGCCACACGGCGAAGACAAAAGCAAGGAAGGTCGCGGTCAGAAACTGAGGTATCGACCCGATCACGCTGGCGGTGCCGGTAAAGATCAGCTCGCCGCGCCGATGCCGCCCCTCGCGTGTCAAAGCGCCGGCCAGCAAGCCGGCGGGGATTGCGCATAGAAGGACGAGCGCAAGGGAAGTGCCGGCAAGAACCAATGACGAAGGGATTCGCTCTGTGATGATCTGCCTCACGGGCTGGCGGGTCGTGAAAGAGATCCCCAGGTCAGCATGGACAAGGTTGCCCGCGTAGCTGGCGAACTGCGTTAGAAGCGGGTCATCGAGGCCCATCTGCTTCCGCAGGGCGGCCACGTGTGCGGGAGTGGTATTGACTCCGCCGGCAATGGTGGCGGGATCACCCGGGATCAGCCTGACCATCATGAAAGTGGTGATCACCAGGCCGAGCAAGATCACAAACAGAGATACCAACCGCCAAGCCACGAAAGAAAACCAGAGCCTGTAGCTCACGCCGAGGCTCGATGCTCGGCGCGGCCGCGCGATGCTAGCCACCGGCCCATGCACCACGCGCGGCCTGACGCTGGTGTCCTGGGTGTCGCCCTGAACCGTCGGGTATCAACGTTGACAACCCACCGCATTTCAGTAGCATGTGGAAGGGTATTTCACCATGAATAGGAGACGAATATGAATCGGCGGTCTTCCTGGGGCGATTCACTCGAGGCCGGCCGAGTTCGAACCGTCGGGCGCGGACGGTTGTTGGCAGTGGCATTTCTGGCTCTGATAGGCGTGGTCGCATGCAGTTCTGGTTCGAGCACGCCGCCATCGTCGGCCAGCGCAGGTGGCGGGACGCTTACCGTTCGCCTGTTAGGTGACTGGATCACCATGGATCCATCGGCTCCGGTTGGACAGCCCCAGGGTGGCAGCATTTCCCTGGTTATCAATATGGCGGCTTACGATCGGCTCGTGGCGCCAGGTCCGAACGGTCAGATCCTGCCGTATCTGGCCAAGTCGTGGACTGTGTCACCGTCATCCCAACAGGTCACATTTAACTTGCAATCCGGATTGGTGTGCGCGGATGGGACGCCGCTCACTGCAACCGCGATCGCAAATTCCTTTGAGCGACTGTTCAAGAGCCCCTCGATCCAGTTCGCGATGTCGGGCGGACCTTGGACCGCGACACCAAACGACTCTGCAAACCAGATCACCTTTGGCTTCGCGCAGCCAAATGCCGATGCGCTATTCGGATTTGCCAGTCCATTTGCCTCGGTGGTTTGCCCTGCGGGCCTGGCCAACGCAAGCCAGCTCAGCACGACCCTCGTAGGCAGTGGCGCATACACCCTGACGTCAGCGGTACACGGCAGCGCCTTGAACTTTGCGCGCAACCCTCGGTGGAAGTGGGGACCTGGTGGCCTTACAACGACTGACCTTCCCGACACGTTGATCATGAAGATCATCGCCAGCAACACCACCGCCGCGAATGAAATCCTTACTGGAACGCTGGATGGTGGCCAGATCGTGGGTACGGACGTTGATCGCCTTATTGCAAACCCGTCCCTAAGCAACGTCTCGACCTCGTCACCAAAGTTGCTGCCACTGGTCATGAATCAGACTGCTGGACACGCTACTGCGGATCCCCAGGTTCGACGCGCGATCATGGCCGCGATTGATCCCAAAGCGTGGGCACAGGCTGCCTTTCCCGGCCATGCCACGACGGGAACAAGTCTCTTTGCGAGCACAGCGCCGTGTTACGACCCCTCGACCGCCCAGCTCGTGCCGAAATACGATCTCGAAGCTGCCAAGCAAATTCTTCGGGCAGCCGGCTACACCCAGGACAACAGTGGGATATTCACCAAGGGTGGCCAACCCTTGACTGTCACCGTGCTGGGCACGCAGGGATTTTTTGGTCAAGGCACTGCCTACACGGCCGCCCAGCTCACAACTCTTGGCATGAAAGTCATCACGGCGGATGTGACCAACTCGGCATTCGGAGCCGCGTATGTCAGTGGCAAGTGGGATGTTTCAGTTGCCAACACCAGCGCTCCCAACCCCGCGCCATCGACGTTCATGTCAATCGTTTCTGGGCCTCTTCCGCCACAGGGCACCAACTACGCTCACATCGTGGACCCGCAGCTCGATGCCGATGTGAAGACTGCTCTGACTGCGGTTGGCGCCGCCCGTTGCCCGGCGTGGGCAAAGGTTCAGCAAACGGGACTCAAGAACTTCGATTGGTTACCGCTCGCGTCTCCGGTCTACTACTTCTTCGGACAGAAAAAGGTGACCGTCTCAATGTTCAGCACGTCGTATTTCGAAGGTGAGACCGTGAGGCGCCTAGCATGACGCTCAACTATTGCGGGCACAATCTCCTCACGCCTCGGTGGTCGCATGTCTGAGACCGCCATCCAATCGCCTTAGGAGCGCTTCATCACGGCTGACGCAGGCATAACTCGGGCCAGAGAGGCAGCGGTGCCCCGATCCGGCGATTCGGTTGTCTTGGCCCGGTTCCCGCACGTCCTGATCGACCAGGACAATGTCGCGCATTACCACGGCCTGCTTGAGCAGAGACTCCTGATCAATCGATGCGCGGACTGCGGATACTGGGTGTACCCGCACCGCCCGATGTGTCCCAGTTGTTGGTCCGACAATGTAATCGCTACAGAGGTTTGCGGCGAAGGTACTGTCTATATGTTCACGCTGCTTCATCGGGGCAGGGAGATTCCTGGCGTCGATTATTCGGGGCCTCACCCGATCGCCGCCATCGAGCTGACTGAGCAGAAAGGACTCAGGTACCTGGCGACGATAGTCAACTGCCCAAATCAGGACATAAGCATCGGAATGCCTGTCCGGCTCACATGGCTGGACAGGGCGGGCGTGCCATCGCCCGCATTCGTCCCGATTCTTAACACCCTTAACCCGGGATAGAAGTGGGTCCTTGATGTCGAAACGAAACCCGATGGGGGACAAGGTCGCAATCGTCGGTGTCGGCGCAACGGCGTACGGTAGGCGGCTAGACCGTTCGCGGCTGTCACTGGGGCTCGAAGCGGCCAAGAAGGCAATTCGCGACGCCGGGCTGGCCAAAGAGGACATTGACGGTATAGCGGGAACCGGCAGCGGAATGTTTGCGGTGGGCGAAGCGAACTTCCTCGCCCTTCAGGAAGGCCTGGGCATCCGCGAAATCACGTGGTGCCTGAATGCCGAGATGACCCAGGGCATCCTCCATGCCGCGCATGCCGTCTTCTCGGGCGCCTGCGAAACAGCCGTGGTGGTTCATGCCGAGACGCGATCGCCCGTGTTGTCGGCATCCGCACAAACAGAGCCATTACGGGTGCGTGCGATGGAGTTTCAGGGCGCTGGAGTCAGACCGTTCGGCGATTACGCCCAAGGCTGGATTCACTCGGGCGAACCATATGCGGCTCTGGCCGGCAGATATCTGCATGAATTCGGAGTGCCTCGCGAAGTTCTGGGCTTGATTGCCATCAATAACCGATCCAATGCGGTGATGAACGAGAATGCCGTGCTGCGCACACCGATCACCATGGACGACTATTTGAGCGCTCGTATGGTGCGCGATCCGTTCGGGATACTTGACATGGACCTGCCCGTCGACTGTGGCGAAGCGATCGTCATCACCACCGAGGAGCGTGCCCAAGCACTACCCAAGAAACCCGTGTACATCCATGCGGCGACATTCGGCGAGGCCAACCGGGGAACCGAGTATTACGAAAATGTCGGGGACTATCGAGCCATGTCGCCGTGGGTGGCTATGGCTGCGTTGTGGGGCAAGAGCGACCTCACGCTAGACGACATCGACATCTTCTTCCCATACGACGGATATACGATCAATGCGATCTGTTTCACAGAAGCTGCTGGCTACTGCCAAGCGGGCGAGGCCTGGGATTTCTTTCGCGAGAATTGGGACGAGACCTCCAACCGTTTGAAGATAGGCGGCAAGACGCTCGTCACCACCAACGGCGGGAGCCTGTCGCATGGCCGGAGCAGCGGCTTCAACTACTACACCGAGTCTGTGCTTCAGCTGCGCGGGGAGGCGGGCGCCCGACAGCTGGCGGGATGTCGAGCCACGCTCATTGCGTCGGGTAGCCTCTACCACGACCCGTCGGTCGCCATCCTCAGGACGGACTAGTGGCGGATGCCGGCCGGGGATCCGCGAATTCTCCGGAATCCATTCGAACATTGGATCCGGCTTGGCGTAAGCGGACGATCTGGGACTTGCTTGAAACGAACGCGAGCCTTCGACCCGACAAGGAAGTTCTGGTCACTGTCGATACCCGCGGCGTCGAACACAGGGTCACATATGGCCAACTATTTGACGGCGCTTGGTCAGTCGCCGCGGCTTTGGCTCGGATCGGAGTACGGCCGGGAGATCACGTGGCTCACTGGATGACAAACACGGTTGACTGGGTCAGCTTCTTCTTCGGGGCGATGCGCATCGGAGCAGTGTTGATACCAATCAACACCTGGCTGAAGGCGGACGAGATCGGATACATCCTGCGAAAGGCTGGCGCTCAGCACCTTGTCATGCAGGATCGGTTTCGCCAGGTCGACTTCACCGACCTGCTGGCGGAAATAGTTCCGGAATGGGTGGGGGCCCGCGCAGGAGACCTGCACTCGGCCGGATTTCCGAGGCTGCGCAACGTTGTTGTGCTCCGGCGGTCGCCCGATCGCCAGCGACAACCAAATGCGATCGACTATGAAGACCTGCTTGCCGAACCGGGTGAGGGGCGTGAACTTGCCGACCAATTGGCCCAATCGGTACGCCCGACCGATCTCGGCTTCGTCATGTTTTCGTCAGGAAGCACCGGGTTTCCGAAGGGAGTGATGCTCGAGCAGTGGGGCCTCGTCACGAACGGCCTCTTGCACAGCCGCCGGCTTGGGGTTACGGAGCACGACAGATATTTCAGCTCTATGCCCTTCTTTCATGCCGGCGGATGTATCTGGGGGCTGATGACGGTTGTCAGTCAGGGCGCCACGCTTGTCTTTACGGAGGCCAACGACGGCCGCCTCGCTGCGGAATTGCTGGAGAGGGAACGCTGCACAATCAATTTTGTAGGTCCTTCGCCCATCTATTACGGCATGGCAGCCGCCCTTGAAGATCATCCTCGGCGATTCGACTCGATCTGGTTAGGTATTGCGGCAGATCCGGACTTGTACGCTGCGTTTCGCAAGATCTTCGGAGTTACGAACTTTCTCAGTCCCTATGGCATGACTGAGCTCTACGGCGCAGCCATCCTGACCGGCCGCGAAGATTCCGCCGGTCGACAGCAGGGCGGCTGGGGCAAACCGCTCGACGGGGTCGAGCTCCGCCTCGTCGATCCCGAGACCGGGTTAGAAGTGCCTCCCGGCTCCATCGGTGAGATTTGTTTGCGCGGCCTTGTGATGCGAGGCTACTACGACCTGCCTGATGAAACTTCATCGGCCATCGATGCCAAGGGGTGGATGCACACACTGGATCTTGGCGTCATGGATGAGCAGGGTTACGTGAGATATGTCGGCCGCATAAAGGCGATGTTGAAGGTCGGAGGAGAGAGCGTGGCCGCCGAAGAAGTCGAAGCAGTCGTGCGACAGTTTCCGGGCGTCGCCGAGGCTGCCGTGATCGGAGTGCCCAACCGGCGAATGGGGGAGCTGCCGCGCGCGTACGTGGTCCAGCTCCCGAAGGCGGAGGTAGACGTTGGTGAGCTCCGGGCGTGGTGTTCCCACAGGCTCGCACGATTCAAGGTGCCCGCTGACTTCATTGTCGTCGAGGCGCTGCCCATGACTGGGTCGAACAAGGTTGATCGAGCCGCTTTGGTCCGGATGGATCGGGGTGCCGGCGCCGACAACGTCAACTAACTATGCGCTGGGTACCGATCGAGCCTCCGCAGGACGCATCTCAGAACTTGTCGGACTGCCCGGGCCACAAGTAGTCGAGCGGAGAATTGGCAACGCGCATCAAAATCGTGGCGCCACCAAGGTGATCCGCCATCATGACGATGGCTGCTTCCAAGGACCTGGGTGCGAAGTTGCCCTCCTTAGAGTGGGCTGCAATAACGTGCGCAACCTCAATCGGCAGGCCGTTCGCGAGAGCTAGATGCGCCCCCGAAATCGAGTGCCTGAGCAGCTTTCCGCGCGGCGTCCCTGAAGCGGGAGGGGCGTACTCCAACAGCTTTCCGACATCGTGAAGTAGGGCGCCGGCAAGCAATACATCGCGCTGTACCGAGACTTGATGATTCTGTTCTACGAAGTCAGCCATGCAAATCGAAAGTCCCACGACACCGCGAAGATGCTCTATTCCGACAGCTGGGTCTTTGACTGAAGGAATGAACAGCGGACAGTCTTCGATCCGCGCCCATCCGCTCAATTCCCACGCTGCCGTCCAGGTCTGGATGACCGCGTCGCGCATAACTGGATCGGAGATGCGATCTATGTCAGGTAGCAGAGCTCGCACCGCCTCCCGACGATCAGCGTCTGTTGCGAATAATTCGACGTTCACGAGTTGGGTCCTCCCATTCGTTCATTGCTTGTCGATGGCAATTGCTTTCTGCCGCCCGAGACGACTATTCGACGACTGATCGGCGGCCCTTGCTCGTGATTGTTGACGTAAACCCTCGACTGATTCCGAGCCGAGTCCCCGGCCACGATGATGTTGATCCAGTCCGCTTTGATGCACATAGGCACCAATCGGGCAGGATCGTTGGAAAGACCATACTCGGGCGGGATGTCACCGGCTGCGACCATTGCATTGAGGTTGAAGTCGGCGCGACTGACACCCGCCCGCGATGCTGACAGCTCGAGGTCCTCGGCAGTGATCAACATGTGGTCGCGTAGGTAGTGCCTTATCTCAACCTTTGTGAATCCATCAGCAGCCAGAACCCCGGCCACTGCCGGACTTAGCACCAACAACGGATGCCAATGCCTGTAGACAAGTCCTGCAAAGCACCAAAAACGGATCGTCTCGGCGAACCGCTGAGCGATGAGGTCAAGATGGCCGGTGGCGGTATCGCCAAAGCTATAGATCGGACCGCTGACAGCCACGACGCTCTGGATGGTCAGTGCGCTGTCCTCGAGCCGGAAGCCATGATCGATACGGTATGGCGCCCACCCCAGGTCGGCAGTTACCTTGTCGTCTTCCGCAGCCGCGACGTTAAAGGTGGCGCCGATGCTTGCCTTGTCGAAGACAAATGGTGGAATGCGCAAGCCGGCCACGTTGCGCATGTAGAGACGCACGAACCTACCAATGCTCGTATTCGCCCGCCGTCCAACCCGAAGGACGCCGGATCCAGAATTGAGATCCATGGCCTCGACGACAGGACCGCTGAACACCACTAGAGGCTCCCAGCCCGGCGTGCTGCCCGCGTCCTCGATGCGGAAATCAGGGTCGGCGATCGCCTCCACGATTGCGAGCAAAGCAGGAAAGAACTCCGGTTGGCAACCCGCCATGACTCCGTTGATTGCGACGCTCAGGACCGTAGCCTCGCGCATTTCAGGCGGGAGGACGCCGATTACCTCGGTTGGTGATCGGTCGACAAGGGCTAGGAAAGCCTTAACGCGACTTGGCGTTGGAGGAACAATGGGAAGTCCGTCGGTCCAACCGCGCTGGTAGTAGAAGTTCTGGAGTTCGTCATAGCCGCCCGAGAACACGACCGCACCGGGCTTTGGCTCCGCCATTTCGCTGGTCTCAGCGGGCATCGGCCGCGCTGCGGTGAGGCCGACCACAACGGCAGGAGCGATGTGAGATTCAACTTTGGCCAGGAACGATTCATCGCTGTCGGTCATGATCATTCCGGGGTACTCAGCAATCGACAGCTGACTGATGCCAAAAGCGCGTGCGGCTGACTTGGCCAACGCGACGAAGCCGGTAACGACTATGGCTACGACAGGTACTCCCGCCGCTTCAGCGACTGCGCAGGCCCGCACCACGGCGGGCGTACAGCTACCTCAAGCGCCGACTGCCACCACCACCGCATCTACACCGCTGGCTCTCAGGCGCTCGGGTAGCTCCTGGAGGACCCGTCGCTCGTCAGGACCGTGAATGTTGCCGAAGTTTTCGTAGCCGGCGAACTTCATCGCTGGGTACTGTTTACCGAGAGCGCTGCGGAGGATGTGGAATATCTCGTCGCCGCGAAACATGTAGTCCCAGACAAACCCTATCTTCGCTTGGTTCACGTCTCTCAGCTGGGCATACGTCGCGACGCTCTTAGTGGTCAGGCGCGCGAGTGGCCAGAGTGTTTCGAATTGCGGTTCGGCGTTCGATCCCCGGCCTTCCATCTTTGTTCCAGCCTCCATCGCCCGACACAATCGAGCTGCGTAACGCTGCCTTGAATCGGGCGAACAAAACCGCCCCGCGACCTCGCGGCATCGTATCAGACAATGTGCATTGGCGTTCCACCATGTGTGCAGACCGCTCAATGGGGATTTAGACTTCAGTCATATCGTCTACAGGCCACAAGAAACCTCTTCAGGAGGAAGGGTCGCCCATGAAAGATGAAGCCGGAATAGAGAGGCCGACCGTCCGACGCGTGATCACAGCTCAAAGGGATGGAAAGAACGTCGTTGCGATCGATGACCAGGTGCTGCCCATCGTCATTGGGCGAGGCCCCGACAGCGGTCAGCAACTCTGGCAAGTCTGGGGATCGGACGGAATTCCTCAACTTCCAAACGATGCCACCGATCGATACGCCAACACGCTGTTTGCACCCCCCGGTGGATACCGTGTCCAGGTCTGCGAGTTTCCGGCCGTTGGCGCGAACATCGAACCGCGTGGGGAGTGGCCCGAGCTCGGCACCATCATTGGCCGCACTGACACCAATACCGTCAGTGACAAGCTGGGGGATCTAACCGACTCGGTTCATCACTACACCAATAGCGTCGACATCTTCGTTGTGCTCGAAGGTGAGATTCACGTAGGCATGGACGATGGTGTCGAGGTGACGGTACGCGCGGGGGAGGTCCTGGTCCAGAACGGTGCGGCCCACAGCTGGAGGCGGGGTAGTGTTGCCGGCCGGGTGTGCATGATCGCCGTGGGCGCAAAACGAGCTGATGGTTAGCGGCGCCTTCGCCAGCCGTGCGCGCTCAGGTGCGGGAAAGATCTGGCGTTTGAGTGAGCCTTCGACTAGCATATGGAAGGCTATTCCATTTTGGAACGAGATTAACGGTCGAGTCGCGGAGCGACTCCAGGGAGATTGATATGTCGGCTGTGAACCAGAACGTCCATCCGATCTTGACCAGCAAGGCAGGATCAGCCGATCTGACGTTCGAGAAGGTCGCGTACAACCCTCACCCTAAAGACCCCGAGTTCAAGCGGGTGCACGTCGTTCTTGGCGACCAGAACGACACCCATGCTCCGAGCGTTTTTTGGGCCAAGGATCCGCCCGGAGTACTTTGGGACAAGCAGTCGCATCCGTGCGACATGCTGTTGGCCTACGTGCAAGGCAGCCAGAAGGTTGGCGACAAGTGGTTCAAGGTGGGCGACTTCCGCATCGTCAAAGCCGGCGACGTCTACGGGCCGATCGAAGCCGGTCCCGAAGGCTCGACCGTGCTCATCGTGTATTCGAACGCCGATTTCTTCCCGAATTTCGTCGGCAGCAACACCACGAATTTTGACAGCCCGTTTATCCACCACGTCCGTGATCCAAAGAAATAGCCGCCGGCGGATCGAAGCGGTACGACCATGAGCGGGCCGATATACGAGATTGCAAACCTGTCCTCTAAGTCGGGCAGCGGCGACGAATTTGCTCGTCAGCTGGAAAAAGGCAGCGCCCTCATTGCAGCCGATCCGACGTGCCACGGTGTCGTGACCCATCGAGGCATCGAGGATCCTGACTCGTTCGTCCTGGTCATTGGCTGGGACTCGGTCGATGCTCACAACAAGTTCAGAGATTCCGAGTCGATGGCACGGTTTGTGGGCTATATCGAGAAGCTCCTCGGAGGAGCCCCGGCGTTTTCCCACTACAACGTGATCGACAACGCGAAGTAGCTAGAGCGCTAGTCCTCCTCGCCGATGGTTCAAGCCAGCGGGTAGTGGCAGGCGGCGCCACGTTCGGCGCCGGCGGCCACCCAGCCCGGGTCGTCCACTCTGCAACGCGTGCGTTCGGGATCGGCCATAGGCCCGACCGGGCAGCGGGTGTGGAAGCGGCAGCCGGGTGGAGGACGGCGAGGATCGGGTATGTCGGCTGCCACAGAATGAGAAAGCTCCGGTTCCGAACCAAGCTCGGGCACGGAGTCGAGCAGCAGGCGGGTGTAGGGATGGCTGGGCGCCGAGAAGACCTCGTCGGTCATTCCGGCCTCGACGATTCGGCCCAGGTACATCACGGCGACCCGCTCACACATGAAGTTCACCACCGACAGGTCGTGTGAGATCACCAGGTAGCTCAGGCTGAGCTCCCGCTGCAGAGCCTTCAGCAGGTTGAGGACGTTCGCCTGGACTGAAACGTCGAGAGCCGAGGTCACCTCGTCGGCGATGAGCACCCGCGGTCGCGCCGCCAGAGCCCGAGCGATCGCTACTCGCTGGCGTTGGCCGCCTGAGAACTGGTGCGGAAACCGATCGGCTGCGCTCGACTCCAGGCCCACCCGGTTCATGAGGTGCGCCACCTCAGCATGGCCTGCTGTCCGGCCAATCGCGCGATGAACCCGGACGGCCTCGAATATCGCGTCGCCGACCGTCATCCGAGGATTCAGCGAAGAGTAGGGGTCCTGGAACACCATCTGCACGCGGCCCGTCAGCCGTCGCCGCCGCGCCCCGATCGGGTTGGTGAGATCGTCACCCGCCACAACAACTCGTCCGCTCGCGGCTCTGACCAGGCCGATGACCGCCCGGGCCAGCGACGACTTGCCCGATCCGGACTCCCCAACCAGCCCAACCGTCCCGCCTTCGGGCAGCGTCAGCGACGCGGAGTCGACCGCGGTCATCGCGCTACTGCCGTAGCCGTACCGGACTGTGAGATCGCGCAGCTCAAGGGCAGCCGTCATCGCGCGCTCGGCGTGTCGGCGGATGGGCCAGGTGCGGTGACCCAGCAGGCGGCCGAGTGGGAGTCCCCGATCGCGACCAGCGAAGGACTTTCAACCCGACAGCGACTTGTCACGAGAGGGCACCTGGGGTTGAAGGGACACCCCGACGGGATGGCATCGAGGTCAGGCGGCCGCCCGGGAACTGTAGTAAGAGGAACCGAGCGGTCGGCTCCGAGCGGCGGCACCGCCGCGATCAGCGCACGGGTGTAAGGATGGGCCGGTTTCCGCAACAGGGACCTGGTGTCGACATCCTCGATGACCCGTCCCGCGTACATCACGATCACGCGAGAGCAGATCTGGGCGACGACGCCGATGTTGTGGGAGATGAGCAGGATGGCCGTGCCTCTTTCCCGATTCAGTTCGCGGAGGACGTCGATGATCTGTTTCTGCACGGTCACGTCAAGAGCCGTGGTTGGCTCATCGGCAATGATCAGACGAGGTTCGTTCATTCGGCTCATCGCGATCATCGATCGCTGCCTCATGCCGCCCGAGAACTCGAACGGGTAGGCGGACAGTAATTGTTCCGGGTTGGGGATATGCACCTCGCTCAAACGTGCGATGGCTCTGCTCTGCGCCTCTCGGCGGCCAAGATTGCTGTGAACGCGAGCACCTTCTGTCAGTTGCGTGCCGATGGTGAGGACGGGATTTAGCGAGGACATGGGGTCCTGGAAGACCATGCCCAGGTTCAGCGCAAGGAAGCGATCGTCGGTCTCATTTGGGTCGAGAAGGTTGCGTCCCGCCAGCTCCAGGCGCTTGGCACTGACCTCGCCCGGGTACGGAACCAACCGCGAGATTGCCAACGCCGTCAAACTCTTGCCGCTTCCGGACTCGCCCACGATCCCGATCACCTCGCCTTCGGCCATGTCGAAGGAGATGCTGTCGACGGGCGTCACCCGGCCCCCGTTACGCGGAAAGGTCACCGTCAGGTCGCGCACTGATAGGACCAGCGGGCGGCCGTTGCGCGGGGATGGGTCGGTCGATTGCTGCAGTACGGTGCGGGCGATGGCGTGGCCGCGGCCGGCACCCCATAGAAGAGGGTTGGTGGCGTGGGCAAAAGCCTCGCCGAGGAAGCCCAGGGATAGCCCCGCCGCTCCGATTGCGAAAGCCACTGCCAGCGCCTGCAGAGGTGCGGTGTAGAAAGACGCGATGCCTTCGGTCAGAGTGCGGCCCCAGTCGAACTGCGGGGCTTGCACGCCCAGGCCGAGGAAGCTCAGCGCCGACACCGCTATGAGGGCCGCCGCTATTCCTGCAGAGGTGGCGACGATCAGGGTTTCCGCGATGTTTGGAAGCACGTAGCGGGTGAAGACGCGAAGCGGGCCGATACCCACGGCCCTTGCCGCGGCAATGTCGTCCTTGGATGCCACCGAGCGCGCCAGGCTGTTTGCCAGGCGGGCGAAGCTTGGGGCGAAAGCGATCCCCGTCGCCACGATCGCGCTCTGAATTCCGACCCCGACGATGGCTGTGAAGAAGATTGCAACCAGGATTGGTGGAAATGAGAGCACGACCTCGATTACGCGCTCCCCGACCGTGCGGGCCGGCGCTGGGAGCACCGCGACGAGACCGCCGAAGCCGAGGCCGAGGCCCGCTCCGATCAGTGCCGAAGCAAGCGCCATGAGCAGGGAGAGCTGGGTCGCCACGAGCGTGCGCAGAAGGATGTCCCGGCCGAGTTTGTCGGTGCCCAATAGAAAGTGGCCGGACGGACCCTCAGTGGCGTGCGCTAGATCAACCCGGGCAGCGGCGTCACCCCAGACGATTGGTGCCAGTACTCCGACGGCGATGATCAAGAGCAGGAGCAAGGTGGCCGCGATGCCGCTGGGTGCGCTGAGGAAAGCCCGTGCCATCTGCCCTCGACGGGAGCTCACTGGGCGCGCACGGCGGTGCGTGGATCGAGGACACCGAGCAGGAGGTCGATCGTCGTGTTCACCACGACCACAGCGATGCCCAAGAAGAGGGTCACGCCCTGGATGACCGGATAGTCGCGGGCCAGGACCGCCTGGACCAGCACCGTACCCAGCCCAGGCCAAGCAAACACATTCTCAACGACGACCGTGCCGCCGAGGAGGCCTGTGAAAACGAGGCCTCCGATTGTCAGCGCTGAAGTTATGACGTTGCGCAGGGTGTGGCGTCCGTAGAGCAGGACTGCCGGCAGCCGTTTGCTGCGGGCAGTGCGAATGAAGTCCTGCGCGAGGACGTTCAGCGTCTCGACGCGGACGATCCTAGCCAGCACCACGATTGGCCGGATGCTAATGGCCAAGGCCGGCAGGACTACCGAGAGCGGATTGTCGGCTCCCGCCACCGGGAGCAATCGAAGAAACACCGCGAAGAAGAAAGCGAGGAAGGTCGCGGCCAGGTACTCAGGCAGAGCGCCTCCGACACTTGTGAGTGCGCCGAAAGCAAGCTCGAGTCGCGGCCTCCGTCGCTCTCGGGTAGCGACGCCGGCCGCGATGCCCATCGGGATACTCAGAATGAGGACGAGGAGGAGGGCCGCCAGCGCGAGCTCGGCCGTGCGGGGCAGTCGCTCGGCGATGATCTGTGCCACTGGCTGATTGGTGATGAACGAGTGCCCGAGATCGATCCTGAAGACATGGCTCGAGTAGGAGGCGAACTGATTCAGGATGGGCATGTCGAGACCCATCTCGGTGCGTAGCGCCTGTACGTCTTCGGGACTGGCCTCGCTGCCGAGGATGCGCCTGGCCGGGTCGCCCGGAACCAGTCTGACGATCATGAAGGTCGCGAATAGAAGCGCGATCAGCACTGCCGCCAGGCTGATCAGACGTTGGGCTAGATACGGTCCCCATCGGGCCAGGGCCGAGTTGTCAGTCAAGGCAACCTAACGAAATCGTGACTCGGGCCCGCAGCTTACTAGGTACGCCTCAACCGTCCCTTCCAGCACAGCAGGATCGAAGGAATGCGACCGGCTGCCTCATGCGGTTCTCTGGAGCGAGGTCGGCTCGAGAAGGATTCCGAACCCGGTCTGGAAACGGATGCTCTTGCCGAAGAACGTGGTGTAGGGGTAGGCGAGGGGCAGCAAGTCGTAGTGCTTCACCAAAGCCTGCTCAGCTTTGCTCCACAGCTCGCAGCGCTGTGCGGAATTCGTCAGCGCCTGCTGGGCGAAGGACTCGTACTCCTTGTCGTTCAGGGACATGCTGTTCAGGCCGTTGGGTGGCGCCTTGCCCGTGAGCACTGAGCCGACGCCGGCGGGTGTGCTGGTCGCGCCAGTCGGCACGGGCGTCAGGTCGAAGTCGGCCTTGGTGTATACGGTGTCCACCCAGGTAGCCATATCCTGCTTCGCGAACGTGACGGTGAACCCGGCCTTCTGAAGCGCATCGAGCAGGTAGTCAGGGCCGACGTCCTGTACCTGCTGGCCGACCAGCTTGACCGTCAGCGGCTTGCCGTTCTTGCTGAACTTGCCGTCGGAGCTGAGCGTCCATCCATTGTTTTGCAGCAATGCTTTGGCGGCATTGAGGTCGTACTTTGGAAAACCGGCCTGGACCGAGGAGTCGAAGCAGTTTGCGCCGGGAACGACATAGCTCAGAGCGACGGCTCCGTGCCCGCCGGTCCGAGCCTTCGTGTAGCTGGCGCGGTCGATCGCCATCTCGATCGCCTGGCGGATGACCGGGTCGGACGTAATGCGGCCGACCGCCTGGTTCATTTGCAGGGTATCGGTACCGGCGATCACCTGCAGCTTGAAGAGCCCGCCCTGGGCGGCGAGCCTGTCGGTGTCGCTGCCCTGGATGGCGGCGATATCCAAACCCCCCGTCAGGAGGAGGTTGGCGGCGGTGGAAGAGTTGGCGATGACCTTGATGACGAGCTGGTCCGGCCCACCTGGACCGAGCATCTGCTGTCCGCTGGGACCCCACTTGTAGCCGCTTCTAGCCTTTAGCGTGTACGAGTCGCCGCGAGTCGCCTGAACCAGGGTCATCGCGCCGCTGCCGGCGGGCTTGGTCGCAAGCACAATCGGCTTCTGGAGCCCGGCTGGACAGATCACCGAGGAGGCGGGATGCGCCAGGTTCGGCAGCAGCTCGCTGAAGTTCGTCGCCGTTTTGATCGTCACCGTCCGGGCGCTGTTGTCACCGGTGATGGTTGGAACCCCGGTGCCGAAGACCCTTGCGGCATACGGCGCCTTCGTGGCCGGGTCGGCCATCCGCTTCATAGAACCTACGACCACATCCGGTGTGACCGGCGTCCCGTCGGCGCAAGTGGGGTCGTCGCGAAGCGTAAAAGTGACCGAGTCCGAAGCCACGGTCCAGGACTTAGCGAGGCCCGAGACGACTTTGCCCTTGGAGTCGAGGTTCACAAGCCTGTCATACAGGAAGATCGCGAACTGATAGCCGAGCGTGACCCGGGTCAGTTGAGGATCGAGGGTGTCCGGATCACCCGTAATCTGGAAGCTCACCGAGCCGCCCGACGGTCCGACCTTGGTCTGCGGCGGAGTGTTGTTACCGCCGCATGAGGACCCGATTATGGTCAGGATCCCGCAGACCGCAAAAGCGAGAGATCGTCTCGTGGTGGTCGGTATCAAGTCGGCTCCTTCCTGGCCGCCCGTTCGCCAGAGCTGACGGTTATGGGTTCGGCCCGGGTCCTCCGCCATTGACACGTACTGGGAGCCCCCGGCCGGGGTGACAGTTGACGATTTTGAGCGCGGCAACATTGAGCACGGGTCACCGTGGCCGGTGCATAACCAGATTCGTCGCCGGGCCTCCCAGGCCGACGGGCTGCCCTTTTGGAAGGGCATTCCGCATTCTAGTATGAAAAATCCGGTTGTCAACGTTCATCATGAGTGAGAATGGCGTTTAGCAATATCGACGCTGCGGAGTACCGGAAGGCTGGTGTTTGGGAGGACCGAACGGTCACGTCGTTCCTGAATGCCGCAGTTGCCACCACCCCAGAGGCACTTGCCGTTGTCGACGGCCGAGTGCGTCTGGACTATCGCGAGCTGGCGGCTGCGTCCGGACGCTTGGCGGCGGCTTTGAGCCGGCACCGACTATCCCGTGGAGCCGTGGTGTCCTATCAGCTTCCCAACTGGCATGAGACCGCCGTCATCCACCACGCAGTGACGGCGAGCGCTTTGTTGAACAACCCGATCATCCCGATCTACCGACACCGCGAGTTGGCTTTCATCCTCGGGCAGGCGAAACCGGATGTGATGTTTATCCCGCACAAGTTCCGTGGCTTCGACTACGTATCAATGTTTCAGCAGCTCATCGCCGAGCAGAAGCTGTCTCTACTGCCGGTAGTCGTGAGACCCGAGGGTCAGCTTCCCCCGGGCTTCGAAACATTTGATCAGTTTGTCGGGTTGGCGTCCGGCGACTTTGAGCTGCCGGACCTCTCCGAACCCGCCAGCCCGACCTTGCTGCTCTATACCTCGGGGACCACTGCGTCTCCGAAGGGAGTGCTTCATTCACACGAGTCGCTCGTCTACGAGAATCGCTCGATGATCAGCTGGCTCGGACTCAAGTCGACCGATGTCGTCTTCATGGCGTCGCCGGTGACGCACATCACAGGCGTCCTCTACGGGATGCAATTGCCGCCGATGCTTGCTGCGCCGGTCGTCTACCAAGATGTTTGGGATGCTGTTGGCGCCGCAACTCTGATCGAGGAGCGTGGCGCCACCTTCACGGTAGCCGCAACGCCGTTCCTTGCGGGAATCGTCGCCGAATACGAGGCCCGCGGAGCAGCATCTTCCTTGCGGATCTTTGCTTGCGGCGGTGCCGACGTTCCGCCCCAGTTGGTCACCACAGCCCGAGAACGTCTTGACTGCGCGGTGGTTCGTGTCTACGGTTCGACCGAGTTCCCGACCTTCTGCGCCTCAACGCCGGACGATCCCCCCGCGAAGGCGGCGAATACCGACGGTCGCCCGATCGGTCCGGTCGCACACCGCATCGTGGACGAGGAGGGCGGTCCGCTTGAGACGGGTTTGGCCGGCGAGCTTTTCGTCAGGGGTCCGGATTGCTTCCAGGGCTATCTCGACTCGACGCTAAACGCAGAGTCATTTTCCGCAGACGGTTACTTCAAGACAGGCGATCTCGCGTCAGAAGACCGGGACGGCTTCATCACGATCCACGGGCGGAAGAAGGACATCATCATCAGGAACGGGGAGAACATCAGCGCCAAGGAGGTCGAGGATCTCCTCTTCCAGCACCCATCGGTGCGGGAGGTGGCCGTTGTCGCCATGCCTGACCCGCTGGTTGGTGAACGCGCGTGCGCGTATGTCGCGCTGAATAATGGGTGCCAATTCTCCGAGATCGATATGAAAACTCACCTTGACGGCTGCAGGGTGGCACGCCAGAAGTATCCGGAGCGGCTCGAGCTGATGCCGGGCGGGCTGCCCAAGACCGCCAGCGGCAAGATCCAGAAGTTCAAGCTACGCGACGACATCCGCCAGAAGCTCGAGAGCGAGCGATCCGGAGGACAGGGCAGCGGACCCACGACGACCGACGCCGGCCGCACCGGGTCGAAATCAAGCGTTTCCGCGGCAGAGTAAAAAGGAGATCCCGATGAAACGAGATATCGCGTTCGAAAGCAAGGGCACGACAGTTCGGGGCTGGCTGACAACGCCCGACGCCGGTAGTGGTCCGTATCCAGTTGTCGTCATGGCAGGTGGCTGGTGTTACGTCAAAGAGATCGTGATGCCTCACTACGCCGAGTTCTTCTTGAAGCAAGGGATCGCGACCTTGCTGTTCGACTACAGAAACTTCGGGGCCAGTGACGGCACGCCGCGTCAGCATCTGGACCCCTGGATGCAGATCGAGGACTACCGAAACGCGATCAGTTTCGCTACCAAGCAGCCAGATCTGGATCCAGCCCGCGTAGGCATCTGGGGCATCTCGTACAGCGGCGGCCACGCTTTGGTCCTGGCGGCCATCGACCCGCGTATCCAGTGCGTGGTTTCGAATATAGCGGTAGTCGACGGTTTCCAAAATATGCGTCGTGTCCACGGCGAGAGACTGTTTCCAAGGCTCCTCGAGGCCATTCAGGACGACCGGGAGCTGCGATACGCAACCGGCAAAGGTGGCTACATTCCCATGTCTTCCGAGGATCCCGAGCACGAGCTCTCGACCTGGCCGTTTCCGGACGTCTATCAGATCTTCAACGAGATCAAGCAGCGTGAAGCGCCAGCCCATGAGCATCGGTCCACCCTGGAATCCGTCGAGCTGCTGATGCAGTACTCGGTCTATCCGTACGCTCGCCGGATACTCAGAACGCCCGTGATGATGGTAGTGGCCGAGAACGATGACAAGACCCTCTGGGATCTGGAGATCGACGTCTACAACCAGATCCCCGCGGCAAACAAGAAGCTGGTCCTGCTCCCAACGGTCACTCACATGAGTCTTTACAACAAGCAATCCCATCTGCAGGTCGCAGCGACGGCGGCGGCACAGTTCCTGCATGAACACCTGGTCGCGGCTTCCCAGGGGGTGGCAGTCGGGGTCTCTTAGGGCGAAAGTTCGGCGGCTAAAAGTGGACGACGACGCCATGCGACCGTCGGCTTATGCCGTGGCCGCACGCCCAACTGAGATCTCGCTGGAGATACGGCTCGCCCTTCACCGGGAGATGCTGCGCATCAGGCTCTTCGAAGGAACCCCTTCGGCTCTGTACAAAGAAGGCGAGATTCCGGGGTTCGTTCATCTTTCCATCGGGCAGGAGGCTATCGCGGTCGGTGGCCGGCATGCGGAACGGAGGTGGGCCGCACCTGCTGAACCTCGTTACAAGGACAGCCAGGAGGACGCGGCCCTGGCTTCGCGAAGCCCTTTTCGCTGATGCTCGACGGGACCCAATTTGATCGAGATACGTCGACAGCCCCGGCCCAGGACGGTTTTTCAGTCCGGTTTCCGGAGCGCTGGATGGGCGTTGGGGGCATGCACGGGGGCTTCGTCGCGGCCACCCTGCTCAAAGCGATTGCCATAGTTGTGGCCGACCCGTCGCATGAGGCACTGACACTGGCTGTCGACTATCTGTCCCCGGTGAATGCGACCGAAGCGACAGTTGTCATGCAGGTGGAGAAGGCAGGCCGGTCGATGACGACGGTATCCGCGCGTCTTCTACAAGCATCGCGGCTGGTGGCGCTCGCCGTGGCAGGCTTCGGGCGACCGCGAGAGGAACACATCGACTTCAGCGACCTGAAGCTGCCCGTTAGCCCCGGCCCAGAAAATGTACCGGTGGTGGATCGAGGCACACTCGGTCTTGCGGCCTGGGCCGACAACTTTGAAATGCGTCCTTGTTTGGGAAGACCCGCATTCAGTGGCTCGACAGCGGCGCTGAGCGGAGGGTGGATCCGACTCCTCGAGACTCGGCCCATCGATTCCGTCCTTCTTGCTGCGCTGCCGGATTCGTGGATGCCTTCGATTCGAACGAGGCTTCTGCAGTCTCATGGCGCGGATTCCACGATCAAGATCGGAATGCACTTCAGCGGACTCGCCTCGCTCAGCCCAGCCGATCGATTTGAGCCCTGCTTTGTACATAGCCAGGCTCTCGTTGCCGGCTCAGGCTACTGGCAAGAAGATGCCACGGTCTGGTCGCGGAGCGGCACGGTGCTCGTCAGATCGAGGCAGGTGGCGATCGGCGCGTAGCTTCGGCGCCTCGCGCGCGCGTCTTCCTTATGAAAGCGGCGCTGAGGCTACCGTTTCGCTCGAAGACAGATCGCGTTCAGACGAACCTCGGCAAGAGACAACCATTCCGCCACAGTAATCTTTGAAAGACATGAGTGAAATCCTGCTCGAGATCCAGGATGGCGTGGCGCTCATCACCCTCAACGCACCCGACCGGCGGAATGCGTTTGTCCCGGAGATGGTCGCCGAGCTCCTGGAGGTTTGCGATCGGGTTGATGACGACCAGGCCGTCGGGGCGGTCGTCATCTGCGGCAATGGCCCTTCCTTCTGCTCGGGAGCACACCGCAATGTTCTTTCCGAGGCAGGGCGTGACCCGGCGCGTTCGGACAACTTCGCGAGGCTGGGCGAGACCTATCAGGCGTTTGTACGCGTTGGTGAGCTGAAGGCACCCACCATCGCCGCCGTCCGCGGGCATGCGGTCGGGGCCGGGGTGAACCTGATGCTCGCCAGTGATCTCCGCATCGTCTCGGAGTCGAGCCGGATCATGACCGGCTTCATGAGGATCGGACTTCATCCAGGCGGTGGGCACTTCTCCCTTCTGGGTCGCTTGGCAGGCCGTGAGGCGGCCGCGGCATTGAGCTTGTTTGGAGAGGAGATCGACGGCCGCCGAGCCGCCGAGATCGGACTGGCCTGGATTGCCTTGCCTGAGGCTGAGGTCGAGCCTCGGGCAATCGAGATGGCTAAGAAAGCCGCCGCTGATCCTGAGCTCGCTCGCGCTGCCGTACGGTCGATGAGAATCGAGCTGGGTCCCCCCGGCATCCCATGGCCCGCCGCGCTTGAGGTCGAAAAGGCTGTTCAGATGTGGTCCCTACGCCGCCGGCCGCCAGAAGCCGGAAGTTAGAGGCTGGGACCGAGGCTCAATACGCGACCTCCTTGGGAAGTGAGCTAGGTGGGCGCGACATCTGGACGGCAACAACATCTGACAAGGTCTCATAGGGACTACACAGCCGGCTCGCCGGCGATGGCCACATCGCTGGCGAGAGCATCGGCAACATTCAGTTGTTGGCTCCGGTCCTTGCCGCGAAGAGCTGACGCGACGCCGGCGAGGACTGACATCGCGACGCACGCCACCAGGGCGACCCGGATTCCGGTCACGAATGGCTGGGCCAGCAGGCCGGCGAAGAAGTGTGGGTCCGTCACTCGATCTGCGATCCCAGGCGGTAGAGCGGCCAGCATTGACGCCGGTATGAGGTGCGAAACGGGATCGTATCCAAGCATCGCGGCGAAGACGGCAGCGCCCGGTGGCAGGGCTGCGATTCGCTGCGCGAGATCTGGGGGCAGCCCGGCCTGGCTCGAACCTGCCAGCAAAGCCGGTCCCAGGTTTTGGGACAGACTCGCGATGACGATCGTGAAAAAGATGGCCGTGCTGGCTGTCATCCCGGCGTTGAGCACCATCGCGCGCATGCCCGACGCCGCCCCGCGCTGATCGGCGGGCACCGCGCCCATGATCTGCGCCGTGTTCGGCGCGCTGAAGAAGCCCATACCAGCACCCATGATTGCGAGGTAGGCGGCGAACAAACCGAGATTGAAATCCGCCGGAAGTGTCATTAGGAGCGCAGCCCCCACGCCTGCCAAGAGGATGCCCCCGGTGGCCAGAAGACGGGAGCCGTAGCGGTCGCTGAGCCAACCGCCAAATGGCCCGCACACCACAAATCCGAGCATGAGGGGCATCGTGTAGATGCCGGCCAGAAGCGGGGTGTCCGCGTAGCGGACGCCATGCAGTGGGAGCCAGATGCCTTGCAGCCAGATGATGAACATGAACTGGAGACCGCCCCGGGCCAATGAGAAGAGAAAGGCCGCGATGTTGCCGAAAAGGAAGTCTCGGATGCGGAAGAGCTGCAGGTCGAACAACGGGTATCGAACCCTGGTTTCGACCACGACGAATGCTCCGAGGAGGAAGACTCCCGTGGCGAGAACCAGCAAGACGAGCGGGTTGGACCATCCCATCGCCTGGTTTCCGTAGGGCGTCAACGCCTCCGTCAGGCCGAACATCAGGGCAAGCAGCCCGCCAGCGAATGTCAGGTTGCCCATCCAATCGAGCGGCTGAGCCTTGCGCGTTCCGATCTCATGTAGCGCTCGGAATGCCCAAACCGTCCCAAAAAGGCCGACTGGAACGCTGATGAGGAAATCCAGGCGCCAGTTGATGGCGGCGAGGATTCCGCCAAGCACGACCCCCACCAAGTTCCCGGCGATGAAGGCGATCTGATTGATCCCCATGGAGAATCCGCGCTGGTTCGCGGGAAACGCGTCGGTCAAGAGGGCGATGCTGTTCGCAAATAAACAGGCTGCGCCCACTCCCTGCACCATGCGAAAGACGATCAGCTCGATCGCGCCGGTAGTTCCCTCGGACGGGGTCAGCGCACACATCAGCGAACCAATGGTGAAGACGACGAATCCCAGGTTGTAGATGCGCACCCGGCCGAAGATGTCGGCGATCCGGCCGAAGGTGACGAGGAGCACTGTGGTGACTGCCGAGAAACCCATCAGCATCCACAGCAGCAGGTTCGACTGGCCTGGTCCGAGGGGATCGACATGGAGACCCGAGAAGATCGCGGGCAACGAGATGAGAACGATCGTCTGGTTGATCGAAGCCATGAGCATCCCGATGGTCGTGTTGATCAGCACGACCCACTTGTATTCGAGCTTCACGCTTCCGTCTCTACGAGCAGGGACTCTTCTTCGGCCTTCATGACCGCCGCGTTGAACTCGCGCATCGCCGCAGCGATCCGCTCGCGCTCGGCCACCGTCATGCGGTCGATAGCGGTGCGGATCGGGGTCCCTTCCAGGAATGGGATCGCGCTGACCAGCGTGCGGCCCTCGTCTGTGATCGTGGCCAGCACTTTGCGGCGGTCGTCATCGTCCCGGCGCCGCTCAATCAAGCCGCGCTCCTCGAGGCGGTCGATGAGCCGGGTCATGGACGGGGGAGCGAGCATGAGGTCAGCTCCCAGTGAACCAATGGAACGAGGCTGTTTCGCAAGCCGGCGCAGCACCCGCACCTGCACCAGCGTCAGCTCGGCCGCATGCCAGATGCGCGTTTGGAGGGCTTCGCTGAGGGTTACCGCGTCGAGATAAGCGCGGAGCAGACGGACCTCGGAGTCGTCGGGATTAGTTGTCGGCAGGACAACATTATACAAATGCGCAAATGATCGGCATTAGTGGGATTAGTCCCTCGCGCGTCCTTATTAATGGGGATCACTGGATATGGATCCGGCTGACGTCCTTGATTGGGTGTGTGGACCATTGGAAGCCCTCTTGCTCGGTGCGGCGTGGGGTCTACATCGTCGGGGTCACCTCGTTCGTGTTCATGGTCACGGGCGCCTGGCTGCTACTGGTCGGAATCGAGTCGGATCAGGCAAGCAGGAAGCCAGGAAATCCCGACGGTGTCGCCAGTTTGGTGCACGACTAACGATCGTCAGTCGTCGAAGTTTGGTGTCTCCTTCGCGATGAAGGCTTTGAGTCCGCGCTTGGGGTCTGGGCTGCTACTGAAGTACTCGATCAGGGCTGCCTGTTCCGCGCCCAGGGCGCCTTCGAGCGTGAGATCCATTCCCGCTCGCGCGGCTCGCTTCATGTAGCGCAGCCCGGTGCGGCTCTTGGTCGCAATCTCCCGCGCGAGCTTGTGCACATCTTCGTCGAGCCTGTCGTCAGGGACCGAGCGGAGGACGATGCCGCACTCCGCCGCTTCTTGGCCCGTGAGCCAACGACCTGTGTAAAAGATGTCGAGAGCACGCTGTAGACCGATCCGGCGCACCAGTCGAGGAATGCCGCCCGCCCCCGCAATCAGTCCGTAATTGGCGTGCTGATCGCCGATCCGAGCGCTGTCCGAGGCGATCGTGAGGTCGCAGCACAGGATAAGCTCGAGGCCGCCGGCGAGGGCGTAGCCTCGGATCTTGGCGATAGTCGGAACCGGTGCCTCCTCAACTAGGCAGAAGACGTCGTGAAGGCGGTGCAGGAAATCGATATAGCGCGGCCATACATCGAAAAGGGCAATCACTGCCTTGAGGTCTGCTCCTGCCGAGAATGCCTTCTCGTCGCCAGAGATGACGATCACCTTCACTGTGGTGTCGGTTGATGCGTCCCGAACGGCCGCCTCGAGTTCGTCAAGCAGCTGCGGGCTCAGCGCGTTTCGCGCCTCCGGGCGGTTCAAGCGCACATTTGCGATCCCGTCGCGTTTGTCGAGCAGGACTAGCGGCATTGCCTTGTCGGTCCTCCTGTCACTGATGGCCAGGTTGGCTGTCCCACGGGGTCACTTTACAGCAAGAAAAGTTCGCCTACCAGGCGCTCGCTTGATTGTGAACCCACTGACGTGTATTCTGTTGGCGTCTCTGAGATCCATCTAGACCTTTGCGCCGTCGCGGTGGCAGGAAAAAGGCAAATGAGGGCCGACTTTCAAGTCGTATCAGGGGACTGATGGAGGTGTGGTAGTGGTTGAAGGTCAGGCGTTATCGCGGATCCGGCTTGTAAGCAGGATTCCGGCTCTAACTTTCTTGACTGTCTTAATTCTTATCGCAACGGCGTGTGGCGCCTCAACGCCTGCGACCCCGGCTGATGCAGCGCCGAAAACCCTCCTGATCGGTCAGAACGCAATCAAGTCTGGACCCGCCGCGGTCAGCTACGCAGTCACCCAGGGCTTTGAATCCTATTTGAACTACATCAATTCGAAGGGCGGAATCAACGGATACAAGTTCTCCTGGGAGGAGCGCGACAACGCCTACGACGCGACGCAGGCCGCGCTGGCCCAGACCCAGCTCATTGCAAGCAAGCCATTCGCGATAGCTGTGATCGGCACTGTACCCGTCTCGGCAGCGGCGAAGGTCTCACAGAGCAGCCGCAACAAAATCCCGCTCCTGGTAAGCGCGGACGGAGCGCTGGTGAATTCGCTTGCGGCGGAAGCAGATTCGCCTCCGATTTACACAATCATCCCTGACTACACGAAACTGGGTCCCTTCGACGCCAAGTTCATCATGGAGAAGCTCGGCGACAAGAACTTTGGGCTGGTGTTCGAGAACGACTCCCTGGCTCAGGGTGCCCAAAAAGCGATAGCTGACTATGTACCCGCACATGGCGGCAGCATCAAGGCGACGGCGGCAATCACGCCCACCACGACGAACTGGGTGCCTATCGCGACTCAAATGCAGGCAGCCGGCGCGAAGACCGTACTCGTGTGGGCAAGCTCAAACCTGGTCGCGAGCGTCCAGAAGGCCGCGGCGCAGATTGGTTACGCACCAACGTGGGTGACACCCTTCTTTGCCCTCAACGCCGGCTACCTCAGCCTTGCAGGCGCGGCCGCGGAAGGCACGTACGTTGATGGAATCTTCCCGCCGATCACGAGTGACTCTGCGGAGGTCAAGACCTTTGTCGCGCAGACGACGTCGTTCGCGCCGAATGCCGTGACCGGAAGCGGGCAGCAGGGTTGGCAGCTCGCGGCCACGCTTGTGGCGGCTGTCAAGTCGGCATCAGACGGTGGCAAAGTACTTACGTCCTCGGGATTTGTGAGCGCGCTTTCATCGCTAAACGCAACGGTGGCCTTCACGAAACTGCAGTTCAGTGCGACTCGGCACTCGGGCGTCAGCGAGGCCAGTGTGTATCAGGTGAAGGGCGGGCAGTTTGTGCAGTTTGCCGCACCAAGCCAGTTGCCCTGACAATGACGGATTATCGGGATAGATCTGCCGTATCGACTCTATTCAGCTGCTGATACAGGGTTGGCCTGGTGCGGTCCGAGGACCTTCGGTAGCCGCACCAGGCTGAACCAACAGTTCGAGCACCGGGAAGCCGCCGAAGCGTCCACCTGATGCTCACATTTGTCACCTCACTGGCCGGTGGTTTGGTCGTGGCAAGTCTCTACATCACGTACGGGCTCGGCCTGGCGGTCGTGTATCGCGTTTCGGGAGTCCTCAACTTCGCCCACGGAGCGGTTGGCACGGTCGCCGGATACCTTCTCTTCGCCCTCTTGGCGAGGTCATGGCCCTACGCGGCTGCGGCGCTGGTCGGGATCATCGGCGGAACGCTCGTCGCAGTCGCGATACAGACCCTGATCGTCCGTCAGCTGCCGAGCCATTCCGCGGAGGTCGTCGGCATCGCCACGCTGGGCATCCTGATCGTCATCGAGGGCGTGCTGCTCGGGGTGTTCGGTGGGGAGGGTAATCCGCTTCCATATCCGGTCCCGACGCAAAACCTCTTCACCGTCGGCTCCTACCGGGTTCAAACGACCACCCTGCTTTCCATCGGCGTAGCCGCGGCCGCAACTGTGGGCCTCGCGCTGCTGCTCTACAAGACGAAGCTCGGCCTCGCGATCCGGGCGGTCAGCGAAGGCGACAAGACGTCCGCGATGATGGGAATCAATCCCGATTTCGCCCGCGCGGTCGTATGGGGGATAGGTGGAGCGCTCTCTGGCATCGCTGCGTTCCTGATCGTGCCGTCGAACTACCTGACGCCCGATTTCCTCACCACCTACTTGATTGCGACGTTTGTCGCAGTGGTCCTCGGCGGCTTCGAGCAGTTGTTGGGCGTCGTCATCGGCGGCATCGTGTTCGGGATCGTCCAGTCGCTGTTTTCCGTCTATGTAACGGGAAGGCTGACCTCAACCGTCTCGTTCTTCGTCATCCTCGTCGTCCTCATCTTCTTGCCCTACGGAGTACTCGGGAAAGCGCTCCCTCGCGTGCCAGAGCCGCGTTTCCCTAGAACCGGCAACACAATAGTTCGACGATTTGTCGCCATCTCGCGCCGGCCGCGAGATTCGGCCGCCCGTAGACAGCTGCGGCTGCCGACGGTCAGGGGTCGTCAGATCCATCTGATGATTCCGGCGTTGGCCGTAATCGCAGCTGTATTGATCGGGTTGACGTTCGACGACTCCTGGCTGGCGATCGGGACGAGCGTGGCGGCCCTGTTCCTTGCTGTGCTCGGTGTCGATCTGGTCTTCGGGTACAGCGGCCAGCTGTCGATCGGTCAGTCGGGGTTCATGTTGATCGGAGGCTACGGGGTCGTTCTCCTGCAGACCAAGCTAGGGGTGCCGTTCCTCGCGGCCCTCGCTCTAGCCACTGCGGCGGGCGCTCTCGGCGGACTCGTTTTCGGGCTGCCGGCGGCCAGGCTCCGAGGCGTCTATCTCGCGGTTCTGACGCTCGCCTTCGCGCTTGCCGTCCCCGAGATCGTGTCGTTCTTCTCCTCGGTCACAGGCGGCGATACCGGCATAGGCGCGAAGGTGCCGGCCTGGCTGGATGGCGACCAACGAAACCTGTTGGTCTACTTCTTCGCCGTTGTTATGGCGGGCCTCGGGGCGACGGTGGTCTTGTGGCTGGCGCGCTCTCAGCCCGGCCGCGTGTGGCGGGCGGTCCGAGACAGTGACGTTGCGGCGGCCGCCGCCGGGATCAACGTCACATTCGCACGCGTTTCAGCGTTTGCGACCGGCTCGGCGCTCTGCGCCCTCAGTGGCGGGATCCTGGCCACAAGCACCGGTTACCTGTCACCTGGGTCGTTCTCATTGTGGACATCGATCTACCTGCTCGTTGCGGTCGTGGTTGGTGGCCGGACGTCTACCCTCGGCGCGCTTCTGGGAGCGGCTTTCGTGGTTATCGTCCCCTATGAGAGCTCCTCTATTCCGGCACTCACGAATCTGCTTCTCGGCATCCTCCTGATTGTTGTCCTACTCCTGCGGCCCGACGGGATCCGCGGGCTTATTGCGGACGTGGCGTTAACGGTCGCTCGCGTTGGACTGCGGCCAGCGGGGCAGCACGGAAAGTGATGAACGGCGACGGGGCGGCCCTGCTCAGTGTCCAGGCCCTCGTTAGCGGGTACGGTGGCGTGCGAATTCTGAACGGGGTCGATGTCGACGTCATGGACCACGGTGTGGTGGCCTTGCTCGGCGCTAACGGAGTAGGAAAGACGACGCTCTTGCGCGCGATATCAGGTCTGATTCCGACCCTGGAGGGAACGATCACATTCGGCGGCGTTCGAGTCGACGGGCTTCCCACCTACCGGATCGCTCGGTTGGGCATATCGCACGTGCCCGAGGGCCGCGGCATCTTTCCTGGAATGACCGTTCGCGAGAACCTACAGCTCGCGAGTTTCGCGAATGCGCAGCGCGACCGGCCGGCCGAATCGCAAGAGATCCTAGAGCTGTTCCCAGTCCTCGGCCGGCGGCTTTCTCAGCGAGGAGGGTCTCTTTCGGGCGGGGAGCAGCAGATGCTCGCGATCGCCCGTGCCATGTCGGCCCGTCCGCGCCTCCTCCTGCTCGATGAGCCGTCCTTCGGCCTGGCGCCGCGCGTCGTCCAGAACCTCTATGAGGCCCTCGCGGTGCTCAAGCAACGCGGGATCGCCATGCTGCTCGCCGAACAGGCCGCCAGAGAGGTGTTGGAGATCGCCGATTTCGCTTATGTCATCGGGTCTGGAGGCCGCATTCTCGCCTCAGGCGAGCCACAAAGACTTCTTTCTGAGATGGATCTTCTAGATGCATACCTACAGTAGCTGGACATGAGCAAACCGCTGCTTTCGGTTCAGGGAGTGAGCGTCCGGTTCGGCAGCCTCAGCGCGCTTCACGAGGTGGCCATGGAGCTCCAACCCGGCACGGCGGTTGGGCTGATCGGACCCAACGGAGCGGGTAAGTCGACGTTGTTGGGGGTGATCGGCGGGCAGCAGCGAACGACGCGTGGGCGGGTGGAGTTCCACGGGCACGACATCTCACGCCTGAGGCCCGATGCTCGCGCGCGACTTGGACTGCGCCGCACGTTTCAGAGCCTCGAGCTCTTCGATGACATGAGCGTACGAGACAACATTCTCGCGGCGATCAGGGGACTGGGCTTTCGGGCCGGCGGCGCTGCGCGCGAGCCCGCCTTCGAGTTGATACGGGACCTGGGTTTGGAGCCATACGCCGACACGAACGCAGGCGTGTTGCCGGCTCCCATCCGCAGGATCGTCTCTTATGCACGCGCTGTCGTCGCCTCACCGGAGTGCGTTCTTCTCGATGAACCTGCAGCGGGTCTTTCCGAGTCGGACCGCAACGCCCTCGCGGCGCGGATCAAGAACGACGTCGAAAGAAGGGGAATGAGCGCAGTGGTGGTCGAGCACAACATGGGATTCGTGCGCCACCTCTGCAGTCACATCTACTTCTTGAACGCCGGCGCGCTTCTGACCGAGGGAACCTTTGACGAAGTGGCTTCGAATCCAAATGTGCGGGAGGCCTATCTCGGAAGGCCGTCCAAGGAATCATAGGGAGGTAGATGGTGGAGGAACGCAGGACCGACGATCGTGTCGCAATTGGCGCGCTGCACTCTCGGTATATTCGGCTCGTCGACGCGAACCGCGCTTCCGAGCTTGGTGAGCTCTTCACCCAGGACGGCGTCCTGGATTCCAAGGTGATGGGACGTCGATGCAGCGGCCGTGCGGAGATCGTCGACTACATCGGTGGGCTGCGGTCGTGGGCGAAGGTCACCATTCACGCCAGCCCTGCGGACATCGAATTCGTTGACTCGTCTCAGGCTGGGTCGCGGAGCTATTTCACCGTCCTCACCAAGAGTGGGCTGGACCACTGGGGCGCCTACTCAGACGAGCTCGTACTGAAGGAAGGGACCTGGTTGTTTCGCTCCCGCGTCATCGAGCTGCTTGGCACCGCTTCCGAGCGATGGCTTGGATCGCCGGGAGCCAATAAGTCCGCGTGATCAAGCGGAGGAGAGAATGCACGAACAGCTAGGGCTCAAGGGCAAGGTCAGCGTTGTCGTCGGATCGTCGAAGGGCTGGGGGAAAGGCATCGCGCTTGGCCTCGGGGATGAAGGCTCGTCGGTTGTCGTCAACGGCACCGACCCGCAAGCCGTGTCAAAAGTCGTGGATGAGATCCGCGGCCGGGGAGGGCGCGCAACCGGCCTCGCCGTCGGAGTGCACACATCGGAGGGTGCTCAGCGGCTGACCGACTTCGCGCTCGCCGAATTTGACCGGCTCGACATCCTGGTCAACTCGAGTGGAGGCAAGCAGACTGCGACCATCCTCGAGCTTTCGGAGGCGCAGCTCGACCATGCCATCGACGTGCAGATGAAGGCTCCTTTCCTGATGACGCACTTTGCCGCCAAGGCCATGGTCGAGGGAGGCAGACCGGGCCGGATAATCACGCTCTCGGGAGGCGCCGCAGTACGGGGCCTCTATGGCGAGAGCATGCATTCCGCGACGAAGGGCGCGGTGCTCGCGGCGACGTGGACATGGGCTGTGGAGCTCGAGAAGTTCGGTATCACCGTGAACGCCATCCGTGGCGGGGTTCGCACGCCCGGAACTGAGCCGCTTATTGCCGGCATCCGGGAGAGGCTCAAAGCGCGCGGCGCCCCACACGACATGTCGGACCGGGAGCTTGGCTTCTTCGAAGCAGAGGAGGCCGCGCCGCTGGCGGTGTGGCTGGCCTCAGATGAGGCAGCCTTAGTGACGGGACAGTTTGTAGGCATCGATGGTCCCAAGATCACGATCTGGGCGTTGGCGGAGGCGGCGGAAATCGTGGAGCCGGAGGGCTGGAATCTCGAACGCCTCGGCCGCATCGTCCGGCCTCGACTCGAGGCAGCCACCGAGAAGGCCCGCCAGAGCGGGCAGGTGATCGCTGCGTTGAACTACGTCCCGGATGACAAATGACCTCCAGGGTTACCGATGAGGCAGCCACACGGGTCGCGATCAGTGCGCTGCAGGCGCGGTATGTCGCGTGTATCGACAGTGGCCGAGCCGAGGAGCTCTCGATGCTGTTTGCCGAGGACGGAGTCCTTGAGTCCAAGATCACGGGCCGCCAGAACCGCGGGCGAAAGAGCATCGAAGCGTATCTCGGCCAGGTCATTGCCAGCAGGACGAACCCGGCATGGAAGACGATCAACCATCACATCACGCCGGCGAACGTCACGATCATCGATCGCAACCACGCCCGAGCCGAGTGCTACTTCACAGCCTTTACCAAGGTGGGCATCGATCACTGGGGTCTGTACTCGGACGATCTGGTGCGCACCGCCGAATCGTGGTTTTTCGCCAAGCGATCGGTGAGCCTTGTCGCCGCCGTCCCGGGCGGCTGGGTTCACTCGGGGTCTGCCTCTCTGCCGGCGCCTCGCTGAGTCGTCAGACCTCGACGAGGACGTCGTCGCCCTGGATGACGACGGGGAAGGTCTCGACGTTCTCTTCAGCTGGCAGAGAGGTCACCGCTCCAGTGGCGACATCGAACCTTGAGCCGTGAACCGAGCACTCGACCTCGGTTCCGAGGAGCTTTCCTTCGCTAAGCGACCCCTGCTCGTGGGTGCAGACGTCGCTGATCGCGTACACATCCCCGACCTCTGTACAGGCCAGGCATACCGTGCGATCCCCCAGCCGAACCTGCTTCAGGCCACCGGCATGCAGGTCTTCGATGCCACAGGCCCTCACCAAAGCCATCGCTAGGCCGCTCGGAAAGCCACGAGCCCATCGCGCTCTGACTCATTCACAACGTCCCTGCGGCGGAGGTACACGAGGTGGGCGAGGGTTTCCGTGAAGGCGAGGTGGCGCTGGTCGTGCGACAGCCGCCGCTGGCCGAAGAGCGCCTGCGTCACCTGGTAGGCCGTCAGAGCTTGGTTCCGAACGATCGAGCGGACCTTCTCTGCCCGATGCTCGTGGTGGCGAATAACCGCCGCCGAGCGCTCTCCCGCATCCCGGAAGGGTGTTCCGTGACCTGCGAGAACCCACGTCGTCGCGAGCTCGCTGGTGCGGTGAAGTGATGCTTCGAAGTCACCGAGCGGGTCCACGAGCAGCGGATCGTTGAAGCCGACGTTAGGGGTGATGTTGCGGAGCAGATGATCACCTGCAAATAGCCACTTCTGCTCTTCGGCATGCAGACACATATGGTCGGGGGCGTGCCCGGGTGTAGCGATGACGCGAAATTTGAATTCGCCTGCCTCTACCTCGTCCGCATCAGAGACGACCCGATCGTAGGGTCCGACGTGACCCCAGCCGCTGTGCCTGCGGTTGAATTCGTGAAGATCGTCGATCTCGGCCGGCGGAAGGCCGTGTGACCTGGCCAGCTTCTCGACGTTCTCACGCCTTTCGGCATACGGCCCGTACAGTCGCTGCACCCACGAGACCGTCGGCTTGTGCACGACGAGCTCGGCGCCTGAGAGCTGCCGCAGCGTTTGCGCCATGCCCACATGGTCGGCGTGGCAGTGCGTGACGATGATCATCCTCAGATCACGCAGGCCGATCCCGATGCTGCTGAGGGCGCTCGTCACGGACTTGAAGGTGGTCTCACTGTCTGCCCCGCAGTCGAACAGAATCCAGCCGTCTCGAGACCGCAGAAGATAGAGATTCACGATGCGGATCGCGACGGGCACTCGGGTCCGAACGAGGAACAGGCCGGGCGCCAGCTCAGCGGGCGCGAACGTCGCAGCCCGCCCTGCTGGACTCGCGAGGGTGCTAACCCCCAACTGTCTCCCCGGTCTGCTCGAACAGCAGATTCAGAGTGCGCGCGACATCGAGCGTCGGGCTCACTTCGATCTGACCGCTTCTGAGCCGAGACATGATTTCGTCGACCACGGCTTTGGGGTCGTCTGATTCGAGCTGGTAGACGACCATGTACTCATAAGGTCGAGTCTTGACGCCCCTCATCTGGTTTTCGGCGAGCCGGAATTGCTTCGCGGAAACTACTCCCGGCACTGAGAGCAGATCCGGGATGTGAACCTCGTCGTACCAGCGCGTGAACTCCCCATCCGTTCCTGTCGCAGCGTTGGCGAGGACGACCAGCACGTGATTTCGATTCGAGCTCAACTCATGTTCTCCTCAAGGTTCTCGACGATGCAAGTGGCGCGCAGCTCCAGGACGACCGTTTCCTTCTGATTGGTGCAGACGCCGTCAAGGATCACGATCCCTCCTTTGAGCCGCGGTTTTGGATGGAGCTCCGCGATCGTCCACTTTGCAGTCACGCGATCTCCCATTTGCACCGCGTCCTTGTACCGCTCGGTCAGCTCGAGCAGCCCCACCGCTCGGCCGCCGAAGTACATCCCAAGCCGAACGGCCGCGAACCCGCTCGTGAGCGGTCCCGGAACGATCCGGCCTCCAAAGTGAGTGCGCCGCGAAAACTCCTCGTTCGTGTGCAGCGGAACGGCGTCCGCGTAGAGCATCCCGGCCAGCACCAGGTGAGTCTCCGTGAAAGTCAGGGAGGTGCTGAACGTGTCGCCCACGCTGAGTGAATCGAAGGGTCGCGGGACCACCGATCAGTAAGTCGTCCAACCGCCATCGAGGGTGAGCGTCGCGCCGTCTATGTAAGTTGCCCCGTCACTCAGCAGGAAGCGGACCGCCTCGGCTACGTCTTCCGGCTGGCCGAGACGGTGCAGAGGTATGCGCTCCAGGAACTTCTCGAGACGTGCGGGATCCTGCGAGCGCCACCCGAGCATCTGGGTGTCCACCGGCCCGGTGCTGATCGTGTTGACCCTGATCCCGTACTTCCCGAGGTCGATGGTCATTGCTCGCGTGAGCATGTCGATGCAAGCACTTGAGGTCGTGTAGTGCATCCGGCCTGGCGCGATTCGAGTTGCCGTGAACGAGCTGAGATGGATAATCGAACCCCCAGAGGCACGCGCGATTAGATGCCGCGCCATCGACTGGCTAGCCAGGAACCGGCCTTTGACATTGGTATCGAGGACGTCGTTCCAGTCTGTGAGCGTCAACTCATGAAATCGTGCGGTGCGCAGGATGCCCGCCGACGTGACGAGATTGTCTATCCGCTTGAACTCGCCGATGGCCTGCTGAAAGCCGCTCTCGACCGACCCCGTCTTGCGAACGTCCATCGCCACGGCCAGCGCTCGCCCACCACTCTTGGCAACAGCTTCCGCAACGCGCTTGGCGGCCGTCTCGTCCAGGTCGGCGGCGACAACCGCGTGGCCGGCCGCAGCCAGCCTCGTGCAGATTGCTGAACCGATCCCGCCGCCGCCGCCAGTGACCAGAGTGACTGGGGTAGGCTCGCTCATGACTTAGTCCCGGCGGGCTGCATCGCATATGCGTTCGCGGTGCGATCCCAAGTGGTGGTGGTGATTCCCTTGGCCTGAAGCTTGTACTTCTCGATCTTCATGCTGGACGTCGTCTTGGGCAGCTCGCCGATGAACTCCACGTAGCGCGGAAGCATGAAAGACGGCATGGTCGAAGCAAGGTCCGTGAGAAGCTGCGCTTCTGTAGCGCTACCCGCCGTCCGGAGCACGACGCAGACCTTGACCTCGTCTTCGCCGAATTCCGACCCCACCGCAATCGCGGCCGACTCCAGGACGGCTGGATGGGCGTTCACCTGGCGCTCGACTTCATAAGATGAGATGTTTTCGCCGCGGCGGCGGATGACATCTTTGGAGCGATCCACGTAGAAGAAGTACCCGTCCTCGTCCATGTAACCGCGGTCCCCGCAGTGGAACCAGAGATTCCGCCAGGCAGCAGCCGTGGCCTCCGGCTTCTTGTAATAGCCGTAGGAGATGGTGAGCGGCTCCCGTGGCCGGGCGACGATCTCGCCCAGCTCATTCGGCGGAAGTGGGCTGTCATCCTCGTCCACGACCTGGACCTCGAAGTTCGGGGCCGCCTTGCCGCACGAACCGGGCCGATGGGCCTCCCATGGGTTGTACGTGACTATGTTCATCTCCGTTGAGCCGTAGATCTCCACGATTCGGGCGCCGAACCTCTCTTCGAACTCGACGTTTGTCTTCCCGATGTACACGGCGCGGCAGTTGTGATTGCGGTCGAGCGGAGACTCCGGCTGCTTCAGCAGGATGGGAATCAGCGAGAAGATCGTGTGCCCCAGGGTCGCACCGGTCCTGCGGACCTCGTCCCAATACGAGCTGGCCGAAAAGCGCTGTCCGAGGTGGAATCTGGTGCCCAAAAGAAGTGTCGGCATGACTCCAAGCAGGCTGGCGAACATGTAGAACAAAGGCATCGGCGAGTAGACGGTGTCATCGGACGTCATCCGCATCACGTCGATCCACTGCGCCCCAAACGAGATCGCGTGAGCGTGAGGAAGCATGATTCCCTTCGCCGGGCCGGTCGTGCCTGAGCTGTACAGGATGTTGGCGACGTCACGGTGTGAGACGGCCGGTAGGTCGGCCGTGTCGGGTCCCGTGGCCAGGTCGCCGAACCGGTGCGAGGTCCAATTGGAGGTCATGGGCTCGGCAGCGCCCGCGCGCACGACCACGTGTCGAATTGCGGGGAGCGGGGCGCCGATCGCGATCACCTCGGCCAGCAACGAGTGATCGAGCACCAGCACCTTGGCTTCGCAATCCGCAAGCACGTACCGGAGCAGCTCACCCTTGAAGGCGGTGTTGACGGGGACGGCAGTGGCGCCGGCCATAGTGATGCCGAACCAGGTGGCGACGAAATCGACGCTGTTGAGCATGAACATCGCGACGTTGTCGCCTCGCTGGACCTTCAGTTCGCGAATCAGGTAGGAAGCTATTCGGCGCGCGCGATCCGCCACCTGGCCGTATGTGGCGGCTTCCTCAACGGTGTCGATGAACGGCCGATCCGTCCATTGCTGCGACGCCAGAGCCAGAAGCCTCGGAATCGTCCTTTGCTCGAGGTCTAGCTGCAACGGTGAGACTCCTTGATCGGATTCACTTGGTGAGCGTGTCGCCCGCCAGGTAGCCGCCGTCAACGTAGAGAAGGCTTCCGGTGACATAGCCGGCGCCCTCCGAGCTGAGGAACAACACCGCTTCGGCGATATCTACGGGCTGGCCGGATCGCCCGACGGGAAGAGTCTTCATCACGTGATCCTTCTGCGTTGGATCGCCAACCCAACCACCGGGATCCATCAGCTTGCCCGTCGACGCCGAGATCCAGTTCGCACTCATTCCGCTGATGATCGCCTTCGGGGCGATGGCGACCACGCGAATGCCATTCGGGGCGAGTTCCAGGGCCATTGCCCGGGTCAGCGAATGGACGCCGGCTTTCGAGACACAGTAGTGGGCTCGATTGGTCATGGGGTGCTCGCCGGCGACCGATCCGATGTTGACGACAACGGCGCCTGTTTCCATGTGTCGGGAGCAGGCCTGAGTCATTACGAAAGGGCCCGCCAGGTTGACACGCATGGCCTTGTCCCACTCTCGCTCGCTGATCTCTTCGAACGGCCCCATGCTGATCACGGCCGCGTTGTTGACGAGAACATGAATCGGGCCCTGGTCGGCCGCCAGCGACTGGATAGCCGGTCCAACGGCCTCCGGGTTGGCGACGTCGAGGATCGAAACCATTCCCTCGCCGCCGGCCGCGCGGACTGCATCGGCGGTCTGCTGAGCTGCTTCAGCGTTCACGTCGATCGCCACAACGCGATCGCCCCGACGGCCGAAGGCTTCCGCTATGCCGCGGCCGATAGGACCGCCGGCGCCGGTTACCAACACAAGGCGGGACTGCTTGTTCATTCGTGCAGCCTTACGATCAGCTTGCCGGTGAGGACCTGGGAGCTCTTTTCCGTGCTAGCGCGCATCGCGATCTCAACCCGGTCTCCACTCATCTGCGACAACTCGGCTGCACAGTTCAGCGTCTCGCCGATGTAGACCGGGCCGGTGGGCTCGGCGTGCAGCGAGACGGGCGTGAACCGACCGGCGGGAAGCAGCTCGTGCGCGACGCCGACCGCCATGCCGACCAGCAGGCCCAGCGGCGCCAGCCGTTCGCCCGCACCCGACTGGGCCGCGAAGCCGCTGTCCAGCGACATCGGGTCGAGGTCTCCGGCCAGACCGGCGTAGAGCACGACGTGCGTCTCTGTCACTGTGATCCCGCGAGACGCGGTTGCACCGACTGCCGGAGTCTGATCATGACGGTCGAGCAACGCTTCGTCCTAGACCGCGGTTCGAGGGGTGAACTTGACATTGAGCGGCCGGAATGACCGCGGCATATGACCCAGGTACTCGGGGGCAGGCTTGCTCGGGTCGAGCTGCGCATCCGGCAGCTTCTGGATTACTCGCTCCATCGCTTCGATGATCTCGCCTCGGGCCAGCTCGGCCCCTATGCAGGTGCGTGGCCCGACGTTGAACGCGAGATGCTGCTTGATGCGTTCCCTGTCAAGGTCGACCAGGTTGGCGTGGGCGAAGTGGGCGGCATCGCGGTTGGCGGCGGAGTTCATCGGGTGGACCCGGTCCCCCTTCTTGATCAGCTTGCCGCCGAGCTCAACGTCCTGGAGCGCAACGCGGACTCGAAAGTGAATGACACCGAAGACGCGGAGGGTCTCCTCGATGTAGGTCGGGATCGTCTCGGCCGACAGCCGGGATCGCACCTCGGGGGCCTTGAGCCAGTACGACAGCGCGTTGCTCAAACCGTGAGCGGTCGTCTCGCTTCCGGCAAAGAAAAGCACCCGACATTGGGCAAGGACCTCATCTTCCGTCCACGGCTCGAGGATCCGCGGTCCCTCAGCCCAGAGTTTGCTGATGAAGTCGTCGCGAGGGGCGTCGCGGCGATCCCTGATGATGGGCAGCAGAGTGTCACGCAGATGTTCGGCGGAATCCAGCGCGCTGGCGAGCGAGTCGGGATCTTCGCCGAAGGTCTCGCTCCAGCGCATGATGTCGTCGTTCCAGTGACGCGTTTTCTCGAGTAGCTCTTCGTCTTCGATCGGGATCCCGAGCATCACGGCGATCACGTGGCTCGGCAGGATGAAACCGAACTGCCCGGCGAGGTCAGCCGAGCCGACCGGCAGCAATCTGTCGAGCAAGCGATCAACCAGCGGCCGGATGATCGTTTCGCGGTAGGCGAGAACCACGGACTTGGAGAAGAACTGAAGCAAGTACCGGTGCATCCGAGTGTGCTCTTCGCCTCGGAGCATCAGGATCCCGCGAGCGCCACCTTGCACTTTCGCGGCGCCTTTGAAGTCGTGGTAGGGGTGGCCGAAGACCTCTTCATTCTTCATGACCACCGTGCAGTCATCGAATTGTGTGACGAGCCACGCCTGCATGGCTTCGTCCCAGTGCACGGGATCCTCGTTGCGCAGCTGCTCGTAGTACGGAAACGGGTCCTTGTCGATGAATGTCAAATAGGACGGGATGTCTGCCTTGGTATCGGCTGAGGGGTGCTTCATGCCATTGATCCTCTAATCGCTCGCGGGCGTGACCAGTCCATGTTAGTCCTCCTACGGGCATCTAGCGAGCGCTCGGCTGGTAGAGAGTTCGCAGCTCACGACTCCGCCTTCGTCCGGGTGTTGCCGTTCGATCGAGCCTTCGGGGCACCGCGGCCCGTGGTGCTCACCATCTGCAGGGCCACGTCGGCCTGGAACTCCGCAATCGATTGCGATGAAAGCGGGCCCTTTGGCCTGTACCACTCTGCAACCAAGACCGACATGTTGATCAGGTCCATGGCAACGATCTCGGTCGCCAGGCGGTCGCCTCGGCGACTTTCCTGCAGCGCGGGGACAGCCATCACGCCTGCGTCGATCCCTTCCTGAACCAGGTCCTGGATCAGGGCGCGCAGCTTGCGTCGCAACCGGACGACTTCGCCTCGCGCAGGTTCGGGTAGGAATGTGTAGTCCCGATTGGTGACGCGGGCAGCTTCGGGGAAGAGCGTGTGGCGGCGAGTAAATGCAAAGAGCGCCGCCCGCAGCCTCTCTCGCGCGTCGTCCGGTGCGGCGGCTATCGCGTCCGCGACTTCACGCTCAATCTCTTGGTGCGACCACTTGACGATCGAGTACAGGATCTCGTGCTTCGACCCGAAATGGTTGTAGATCGCGCCGGGCGTCAGATCGCATGCCTCCGCTATCTCGCGAACTGTCGATGCTGCGAAGCCGTTGCTGTGAAAGAGCTTCATCGCCGCCTGGCGGATGCGCTCCGCGGTTTCGGAGCCGGACGCTGCAAGCGGGCGCCCGCGCTGGGACTTGGCGATCATCCATCCTCTCGCTCGGCACGACTGCCGGACGCCAGGGTCAACCCATTGAGGCCGAGGCCGCCATCGACCCGGACCGTCGTGCCGGTGACGTAGCCGGCGGCCGGCGAGAGTAGGAATGCGATGACACCTGCCACCTCGGCGGGAAATGCGAAGCGCGCCAGAGGCACGCGGTCCCGGTACTGATCGCGCACGCCGGATGGCAGGCTTTTCACTTTCGGCGTGTCGATTAGTCCGGGCACCACTGCATTGCAAGTAATCCCGTCAGCTCCCCATTCGACGGCCAGCGTTCGCATCATGCCAAGCAGCCCGGCCTTGCTCGCCGAGTAACCGACCTGGCCCGGCTGGCCGAGCTCCGCCGCCACCGACGAGACGAGCACGATCCTGCCCGCGCCGGCTGTTCGAAAGTGGGGGTAAGCGGTCTGGGCGAGGCGAAAGGCGGCGCTGAGGTTGACGTCCAGCTCTCGTTTCCATTCCTGCTCGGTGAACCGGTGGGCACGATGGATGTTGTCGACGATGGCCGCCGCACTTACCAGTGCGTCGATTCCACCCATTGCAGCAGCGGCCGCTTCGACTCCCTTTCCGGTCGCCTCCCAGTCACCTAGGTCGAGCGCCAGGAGTTGAACATGCTCACGTTTCGAGAACTCCCAGCCGTCGAAACCTGCGTCGATAGCGGCGACGCGGCACCGATGAGCGAGTAAGTGCTCGACAATTGCGGTACCAAGCCCGCCGGCAGCCCCCGTGACGACGACGCGCAAGCCATCAGGCTCAGCGCTCAACATAGCCGGCGAGTATACAAGCGTTCATTCACGCGAGTCCTCTTGTAGGATGGCCGCCGGGTGGAGGATCCTACGAGAGTGTCGCGTCCGGTTGCCGAGGGTTTGTTCGAGGCTGCCGGTCCTGGGTCAGACCTTCCCGCGCTGCTCGGCAGCCGGTGTCGCAAATGCCACGAAGTGGTGTTTCCCTCAATGAGCGATTGCCCCAACTGCGTGAGCCACGACACGATGGAGCCGTATCGCCTTCGCGGCCATGGCCATCTGCGCGATTTCGTCATCGCCCACCGAGGTCCGACGGGATTTGCAGTCCCGTACGTGCAGGCATACGTGAAGCTTGACGACGGTCCCGTCGTCTACAGCAACCTCGACGGCGTCGAGCCTGACGAAAGCCGGATCAAGCTCGGCATCGAAGTCCAGATGCGAATCGGCGTCGTGAAGTCGATCGACGGCGTCGACTTTGTCGGCTGGACATTCCATCCGGTCGAGAAGCAGCCGTGAACGAGGTCGTTGTCCTCGGCGTCGGCATGCACCGGTTCGGGAAATTTCCGACACTCGCGATTCAAGACCTTGCCCGCGAGGCGATCTGGCAAGCCATAGCAGACGCAGGCATAGACCCAAAGGTCATCGAGATTGCGTACGTCGCCAACTGCTATAACGGGTTCTTCACCGGCCAGCTCGACGCCATCGCGCCAATCGCAGTGAAGTACTCGGGGCTCACCGGGATCCCCCTAATCCACGTCATGGGTGGATCTGGGTCAGGCTCGGTGGCGTTTCACGACGCGGTCCTGGCGGTGGCGTCCGGACAGTACGAGGTGGCCCTCGCTCTCGGGGTGGAGAAGCTGTACCTAGAAGGTGATCCTGCCCGTTCGATCAACGCCATCCAGACCTCTGGCGAGCAGAGCGTGGCGACCGAGCTTGGCATGACCTGGATCGGGGACCTCACGATCAGTGCGCGCCGGCTGATGCACCGATACAGATGGACGCAAGAGGATTTCGCCCTGGTCGCCGCCAAGAACCGCAGCAACGGTGCTCTCAATCCACTCGCTGAGCTCCAGGAGCCGATCACGGCTGAAGAGGTGCTGAAGGCACGCGTCATCGCTTATCCGCTGACGCGGCCGATGTGCTCGAGCGCTGCGGTTGACGGCGCCGCCGCCGCGATAGTGTGCAGCCACGATGCGGCCGGCAGGCTCTTGAAGACAGCAGCCGGACCTCGCGTCCGCGTGGTAGGCCTCTCGCTGGCCGGCGCCCGCTACGTGTCGAATCGTGCTGAGGACACGCGCCCGGGCATGCTCTCGATGAACGAAGCGCCGGTCGCCTTCGCTGCCGCGTACGAGCAGGCGGGCCTGGGTCCGCGGGACGTCGAGCTGGCGTTTGTTCACGATGCGATAGCGCCGGAGGAGCTGCTCTCGTACCAGGTGCTTGGGCTCTGCGACGCGGGCGAAGAGGCTTCGCTTTTGCGGTCAGGTGCCACCCGACTCGACGGCCGGGTGCCGGTCAACACCGACGGCGGGCTGATCGCCCGAGGTCACCCGATTGCCGCGACCGCCTTCGCCCAGATCCACGAAGCGGTGATTCAGCTGCGTGGGCGGGCAGGGAAGCGACAGGCTTACCCAGCCGATGGCAGGCCGCCTCGCGTCGCCGCCCTCCAGAACGCCGGCGCCCAGGGTGGCCCTGGCGGCGGGGTGGCGGTCAGTTCGGCGTTGCTACTGGCGACATGACCCCGCGGGCTTTGCTGCCCGTATGAACGCTCGTTTATTATTGGCCAGGTGACGGATCAGGTGACCCCGTCTCTCTCGTTGGACGGGCGTGTGGTGCTCCTCACCGGCGCTTCCTCCGGCCTGGGCGCCCAGTTCGCGCGAGTACTTTGCGGTGCGGGCGCCCGCGTGATGTGCGCCGCTCGCCGGGAGGAGCCGCTTCGCAAACTGGCGGCCGAGTATGGATGCACTTATCGGGTCGCTGACTTGAATCTTGAGAGTGATCGCGTAGAGCTGGTCGCGGCTGCCGTCGCCGAGTTTGGCACCCTTGACGTTCTAGTCAACAACGCGGGCATTGCCAGCAGTCGTCCTGCTGAGAACGAGGCGACCGACGACTTTCGGCGGGTGGTGGAGACCAACTTGATCGCGCCATTTGCCCTCGCGCGAGAGGCCGCACGCACGATGCTTGCCCAGGGTCGTGGCTCGATTGTGAATATCGCGTCGGTGCTGGGCATCGTCGGCAACGGTCAGGTGCCCGACGCCGCTTACGCGGCAAGCAAGGGCGGCCTCGTGAACCTGACTCGCGAGCTGGCCGCCCAGTGGGCGCGTCGCGGCGTCCGTGTGAACGCCCTTGCGCCCGCTTTCTTCGAGACCGAGATGACGGGGGGTTTATTCAACGACGAGCGCGGCCTGAGCTGGATCAAGAGGAAGACGCCGATGGGGCGTCCCGGAGCGCCCGGCGAGCTCGACGCTGCACTCCTGTTCCTTGCCTCGGATGCGAGCAGCTATGTCACCGGTCAGGTGCTGGCAGTCGACGGAGGGTGGACCGCGGTATGACAGTAGGAGGCGGATGATGATCGCCAGGGAATGGTCCGAGCGGTTGGTTCAATGAGCGTTGACGAGCCTGACGAGAGGACGACCTCATCCGGGATTCCGCTGAAGCCGGTCTACGGTGCCGAGGACGTTGCCGGCATCGACGCGGCGGTGATCGACGGAAGGCCCGGCGTCGCACCGTACCTGCGCGGCGCATATCCCGGCATGTATCGCACCAAGCCCTGGCGCATCTTCCAGCTCAGCGGCTTCGGCAATCCCGAGGACGAAGGAGCGCGCATTCGATTTCTCCTCGAGCACGGCGAAACCGGCTTCATCATGGAGCATGACCGCAACATCGCCGACCATCTCTACGACCTGGACCACCCGGACGTGGTGGCCAGACGTGAAGATGTCGGCCAGGTCGGCGCCGTCATCTTTAGCGCTCGCGATTACCGGACGGTGCTCGACGGAATTGCGATCGAGAGCGTTTACGCGCATCCCGGGGGAGGGGTGGTGCAGCACGCGCCATTCACGCTGGCCTGCTACTGGACCGAGGCAGGCCGCCGCGGAATCCCGCTTGAAACGCTATATGGCACCAACCAGGCTGACTTTTTCCTCACTTACGTCGGCTGCATCACCAAGCAGCAGGTGCCGACGCAAGCCGGCCTCCGCCTCAACGCGGACACCATCGAGTTTTGCCTCGAGCACCTCCCACACTGGGTCCCGGTGTCAATCGCCGGCTACAACGGTGCCGACACCGGGCTCAACGCCTGGCAGGAGCTCGGCGCTGTGATGGCCAACGCAGTGGAATACATCGACGCGGTCGTGAAGCGGGGGCGGCACACCGCCGCCGAGGTCGCGCCGGGCGTCGCCGGCGTCAACTTCCGCACCTCGATGGACTTCTTCGAGGACATCGCCAAGCTGCGCGCGAGCCGGAAGATGTGGAGTGAGCTGCTCCGCCGCCGTTACCGGGTCACCGACCCCAAAGCGCAGCGCCTTCGAATTCACTCGCTGACGGCCGGGTCCGCGATGACCTACCAGCAGCCCCTCAACAACGTGGTGCGAGGAACGCTGATGGCGCTGGCTGGCGTGCTGGGCGGCACCCAGTCGCTGGGGGTGTCCGGATACGACGAGGCGATCTCGGTGCCCTCTGAGCACGCGCACCAGATGTCGCTGCGAATCCAACAGATCCTCCAGTCGGAGTCGAGACTTACGGACGTTGCCGACCCGCTCGGCGGCTCGTACTTCATCGAGTCGCTTACCGCCGAGGTTGAGACGCGAGCCTGGGAGTTCTTCGAGCAGATCCAGAGCCGTGGCGGCTTCATCGCCTGCCTCGACAGCGGCTGGATGCATGCTCGCGCGAGCGAGAACCAGATCAAGCTGTTCGACGAGATCGAGAGTGGAGCGCGATCGGTAGTCGGTGTAAACACCGCAAAGGGCGACGCGGGAACGTTTGAGGTCGAAGGCTTCCGAGGTACGTCCGATGCTTGGGAGCGGGGGATGGAGCGGCTCACCGCCCTGCGCCGTAACCGAGATGCATCTCGCGCGCGTGAGACGACTCAGGCTCTGCGGGCTGCGTGCGCTGGGAGCACCAACGTGATGCCCGCGATGATGGACGCGGTCGCCGCCGACGTAACGGTCGGCGAGATCGGCGACGTCTTTCGCGCCGTATTTGGGGACTGGAAGGTCCCGATAGAGTTCTAGCGAGTGCCCAACCGCCGCGCGCGCGTGCTGCTTGCCAAAACAGGTCTCGATGGCCACTGGCGCGGGCTGTCGGTCGTGGCGCATGCACTCCGCGACGCCGGCTTTGAGGTCGTGCTGGCCGGGATGGCTCGTCCGGATGAGATCGTGGCCGCCGTCGAGCAGGAAGACGTCGACCTTGTTGGCCTCAATGTGGGGGGGAGGATCGAGGTAGTCGAGCGGATCATCGAATCGTTGCGAGCTACCGCGCCAGCGATGCCAATTTTCGCTGGGGGCACTCTGCCGCCGGCTGCGATTCGCCGGCTCCGGGAGCTTGGCGTGGACGGCTTTCCCCCAGGGTCTTCACTAGCGTCGATTGTCGAAGCAGCCCGGCGACTCACCGCCGCCGCGGTCGAAGACTAGCGAGCGCTCGACAAGGGATCTTCGCGAGGGGCCTTAGACTTAACGCGGTCATGCCAGCCACCCTCGACCCCGCAGCCGCAGGTGAAAACGATCAGGCAACGTCCACGGCGGACCGCCTGCTTGCAGGAGCCGCCGATCTCTTCCGCCGGAAGGGCTATGCGGCGACAACCACCCGGGAGCTGTCGGCGCTTCTCGGTATTCAGAACGCCTCCCTCTACTACCACATGGAGAAGAAGGAGGACCTGCTCTACAAGTTGTGCGTGTCGACGCTCGAGGACGTTGCGAAAGTATTCAAGAGCTGCATCGCTGAAACTTCAGATCCGGTCGAGCAGCTGAAGCTCATCATTCTTCGGTACACGACAGAAGCATTGCAGGACCGGGATCGGCACGCGACGATGCTGATCGAGATCCGCGCCCTTTCCGATGAGCGACGCAGCAAAGTCGTGGAATTGCGTGACAAGAACGTGGCTCTTGTCCGCCGCACCATCGCAGCGGCCCAGAAGGCAGGCGAGCTGCGGTCGGATATCAAGCCGAAGTATCTGGCCTTGGGACTTTTCAACCTTCTGAACTGGTCGATCTTCTGGTACCGCCCGGACGGTGAGCTGACGCCCGAGATGATCGCAACCATGATGTCCAGCATCTATCTCGACGGAGCCGCGGCCAAGGCGAAGTCATCGCGCAATAGCCGTCGGGGTTAGTTGTCGGAAGGACAATATTATACAAACACGCAAATGATCAGATCGGGCGGGCCTAGCGTCGAGAGGCGGGCGCGGTAAGGGTTC
>Ga0209117_1000044_pt1 | contig 109803 bp, 86 predicted proteins | sample BlaSpr_A8_OM2_M2_FD_187978 | JGI IMG/M metagenome (GOLD analysis project Ga0209117, IMG submission 187978) | Forest soil microbial communities from Thunder Bay, Ontario, Canada - Black Spruce, Ontario site 2_A8_OM2_M2 (SPAdes) (version 2) | ecosystem: Environmental > Terrestrial > Soil > Boreal... | reverse complement strand
GTCCAGAGTTTGAATGGCTTCCGCTAGGCGCTCAGGAAGTAGGTTGCGAGCTCTCTGAAAGTGTAGTAAGAGCCCTTGAAAGCTCTGCAGCAGCGTGTCGTGCAACTCTCGGGCGATTCTCGTGCGCTCGGCGAGCCGCTCATACAAACGGGCTTTGACCTGTGCGGTGAACTGCCGCAGCCGTATTGTGTAGAGCAACCACAGCAGCCCAAAAACCGCGACCGCGCAAAGAGTCTTAAATAAGACGCTCTGGGTAAATGAAGGAGGAACGGTGAAAACAAAACTTGCCCCGGCCTCGCTCCATAGGCCGTCGTTGTTGCTGGCCGTGACTCGGAACGTGTAGGTCCCTGGCCGCAGTTTCGAGTAGAACGCCTGGCGACGCGTACCGGCATCGTGCCATTCTTTGTCGAAGCCCTCCAACTTGTAGCGGAAGCGCACGCGTTGCGGAACCAATAGACTCGGCGCCGTGTAGTTAATCTCGATGTTTTGTGCGTGTGCAGGAAACTCCAGCGTTTCAAGGTCGTTGTACAGCTTAGTGTCCACGCTGACTGATCGAATCCAAACAGGCGGCGGAAGAGTATTTCTGGCTATATTGGCGGGGTCAACCCAGACCACGCTGCCTCGCGTTACGAAATAAATGCGGCCATCTGAGGATTCAACAGCGGTAGGGAGTGGACGTAACTGCTCAGGGGAGCTGATTAAGCCATCGAGATAGTTCAACAATTCGTAGCGCGCCTGGTGGTGGGCGTCTTTGCGCGCATGCGCAACCTCATCAGCAGCAATATGCACTACGCCAGATGCTTGATTCACCCAGAGGTCGCCGTTCTTAGCCAACACAATTCCGGAGACACCTCTCAGCGGCTCGCTCCCTGCCAACTGAAAGCGGCGAAAATGCCCTTGCTCGAATAGTTCGAGGCCCGACTGGCCGCCAATCCAGATTTCCCCATCATGGTCATAAATTGAAATTACGTTTCCGATATCCAGACCATCACTTAGGCCAAATATGGAAACACGGGTACCATCGAGCAATGCAATTCTATTCGCCGTGTACCCGAACCAAATACGCCCCGCCGAATCGGTGAGTTCTATGATGGCAGGAACTTGGGGCAGCTCCGCGACACTCCCGAAGCGCGACCACATTCCGTGATTCAAGCGAAATACACCGCTGTTCACAAATGAGACCCAGAGCGCACCAGCGCGGTCCATTGTGATTGCCTGGACGTTATGAGCCAGAAGATCGAGTCCAGGGGGCAAAGCAGTCGAAATGAAGCGCGTTCCCGAGACATGCCAAAGCCCATTCCGTCCGCCCAGCCAGATCACCCCGTTCGGGTCTCGATAGGCTGACTCGACATGAGTGGGTGCACCATCAATTACTTCTGCCGATCCATCTGTGACACGCATGAGCCTGTCGGATCCGACCAGGAGTCTTCCCGCTGCATCGGCTACCAGCGCAATATAGGTTGCCGCTCCCTGGGGCAGGTTCACCGGAGTGAGAACTGATTTACGGAATTGATCAATGCCCCTGGTGGTGGCGATCCAGATACTGCCTTCCCGATCCCCGATTGCTTTAAAACTGAAATTGCTCGTCAATCCATCGCGTTCAGAGAAGCTCTGCACCGCAGGATCTGAAGGACTGTGATGGCCGACCAGGCTATCGGGATACGGCACTCGCAGAAGACCTTTACCGATAGTGGAAATCCACAAGGCTCCGTCTTTAGCTACGTAGATTCCATCCGAATTCACATCGATAGAAGCGCCATTGGCCTTGTATTTCCCATTTCGGGTAGTGATGGCACGAACGGAGCCGTTCGACGCAGCGATCCATACCGTGCCATTGGGAGCCTCTTCGATATCAACATTTTCAAAAACGAATGGGTCTGCGACTTGGAGCTTCTCCTGGCCTTTTGGGAGAAACATCAGCCCGACTCTTGTGTTGGCCCACACTGTTCCTCGGCTATCGACAAAAACATTGTCGGGATGCTCTTCCGGGTAGCTTCCATGTGGTCCAACGATGTGCCAGTTGGAACCTTCAAGCCGCGCCAGCCCGTACAGAGTCGCGACCCACACCCTACCTTGCATGTCCTTCGCAAATTGCCCGACGCTACCAGCGGGAAGGCCTTCAGCCTGCGTGAAATTCGTGATGCGCCCATTCTGCAGAAAGCTGACGCCGCCAGCTTGGTAGCCGATCCAGAGGCCACCTTCGGGCATCGCGGTGACGACTGAGATATAGCCTGAGAGAAGATCTCCTCCACTTGATGGGTGATAGGGTTCAAAACTTTCACCGTCAAATCGAACGAGGCCATTGTCCGTTCCGAGCCAGAGAAAGCCATCAGCTGCCTGAGCGATGGTGGTAACGCTGCCCGGCGCACCATCTCGAACCGTCCAACTCCGGTGATACAGCTGGTGAAGGCTTTGGCCATGAGTGGCTGGCGGGGCTGAAGTAAAGAGCAATGCCACGGCGAGGTATAAACTTCCGGGACAGATAAAGCCTGACCGCTTACGTCTTGGTTGGCGAAAACTCAAGCTCATGTCTTTTCTTCGTCGAACTATCTCAAAGCAGAATGATAGTACTCTGCCTCGGACAAATCCTCCCTAATGTCAGACATCGGGCACCACTAGAGTTGTTCTTATCCCCCTCTAAAGAGGTAATGCACCCAACTGCTATCGAGTAACGAAAACAGGACTCCATTTAGGTTTGTTCGCAGAACAAGAACATTTCATCATCGCGATGCAATCCCGGGGGAGTCGACAATGTGCGAAGACGCCTTGGTAGCGGCAGCAAAGCAGGGACAAGCGGAAGCCTTCGCCACACTGTGCCAACCTTACGCGCGAAGGCTTATCCGGAATGCGCACCGCATCACCAGAAATCGTGAAGACGCAGAGGATGCCCTCCAAGATGCCTTTTTGAGCGCTTTCATTCACATTAAGAATTTCGACGGCAGGTCCAGCTTCTCCACATGGCTGACGCGCATCGCCATCAATTCAGCGCTTATGACCCTTCGCAAAAAACGTAGTTCGCGAGAAACATCCATAGGCTTCGGCGAGTCGGACGCAAAGGGACTCGGGTGGGACGTACCGGACCCTTCCCCGAATCCGGAGAAGGCGTGCGCCCAGCGCGAGAAGGAGAGACTTCTTAGCGAGGCGATCCGCGACTTACGACAGACCATTCGACGGGTTGTTGAGATTCAACAGTTGCGAGAGCTCTCCATGAAAGAAATAGCCAGGATGATGGGCGTCTCAGTGACAGCGGCGAAGGGGCGGCTTTTTCACGCGAAACGGGCACTGAGGAAAGCATTGCGGCTAAGAATGAACGAGCACGGGGGAGGAATCATGATGCCAACCAAACGGAGAGTCTACGCACCTGACGGCAGTAAACAGAAAATTCTGAATCCGTTCTAGTCGCCATCGACATTCGTGATATTGCATTCAGCGCTGATTCCGATGCCGGCAAAACAATCGCGAGGAGACCGTGAGAAACATGCAACCGCCTCTCGTGCCGCCGTAAACGTGCGTTCAATTTTTGACAGTAACCAGTTCCAGATCATTCGCTGTAAGGATTTCCCCTTTCGCGTTGTGTACTTGCACTCGAAAGGGCTTTCCGGTGCGTTTGTCCAGAACCTGAAGACGTTTCTCGCCGCGGGAGAAGAGATAACTTTCTCCCCACTGACGCAAAGCAACGATGACCGGGAACAACTCTCGGCCTTTTGGGGTCAGGGCATATTCCCGGTAGGCACTGCCGTCCGAAGCCGGCACCTGTTCCAGGATTCCGCACGCAACCAACTTCTTGAGGCGCGTGCTCAGGACGTTCTTTGCCAATCCCAAGCTCTTCTGAAAATCGGAGAAGCGCCGTATGCCACCGAGGGCATCACGGACGATGAGCAGAGACCACCATTCGCCGATGGTGTCCAGCGAGCGTGCCACGGGGCACGCGTTGGCTTTGAAGGATTTGTGTCGCATAGCTCCTCGTAGCTAATCGCCAGAAAATCTGGTTGCACCATTATACCAGATTCGCGCATCCTATCAGCGGTTGCATCATGCAACCAGACCGGAAGAAGGCGGGTCGCTCGACTGATCCGCTTGCAAGAGCCCAAATGCAACCTCAGAGCCGAATTCAAACTCAGAAGAGGGATACATACCAATGAAAAGCATAGACAAAGCAGTGGAACTCTCCGCACAGACGACAAGAAACGTGTTCAAGAAAAATTTGACGCGCTTCGCCGCCGTTCTCCTGGCAGCGCTGGCCATCTTTCTCGCCGGTCCGAACGCCGCTCTGGATGCCGCACCACAGCATCGTGATCAGGTGCCGGGCTTCTACCGGCTGAAAGTCGGCGACCTCGAAGTGACAACCCTATACGATGGCACCGGCGTATTCGATGCGCATTGGCTGAACGGAACGAAGGCGACGATGGATGGTGTTGTCAAAGCACTGCAGGAAGATCCTCACATGTTGGATGTCGTTGACATGGGCTTCCTAGTCCACACGGGCAAGCAGCTAATCCTCGTGGATGCGGGCGCCGGCACCTGGTGGGGTGGGGGAGCACTCGGGCGCTTGGCGGGCAGCCTCCGCAGCGCAGGCTACACGCCGGAAGAAGTCGACATCGTTTTGCTCACGCATCTCCATTCCGATCACATCGGCGGCCTGACCACTCAGGACGGAAAACGCGTCTTTCCCAATGCCGATGTTTACGTCGCGAAGGCCGAAAGCGACTTTTGGTTGTCGCCGGAAATCGCTGCGAAGGCGCCGAAGGATGCGCAACCGTTCTTCCAGAGTGCGCAAGCCATCGCAGCGCCGTACATCAAGGCTGGTAAGTGGCACACGTTCAGTGGCTCCGAGCCAATCGTCGACGGCATGCAAATCGTGCCGCTGCATGGACATACCCCGGGGCATACCGGCTATGAATTTTCGTCAAAGGGACAAAAAATTCTGTTTTGGGGCGACATCATCCATGCACAGCGAGTCCAACTGCAACATCCCGAGGTCACCGCAATTTTTGATATCGACCAGACTGCGGCTGCGGCGACGCGGAATCAATTGCTGTCTAAGCTCGCGCGCGAGGATGTTTTGATCGCGGCGCCGCATGCATCATTGTTTCCTGCCCTGGGTCGCTTGCGCAAGGACGGGAGTGGGTATAGCTGGGTGCCGGTGGTATTTACCGATCGATGGGACGAGAACGCGCCTTCACCGCAAAAGTAGTAATGCTGTGGGGCAAGCCGACGGGTCAAGTTGGGACCATCGGAATTGCTGGACCCGGCCATTGGCAATTGCTTTGCCGCCGAATTTGGCTGCGAAGTAACTGCCCGTACGGATCAAGAGAGGAGAATTTATGGAGCGTCTTGCTGTTTGTTCAGCGGTGATTGGACTCATATTTCTGGTTTTGTGGCCATCTGCATTTGCGGCTGGTCAGCAGGGTTTTTCAATCAAGGTGTTCACCTCTCCCGACGATCAGTTTTGGGCTAACTCCGTGGTTATCGAGGGCGTCCACGAAGTGATGTTGGTCGACGCGCAGTTAACAAAAACCAGTGCTGAAAAAGTATTGCAGCAAATCGAAGAAACTGAGAAGCCGTTGTCCACTATCTACATTACCCATGCGCACGCCGATCACTTTCTTGGTCTGGAGGTTTTTAAGGAGGCATATCCGGGAGTGAGAATCATTGCCACTTCTGCGGTAGTCAATCGAATCAACATCGTCTATCAAGATAAAATAGACAAATGGAAAAAGATCTTGGGCACACGTGCAACCTCTCACGCTGTTGCTATCGAAAAAGTCGACGGCAACTTTATAGAATTTGAGAGCTCAAAAATAGAGGTCCTTAAAAATATCCAAGGCGACACCGATGAAAACACGATGCTTTGGATTCCTGGACAGGGAATTCTCATTGCTGGCGATGTCTTGTTCAATGACATGCACGTCTACACCCCCGAAACAGACAGTAAGGCCAGAGGGAAATGGTTGAACTCATTACAGAAAATCAGAGAACTAAAACCTTCGGTTGTTATTCCTGGACATAGCAAGGTTGGAGCTCCCCTTGACGCGAGTACGGCCCTAGATTTTACGGAAAACTATTTATTGGTTTTTGAGGAAGAACTCAAGAAAGCCAAAGATGCGGATAGCCTTATTAATACTATGAAGGAAAAATTCCCATCCTCCGACTTGCTCTTGGCAATCGAACGGGGCGCGAAGGCTAATGTTAAACCCTGACAGACACCCGAACGAATCACCGCGGGATGGATGCCAATGAAGAAGTACAAGATCGCTGTTCTGGACGATTACCAAAATGTGGCCCTTGAGAGCGCCGATTGGTTGGTGCTCCGCGATCGAGCGGACTTCACCATATTTCAGGACCACCTTGCCGATCCGGACGCCGTGATTGAGAGGTTGCTGCCTTTTGATGTCGTTTGCGTTATGCGCGAGCGGTCCCCGTTGCCCCGCAACGTCATTGAGCGCCTTCCCAATCTCAAGCTTATTGCCTCGACGGGATCTGGAAACGCGTCGATTGATGTCGCCGCTGCGAGCGAGCATGGGATCGCAGTGGTTCACACGGGGTATAGGTCGGACCCGACGATCGAATTTACCTGGGCGCTGATCTTGGCCTCCGCGCGACACATCGTGACGGAGAGCAACTCCGTCCGATCCGGCGGCTGGCAGCAAACTGTGGGCACGGATCTCCGTGGAAAGACCCTGGGCGTTCTGGGACTTGGGCGGGTTGGATCACAGGTCGCGCGGGTCGGAAGCGCTTTTGGAATGAATCTGATTGCCTGGAGCCAGAACATGACGCCCGAGGCCGCCAAAGCAGCGGGCGCAATCCTGGTTTCCAAGGACCAGCTGTTCGAGCGGGCCGACATCCTGACGATCCATTTGGTGTTGAGCAGCCGTACGCGCGGCCTGGTAGGGGCCGCGGAACTGGAGAGAATGAGGCCAACGGCCCGGTTGATCAATGCGTCGCGCGGGCCGATCGTCGAAGAGCAAGCTTTGATCAGCGTGCTGAAGAACAAGCAAATCGCCGGCGCGGCGATCGACGTATTCGACACCGAGCCGCTGCCTGCGTCTCACCCCTTCCGGACCCTCGACAACGTACTCGCGACCCCGCATATCGGATACGTATCGCATGATCTTTACAAGACGTTCTACGAGGATACCGTCTCGAATATTCGGAAGTGGCTCGACGCCCATCAGAACTCGGCAGGAACAGGGGAAAACAATGCCTAAAAGGCTCGAAGGTAAGGTCGCTGTCATCACCGGCGGCACAGAAGGGATTGGGTTAGCTACGGCAAAGCTTTTTGTCAAAGAGGGTGCGTATGTCTTCATCACGGGCCGCCGCCAGAAAGAACTGGACGAGGCCGTGAAGACAATCGGCGGCAACGTTTCCGGTATTCAGGGAGACGTTGCCAAACTGGCCGACCTTGATCGTCTCTACGAGACCGTCTCTAACGCGAAGGGGCGAATCGATATTGTTTTCGCCAACGCCGGCGTTGGCGAATTTGTTCCCTTTGGGGCCGTCACCGAAGAGCATTTCGACAAACTATTCAACATCAATGTGAGGGGAACGCTGTTCACGGTGCAAAAGGCTTTACCGCTACTGAATGATGGTGGCTCCATCATTCTCAACGGCTCTGTCGCGAGTGTTAAGGGCACTGCCGCTTTCGGTGTCTACGCCGCGAGTAAGGCCGCAATTCGCTCTTTCGTGCGAACCTGGACTACAGATCTGAAGGACCGTCGTATCCGCTCAAACGTTGTTAGTCCGGGTCCGATCAACACTCCGTTGGCGAATCGGCAATCTGCAGACGTGATTGCGAGGATTGTGTCCACTGTCCCGATGGGACGCATGGGGGAACCCGAGGAAGTTGCCAAGGTTGCGTTGTTTCTGGCGTCGGATGACTCCAGTTTCGTCACGGGTATCGAACTGTTCGTTGATGGCGGCAGAGCGCAGATTTAATCGAGTGGCAAGACCCTGCGCGAAGGAGGATCGATATGGACCGTCGAATCATTCCGATGACTCCTTCGCACAAAGTGTAGGGCGAATCACGGAAGGAAAACTCACCGCACTTCCTAGGAGCTTCATCGCGAAGTGATCTGGATGCCCAGGCTTACCGCGATTAGTAATGGGAAGTCGCCTTGTAGGAAGGGATCTCCGCACTTGGTATAGACTCTGGACGGATTTGCGGGCAAACCGGAAACTCAACCCTTCGGGTAAAAACTGAAGGGTCGGTGTTATTCAACGGTTAGCAATCGGTGAACGTGTTTCGCTGTTTCTTCGCTGAGGGGAAAATTGGGGGGACTCCATGCATGCGGAGCCACATTTTCATACATCTTGCCACTACTATTTCTTTTGCTAAGCCTTTTATTTTCAAAATAAAGATTGAAAAGGAAGGACTTCCAAGAGATAGCCCGGCTGGCTTGGGCGCAGGAGGTACCGAGTTCAAATCTCGGCGCCCCGACCACTTCCGCCAAATCTTCCCAACGTAGAAAGGCCGCCGGCGTAGCCGATTTTCGCTAGCTCTTCTCCTCAGGCGGTGGCAGCGAGACAAATTCTCGGTAGAGCAGCAGGTCGTAAGTGATCTTGAGTGTTCCGGCAATGAAAAAAGGTACGTTAATCAGCGCCGGATGTGCGAACAGAAAACCCACAAACAAAGGGCTGATCGCTGCACCGATGGTCCTGGCTACTCCTGTGATTCCCGCGGCCGCCGACCGTTCGTCCGGGCTGACTACCGCCATCGTGTACGACTGCCTCGTTGGAACATCCATCTGGCTGATGCTGAAGCGCGCGAGAAGAACCATCACCGCCAGCGGGAGATTCGGCATCAGCGGTACAAGCAGCAGCAAAATGTTGGAAGGCAAGTGGGTAAGCACCATTGTGCGTATCAGCCCGAATCGCGCGGCAAGCCGCGAAGCCAGCAGTGCCGAAATCCCCGACAAGATATTGGCCCAGAAGAAAATCGCGCCAAGCGTTGCGGGATTCACTCCGAAGCGCAAATAAAACCAATAGGCAGCAAAGCTTTGCAATACGAAGCCGCCGGCAAATGCGTCCAGCGCGAACAAGGCGGATAGCTTGGCAACCACATGCCGAGATTTGTGAATTCCAAATAATCGCCCCGAGTCTCCGGCAGGATGCGCGTCGGACGGGCTGACTTCCGCGCCCCGCGAAACGCGCATAAAGAGAAACGCCAGGACGAGGCCTAGCACGCTGTACAGCACAACCACTGCCCGATAACCGTTAACCTGCGATATCGTCGTCTTCTGCAGAGCGTGAGAAAGCTCGCCGCCAACCAGCGCGCCCAGGGCAGTTGCGAACGAACCAGCCAGCGTGTACCACGCGAAAACTTCCGTCCTCGTTCGATCGCCAACTACATGGGAAAGAGCGGCCTGTTCAATGGATAGAAATGGTCCGACTTCATTTCCGCTGGGGCTAATGACACCAATCGTTCCGGCAATAACCAGCCAAAGGAAATTTTTCGTTAAGGCAAACACCAGGCCCGCACCGGCCATCAATAACGCCCCGACAATGAGCATCCGTCGGCGGCCAACGCGGTCCGCTTGTGTGGTCAGAAAGAGTGAAATTGCCGTATCGCCAACGAGAATCAGCGTGAGAAGGAGGCCCGTCTGTGATTCGCTGAGCCCGAGCCCAACTAAGTAGAAGACCAATATGACGGAAATCAATCCGTAAGCGAAAAGCCGAATGAAGCGCGTAAGGAAAAGCAGCCAAGCGTCGCGCGTTAAACTTTTTAGCGCGTCTGGGATCAAGAGAGGCTGAACATCCTTTTCTTAGACACCCTAACGCCATTTATCCTGACAGCGCGCGTCGACCCGCTCGTCATTGAGCCTGCTTAACGGAAACTTTCTTCAGTGCAGCGTCGATTCCCGCTCCGACTGTTTCAGGGCTGCCCACAGACCAGAAGTGCATGAAGAACAGCCGCGGCTCCTCGGTCAGCATGTGACTGTGCAGCGCCGTCACTACAATTCCATGGTCGCGCAACTCCGCAATGACCGGATTCACCTCCGAGGCGATAAGCACGAAGTCCCCGGTCGTCGCGACATTCCCCGCCTCCCCCGCCTGAAAATTAATCGTCTCCGCCATGCCCGCGCCCTGCGGAATCGTCATGCCGCCCATATTGATCTGACCAGCGCGCGGCACTCCGTACGCCAAGACTCCTCCCTTGAACGTGCCTTTGCGTCCCAATTTCTTCTCGATTGCGTCCACCCAGGCAGGAGGAGCGGCCGGCTCTTCGGAGGCAGCGGGCTTCTCCAGCGGAGTCTTCGAAGCCGCGAGCGCCGCGTGCAGCGCTCCGGCGAGTTGCGCCGCGTTTCCGTGCCCCATGTAGTGCATGTACATCACGCGCGGCGTTTCATCGGCAAGATGGTTGTGAACCGCGGTGATCTCAAATCCCGCGCTGCGCAACTTGTCCAGCACCGGGTTGATTTCGCTCTCCAACAAAACCAGATCGCCCATCACCATCGCGTTCTCGTCCGTTCCCAAGAACGCGGCCCACGAGCCCAGCGCGAGCCCCGCCTTGATCGCAAGACCGTGCACGGAAACATGCAAGTCCGTCCTCGGAAATCCCACTTTATAGACGTCACCAGCTTTTTGCCCGGACCGGCCAAGCGCACTGTCAATCTTCGCAGTGTCCAACCCCTGGGCCGCCACTGTACATGGAAGTAGTGCCCCAGCCAAAGCAAGCAAGAGCCAACGTCTGATGATCATCCGGTTCTCCCTTCGAATCGTTTTGCAGAGGTTTAGATTCCTAGCAAACTAATTTGGTCACTATTTCCGATCGTCTCGGAGCAATCGTTGCCGGAATGCTGCCGTCGCGTTATTCTGCTTTGCCCGGAGGCTCCATGCCACGTTCACTTCGCGTCGCGATCGCGACATTGTCCCTCATCTTATCCTGTTCCGCCGTCGCTCGGCGGCAGTCATCCTTTACCGTCGGCACCGCCACGGCCGAGCCTGGCCAAAAAGCCACTGGCACAATTGACGTTCCCGCCGGCTCCGATGCTGCCACACAAATTCCGGTAGTGGTCATTCGCGGAAGCAAACCCGGGCCCACACTGGCGCTCGTCTCCGGCGCTCACGGCACCGAATACACGTCGATCATCGCGCTCGAAGGCATCATTAGTGGCTTGGATCCTGAGCAAATCTCCGGCACGGTTATTCTTCTCCCGCTCGTCAACATCCCTTCGTTCCAACAAAAAGTGCCGCACGTCAATCCCGTCGACAATAAAAGCATGAATCGCTTCTATCCCGGCAAAGAAGACGGCACGCAAACCGAGCGTGCCTCTTTTCTCATCACCAAGGAGGTGGTCGATAAATCCGACTATCTCATCGATTTCCACGGCGGCGATCTCGATGAAAGCCTTCGTCCCTACGCCTATTGGGTTGTGAGTGGAAACAAAAAGCAGGACGCCATCTCCAAAGATATGGTGCTGGCGTTCGGCCTGGACCACATCATCATCTCCGGAGACCGCCCCAAAGATTTGAAGGCCACGAAATATTTGGACAACACTGCCGCAATGCGCGGGAAGCCTACCATCACTGTGGAAGCAGGTTACGCCGGCACAGTGGAAACTGATGACGTGGCGGTACTCGTGCAGGGCACGCGCAGCGTCATGCGCTTGCTGAAAATGCTCCCTGGTACGCCGCACGCCATCGATCATCCTGTCTGGATCAAAGCGCTGGGCGAAGTCACCAGTCCCGTGGACGGCATCTTTTACCCGCTCGTCAAGCGCGATACGTACGTCGAAGCGGGCAGGAAACTGGGTGATGTCACCGACTATTTCGGCAAAGTCATCTTTGAAGCTCGCGCTCCCGTTTCCGGCGTCATCCTGCACATCTGCGCGGTCCCCTCCATGAAAAAGGGCGACAACATCGCCAACATCGGCGTCATCGCCTCGAAGGCACCCTAAACCGATCTCTCAGTGTGTGCTCTGTGCTCTTTGTGATTAGCTCTTTCCTTGCAGCGCCGACGTCATATACCAACTATTTCCGAAAGCATCCTTTACTCCACCGCTGCGCCCGTAAGGCTTGTCCGACGGCGCGTCGATAGAAGTAGCCCCTGCGCGCAGCGCCCGCGCGTACATCGCATCCGCATCATCTACGTGCAGATGCAGATGGCATGGCATCGGCTGAAACTCCCCATGAGCTTCGTCCAGCTCGAGTGTGTTGTCTCCAATCTGAACCGTCGCGTGCAGTACGTGCCCTTCCGGCGACGTAGGCACGCCCCCCGTCACCACCCCGCCAAACGCGTTCTCAAGGAATGGAATCATTCTTTCCGAATCACGCAGATGCAGATACGGCTGCACGCTCGGTACTCCCTCCGGACCCGGCGTCCATCCTTGTACCATCGCGACGTACCAGAGATTCCCAAACGGATCTCGTACCGCTCCCTGCCGGTCGCCCGAGACGTGGTCCCCGACCTCGTAAATGGAAGTCGCACCGGCCTCTATTGCCCGCGCGAAGAATGAGTCCGCGTCGTCCACATACAAATGAATCGCCGTGGGAGCCGCAGGGATCTGCTCATTCGCGTCCGCCAGCTCAATGATCGAATTTCCGATCGCCACCTCCGCATGCATGATGAACTCCGAACCCGGTCCCCGTGGCACTCGAAAACGCTCTGTACCCCCGAACGCTGTCGTCAGAAATTCGATGAAGTCGCTCGCCCGAGGCACAATGATGTACGGCGCGATCGTGCGATACCCGCTGGGCATCGTGTCGGCTTGCTTAGACGCATCGGATGAAATTGCTTGCTTCGCTGCATTTTCCATTTGTGAGCTCCTTTCCAAGTTTATCCTCAGTCTTACTTTGAAATCCTCGCGAGGTAAATCGCGTAGATCGCGAGCGATACCCAGCAGCGCCGCGACGCTGGGATCAAAATCCTCGCGTGGACCCACCCGCCGGCCATCGGGCCGCGCCAGCATCGCCTGAACCGCTTGTTCAAGCTGGTCGATTAGAGAGCGCTTAGGCATGTGCACCCTCCATCTGCGACCTCAGCTTCTCCAATGCGCGGAACTGCAGTTGCTTCACCGCTCCTTCGCTTTTCCCAAGCTGCTGCGCGATCTCCCGAATGCTCCTCTGCTCAACAAATCGCCCGAATACCACCCGTCGCTGGTCGACGGGAAGTTTTTCTACCAATCGAAACAGCCGTGCACGATATTCGATCGCCTCTTGCTCAGGTTCGGCACTCGGTTCCGGCGGATCTTCCACATTCATCGGCTCGCGCGCCGCACGCTTCGAAAGATCAGAAATGGCATTTGTGGCAATGCGGAACAGCCACGCTCCAAAAGGGGCGCCCCTCCATTCGTACCTTTTCAGGTTGGCAAGCGCCTTGTGAAAAACCTCGGAAGTCAGATCCTCCGCCTTGTCGCGATCGCTCACTCGCCGCGCAACAAATGCGTAAATCCGTTCGAAATGAATGTCATATAATTCGCCGAACTTGGCAGGGTCCCTTTGCGCAGCCTCCACCAGCAGACGCTCCCCCGCGTCTTCCCGGATCACTTTCGTCGCCGGTTTACGCGCCGCCATGCTCCCTCTGCTAGATATAACTGCGATCGGCGCTCAAAAGTTACGCCTTTATTTCTAGATTCTCAGCCCAACCGGCGGTGGTCTGCGCCAATTCGCGCAAGACATCTGCGTCCGTCCTACCCGAGCTCTTCAGCACGTGGAACGAATGATCCGCCGTTTCGGTAATATGCAACGTCGCACGTTTACTCAGCTCTGCGCAAATAGGCCGCAGCAGCTTCAAGTCCGCCAGCGTATCGCGCGTCCCTTGCAAGAAAAGCATCGGTATTTGCACTTTGTCCAGGTGTTCGGCTCGCTTGGTTCCAGGCTTGTTGGGCGGATGCAGCGGGAATCCAAAAAATACGAGTCCGCGCACACCTTCGAGCAGTTGCTGCGATGCAGCTTGCGAAGTCATTCTGGCTCCGAAGGATTTACCCCCCGCCAGCATGGGGAGATCCCCGGCGGCATTTGCAGCCGCGCGTACCGCGCCGGCCACAGTTGCCGTCGCCACGGACGGCCTATCTGGAACGCGCCGCCGCTGCTCCATGTACGGAAACTGATACCGAAAACTGGCCACCCCGGCGTCTGCCAGTTCGCTCGCCAGCTTCTCCAAAAACGAATGCGTCATTCCCGCGCCCGCGCCGTGCGCCAGAACCAGGAGCCACCCCGCCTTTGGCGGCCGCATCAGAATCGCGGACACATCACCCGCGCCCTCCACCGCAAATTGCAGCCGTTCGCCTTCACCCATGTCGCAGCGATTCTAGCAAACGCAAGCCTTCTATTCCTTTGCGCTCTCTGTGCTCTCCGTGCCCTCTGTGTTAAATTCTTTCCTTTCCCATTCCGCTCGGAGGCTCCATGGCGTCTGACTATTTGCTAAAAACGGAACCGACTGAATATTCCTTTGCCGACCTGCAAAAAGACGGCGCTACTATCTGGGACGGCGTCTCCAATCCTGTTGCACTGCGCAATTTGCGGGGCATGCAACCGGGCGACCGCCTGATCATCTACGAAACTGCGGATCAAAAAAGCGCGGTCGGCACCGCCACCGTCGTTTCCGTCGATAATTCCAATCCCAAGGGCCCGCAAGTCAAGATCAAAGCAGGAAAGCCGCTCGCAAAGCCCGTTTCGCTCGCGCAGATCAAATCCAATCCGCTCTTCGCCGGTTCTCCGCTAGTCCGCCAAGGACGCCTGTCCGTCGTGCCGCTAACGAGTGCGCAATACAAAGCTCTGGCTGGCTCCTAACGCAAGAACGTCGGGCTCTCGACTACGCTTCAGTTTTTGGGTAAGCGACTCGCGATGAAGTCAGAAACACGCGAGGCCGCCGGTGGATCCATGTTCGACAGCACCGAGATGACATAGTCGCGTTGCGGGTAAATTTGCAGGTCGCCGTTCATTCCGGGCGCGCCGCCTCCGTGGCCGAAGTGCCGGGCGCCGCCCTCCGCGCCGTCATCGATAAAGCCAAACGCATACTTCCCGCCGTGTTGCGTATTCACTTTCTCGGTCGTCAGCAAATCCGTATATTCCGCGTTCAGCAACTTATGGTTCGTCAGTGCGTTGGCAAAGCGCTGCAAATCCTCAACGGCGGAATACCCGCCTCCCGCCGAAGTTCCGCGGTAGGGGAGCGTGTCGGCGTTCGAATGAAGAGCGCCTCCACCGAATGATGTGTATCCGATCGAGCGCCCAGCTACACTCTCATCTTCAGCCAGCGAAGCAGTCGAACTCATGCCTGCGGGCCCGTACACATTCTCACGCACATAGTCGTAGTAGCTCTTCCCGCTTAACCGCTCGACCACCACTCCTAGCAACAGTCAACTCGTAGACTTTGGCGAACACGGAGCAGTACGGGTTGGTCTAGGAAGCCAGATTAGGGTGCTTCAGGTGCCAACCTGTCGCATTCTGGTAAGCACGTGCCAGCGCCAGCATCTCCGCCTCACCGAAAAGTTTGCCGATGAACGTCAAGCTCGTCGGATTTCCCTTTTCGTTGAACCCGTGCGGCACAACCACGCAAGGATTACCCGTAAGATTTGTCACCGAAGTATTGAGCGATGCAATTGGGTTCGGCGTGTAGTCCGAATAATCAAAGGGAACAACGTACACGTCAATCCCATCCATAACCCGAGCCATCTCTTCCATCAGCAGCGTGCGAATCCGGTTGGCATTCAGATATTCGACCGCCGGCAGCAGCCGCAGCGCGTGCTGATTCGTCACTCGATCCTGTCGCGCCAAATTCTCCGGCCGTGTCTCAATCGGATCCTTCAGCGCTGCATTCCCTTCGCCATAAATAATCGTGCCAATGTCCAGGTCCGCGTGCTCCGGCAGCGCTATCTCCACCAATTCAATGCCCATGCCGCGAATTGTCGCCAGCGCCACAGCATCATTCGCGTTCACTCGCGGCGTTTGCCGCGTATTTGAGAAAGCTCCTTTCAAATAACCGACGCGCAGCTTGCGAATATCCAAGTTGGCGTCCCAATTGAAAGGGACATCCAGCACGGAAAAATCGCGATCGTCCGGCCCCTGGATCGCATTCAAGACCACTGCGCAATCTTCCACGCTGCGGCACATCGGACCAATCTTGTCGAGGCTCCACGTCAGCGTCATAAATCCCCAGCGGCTCACGCGCCCCGCCGTCGGACGCAACCCCGTGACGCCGCATATTCCCGACGGCTCCACAATCGACCCGCCCGTTTCCGTCCCGATCGAGAAGCCCACGAGTCCCGCGGCAGTTGCCGAAGCCGGCCCCGCCGACGATCCTTGCGACCCCATCGAGAGATCCCACGGATTCTTCGTCTGTCCCCCGAACCACACGTCATCCAGCGCCAGTTCGCCGGTCGCCAGCTTGGCCACCAACACCGCACCCGCTTCTCGCAGCCGCGAAACCACCGTCGCATCCCTATCGATAATGCGATTCTTAAACGGCGCCGCGCCCCACGTAGTCGGATAACCTCGCGCAGCCGCTAGATCTTTGATCCCGTAAGGAATCCCATGCAACGCGCCGCGGTAATGCCCGGAAGCAATCTCGCGGTCGGCCTCGCGTGCCTGCTGCATCGCGAGCTCTTCGGTAAGCGTGACCACGCACAGCAGCTTCGGGTTGTATCGCTTCAGCCGCCCCAAATACATTTCGGTCAGCTCGACCGAGCTCACTTGCTTTGCACGAATCAATTCGGCCTGGTGTGTGGCCGGCCAGAACGCAACGTCTTGCAGATTTTGCGGCCGCGAAAGCCGCGGCGCCGCGCTCGCACGAAACGCCTGCTTCGTGCGCTCAATTCTCATCCCCGGCACAATCGGATTGAAATACAGGGGAGGCGCAACGCTGTTATCCAGCTCTACTTTTCCAATCTCATCATACTTGCCGAGATTGTCATTCACGCCCTGCAGCATTCGATCGAACTGCTGTTCCGTGAATTGCACGCCGGCGACGCTCGCCGCCGCCCGCAACATTTCTTTGCTGATGCGCGCCGGTTTTTGTTCCTCAACTTTCGCCCACAAAACGCCCGGCAAAAGCGTGGAAGTCAGCCCTAAGCTGGAAAAGTAAGCGAGAAACGAGCGTCGATCGCGCGCATTTGTATTCATAAAACCTCTGCGGCAGTTTTGCGCGCGCGAGTATAGCAGACTGCCTGCTAGGTGTGCCGGAAGGAGTCGCTCAGCCCTTGATCAGCCCCGCAAATTTTCGTGGATTATTCTCGAAGCCAGGAAAAACCGCATTCAAATCCAAGACGCCGCTGTGCTTGCTCAGTATTTCGCCGAGCACCAAGCGAAAATCCGTAGTAAGCGCCAAGTCGCGCCCTTCATTCAACTGGTGATCCGCCAATCCCGGCCACGCGCCATACACCCGCCCGCCCTTCACGTCGTTTCCCATCACGAACATGCAGTTCGCGTGTCCATGATCCGTGCCGCGATTGCCGTTCTCCCTCGCCGTGCGCCCAAACTCGCTCATCGTCACCACAACAATGTCCTGCATCCGGTCGCCCATATCCTGATGAAACGCCGCCAGTCCCTGCCCGAGATCCTTCAGCAAATTCGAAAGCTGTCCCTGCACGCCGCCCTCGTTAACGTGATTGTCCCAGCCGCCGCAATCGACAAACAATATTTCCACTCCGATGTTCGCCTTCAGCAATTGTCCAATCTGCTGCAAACTTTGCCCCAAGCGGGTCGTCGGATATTGCGCGCCATGTTCCGGAGCATACTTGCCCGGATCAACTTTCCGCAGCACGTCAATCGCTTCAAACGTTTCCACTCCCGTCCCGTGCAGCGCATGGTCCACCGTTTGCGCGTACATCGCTTCGAACCCGCCTTGCACCGTCGCCGCCATTGCCGGCGATTGCGGCATCACCTTGAATTGCCGCAAATCCGGCAGTGCAATCGCCGAAGCGCTCCCGTGCAGCATGCGCGGCAGGTTCGGTCCCATCGCCACGGCGCGAAACGGCGAAGCATTTTCTTCCGGCACCGCCTCCATCGCGCGGTTCAGCCATCCATCCTCCGTTGCTTTGACGCCCGGCGTCCCAGATTCCATGAAGTCTTGCGCATCAAAGTGCGATCGCGTCGGATCGGGCGAACCCGCCGCGTGTACGATCGCCAACTGATCCTTTCGAAACAGTCCCTCCAATGGCGCGAGGCTCGGATGCAGCCCGAAAAATCCATCGAGGTCGATCGCCGCATCGCTTCCGCCCCGCTGCGGCTGCGGAATCGCAATCGTCGGCCGCAGCCGGTAATAATTCGGCTCAGAGAAGGGAACTACGATGTTCAGTCCGTCCGCCGCCCCGCGCTGGAACAACACCACAAGCTGCTTCTTGTTCGGCATCGCCGTTGCCGCCGCCGCGCGCTGCAAAAACGCCGGCATCGCGCTCATCCCCACCAACGCAATTCCGCCCTGCTTCAGAAAATACCGGCGCGAAAACTTCAACCCGCGCACACCCTCGCAGCATTCGTGGCTCATGTTATCTCCGCTGAAACTCCGGCGCTCCCAGTACCAGCCCCGCCACCACTCCCAAGTCCACCCGCTTCACCGGATCATCCAATTTCGCTTGCAGCACCTGCGGATTATCGAGCTGTTTCTGCAGCGTCTCCACCGTAGTGGACGCCGTCTGCCCGCCAAGGAAAACCTGCACGGCGCGATTCAGCGCGGCCTTCGCATCGCCGCCCGCATCCGGCCCGAGCAGCGAACCCACATCGCTCCGCGAGCCCCGCACTTTGTTGCCCGCAAGCGCGAGCGAATAATTCAATCGGTTCAGCAGCGCCCCGGTATTCACCCAAGCGTCCGACTTGTCCGCATAACCCGTGGGCGGCTAGCACTGATACAGCGGCTCCCCGATGCGCCCCGTCCACTGCACCAGCGGCATCGGCGTGTCCACGTCGGTGCCCAGCGCCCGCGCCGTCGATACCACCAGCTCAAAGGGCGTCTTGATCTTTGCGCGGTACGCTGCGCGCGACCAGAATTCCGGCGAGTAAATCATCGCCTTCAGTACCGCGCGAATATCGCCGTCGCTCGATTGGAATGCCTGCGCCATACGCTGCACCAGCGATTGTGGCGGAGTATCCGATACAAGCCGCCGCGCCAGCTTCGTGGAAATGAATTTCGCCGTGCTCGGATGGCGAGCCAGCAGTTCGATCACCTGCTCCCCATCCTTCATTCCACCGGCGTGGATCTTCTTTCCAAGCACCAATTTCGGATCGGGATCGTGCAAGCGCTCATCGAATTTGAAATCCGCATACTCCCGAGGCTTATCAATCGTCCAGCCCGTGAAGCACCGCGCCACTTCTGTCACATCTTTCTGCGTGTATCCGCCATCCACGCCGAGCGTGTGCAGCTCCATCAATTCGCGCCCGTAATTCTCGTTTAATCCGCGCACATTCTTCTTCGCTTGCTGTTGTTGCGGAGCACGCGGCGGCCACGGCCGGCCAAATCCGCCGCGCCGCCTCTGCCGCGACGCTTGCTGAGCAGCAATCCGCTCTGCCGCTCGCGGATCGGCGCTCAAAAAATTGTCCAGATAGAAGAGCATCGCCGGACTCTTCGCCGTCGCCGTAAGTAAGTCCTTGAATTTGCCCAGCGCGTGCGGCTGAATCACGTCGCGTTCGTAAGCTGTCAAAAACCAGCGGTCCTCGCCCTTCCCCGCAAACACGTTGAAATGGTTAAACCAAAAATCATTCATCACCTGTTGTAGCTGCCGCTCGCTGTAAATCGCCCGCGCCACTTTGGCCATCGCCAGCTCTTCAACCACGCGCTGCGGCCGCTTGCTGTCGTCCGCGATCGCCCGCGGCACCGCATTCGGATCTCCGCCGCCAAGCAGATCGCGCTTTCCCGCTCCGCGAGTCGCCACATTCATTTCCGCCGAAGCCTCCTGCTTCATCGGCGATGCCGCGTTCGCATCGTCCTTCGTGCCTTCAGCGCTTTCTCCGCCCGCCGTCTGCTGCTGTGGAGGCTGCGCGCTCTTATCGGAAATGTCCTTCGTGATCGTCGCGGCCGCGCCATTCGCACGTCGCTGCTCCATACGAGCTTCCTTGGCCGCCGCCTGCTTCTCTTGCTGCTTCGGCTGCGGATATTCCCCCAGCAATTTCGCTGTCGACATCCGCAGGGTAGGGAACTGCTCCAGCCGCGCCTCCACGCCCCGGTCATCAATCGCATTCGGATTCAATTGCTGGTCAATCCACTTCGCCAGTCCCATCTGGCGCACCCGCTCCACATCTCCCGGCCGCGGACCATACGCCAGCCGGTTCAGCGCATGCAAAATCGCCTCATCCGCGCTCAACTCCGTGATAGGCAGCCCCTTAAGCGCCGCGTCCTGCTTTACCTTCTTGTCTTTGTGTAGGGGCACGGCACTGCCGTGCCCGTCTTCGCGAGCAGGCCCAGCAGCCGCGGTCGCGGGCAAAGTAATGCCAGAGGAGGGGAGCACAAAAATAATAGAAAGGAGGATGGATAGAAATGACTCAGCGCTGGTCCGAAGGTGCGTTAGGCCAACGCCCGGCCGAGCTTCAACTTTCATACGCACTCCCTCATTCGGGAAACTTTCGCACACACGCTTTCTTGCCTAGACTAAACCCACTCTGAATCAGAAAGTTGCAGAACTCAACATAACGTGTCGAGGATTGCAGGAGCCTAGAAGCAGACGCCGCAGGCTTTCGTTGCCCACCGCCGCCCAATCTGGCGCAGTCTTAAGCGGTCGTCGCGGAGCCCGGAATTAAACCTTCCGTTTACCTTCCTTTTAAACCCGATTCTTACGAACTCGTCTAGATTGCCGTCTGCTTCAGCCCATCGCGGCGCAAGGTTTTGTCGATTACAAATGGAGAGTGCATGGATATCACGAAAGATGCTCAATGGAATCAACAGGGGCGAAGAGGCCACGCGACGGGGAAATTGGTTGGTGTCGCCGTCGCCATCCTGCTCGTCGCAGCCACCACTGCTTTTGCGGCCAATCGCTTCGGCCAAGATCAGGACCGCGACGAGGATCACGAACGCAAGGCGTATGCCATCGGGCTCTGGGGTGACCTCCCCTATTCGGACGTCCAGGCAACTACCGGCGTGCCAAACCTGATCGCTGACATGAATCGTCATGAGCTTGCGTTCACCGCTCACGACGGCGATCTCAAGGCCGGAAACGCCACCCTCAACTCGGCCACTCCCACCACATGCAGCGACGCTCTCTACCTCCAGGGCCTTCATTATTTCAACTCCTTAAAGGCTCCGGCCATCTTTACGCCAGGCGACAACGACTGGACGGACTGCGACCGCCCGTCGAACGGCGGATTCTCCTCGCTCGAGCGTCTCGACCACGAGCGTGCGCTCTTCTTCAGCACTCCGTTCTCGTTGGGACAGCACCGCATCCATCAAGAGGTGCAAACCGCTCCGCTTTGTCTTGGCGTAAGCGGCAACGTGCCGTGCATCGAAAATCGCCGCTGGACCCTCGGTGGCGTCACCTACGCAACCCTGAACATTCAGGGTTCCTGCAACAATCTCTGCGACACCGCGCCCTCTCCGGCCGAGTTCGCAGCCCGCAACCAAGCGGACATCCTGTGGATGCAGCAGACCTTTGAAGAAGCCAGGGCGCGCGACTCCGCCGCCATCATGCTCATCACGCAGGCCGATCCCGGCTTCGACGCCACCGATGGCACCCGCGGCCCGGTCCGCGACCCCAAGACCCTCGCGGAAACCGATGGCCAGCCCGACGGCTTCCAGTCCTTCCTGCTCGCTCTGCGCGACCATCATCAACTTTTGGCGAGTGATCAAGCACAGGCTGGCCGAGTTCACGGAGGCGGCGAGCTGGCTTCTCGCGTCGCGCGAACTATTCGAGGATTGGCGACCTCTTCCCAGCATCGGCGGCGAGATCGCGCGAGCGATACGCTTCTATGCCGTCCTGCGGATCGCTTTTGGTGCGAAACGAATCAACAATCATTTCGGCATGCGAAGGGAGGCTCGCCCGGGCATCCGGTGGCCACTGCTCAAGGACGAAGTGGCTCGGGTCGTCGAGCGGCTTCAGATCGTGTAGATCGAGCGATTAACCTGGGACCACTGCATGGATGCATACGATCGCCCCGAGACGTTTTTCTACCTGGATCCTCCGTACCTGGCAAAGGCCTGAAATTCATATCGCCACACCTTCACGGATGAGGACCATGCGCGACTGGCGGATCGCCTTCTCGGCGCGAAAGGACGATGGCTTCTTAGCTGCAATGATGACGATTTCCCGCGTCGGCTCTACCGCAGGCGCGGGATTGAAATCGAGCCGGTCACAGTGAGCTATAGCTTGCAGGCGCGCGGCACAAAGAAGGGGGCGGAGCTGCTGATCAGGAACTATTGAGGGCTAGAAGGCGAAGCCGGAGCGAATGGTTTCACTGACACGGAGCGCCGCGGCACTGACACCGAACGGCGTCTTTTACTGACATCGAGCGAGCAAAGCACCATCGGGAATGCGGCGTACAAGACCTATTCTTGCTACAATAAACCTTAGAGATACGAGTTATGGTTGATTTTCGCGCCTTGCTTCCGAAGCGACCTTCACGACACTCCCACGTTGACTGGATGAGGGAGCAAACTAAGGATCGTGTGGTTTGGATAGCTTTGGGAGGTTCACTGCCGTTTGTAACTTGGGCGATACTGCGTGGGACGCTCACTAGTATCATCTTTTTGCAGGCTTATTTGCTCACTTCGATAGAGTTTGGGCTGGTCCTTTTTGTCCAAGAGCGTGACAACATCAGAAGATTGTGGCTTTGGAAAGCCATGATTCCTTGCACGTTAGTCCATCTTATCGTTTTGGCGGTGATCTTTTCTTGGGACAAGGCAAATCCGCAGATCGCTGCCACGGGCTTTGCCCTCGCGGCAGGTTTGTTGGCGGCAGCACTGGTCGAGCTCTACTTAATGCTTTGGATCATCGAGATGTGCAGACCCTCAGACAAGAACGTCACCGATCATCAAAAACAGAGTGTCCGTTAATCCTGCCAACCTCGATCCGCACGTAGCAATCTTGTTTGGATCGGAATCGATTGCCGGGACGCGGGCATGCGCGAGCATGATCGAATCGACGCCGACTTCGATGGCCTTCTTGAATGAGGGGAACTCAAATTTATCGAGATGCTCCATGTCGCCATCGATAGTGGGAATGCCGCGATGGGAATCAACAGAGCTGTCTCCGTGCCCGGGAAAATGCTTGGCGGTCGCGAGAACACCGTTTTCTTGGGCACCGTGGATGTAGGCAGCGAGAGGCCCGTTGCCTACCTGCATGGCGACTCCCACTACTTCCGTATCGACAAGCCCTTCCTAAACTCTAAGGGCCAGCGTCTCGAAAATTTCACCCGCGTCGAAACCTTCGGCGACAACCAAGCGAACGGCACCAACGACGTCAACTGGCTCAAGGTCCTGGTCGACCCTGCAAGCCGCGAGGTCTTCGCCTATCAGCCACAGATCGTTCCCGCGAACCGAACCCCGCCCCTTAAACGTGCGGCTGGAGACAAATCGGACCTGGGAAGGTCAGCCCCTCGCGGGCCAATGTGCTGCCGCCCTCCTTCCCAGCAACAAAAGGTGGCACACTCTCCGTTCAACGCGGACGCTACCCTTGGGTCTTTTCCGCCGATTTTTCGCTTGACACCGGATTAGCTACTCGGTTATAATTCCTCTCAGTTAAGGGCATGCCCGGCGACAGGCTTCTGGCGCCACTTTGATTCGTCCTCTTAGGAACGCCTCTTCGCGCAAGTCCTTTATTTCTACATCCATGCAAGTCCCACGGGTGTGTACCCGATTGGACTACTGCGTACCGGGAGAAAAGCTGCAAGCTCTCAGGGAACAAGTGTGTGGACGGATGCTTTTTCAGAAGTTTTCGGTCACGCGTTCGGAATTACCGGCCGTATAGGTCGCTCGTACTACATCGCATTTTGCATCTTTTTTGTGCAATGCAAGTTATTTAGAATCAACACTTGCAAAAGTGTATCAAAACAAGCAACTTTAAGTTCCTTTAGAATGAACACTTATGAAAAAGAGGGGGGGAGGGGGCCTTCAAGGGTTAACTGCAATAGGGAACCAATCTAGCCGACCGCCGTCCGCTCGCCGATTTGACGCACGTTCTCCGTCACCTTATGCTCTGGCCTCGCTATCTCAGGAGCGTTCATGCTGGTCCGCAACTTTATCTTTTGGCTCTCCACCAAGCGCAACGTCACGAACTCCATCGCACGGCGCGGCATGAAGCACGGCTTCGCCCGCCGCTTCGTCGCTGGTGAAACTCTTGGCGAAGCCCTAACCGCCAGCCGGGAGCTCTGCCAGCGAGGCCGCAACGTCAGCCTCAATCACCTCGGCGAAAATGTCACCACAGAAGCCGCCGCTCGCGAAGTCTGCGCCAGCTACATTCAAATGATCGAAGAGATGCACGCCAAGAGTCTCGCCGGCAACATCTCCATCAAGCTCACCCAGCTCGGCCTCGACCTCAGTAAGGATCTGTGCACTTCGCTCGCAAGCTCCATCGCTCGCCGCGCTCGCGATCTCGCCCGCACCATCGAAATGGATATGGAAGGCAGCGCCTATACCGATGTGACCCTGGACATTTTCGAAGCCGTGCAGCGTGAGTCCGGCAACACCGGCCTCGCCATCCAGGCGTATCTCCATCGCACAGAAAAAGATCTGCAGCGCCTCGCTCCTTTGAAACCAAAAATTCGTCTCGTCAAAGGCGCCTATCGCGAGCCCAAGAAACTAGCCCTGCAAGGCAAAGCCGAAGTCGACGGCAACTTCAAGCGCCTAACCACTCTGTTGCTGGAGGGCGCGGCCCAGGGGACTTTCTTGCCCGCCATTGCCTCGCACGATCCATTCATGGTCGCGCATGCCCAGTCCGAAGTCTCTCGCTTAAAGCTACCAAAAGACAACTACGAGTTTCAGATGATCTATGGGATTCGCCGCGATTTGCAGCAAGAAGTGCATGCCGCCGGACACACCCTGCAAATTTACGTGCCCTTCGGCACCGACTGGTGCCCCTACTTCATGCGCCGCCTCTCAGAACGCCCAGCCAATTGCTGGTTCGTCCTGCGCAGCCTGCTCGCCGAGTCCGGCCAGCCCCGCGAGCGCACCGCCTGATTCTCACAGTTTGCGGGGAAACGTCACATTCGTGAGGGGGGTCGGAGCTTCAGTTTATCCCGCTCGCCATGAGCGAAAGCGAAGGGAGCCCCAAGGGCTCCGACATAGAGCTGGTCGCATCAATGCGCTTTAGCGCCTGAGGCAACGTTCTTACGGCTTTTTTCGGCAACCCGTCTCAGTTGCTGATGTCGAAGTCCACCGTGCGATTTGGCGCCTGGTTATTGGCGCTGTCCACCGCCTGTACCACCAAGCGATAACTACCCGGAGCCAAATCCTTCACCTTCACCAACAAGCCGCCCGGAATCACGGGATTTCCCTTCTGAATAAACTCGTCTGCCGGCGCCAGCCCGCTAAAGAACACGTCCTTGTTACTCGCACGTTCATAAATGTGGTACGCAAAGCCCACGCGCGGTGGCGTCGCCGACGTCAACCCCGGCTCGTAAATCTCCGTGTACAGGATCACGTTGTCCGTGCGCTTGAATCGGTTGCTCGCCGATGGCACCACCTGCATTCCCTTTACCACCAGCGGGGTGCGGTCCTCAAGCAGCACCGAATCCAGTCCCGACGGAATGTCCGATATTCGCTTCGCCGAATTCGTCAGCGCCACTCCGCCTAGGCTGAAGTGCTGCCCATCGTAACCGTCGATCTGCAGCGGAGCCTCGAATTTCCCAAAAGTGTCGCCGCCTCCGCTCAGCACGACAGTCAGCTTGTATGTGCCTGGAGCCGCATCGAATTGGTTCTGGTAACGGTAGGGGACTTTCGTGAATTCTTTCCACTCGTCTTTCTCGAGATCCAGATTCACCGTATCGCTGAATCGCGCGCCCACCGATCCATCCGCTTTGTACGCAATTCCCAGGATGTTCACGTTCGCGTGATACTTCCCCTTCTCCTTGTTAAAGTTCAGCGAATCCGGCGGAATTTCCATTGCCAGGTTCACCCGCGCCACGTTCGGCGCTGTGTAGAAATACGGCGCCTGCAGCGCGCCATGGATCGAGCCCATGTTTGTTCCCGCCGCGTGCAGCTCCAACTGCTTCTCCAGCGGTTTGCCCTCCAGCGGATTCATCGTCCGCGCATTGCAGTAGCCGCTGCGCGAACGCACATTCATTCCGCCGCGATTTAATTTAACCTTCAGCGTGTGGCAACTGCCTTCCGGAGTCTCCGCCGGCACATAGCCCAAAATATAGAATTCGCTTTGCTCGCGTCCGATCCTCTCGAGCCCGCCAAGCAAATCGTTGGTGTTGAAAATGGAAAACCCGCCGGTCCCATCTGCCAGCGCCGCAAGTATCTGCTGGCTTGTCGCCACCGATGCCGGGAATTGCGGCACAATCGTGCGCGACTGGTTGTACGGGTTGTTTAACGCATTCGTGTAGGGGTTGTTGGAATTGCCGCCGCGCGTCCCTCCGCCAGTTCCCCCGGTTCCGCCTCTTCCGCCAGTGCCTCCTGTTCCTCCGGTTCCTCCGGTGCCACCGCGGCCGCCAGTTCCACCTGCTCCGGTTCCTCCCGTTCCACCGGTGCCGCCGCGACCTCCAGCGCCGCCGCCCGCTCCGCCAGCACCTGCTCCACCACCGCCGCCTCGCGGACCTCCGCCGCCTCCGGCGGGTCCACCACCGCCACCGACCGGACGCTGCGGCTCTCCCATTTCTGCCAGTGAGTAAGCGGTCAGAACCAATCGCGCGCGCCCTGAATATTTCGTGCCCGACTTTTGCGCGACATTGCGCTGTCTACCGCCCGGGATTTTGTTGAAGGCGGTGCCGCCTCGGGGCGGAGTTGCGACCAGTCCCCGCACATCCAAAGCATAAATGGCCACGTTGGCCTTGTTGCACGCGTCGATGGTTGCCGTGAGCTCGGATTCATTCTCCGGCGTCAGCACGAAACCCGCCGAAAAGAGTACCAGCATCTTTCGCCCGGGCACCGTGCGCAGGTTTTTTGCCAGGCTGCGCACCGCCAACAGCATTGTCCGCGCGCCAAAATCCGCCTCCGCATTGCTCAGCGACGAGAGTCCCGCCGAAGCCACCGTAACCGGTGCAATCGAATTCGTCGCCGCCGAAGCGTTCGAATCCACCGCCGAATATTTCACCCCGCTGACCGCCGCGGTCAGCGCGTCCGAATTTGCCGTAAAATTCTGCACCACGCGCAGTCTGCCGCCGAAATCCACGACCGCCATCATGCGGTCCGGTCCGGCGTTCGCCTGCACAAACTTTGCCGCCGCTCCCCGCGCCTGGATCTGGTCCGGAGCAGCCATCGACGAATTGTCGAAAAACAGAATCAAGTAATGCTTTTGCCCCTTGGCCGCCTGCACCGTCGTATCCGCGCCCGAGGAAAAACTCGCGACCTGTTGTTCTTTGTTGTCCTCGTAGATCTTGAAATCTTTTTCGGTAAGGTCCTTGATGTAATTTCCTTTTTTATCCGTCACCACCGCGTCCACCAGCACCAGCCGCGATTCCTTCTTGATCACCACGGGTGACGTCTGGGGCGCGGAAGGCGCCGCGGGAGCGGGTGCGGCTTGCTCCTGTGGCGGCGTCTGGGCCGCCAAAACCCCTGTGCTTCCTGAAACAGCGAGCAACGTCGCGCTGAATCCAACCCACGCAACTTTTTCCATCCAAAGTGTCTTCATGTGTGCCCCCAAACTAACAAACTAATATGGAATGCTTACCGCCCCATTGCGCGCCGCCATCTGCGCGCCTTCCGCGTCGCGCACCACCAGCCGCACCAAGTACGTCCCCGGCTTGACATCGAAACTCGATTTCAGCGTGAAACCCGAGTGGCTCAGCCGTTCGAACGTCCTGTCCAGCAATTTCATCTCGACAATCTTCTCCCCGCCGACGACAAAATTTCCGTTCTCATCAAAAATTGCCGTGGCCACGGTCAGATTGTCGCGGTTGCGCCCGTCCGCTTTGCGAAAACGAATCCCTTTCACATCCACGTGCGTGAGCACCGCCAGCCGCGCCTGCGATTCATCTTTCTTGAAAAATTGCGTTTGCAGCTCCACCGGCAAGTCGTGAATCTCGTCCTGCGAGAACAGCGCTTCCTGAATCTCTTCTTTCGCCGCCTCCGCCGGATCCGCGATCGTGCGAGGCGCGTAGTATCCGTGCCGCGCCTGAATGTTGAATTTTTGCTTGCCCGCCAGTGTTACCTTCAGCGTGTGATACGCTCCGTTGACCTTCAGGTTCTGCGGAGAAAATCCTAGCAAGTAGGACATCGTCGGCGCCGCCGTAGCCTCTCGCAATCCTTCATCGATGTCGTTGCGATTGTGAAAAAACGTTCCTCCCGTGCCGTCCGCCAATTGCGCCAAAATGTCCATTTGCGCCGACTGCGCCGCAATCCGGTAGGAGCTCTTGAACCCCGCCGTCCTGAGCGTATCCAGCGGCGGATCGCTGATGTCCCCCATCACGTCGGGCACATACAGTCCGCGCGCATCGATCGTATTAATCACGATATTGGCGCGATTCGCCCGGTCAACGAGCGCCGACGAGTCCAGCGCCAATATCGAGGTGACCACAAAACCTGGCGACACAAAGACCATCACTCGCTGACCGGGCATTCCCGCCAGCCTTCTCATGATGTCCTCGAGATGCCGGTATACATGCTCGGTCTGTGAGTCGCCTCTCGACAGCGCTCGCGCACTCGCCATCGCCGCCAACGCTGCCGCCTGCGCTCTCATTTGCGGGTCGCCGCCGAACGCGCACACCAGTGCCTCTTCTGTCGCCACCGCCAACGCCTGCGCGTCGCGAAAGTTCTCGATCCGGTCCGCCTGGTAGTAGCCGATGTCCGGGCAGTCGTGCATTCCCTGCCCGGCCAATGGCCGCGGGACCACGCCCAGCAGCGATTTTTGCAGTAGTTCGTGTTCTTGTGTGAACTCCTGCGTGACCTGCCCTGAAGACGAATAAATTCCCACGCGGTCCGTGGGTGCCAGCGATGAAAACAGCCGGGTGGCCGCACTCCGTACCCACACTGTGTCCTCGGCTAGCATGTCCGTATCGTCGAACACAACCGCCACAAACCGCTGAGGTAACGCTGCGATGGCCGCCGCTGTATCTCCGGATCCGCTTCCATCGGCGTTCGGCCCCGAAGGCGTCGTTGTGGGCGCCACCTTGTGCGATTCCGGTGTCTCCGTGCTGAATGTGGAAATGACCTGCGCCTTGCGGTTGTCAGAAAGCTGGAAATCTTCTTTCTTCAGGTTGGTGACCACTTTCCCGCCACTATCGCGCACTACCACGCGCACCAAAACGAGGTTCACGCGTACTCGAAATGTCGGTGGAGTGTCGCGGGTGGAAACTTCAGAGGTTTCGTTCCCGGGAGCCTGCGCCGCCGGTGCCGGGGCTTCGCTCTTAGTCGGTGCTTCCTGCGCCTGCAGCTGGCAAGCAGCCCAGCAGCCCGCCAGTATAGCTTTTAGGAAACGACCAGACGTGCGCCGAGTGAGCGGGAATCGCAATGGGTTCTCCATCCTTCCCTTCTTTGCGTTCTCCCCTTACTTTCTTGCGAAAGCGCACACCAAGGAGAGCAACTCGACACAGGCCGGTAGCTCGACTATACGCTCTGGTTAATTTTAGTGTCAATGAACGGGCCTGTTCCGAGTGTGCGAATCGCGGCGGAACGCCAACCGACGAATCATTTTGAGGCAACCTATCCAACCTTTGCTGCGTAATTCAGTTATATGATCCAATTTCCGTGACTGGGAGGCACCCATGTCGATCTTTCAGGACATCCGCTTCGCACTCCGCCTGCTGGTGAAGAGTCGTCTGTCCACGACAGTAGCAATCCTCTCCCTGGCTCTCGGCATCGGTGCGACCACGGCAATCTTCAGCGTCGTATACGCCGTTTTGGTCGACCCGTATCCTTACGCCGGGGCGGAACGCATTGGAGGTGCGCACGTCCTGAATTCCAAGGGCGACCACTACATCGGCTATACCATGGCGGAGTATCTCGAGATGCAGGCCGGCACCAAGAGCGTCGAAAGCATGATTCTCAACAACCGGCGCAGCGTAGTGATGACGGAGGCGGGCCTCCCGGAAGCCGTCATTCAAGAGGACTTCTCTCCGAATGCGTTCGAGTTTTTCGGCGTTCCGCCGCTCTTTGGCCGCACGTTCTCGCCACGGGATGCCGGCGATGAATCGAAAGTCGAACCGGTGGCGGTGCTCAGTTATTTGTTTTGGCAACGCCATTTCTCCGGCCGGCGCGACGTGCTCGGGCAGCAAGTCCGGCTCAACGACAAGTTCTTCACCGTCATTGGCGTGCTGCCCGTCCGCTTCACATGGAACGATGCCGATATTTACGTTCCGATGGAACTCCATCCGGGCATACAGGAGCGCTTCGGGATGGTCCTTAAGGTGAAGCCCGGCACCCCCAGAGAACAGGTCAACGCCGAGTTTCAGAGCTTCCACGAAAAATTCTCGAAAGCAGCTCCTTCGTTTGCCTATCCCGAATCTCCCTTCCGCACCGAATTCATGTCCGTGAACGAGGGGATCCTCGGCAAGTTCGCCAACACTCTTTTGGCGTTGCTGGCCGCGGTGGGATTCCTGCTGCTGATCGCGTGCGCCAACGTCGCGAACCTTCTTCTGGCGCGGGCCAGCGGGCGGCACGGCGAAATCGCGGTGCGAGTCGCCTTGGGTGCCGGACGCAAACGCGTGATCCAGCAATTGCTCACGGAAAGCGTGATTCTGTCCGTGATGGGCGGTGTGCTTGGTATTGCTCTGGCATATGGCGGCGTCAAGGCGGTCGTCGCGCTGATGCCCGAGTACTCGGTGCCGCATGAGGCCGTGATTACTATCAATGTGCCGGTGCTGTGTTTCGCCGTGGCCGTTTCAATTCTGACCGGGATTTTGTTCGGCCTGGCTCCCGCTCTTCAACTTTCCAACCGGAATCAGGCTACATTTCTCAAGCACGCTGGTAGGGATTCCGGTGCAGGCTCCGTGGGGCACCGCCTGCGCGACGTTCTTATCGTTTCCGAGGTAACCCTTTCGCTTGTACTCCTCACTGGCGCCGCGCTCGCCGCCGCCGGCATGCTCGAACTCACGCGACAGAAACTCGGTTATCAGCCCAAAGGCGTGCTGACGCTATATGTCCCGGTGCCTGCCGCCCACTATCCCCAATGGAGTCAGCGCCGCGCCCTTTTCGCTGACATCCTCGAGCACTTGCGCAAGCTTCCGAGTGTGGAATCGGTGGCCGCCGCTGCTACCGGAGTGCCTCCCTATTCCGGCGCCAGCTTGAAGTTCGATATGGACGGACTACCGCCAGGAACGCAGATTCGCGTGAATCTGGTCAGCGAGGGCTACTTCGACACCGTGGGCATTCCCCTTCTGAAGGGCCGCTACTTCGATGTCGCGGACGTGACGCGGGCGACGCCCGTCGCTGTGGCCACCGAAGATTTGGTGAAGAAATACTTTCCTCCGGGCCAAGATCCGATCGGCAGACAGATTCGCGTGGATTTGCCCACCAACGGGCTGCCGCCCGGCTTTGTGAAGCCTCCCGAAACTTCGACCGCGTACCAAATCGTCGGAATCTGCGGTACCGCTCGGAATTCCGGGCTTCGCGATGCGCCGGAACCCGCCGTGTACCTGCCTTTCTCGCGCCTGTTTCCGCCGGGAATGATGTTCGCGATTCGCACCACCAAGTCGGATCCGCTCGCGCTTTCGAATGGCGCGCGTGAAGCCGTGAGTCTGGTGGATCCAAGCCAGCCCATCGCATTTATCCGCACCCTGGAAGATCTCCTGGGCACCGCTGTCGCCTACCCGCGATTTGCGACATTTTTGTTTGGGGTCTTCGGCGCGATCGGCTTGACCCTGGCATGCACCGGTATCTTCAGCGTCGTGTCTTATGCCGTCTCCCGGCGTACACGCGAATTTGGCATCCGGATGGCACTGGGCGCCACTCCTGGCAACGTGCTGGGACTAGTGGTCGCGTCGACGGGCCGTGTGCTCGTCGTAGGTTTCGTGCTCGGAGCAATCTTGAGCGTGGTGTCGGATCGCGCCCTCGCCGGCAAACTCGAAGGCATCGGCGTTGCGAGCCCGTCCCTGCTCGTGGCCATCACCGGCGTCTTGGCCGTAGCCGCCCTGTTGGCTTGCGCCGTCCCGGCGCGATCCGCTACAAAAGTCCAGCCAGTGGACGCGTTGCGGCACGAGTAAGATCAGAAGTTGACGTATGGAGTTCGGAGGTCAGTTCGTCAGGATCGTCAGCGGAGTAGCTCCCACAGGCGGCAGCGAATTGATCAGGAAGCGCTGGCCGTCGGGCGCGACGGCGTATTGGAACAGGACAATACGGGGCGCGATGATTCGAGTCCGGAACAACGCATGAGGGATGCCGGCCGCACGCGAAAATATGTTGCGCCGGGTGAATACCAGCGGTCTTCCACCTCGGCAATCTCCATCATCTGTTCGTCGATCTGCAGCCTTACCGGACGCTCGTCACCCTTATACCCGGCGTAGCACTCCACGCGCACAGCTCCCTTACCCAATTGCCCGCTCGCGTTGCCGGCTCTCCGCCAGCTCCGCATTCCAGGCCGCGCCCAGGAAAATAATCACCGTGGACAGCTCCATCCAAATCAGCAATCCAATCACCGCCGCCAGTCCTCCGTAGACAATTCCATACGGCATCTTTCGGACATAAAATCCAAACCCCACGTCCGCCACCCACCACAGCAGCGTCGCAATCATCGCGCCCGGGAGAACACCTCTGAGATTCTGCTGCTTCGGCCGCGCCCATCTATAAATCACTGTGACCGCGATCATCGCCAGCAAAATCGCAATCCCGTGAAAAAAGACGCCCCACCACGTTTGTACCGTCGTCCCTTTCCCGAGTTCTGAACCAACCAAGCGCCGCAACGGCTTCCCGAACACGCCCAGGATCGCTGCCACCAGCAGCGGCGCAATCGTCAAGATCAGCAGCGCGAGCGCTCGCAACTGACGCCCCCAAAATCCCGGCCGCTCGCGATCGCCGTAAATTGTATGGATTCCTTCCATCAGCAGCCTCATCACCTGCGTGCCCGCCAGCAGCGTTCCTCCCAGACCCAGCAATGCCCACTTCCATGCTTCCGGTCCCCGCTTAACGAGAAACTCCGAAACAATTTGCTGACTTCCCGGCGGCAGGAAAGTCGTCAAGTCCGAAATCAAATCGAATAGATTGGTGCGCACCCCGATCGGGCTCGTCGCCATACCCACGGCAATCAGCAAAGTAGGGAAGAACGCTAGAAAGAGGTTGAACGCAATCGCCTGCGAAATCATGCTGCAGCGGGGAAAGACCCGCCCGAACATGCTCAGCGCGCGCTTCGAGACGGCGGCGGATGCAATCATCGCTCGGCATTATACCCGCGCCGCCGATTTTCCCAACTCGCCATCGCTGTCGTCTCCAAAATAAGATGGTCCTTGCCCGCATTCCGTACGCAGGTAGAATGTCCCGCTGAAGCATCGCCGATTCTGAATCGGAGGGAGCAGCTATGAACAAAGTCCATATGAGCATTCATTCGAATCGTTCGGCGCGCGCGACGTATGTATTCTTCGCGTGTCTGTGTCTGCTGTTGGCTGTTACTCTCTCCGCGCAAGCCCCAAAGCCCGGCATAGTGCGCCAGCTTTCTGACGTGAAGTTCCCGGCTGGCGAAGGTCCCGACTGCCTTCAGTTTTTCCTGGAAAATGGCGACCTAAAAACGGGCCCCACCACCGCGATCATGAAAGCGGCGCCCAAGTGCGTGGTCCCCCCGCACTATCACACCGCGGAAGAGCAGTTGATCATCGTGAAAGGAAATGTGTCCACCGGAATGGAAGGCATGTCCGACACCGTTCTCGGCCCAGGCGGCTTCGCCATGATGCCCAGCAAGCAGCCGCACTGGTTCACCTGCACCGCCAAAGCAGAATGCCTAATGTTCGTAACCTTCGATCGCGCTTACGACATCGTTTGGCTCAAGCCCAACAAGTAGCGCCACGAACTCCCGCGCTTTGGACTGCGGCGGTCTTGCCGCCGCTTTCACAGCTTCCACTTCACCCGGCCCGACACTGCTCATTCGTATCGTAAAGCTACCAGCGGATCGACACGCATGGCCCGGCGCGCCGGCACGCAACACGCCACAAGGGCAACGGCCGTGAGCAGCAATGCGACTCCCGCAAACGTCAGCGGGTCTGTGGCGCTGATCCCGTAAAGCAGGCCGGTCATGAGCCGCGTCATCAGTAATCCCGCTGCAACTCCCAGGCCCACACCTAGAAATATGAGCCGGCTCCCTTGCCCCAGCACCAATCGCAGCACGTCGCGACGCTGCGCGCCCATCGCTACTCGAATGCCGATCTCATTCGTTCTCTGCGCAACGGTGTAGGCCACCACGCCATAAATCCCTACCGCCGCCAGCAGCAGCGCTGCTCCCGCGAAGACGCCGAGCACAATCATCGTGAACCGCGAGCGCGAAAACGAATCGGAGAGCAGTTCCTCCACGGTTGCGACACTCGCCATCGGTTCATTCGGGTCCATCTCCCGCAGCTCATTGCGCGCCGGAGAAACAATGGACATCGGATCGCTCGACGTGCGCGCCAGAATCGTCATGCGCGAATAAACCAGCTCCGGATGCGGCCAATACACCGTAGGTTCCACTGGTGCATCGAGACCCACCAGCCGTACATCGCCTATAACGCCGATGATTTCGGAGGGCTGACTCTCGCTCTCCTCGTCGCTCTTCATGTACACGACGATCTTTTGCCCGAGTGGATTAACGGCCCCAGCAAAATAGCGGTCTACGAACGCCTGGTTCACGAGCGCCACATGACGCATTTCCGCAAGCTCCCGCGTGTCGAATTCGCGTCCGGCGTGCAGGGGGATGCCCATCGTTCGAAGGTAATCCCGTCCAACCACGCGAACCGCCGCGACTGGTAAATCCGAAGCAGCTCGCGCCGGCTGGCTCAAGATGCGCACGGAAGTAGCCGCGCCTAGTCCCGCCATCGGAGGAAAGCTCTCCATGCTCGCGGAACGCATGCCAGGAATTTTCGCCATGCGCTCTTCGAGCTGGCGGAAAAACGCCAGTTGCGCGGCATCCGTGGCGTATCTCGCGCTGGGCAATGTCACCGTGAACGTCAGGAGATTTTTCGCGTCAAACCCTGGATTGACGCCCAGCAGCAGGGCGAAGCTCCGCATCAGCAGGCCCGAGCCCGCGAGCAAGACCAGCGCCATGCCGATTTGCGCCACCACAAACGCGCTGCGGACGGTTCTTCTTTGCCGCCCGGCCGACGCGCTGCGTCCCCCCTCTTTCAATGTTTCGGCAATGGCGCTGCGCGAAGAGATGTAGGACGGCAAGAATCCGAACAGCAGTCCGGCAAACAAAGTGATCCCGCACGCAAAAGCCAGAACGCGCCAGTCGATCGGAACCCGCTGCAGGGCGAGCAGATTCGCGGGGCTTGCCGCCAGCAACAGGTTTGTTCCCCAGACCGCCAGAGCGATGCCAACGCCGCCTCCAATCATGGCCAGCAAAACACTCTCCGTTAAGAGTTGCCGCGCCATTCTCCAGCGGCTGGCCCCGATTGCGGTTCGGATGCCCATTTCTCTTTCCCGGCCCGCCGCTCGCGCCAGCAGCAGGCTCGAGACGTTCGCGCACGCGATCAGGAGCACAAATCCCACCGCGCCAAGCAATAGCAACAGCGCCGGCCGCAACTCTCCGGAAATCTGCTCGCGCAAACCTACCACCGTTGCTCCCCAGTGGCCGTCAAAGTCGGGATATTCCTGCGCGAGCCTCGTCGCGATCGCCGTCATCTCCGTTTGCGCCTGCGCCTTTGTGACTCGAGGCTGCAGACGCGCCACCACGGTCATGAAACGCCCGCTGTTCTTGCGCTGGTGATATGCCGCCGGAAGCACCCAAGGCGACCAAAGTTGCGGCTTCTCACCGGTCAATGTTCCCTGCTTAATGAAGAAGTTGAATTTCTCCGGCATCACCCCTACGACGGACAAAATCTTTCCGTTCAACTCGATGGTCTTCCCCACAATCCCGGGGTCGCCTGCGAAGCGTCTCTTCCAGAGCCCATAACTCAGCACAACGACCTTGTCCTTGCCGTCCTCGCCGTTTTCCGCTGTGAAGCCCGGCCCGAGAATCGGGTTCACGCCCAGAATCGAGAAGAAATTCGCGGAAACATACTGCGTGACGATTTGCTCTGGGTCGCCACTGCCGGTTAAGTTTCCGCGCAGGTCCGAGAGGCAGGACATTCCGGAGAAAACGTGGTTTTGCGTCTGCCAGTCGAGAAAGTTTGGCGGGCTAGCGACATTTTGCGGGTATGACCGCCGCAAATTGTTCTCCCACACGATCACCAGGCGGTCGGCATCCCCGTACGGCAGCGGCCGCAGGAGAATCCCGTCGATCACCGAAAAGATCGCCGTGTTCGCGCCGATTCCCAGCGCCAGCGTCAGCACCACAACCGCGGCGAACCCAGGATTCCGCCGCAGCATTCTGGCGGCATAGCGCAAGTCCTGCAAAAAATCTTCCAGCCAGTTCACTTTTCGCATGTCCCGGCACTCTTCCTTCTGCCTCTCGATTCCATCCATCGCTCGCATTGCCGCGTGCCGCGCCTCGGCAGGAGTTAGCCCGGCCGCTACGCATTCCTCAGTTTTGCGCTCCAGGTGATAGCGCATCTCTTCGTCAAGCTCCCGCTCCACTTCTTCACGCCGCAGAAGGGAGCGCAGACGCAGCGGCACGGTGTAAATCCAATTTTGCCAGCTCATGCTACGCCTCCTTCAGTCGTACGATCTGCGTGATCGCGCCAGACAGCCGGTCCCAGTTGGCCGCTTCTTTTTCCAGTTGCTTGCGCCCCAGCCGCGTCAACGAATAAAACTTCGCGCGCCGGTTGTTCTCGCTGGGCCTCCAGTCCGCGCTGATCCACCCTTCCTGCTCCAGCTTATGCAGCGCCGGATACAGCGACCCGTCGCTGACCTGCAGCACCTCGCCCGAAATCTGCCACAGCCGCTGACTGATGGACCACCCGTTCATGGCTTCCAGCGCCAGGATTTTCAACAGCAGCAAATCTAATGTCCCTTGCACCAAATCAGAAGGTCTGCTCACGGTTCCCCTCGGTTACCGAGCCAACTTACGCGGCTTCCCCTCGGTAAGCAAGAGGAAATTACTGTCCGCTTCCGTCAACCACAGTCCCAATTCCGGTCACCCGCTCTTCCAACGACGCGAGCCGCCGCTAATAAGCACCTTTTATGTCAACGGCATCCATTTGGAAAAAATAGGCACCGCACCTGCAAACCATTCGAGGCTGTAGACGTCCTACATGCTAGGGTGTAGAAGGTCTACTACCGGAGGTGATCTTGGCCAACCGCTACCAGAACCGCATCGAGCTGCTGCAGGGAACGCTCGACCTGCTGATCCTGCAAACGCTTCAGTGGGGACCGCGGCACGGCTACGGCATCAGCCAAGCCATCCGCGCCAACTCCGGCGAAATCCTCCAAGTTGACACCGGCTCCCTCTATCCTGCTCTCCATCGCCTCGAGCGCCAAAAATGGATCGCCGCCGACTGGAAACGTTCCGAAAATAAACAGCGCGTCCGCGTCTACCGCCTCACCGCCACTGGCAAAAAGCAGCTCCTTTCCGAACGCTCCCGCTGGGAACAACTCTCCGACGCGATCGCCGGCGTACTCAGTCCTGCAAAACGAGGCCAAGCATGAGATTTCCCTGGCAGCGGCACAATAGGCAGGAAGAACTCGCACAGGAATTGCAGAGCCACTTGCGGATGGCGGTAGACGATCGCATGGACCGCGGCGAGTCCGCCGAACGCGCAGAGCAAACCGCGCGCCGCGAATTCGGCAACGTCACGCTCGTACAACAAATCGCCCGCGACCAATGGGGCTGGCTGTGGCTCGAAGAACTCCTGCAAGACCTCCGCTACGGCGCCCGCATGCTCCGCAAGAATCCCGGCTTCACCCTCGTCGCTGTCCTAACGCTCGCCCTCGGCATCGGCGCCAACACCGCTCTCTTCTCCGTGGTCAACGGCGTTCTTCTGAATCCGCTGCCCTACCCGCATTCCGAAGAGCTCGTCACCCTGCACGAGAGCAAACCAAATTTCGACCGCGGCTCCATCTCGTACCCGAATTTTCGCGACTGGCAACAGAACAACCACACATTTGCCTTCATGGCCATCGCGCGCGGTTACGGTTTCAGCCTTACCGGCCTCGGCGAAGCCGAACAGGTGCGTGCTCGCTTCATTTCTTCTGACTTTTTCCCGCTGCTCGGCGTGAATCCGGTTATCGGCCGGAACTTTGCCCCCGGCGAGGATGAGATCGGTGCCGCCCCCGTCGCGATGATCAGCGCCGGCCTCTGGAAGCACAAGTTCGGGTCCTCTCCTAACGTTCTTGGAAAGTCGCTCACCTTGGACGGCAAGGATTACACGATCGTCGGCGTCACCCCCCAAAACTTCGACCTCTTCCTTACAACTGCCAATCTCGCCGATGTCTTCGTCCCCATCGGCCAGTGGACCAACAACCTTCTCCCCAATCGAGGCGCGGGGTTGGGCATCCACGGAGTTGGCCGGTTGAAGCCCGGCATCTCGCTCGAACAGGCCCGCGCGGACATGGAGCGCGTCACGGGCAATCTCGCTGCGATGTATCCCGAAGTGGACAAAGGCATCGGCGCCAGCTTCTTGCCTATCAGAAAGGACATGCTTGGCGACGTCCAGCCAATCCTCCTCGTCTTGCTCGGAGCCGTGGGATTCGTGCTCTTGATCGCGTGCGTAAACGTCGCCAATCTCCTGCTCGCGCGCTCCACCGCCCGCACGCGCGAGTTCGCCATCCGCGCTGCCTTGGGCGCGGGCAAGCGGCGATTGATCGGCCAGCTTCTCACGGAGAGCGTGCTCCTCGCTCTTGCTGGCGGCGGGCTCGGACTTCTCCTGGCACACTGGGGCACGCACGCTGCACTTGGGGCGCTGCCTGCTGAACTTCCCCGCGCCGCGGAAATCCAGCTCGATTCCCACGTCTTGTTTTTCACCCTGGCGATTTCGCTGCTCGCCGGAATTCTCTTCGGTTTGGCGCCGGCCCTGAAAATCGCTCACCTCCGTCTGCACGATACCCTTAAGGAAAGCGGCCGCGGTACAAGTGGCGCGCGGCTGCGCACCCAGGGCGTATTCGTCGTCGTGGAAATGGCCATGGCGCTGGTTTTGCTCGTCGGCGCGGGACTTATGATTCGCACCCTGACGCGTCTTTGGGACGTCAATCCGGGATTTGAATCCAAGAACGTTTTGACCTTTAGTGTTTCGTTTCCTCCGTCCATGACGACCGCAAGCCCGGACGCAATTCGCGCCGCGGTTCGCGAGCTTGACGAAAAATTGTCATCGATTCCAGGCGTCCAAGCAGAAGCGCAGACGTGGGAAGGGCTTCCACTCGTCAGCGACGACGAGCAGCTTTTCTGGCTCGATACCCAGCCGAAGCCGTCAAGTGAAAACGAAATGAGCTGGACCATCCACTACGTCGTGGGACCAGGTTACCTCAACACCATGGGCATCCCGCTGGTACGCGGCCGCTTCTTCACGGCGCAGGACAATGAACGCTCCCCGCTGGTCGTCGTGATCGATGACGTCTTCGCACGAAAATATTTCGGAAACGAGAATCCTCTGGGTAGAGGCATCATCTTGAGCAGCACCGGCAAACGGGCGGAGATTGTGGGCATTGTCGGCCACGTCAACCAGTGGGGTCTCGATTCGGACGCCACGCAATCTCTCCGCGCCCAGCTTTACGTTCCGTGCATGCAGATGCCCGACGCTTACATCGCGATGGTTCACAATGGCAGCAGCATGGTGCTGCGCTCTAACGCACCGGTATCCACGCTACTCGATTCTCTTCGCCGCACGAGTCAGCAGATGAGCAAGGACCAGGTGATTTTCGGCGCTCGGACCATGGATCAAATCATTTCAGACTCACTGGCCGGGCGCCGCTTCTCCATGACCTTGTTCGGCTCTTTTGCCGGCTTGGCGCTGGCCCTTTCAAGCGTCGGCATCTACGGCGTAGTTTCGTATCTAGTCGGCCAGCGCACCCAGGAGATCGGCATTCGCGTCGCGCTTGGTGCACGCCGCGCGGACGTCCTGCGTCTAGTCCTCAGCCACGGAGCGAAGATGGCCGGCATCGGCGTGCTTCTGGGTCTCGCCGCTTCTGTCGCTTTAACTCGCTTAATGGCGGACATGCTCTACGGTATCAGCCCCACCGACCCGCTCACCTTCCTGGCCGTGGCCATGATCCTGATTCTAGTGGCGCTAGCCGCCAGCTACATACCCGCGCGCCGCGCCATGCGTGTCGATCCCATCGTCGCCTTGCGTTACGAGTAGGGCACGAGATCGCATTTCGTACAACCGCCCCGGAAAATCCAGGCATCCAACCTCGAACCTAGCCAACATTCAAAAAGGGGGAAGTCCGTTCATGCGCATTTTCGCGTCACTCTGCACTCTCGTTTTCGTTTTCGCCGCACTCCTGTTCGCCGCACCTTCACACGCCCAGAAGCTCGAGCTCTACGGCGGCTATTCCTTTACCCATGCTCCCGTCACGTTCCTGCAGACTGCCGCACTCTGCCCCATCCCCGGCTGCCCCACGGCTGCGAACACCCAACATCTCAACCTCAACGGCTGGGAAGTTTCCGCAGCTCTAAAAGTTCTGGGCCCACTTGCTCTCGCCGCCGAGTACAGCGACACTTCCGGCTCGCACCAGGGCTCTAACACGCACTTGAAAACGTATCTCGTCGGCCCGCAGCTTCGCTTTCCCGGGCCCATTTCTCCCTTCGCGCATTTTCTCGCCGGTGGCGCCCATGAATCCGTCGGTTCCAGCTCCACCCCGGTATTCACCGCCCCCACTACCCAAAACGGCTTCGCCGCCACGCTCGGCGCCGGCCTGGATCTGAAGTTGTTGCCTCTTCTCTCTTTGCGTCCCATCGAGATTGACTACCTCCTTACCCACTTCAACTCCAAAACACAGAAGCAACCCCGCTTTTCCGCGGGCATCGTACTGCGATTCTAGGCGATCTCAGAGCTGAACAAAGTAGCGGCAAGCAGAAGGTGGGTTGAGACCCAAGATACGGGAGGGGACAAAAAAGCCCGGCGATGGTGTCGCCAGGCTCGCAATTCTTGCTTAAAGATTTGACAGAAGGTAGCGGTGTCGAAAACTACGCGGCGGTCTCTTCGCCGTCTTCCTTCTTTCTACGTAGCAGGCGCGCGCAAAGCAGCAACCCCGTCCCCAGCAGCGCAATTGTCCCTGGTTCCGGCACGGCGATCTTTGCCACAGTCTCCGCGCTAGCTGTCTGCGCGAGGCAGGACAGCAGGACCGCAATTGCCAGGATCATCAAAATTCGGCGAATCATCATTGTCATTTATCTTACCGGGTGTCCTTCACAGGTCAGGTCTGACCGCGCCCACGAACTGCACTCTGGCCTTAAGCACTTGGGGGTAGTGCACGCCAGATTCCATCTGCAAGACCTGATTAAGTATATGATTTAAAGCAATTTATTTCGCCAACTGGAACACATCCTTCCATTCCTTTTGCACAATTAAGGAAGTGCAAGGGTAATTCGAGGGTCGGTAGTTGGTCGTTGAAGGCGAGGTCGTGACCACGAGCTGCTCCCCTTACCGCCGCTTAGTCCTTAAAACTCCCGCAGGACTTCCGTTGCTTCAGACTGGCTCAGCACACCCTTGCGCAACAGTATCTGCACCAGCCGCAGTGCACGGTCCGCGTCGGGCGAAGATGCCTCATTCGCTTGGGGGAACGGATTCTCGAACACGCTGCGCGGCGGCAAGCCCAATTCGCCAAGCCAACTCTCCAGGACCGCCCTCTGCGTCGCCGTGATCTCCCCGAACACCAGCCCCATCCCTGAACCCACATGCCGTGAACTGACATTGGCAAGCACGTCAAGAATCATGCCCGCCCGGTGGATCTGCAGCCGCACCGCGGTCGCTACTGGTAGGGGGTTGAGGGTGTCTATATAACAGCCTTGCGGGCTCAAATCCGACGTGCGCGCCTGAATGCGCGATCCCGTCTGCATCTCCAGCATCTCCACTGGCGCGATAAACGGCGACCGGGCTCCGCAGCGGCGCTCGCTCGGCGCGGTGCTCGCCACGGCGGCGCTCGCGGATTCCGCGAGTGCGCTCGGGCCAGCGGACGGCGTGCCCCCCGGTTGCGCACCAGCCAGAATTGCCACTGCCACTCCGTACTCGTCTTCCCGTCTTTGCACCCGCACCACTTCCCCGATTTGTTCCAGGTTCGTCGCGCCAGCGTCCGGGTTGTAAGGAGAGGTCACCCGAACGCGCATCCCCTTGTAATAGCGGTTCAGGTTTGTGAAAAAATAGAGCGCCTTTCGCGAGGCGTTTTGCGTCATCCGCACTTCATCGAGGTTTCCGTCGTTGAAATCCGCGCTGCGAATGCGCACCTGCAGGGAAATCCCCGCCCGGCGCATCTGCCTGCGTTCCGCTCGCGTTGCGGGGACAGCCGCAAATTGCGTCGGCGCTACAGCACTCAAGTGTTCGGACATAGGTTTGCGCGAGCCTCTGTGCAAGACCTGTAGCGGTCTCCACTTTCTGCAAGCATTGTCGCCGGGCACCTGCGAACTCCACATAGCGCAGGGGTACCGGTTTGGGGGTACTAAGGGAAGGGCTATAGCTGGCCAAAAGTTTGCCTTCAACGCAGGTGTTATCCTCGCGAGGGAGGCGCTTTTACTTCATGTCGCAATACTGCAGACGCGATTCCGCCTGCGCCGGCAACGCCGATGCCGGCGCCAGTTCCGGTGCTCCTGGTGAGCTGTTCCCCTTTCGCTCCACCTTCGCCTCCGACTTGGAAAATACTCTCGCCGTCAGCAGCATTGCCCCCAGAGTGGTCGCCAGTAACGCGATTTGCTCCCATGCGCTCAGCATCGCCGCGTTTCCCAGCAGCGTCAGCCCCGCGAAAGTGAACAGAACGTGTACGCAGAAAACTTGCAGCGAAGCCTGTCCCAGCAAAACCAGCGGGCGCACCGCCGCCGGCTTCAGTATCGGCTGAAACCGAATCAGCAGCGCCGCCACCGCCGCGAAATTGATCAGGCGGAGGACGCCGAAGTGCCACTTATCAAACAGAGGCTCGAACGCACCCAACTCGATTCCTCGCCCCACCGCGTACCGTAATGGCAAAAGCACCGCAACAGCAATCGCTGCGGGAACCACCGCGCGCCGCGCCCATTTTTCCACCGGCAGGTTGCCCTGCGCCCAGCGCACTCCGAACCACAAACCGAGAATCCACAGGAATTGCCAGGCCCATAAATCAAAGGCCCCCATTTCATTCATGGGGATGCGCACGCGCAGGACGCGATTCACGAAATCGTGTTCCGCTTCGCGCACGCCCAGATGCGCCAGGAACCAAATCGTGGCGCTTCCCGCGAGAATGGGGCTCCAGCCAACGCGGCGAGAAATTGTCAGGGCGAGAGGCGTAAGCAGCAGAAACAAAATGTACATGGGAAGAATGTCCAGGAGCGGAGGACGATAAATCAGAAGAAAGGCTTCGGTGATCGCCTGCTTCGGGCCGGCGGCGAAATAAAAATCGAGCAGATTGTGGAGCTGCGGGCGGTTCCCGCGCGCAGCAATCGGCACGGCCACTAAAAACGCGAACGCGAGCAGGAGCGCGTGATACCCGTACAAACGCAGCGTGCGCAGCAGCAGTTTGCCGCGCATCGCCGGGTAGCCGTCGCGTTCAGCGAGCCGGAAATAAATCCGCCCGGTGAAGAGCGCGGACAGAAAAATGAATCCTTCCGAGGCGGAGACGAAACCGAACGGCTGATTCGTATAGGTCGGCAAAAACGTTGGCAGGTGCGTCAGCACCATCCACACCAGCATCAATCCACGCACTGCATCGATTTCCAGCCGGCGACCCATGGCGCTTACGGTTTAGATTCGCCGCAGCGCCGCTCGGTTGAGCAGGAAAACGATTATGCCTCTCGGCACAATCCTGTATTCGCATTCAGAGGCGGCCTGTTTCTTGCCTTTGCGTTCTTCCTTTCATCTTCCGCTGCGCAGGTACATCACGCCGCACCGATACATTTTTTGCTCCGGAAGTTCCTGGACGTACCTGATCTGCGCGGGAACAAAGATCGCCTGGCCCCCCGGCGAGTATGGCACGGCGACATCGATCAGCGTCGTTTCAAAATACTGCTTGCTGCTTTTGAAGCGCAGCCCGCCGCGCGACATGTCTTCGCAGGCCACGACATCGTCAGGCAAGCCCGGTCGGCGCACGCAGGCCTTGAAGTTCACCCGCGTGCGGGCATGCTTTCGCCGATTCTCTTGTCCCTTCGCGGCAAGGCTGGCAGCGGACGCCGCGGCAGTTGGCGGCTCCGCGGTAGCCACATCGGCGGCCGAAGCGCGCGCCGTGACCGGCTCGAGCGTGGCCGTAGGCCCCCGCGTTTCCGTCTGCATCCATGCAGGCCCGGCGAACGCGGAAGGCCGCTCCTCTGCGCTCGACGAGCCAGGGCCGGCGGGTACGTCCGCCCCAGCGGACAAGTCGGGCCCCTCCGCGGACGGGGCGGGCTGCTTCCACAGTGTCGACGACCCGCACTTCTGGCAGTACCGCACAATGCTCTGGTTGACGGCCATTACGTCGGACGCGAGATCGCTGTGGTCGGCCATCTCCCGCGCGTGACAACTGCTGCACTCCAACAGCGTTTTGGCGGCTTGCCTTTCGGTTTCCGACAAGTCCGGGAAATCGATTCCCCAAAAATTGATCTGCGGGTCCAGGAAGGCCACGCCGTAAATGTAGGTGGCGCCGTCTGACCCGATCTGACCCACCACCCGGGCCTCAATCTCTTTCTTGGACTCCTCGCTGCGGATGACGATTTCCTGCTCGGCGGACAGCTTGTATGCGGAGATGATTCCGGCGCCGTGGCGGCTGAGCAGCACGGTCTTGGTCTGCTCGGAAAAGACACGTCCTTCGATGTCGCTTCCAACGAGAGAGATAGCAATCTGTTTGGGAATGCGTGCACTGCGACGTGTGCCGTCTGGGGGCATAAGTATGTGCCGCCCGTGGGAAGGGAACGAACTTGAGGCGATGGTAGCATGTTTTGCGCGTTGCACGTTGGAAGGTAGGAACGTTGCGGACCGAGGTAAGATACGCCCGACCCACGTGGTGACAGGAAGTATGCGCAATCGAGTGAGGCCACAGGGGATAGAGGCGCCACGTGGCGCATATGACGGGCGTTCTCTGAGTTGCAAACGGGGAAGTTGCTGATTGTAGACCGGCGGGGGCGCCCCTCCCCCCCGTTTTTTCATAAGTGTTCATTCTAAACGGAGTTAAAGTCCTTTGTTTTGATACACTTTTGCAAGTGTTGATTTTAAAGGTAGTTAAAGTTGGTCGAGAGTTAGGGCTGGAGCGACGGGAGGGGCAAGAGAGGTTTCTTCGAGATAACACGCTCAACCATACCACAGGTCTGGACGTTTGTCAATAGTAAACTTATAAGTTCCTAGTTCTGAATGGATTGCGGGCATTTTTAACGGGAGGCTTAAGCCGCCCGCTGGTAGAGGTATTTTTGGAAGCCGGCGAAGACGGTGCCGATCTCTTCGGGTTTACCGAGGTCGGCTAGGGCATCGGCGATGGAATCGTGATACCTGAGGCGGAGTAAGGGCGTCAGTTTCTCCTGGTCCAGCTCTTGCACGCCTTCCTTCACGTAGTGAGCTAGGACGAAGTCGAGGAACATCTGCTGTTTGCCGTTGAAGTGGTCCCTGATCCGCACCTTGGCGCCGGCGGCGCGCTCCTCGCGGGTTAGCGTCGGCAAAGCGTAGGCCACATAGGCTAGCACGTCGAAAAGATCGCTCTTCTCCGCGTTGATGATTTTCTGCATCTCGCGCATCTGGTCGGCGCCAAAACCCTTTTCCGCCAGTCCGCGGAGCAACTTGGCACGGGTGTCCGGGGCGCTCCAGAGCGCGCGTAGCTCGGCCTCGTTCTTGAAAAACTCAGGGAGCTTGCCGAAGAGCATTTCCATGAATTGCTGCGCGGAGACAGGTGTACCGTCTGTGTGCCAGAAGCTGGTCATCATCATGTGCTGTATGGCACGAGCTTTCCCGTCGGCAAGTTTCACCTGGATTCTCTTGCGGGGCGGCTCGGGTTCAGGGACTGGCCGCGGGGGACGGGGTATCCTGGGCCGGTTCGATTCCTCTCTGGGTTCGGGCTCGATCGGCTCGCCATCCCACTCCGGATCGTTGAAATGGTGGTGAGCCTTCACGAAATCGTAAATCGTGAAGTAATCCTTGCCGTCATAGAGGCGGGTGCCGCGGCCGATGATTTGCTTGAATTCGATCATGGAGTGTATGGAGCGCATTAGAACGATGTTGCGAATATTTCGCGCGTCGACTCCGGTGGAGAGTTTTTGGGAAGTGGTCAGGATGGTGGGGATTGTTCTCTCGTTGTCCTGAAAATCGCGGAGATGCTGGTCGCCCAGCGAGCCGTCGTTGGCGGTGACGCGCTGGCAGTAGTTGGGGTCCTTGCTGGCCTTCATCTGGTTGATCAGGTCGCGCACGGCGAGGGCATGGTCCTGCGTAGCGCAGAAGACCAGAGTTTTTTCATTCTGGTTAATCTGGTCCATGAAGAGTTTCACGCGATACGCTTCGCGTTCTTTAATCTCGATGATCTTATTGAAATCGGGTTCGGTGTAGCGTTTTCCGGTTTCGACCTCGCCCTCGATCAGCTTGTCGTCGGGTGTGTAGACGTACTCATCGAGGGTGGTGGAAATCTGCTTCACTTTGAAGGGGGTGAGGAAGCCGTCGTTGATGCCCTCTTTGAGCGAGTAGACGTAAACCGGGTCACCAAAGTAGGCATAGGTGTCTACGTTGTCTTTGCGCTTAGGCGTGGCGGTGAGGCCGAGCTGTACGGCGGGCGCGAAGTACTCGAGAATGCCGCGCCAGTTGCTTTCATCGTTCGCGCCGCCGCGGTGGCACTCATCGATCGCGATGAAATCAAAAAAGTCCGGCGGATACTCACCGAAATACGGCGAGGGCTTTCCATCCTTGGGAGGGCCGCTCATAAATGTCTGGAAGATGGTGAAAAAGAGACTGGCGTTCTTCGGGACTTTGCCTTTCTTACGGATTTCTTCGGGCTCGATGCGGGCCATAGCATCTTCGGGAAAAGCGGAGAAGGCGTTGTAGGCCTGATCGGCGAGGATGTTGCGATCGGCGAGAAAGAGAATGCGGGGGCGGCGTACAGGCTCGCGGCTCAGGTTCCAGCGGCTGTGAAACAGTTTCCACGCAATCTGAAAGGCAATGAAGGTTTTGCCCGTGCCAGTCGCGAGGGTTAGAAGTATGCGGGACTTGTCGGCGGCGATGGCTTCCATCACGCGTTCGATGGCGAGGTCCTGATAGTAGCGTCCCTGGAAGTAGCCGCCTCTATCCTCGAAGGGAACGGCAGCGAAGCGGTCACGCCAGGTGTTGGCATCGGCGAAGGTGCGATTCCAGAGTTCTTCCGGCGTTGGGTACTGGTCCAAGACGCCTTCTTTGCCTTCTTGCATGTCGATGCCGTAAAGCTCTCGCCCGTTGGTGGAGTATCCGAAGCGAATTGCCATCTTATCGGCGTAGTTCTTCGCTTGCGCCACGCCTTCCGTGAGCGATTCGTCCCAGGCTTTGGCTTCGATGACGGCAAGTTTGTGATTGCGAAAGATCAGCACGTAATCGGCGATCAGCGGCTTGCCTCGGCGGCCGTAGCCTTCGAGGCGGCCCAGGGTGATGACGTGTTCGCGGAGGATGCGGCTGCCATCGACCACGCCCCAGCCCGCGGCTTTTAGGGCGGGATCGATGTGCTCGGCTCTAGTTTCGGCTTCGTTCATGGTTTGCCGGGAACGCCATTTTCCATAATGGCGTTTTTGCGGTCGCCTCTCGGAGTGGCGGCGTTTCGCCGCGCGCCAATACGGAGATTGGCGTTCCCAGGGAATGCACTGCTCCACGGCCAGATCGCTGGTGTAGTGACTAAGCCGGCCTTTACCGGATTCTGATGGATATACTCGATCGCTTGCTCGAAATGTTTTTGATTGCGGATGTAGCGGTCCCAATATTCGCGGTGCCAAATAGGAGAGCTGGGGCCCTCGCCGGTGCGCTGGTGGTGATCGTAAATCTTGCTGGCAGTGAACTTTTTCCAGGAACCTACGACCTTGGCGATGGTCCATCCATTCAGCGGTTCGAGAAGGGCATGGACGTGATTGGGCATGACCACCCAGGCTAGGAGGCGGTACCGCTGGGCATCGAAGCTCAACAACGATTGCTGCACCATTTCGGCGATTTTCGGATTACGGAGAATGCAGGAGCCGTGGCCGGCGTCGATCCATGCGTCTATGCGCTTGCGGCGTTCGGCGTCGCGTTTTTCTTCGGGGAGAGTTTTTAGTTCGGATTCCAGGCGCAGGAGAACGGATTTCGGAAGGCTGTCGGCGAGATGAAAGGTTACATGCTGAGTTGCTTCGGGGCTTTCAAAGTGGGGGAGATAACCGCGGCTGTGCCACCCGGGAACGCCATTTTCCATAATGGCGGGTTGGTGGTGGGTGATTGGAGCGGCGGCGCTTCGCTGCGCGCCAATACGGAGATTGGCGTTCCCGGGATTAGGCTTAGAGTTGTCCATTGAAGGCCTGGTGTAGGAGAGATTTTTTCAGGGATTCCAGAGCGGCGAGCTTTTGCTGGTAGATGGATTCGAGACGCTGGGTTTCGACGGACAGAGTTGTCAGTCGTTCAACTACTTGGCTTTGTGTCTCAATTGAACTCGGAATCGGAATCGGAATTGAGTTCAGAGCCTTTGGTTCAGTTTCGGCTGCGCAGCGCCTGTGATGTATTCATCCAGTTTGATGCTCTCCAAATAAAGCTCAACGAACTTCTGTGTTGCCATTTTTTCGAACTTCAAGATATGGGCGTGGTTGTTCACCCAGTACTTACCCGATGCGGAGAACGCAATGGGGGACGATCTCGCCAAAAGATTTGCGCCGTCCTCTGAGATCAGAAGCGTATCTTCATCGAAAATGTATTCGGCCACGTAATCGACGATTCCAGACGCACCGTAGTAAGGGTATTTGCCGCTTACTCGGGCGCTCTTCGTTATGGGGACCCGTTTGCTGTCCAAGTTGGTCGAAATGTGATCGAGTTTTCTTTCAACCCATCCCTCACCACGCTGAGTAAAAACGGCTTGCCGGCGGCTTTCAAACAGAGCGCGGGCGTTTTGGAGGTTCTTTTCGGCGTTAGCTTTGGCGGTGGCGATGTCGTCAAACGCTTCGTCGAGGATGGCGACGATGCGCTGCTGTTCGGGGAGACCGATGAGCGAGACAGGAAGCTGCTCAAAGTGCCGCAGCCTCAGCGACTTCACTGTCGCACCCACTGCGACACGCGGGAAGTAGTCGCGCAGGTGGTGCAAAAAGTAGTAGAGAAACTTCACTTCGATTCGAGGAGAAAAATCAAAGAGCGCGTACGCCCGTTGATGAAGGTCGAACTTGCCGATGAAGTGTTTCGGAAGGAACTCCGTGCCTTCGCCCGGGATGATGAGAGCTTCGGAATCATAGAGATAACGCGAGCTCCTCTTGATGGTGCGCGAGCGATCAAAGAATGCATACGCACCGTCTTCGACGGCGTCTTTGGTATCGGACTTGCCGCTCTTGATGGAGCAAAGCTGTCCCATCGGAATGATCTCCCACCCGGGTTTCATAGCAGCCCCTGGATGGCGTGCAGCACCTCCGCACTCTCAGCATCCAGCGCGGCGATTTCGTCCATGATCGCCTGTGGGCTGCGGTGCGCTACTGCCTCGTCACCGTTCGGATTCTTCACGGAGAGGTCAAAGATCGCCGGGTCGATGGTCTTGGCATCGACGCTCCACGATTTCGGCGAGTCGGCGAATGTCTTTTGCAGTGCGACGAACTCGGCTAGGTCTTCGTCGTTGAGCGGGTTGGTTTTGCCGAGGTTGCGGCCGGGATCGAGTTGATAGAACCAGATTTTGCGAGTCTTCGTGCCTTTCTCGAAGAAGAGGACCACGGTCTTTACGCCAGCGCCCTGGAAGGTGCCGCCGGGGAGATCGAGCACGCTGTGGAGGTTGCAGCTTTCGAGCAGCATTTTGCGCAGGCTTACGGAGGCGTTGTCCGTGTTAGAAAGGAAGGTGTTCTTGATGACTATGCCGCCGCGTCCGCCGGCCCTGAGAATCTTGATGAAATGCTGGAGGAAGAGGAAGGCAGTTTCGCCGGTGCGGATGGGGAAGTTCTGCTGGACTTCTTTGCGCTCCTGGCCGCCGAAGGGCGGATTCGCTAGGACTACGTCGTAGCGGTCCTTTTCCTGAATGTCGGCTAGATTTTCCGTAAGTGTGTTGGTGTGGATTATGTTGGGGGCTTCTATGCCGTGGAGGATCATGTTCATGATGGCGATTACGTAGGCTAGAGATTTTTTTTCTTTGCCGAAGAAGGTGCGCTCTTGGAGAACCTTGAAATCCTTTGTGGTTAGTTTGGGGTTGCTGGGAACGCCATTCTCTGCAATGGCGTTTTTACGGACACCAATACGGAGATTGGCGTTCCCGGGGGGCTTTAGATACTCGAAGGATTCGCAGAGGAAGCCGGCGGAGCCACAGGCGCCGTCGTAGATGCGGTCGCCGATCTTGGGCTTTACTACCTGGATTATGGCGCGGATTAGGGGGCGCGGAGTGTAATACTCGCCGCCGTTGCGCCCGGCGTTGCCCATGTTCTTGATCTTGGCTTCGTAGAGGTGACTCAGCTCGTGCTTTTCGGCTTGCGAGCGGAAGCGGAGCTCGTCGATGTGGTCGATGATCTCGCGCAGGTTGTAGCCGCTCTGAATCTTGTTTTTGATTTCGCCGAAGATTTCACCAATTTTGTATTCGATGGTGTTGGGCCCGCTGGCCTTCTGCTTAAAGCCGTGGAGATAGGGAAAGAGCTTGGCGTTGACGAAGTCGCGAAGGTCGTCGCCGGTTTTCGCTTTGTTGTGGTCGATCTGGCCGTCCTTGCCTTTCGGTGCGGCCCATTCCTCCCAGCGGTAGGGTTTGTCGAGGATGAAGGGGTACTTCTTGGCTTGCAGGCCGGCTTCATCGGCTTTGTCCTGCTCGAGCGCGTCGAGATATTTCAGGAAGAGGAGCCAGGAGGTCTGCTCGGTGTAGTCCAGTTCGGTGGTGCAGCCAGCCTCTTTGCGGAGGATGTCGTCAATGTTCTTGAAGGCTTGTTCAAACAAGGGCTGGACCTTTCAGAGCGTGAAGTTCGGTGGATATTTTGCATCATTCCGGGGCGTTTGTTTGCAGATATTCCCACCTACGCGAGGCAGGCCGTGCCCTGACGAAAAACAAGGGTTGCCACACGGACTCTAAAGCTCCGACTCCCTGGTGATGAGTGCAGGCGAATGCCGGATGCAGCAAAGCGCGTCCCTAGCGATACTTGCGGACGAGCAGGACGATGATTACGGTGGCGGCGGCGAGTGCGAGGGCGATGAAGAGCGCGGCGTGGGCGTGGCGGGCGAAGAGCGAGAGGATAGGACGTCCGTAGGTGGCGGCCAAGAAGGCGAGGATGGTGTAACGGACGAAGCGGCCGATGGTCAGAGCGGCCAAGAATTTGGGTAACGAATACTGCATGGCGCCTGCGGCGATCACGAAGGGCACGAACGGAAACGGCGGCGGCGCATTGCCGGCACGACGATGGCGGCGAAGCCCCAGCGTTCAAAGGTCTTTAGAACTTTGTCGACTTTGCGTTTCGGGAAGCGTTTTGTCAGCGCCTCCTGGCCACCTTTTCGCGCGAGACGGTAGGTGACAAAGCCGCCGAGCACGGAACCTAGCGTGGCCATGCAGGCATAGTAGAACCAGAGATGTTTGTCGCGGGCGGAAAGAAGGATGGTGACGAAATCCATGCTGCCGGGAATGGGGAGTGGGGAGCTGTCGAGCAAGCCCAGGGGAATCAAACCGATTCCGCCGAGATGCAGGAGCCAGTGCATCATTTTCTGAGGCGCGGCGGAGAAGAGGGTGGCGAGGTGTTGAGTTGGCATTTGTGGGAGGCGAGCGGCTTAGGTTTGATGCAAGGGCAGCGAAGAGGGGAGTTCACTCAGGGCGGAGAGAGGGACGCGCCGAAGCGCGTCCTGCAACGGTTGAACGGGCGGCGCACTGCCAGAAATCGCTGTGCCACGGTTAGGTTTTTATTTTTTCGCCGTCCCAAGTGGTGGCGGCTTTGCGGAAGTAGGATTCGTTGGCCAAGTGGCAGGCCAGTGCGGCGTTGTGGCCGAAGAGCACGTCTTCGACGTTGGGCTGGCGGGTGCGCACGGCTTGGAAATAGGTCCACATGTGCGGTTTCTGTTCGTCCCAAGATACGCTGCGGAAGGTGAAGCCTTGCAGTCCGGGTTCTTTGCCGGGAGCGGGATCGTGTTCCTGGTGCCATTTGTTGACGTATTCTTCGCGCATCGCGCGGGGGAAGCCCGAGGAGTAATAGCTGGGACTTTCGTCCTTGCCGGTCTGCGGGTAATAAGTGAGCGCGGTTTCGGTGACTTCGAGAATGCCCTTGGAGCCGTTGAAGCGATAGATTTCCGGAGATTCGGTGCCGAGGTTGAGGCGGAAGTAAACAGGAATGTCGCCATACTCGAAGAGCGTGGCGTGAACGTCCGGCATGTTGCGGCCGTCTTTCCAGCGAAGGATACCGCCGGTGGAGAGAACGCGCTTGGGCGGCTCGTTGAGGCCGAGCATGAACATCATGCCGCTAACCAGATGGACGAGCAGGTCGCCCGCAACTCCCGTGCCGTATTCCTTCCAGCAGCGCCAGCGCGCGAAATATTTCGGAGACATGTCGGGATCCCACGCGCGATGCGGCGCGGTGCCCTGCCACGTTTCCCAATCGAGTGTCTGCGGAGAGAGATCGAACGGCGGCGGGTATTCCCATGCCCCGGTGGGATCGTTGCGGCCCAGTGAGCCTTCAACCATCATCAGGTCCCCGATAGTGCCGTTGGCGATCAGCTCCTTGGCTTTCGCGCAGAGCACCGAGCTGACGCGCTGTGAGCCGATCTGGATGACGCGGCCCGTGGCTTTGCCGGCTTTGACCATCTCGAGTCCATCGGCGGGCGAGTGCGACATCGGCTTTTCGCAGTAGATGTCTTTGCCGGCGCGCACGGCGTCGACGACTACTTGCTTGTGCCAATGGTCGGGAACGGCGGCGATCAGGCAATCAATTTCTTTATTGTCGAGGAGATCTTTGTAGCGGCGTGTGACAAAAAGATTCGGATTGCCCACGATTTCCCGCGCCAGGGTGTGGCGGCCGTCATAGAGGTCGGCGGCAGCGACGCATTCGGCGCCAGGGAGTTGCACGGCAGCGGTGAGCAATCCCGAGCCTTGCATGCCGATACCGATGATGCCGAAGCGCAGGCGGTCGCTGGGAGCCACGGCGGGATAGCTTTTCGCTTCGAGGCGTGTGTCTCGGAGGAGAAATGTGTTGGCGGCGGCGAGAGCGCTGGCGGCGCCGGCTGTTTTCTTTAGGAATTTACGGCGAGAGAGATCCTTTTTCATTGAGGCTCCTGACTTGCAAAAACGAAAGAACTGAAACTCGAAAGGGAAAACGCAAAAAATAAAAAAACAAGAAAAAGCCTCAGGTCTAGGAACCAGGCCTGAGCTATACCCTTGCTTCTCGCTAGCGCAGCGGCTGCAGCGCTACTTCCTTGAAAAAGACGATGTCGTTGTCGCTGTGATTTTGCAGGCCCATGTAGCCTTCGTCGGGGCGGCGGCCGCGCTGGGGCTCGAACTCAAATTTTTTCTCGGGAACGGGCTGGCCCTCGGTGTAGTCGGTTACTTTCACGTCGTTGAGGACGACTACGGTGTGCGGGCCATCGAGGGTGATGACCATGGTGTTCCACTCGGGGCCGGGCTTGCCGGGGCGGGCGAGCGGCTTGGTGAGGGAGTAGAGCGCGCCCGTCACGTGATAGTCGTCTTCCTTGGAATCTTCGGGCTGATTATCGATCTGAACTTCGTAACCGTAGTGCACGGGCATCCACGGCTCGCGCGGCTCAACGGGAATGCGGATGAAGACGCCGGAATTGTCGTTGTGGTCGCGCATCTTGAAGACAACACGTATGCGGCAGTTGCCGACCTTGCCGGCGGTCCAATAGAGCAGGCCCATGCCGCCGTGCGTCTGGATGAGTCCGTTCTCGACGGTCATGTTGCCCGGGCCGACGTGTTTCCAGCCGGTGAGATCCTTGCCGTTGAAAAGTTGCTGCCAAGGTTTTTCGTTCGTTTGCGAGTAGCCGGGAATGGCGAGTAACGCGACTGCGGCGAAAAATAGAGAAAACAAATTACGCATAGGCCCCCTTTTGCCGGGGACATACTACAAGATTGCGGGCGCGTGGACAAAAGTTTGTGAAAGCCGAGCTCGTCCTATTTCAGTTCGCGGAGCCGGATGTTGCGGTAGCGCACTGGGTGGTTGTGGTCTTGAAGCGCTAGCGGGAGTTTTTCTGGGCCGGGGGTGTAGGGCGGGCGCATGTGGTGCCCCGTGGGGCCGGTCATCTCGACGGAACGTTATTTTCTGTTATACTCTTTCGGTAGAAAAGTGCGTCCAAAAAGCGGGAGATTTCCTCCCGCTTTTTTTGTTTTAGGCATCTCCTCATCGGCTTCCGCGGATATGTAGGGGCACGACACCGTCGTGCCCGCCCGTCCACTTACATCGAACCCCAAAATTGTCATCCCGACCCTCGGGATGTGCTCTTGCGCAGCCTGGGGCGGCGGGATCTGCTTTTACGATTGCGGGGTCGTGCGTCAGTTTGAATTTTCTGCCTCTTCGTAGTCTTTAGACCGCCACGGCCACCTGAAGGTCGCCGGCGCAGCGGTGCCGTGTGTTTCTCAATCCGCCTTCAACACCCATGCCCAACAAACAGCATCTCGTAACTTCCATTGCCGCCGTGGCACGGCGGCTCGGCCGCGCGCCCTCCCTGTTGGAATTCGTCACCGGCGCACGTATCCCCAAGAATTCCATCTTCCGCCTATTCCCTCGATGGAATGACGCGGTCAGGGCCGCGGGACTCCAGCCGCATAGGCTGTATCTCCGGCCAGAGGATCATGAACTCCTGGCAGACTGGGGCGAGACGGTCCGAAAACTACGCGCGGTACCTTCGCGGCGCGCCTACGATCTGAACGGAAAGCACTACCCAATCACGCTGGAAAAGCGATTCGGCGGCTGGCCTGCCCTGCCGCAGGCTTTTCGCGATTTCGCCAAAGGCAAGCGGGAGTGGGCCGATGTCCTGGCCCTCGTTCCCGATCCCGCCGTAGGGGCACGGGACACCCCGCCTGCCCTGAGCCAGCAAACGGCTGCCCCTCACACGATTGTAGGGGCACGGGATACCCGTGCCCGTCTGACGAACGAACGATCCGTTTCCACAATCCTGCCGAGGCAATTACAACATGCTGCGCTGCAGGAACGCCGCACCTACGGAGAACCCATGGACTTCCCGACCCTGCGCCACGAACCCGTGAACGAACAGGGCGTCGTGCTCCTTTTTGGGATGATCGCCAAAGATTTGGGCTACGTAGTCGAATCCGTTCAAGCCGGTTTCCCCGATTGCGAGGTCAAACGCCAGATCGCGCCCAAGCGCTGGCAGCGCGTGAACCTCGAATTTGAATTTGAGAGCCGCAATTTTCGCGACCACGGCCATCCGTTAACTGGCTGCGACGTAATCGTCTGCTGGCACCACAACTGGCCCGCCTGCCCCGCTCACATCGAGGTCCTCGAGCTTTCCACCCTGATCAAGTCCTTGCGCCGCTCCCAAGATTAGCGCCTGCTTCCCAAATCAATTTCAGTGGTTTGCCCCTCAATATAACTGCCGGTTTGTCCGTGATACGGGAGGAATCCACGCGCCTGCGCCGAGCTTGTCTACCATAGGAGAATTCGTTTTGCCAATCATAGCTACGTTCAAATTGAGTTGACGTGTCTTAGGCCGCGTTGTGAGCGAAGTTAAATTTTTGGCGTCAGTTTCCACCACAAAAAGAGTCGCGAGACACGTATACTCAGCGGCTTGGGACGAAGTGGAAGCCTCCGCTTGGGAGGCGTAATCCGTCGCGGGAAACAAGATTAGAACTTGCAGTCAGCCACCAACAGGCATTCAGCGGAAATTTTCCACCAGCATGATGTCGCTATCGATCTGGTCGGTGCGAGCGAAAATAATCCACTGGCCATCGGGGGAAACGGCGAAACCTCCCGAACCTTCGGGGCCCTTTGCTCTATCTACGGTGGTGATGCGTTTCAGTTGTCGGGTATCAAAATCGAAGAGCTCGATTGCGGGCGGCGTTCCGCTCCAGTCGAGGAAGCAGATACCATTCTCGAGCACCCTCCAATAGCTCCATCGAATATTTTGGTCTAGGACACGAGTTTCCTGGCCGCCCTCTACCGGCATTCTCCAGATTGGACCAGTAAAATCTTTGATATAGTACAGAAACTCTCCGTTGCGTGACTCGAACACTACGAATCCTCCCTCTTTGGTGACTTGCACGGCCTGGCCGCCCTGGACGGGTACTTTCCACAGTTGCATAGCTCCCGTCCGATCCGAAGAGAAGTAGATCCATCGGCCATCCTTGGACCAGCTTGCCACGGCGTTTTCGAAGGGTTCGGTCGTCAGGCGGCGCGGCGAGCCCCCCTCCGTATTGATCACGTAGATATCAGCGTGGCCTTCCTTGCGCGAGTCGAAAGCAATTTCCTGACCATTCGGAGACCAGCGTGGTGTGCCTGAATCTGAAGCACCCAGTGACGTCAACTGAACCGGATTTGAGCCGTTGCTGTCGCAAATCCAAATTTCATAAGCTCCCCCGCGATCGGACCGGAAGGCAACTTTTTGGCCGCTCGGAGAGATATCCAGGTCCGTTTGAGACCGGGTGGAGGAGACCAATTTGACAGGAGAGCCCTTGGCGCCTGTCCAGCTTGGCCCTTCCGCACGCCAGACATTTATGTTCGTCCTCGTCCGTAAGTACGCGAGGCGGTTTCCTTGGCGAGAGACAGAGGGCTGGAAGGAGTCTTCGCCAACCCCGCCTAATGGCTCGGGCGCACCGCCTGATACCGAAACCCTCCACAGGCTGTTAAGACCTCCGCGATCATATGAGAAGACAATTTCCCTGCCGTCTGAAGTCCAGGTCAAACCCCGAATCCCTCGATTATCAAAGGTCAAACGCCGGGGTTCCCCCCCGGCCCCTTTCGCTATGTAAATATCGCTCGAAACAAAGCCGGGGCCTGCCACAAAGGCCAGATTCTTGCCGTCTGGAGAGAAGGTGGGACTGACCAAATAAGGAACGAGCGGCGATGGAATAGTTTTTTTTTGACCACTCTCGATGGAGATCAAAACGATACTTGGGCGGGAATCTTTGGGCGAAAGTTGGTCCCCAACCACAAGGAATTTCCCATCGGGCGACCAGTCGAGAAGCCGACCAAAAACGACTTGGCTTAGGTAGGCATCCGCCAGCCTGCGCTCCGCACCTCCAAGGGATGGAACCAAGTAATAAGCGGCGCCTGTCGTCGATTGACGGAAGAAAGCGATGAAGCGACCGTCCGGTGACCAAGCTGGACTCGAATCCGCATCCGGATTGGTGGTGAGCCGGAGCGGCGTCCCGGCGCCGATCAGCTTCACGTAGATATCCTGATTGTCGTCATTTTCGCCTCCCCAAGCGAAAGCGATGGCGTTGCCGTCGGGCGAGAACACCGGTTGGGATTTGACACCGGGCAAGCTGGTGAAAGGAACGATCTTGAGGGCCGAGGCCGTTCGGGATGAATGGGAATAGAACCAGGCCGCGAAGACGCCAACGCTGAGCACAACCACAAGGATTGCAGCTACGACAGCCGCTTTGTGCCTCTTGACGAGAACGGCAAGCATCTGCGAGTCGGAACTGAGATCCTGCTCGCGAGGTATGGCTGCGGGAATGGTTGCCACTGTTCCAGCACGGTCGGACGAGTGCCCCGAATCGGTGTCGCGCCTTAAGCGCTTCAGATCGGTTCGCAGCTCGGCGGCGCTCTGATACCGCATCTCGGGGTCTTTCTCGAGAGCCTTGTTAATGATTTCTTCCAGCCTCGCCGGTAGTTCAGGGTTGAGCCGCGACGGGGAAATCGGAGCTTGGCTGAGGATGGCATGAAAGATGACGCCGGAGCTGCTGCCGGAGAAAGCTTGCCGACTCGTGGCCATCTCGTAAAGAACCAAACCCAATGAGAATAGGTCGCTACGCGGGTCCAGCTCCTCTCCTCGCACTTGTTCGGGCGACATATACGCGACCGTACCAATAGTAGCGCCGGGACTAGTGAGGTGCGCGGGTTCTTCCGTTAACGTTGCGAGGGTATTGCCGCTTTCGGGAGCGGTGTTTGAAGAACGCACTTTGGCTAGACCGAAATCGAGAATCTTGGCTTGACCGCGAGGAGTGACGTAAATATTGGCGGGCTTGATGTCACGATGAATGATGCCCTTGGAGTGCGCGGCATCGAGCGCATCGGCGATCTGAATGGCCAGATCGAAGAGGGTATCGGTTTTGAGTGCCTTGCCCTCGATTCGTTGCTTAAGCGTGTGGCCCTCCAGGAATTCCATCACGATGTAGGCCCGGCCATCCTGCTGGCCAGTCTCGTGAATCGTGCAGATGTTGGGATGGTTCAGCACTGAGGCAGCGCGAGCTTCGCGCTCGAAACGCTCCAGCGCCTGCCGGTCTTTGCCCAACTCTTGCGGGAGGAATTTGAGCGCCACGAGGCGGCCCAGAGTGGTGTCTTCGGCCTTATAGACGACACCCATACCGCCGCCGCCCAGCTTCTCGATGATGCGATAATGCGAGATGGTCTGACCGATCATGCGGGTGAAGCTTTGGAGTGCCATGTTAGGGGCGCGGAAGATGCAAGTCAACGAAACAGCCAACAGATGCCGTCGATCAACTGGCCGCACTTGATTTACGTTTGGCAACCTCCGGCTCGCCGTTCATCGTGATTCTGGGCGGATCGTCGGCAATCCGGAAGTAATGCCGCCAATATTTCGAAAGATCCAGGCTGCTGCGGTGGGCAGGACAGGCAGGAGTCTCCCTGTACTATTTCAGTTCGCGGAGCCAGATGTTGCGGTAGCGCACTGGGTGGTTGTGGTCTTGGAGAGCCAGCGGGAGTTTTTCCGGCGTGGCGGCGTACGGCGGGCGTTGGTGGTGGCCGGTGGGGCCGGTTAGCTCTACGTTGTCTTGAACTAGGACGCCGTTGTGGAATGCGGTGATGCGAGCGGGGCGGAGGAGTTTGCCGAAGGTGTCGAAGCGCGGGCCGTGAAAAATGATGTCGTAGGTTTGCCATTGGGCAGGCGGGCGCGAGGCGTTTACGAGGGGAGGGAATTGACCGTAAACGGCGGAGGCTTGGCCGTCGGCGTAGGTTTTGCTTTCGTAGGAGTCGAGGACCTGGACTTCGTAGAGGCCGTGCAGGAAGACGCCGCTATTGCCGCGGTCCTGGTCCTGGCCCTTCGCGGGCAGAGGCTCGGCAAATTCGACATGGAGCTGGCAGTCGCCGAACGCGTCGCGCGTGTAGAGCAGGCCGGTTTTGGGGACAACTTCGAAGTATCCGTTTTCTACTTTCCATTTGGCGGGGGTGCCGTCTTTGTGCTGCCACTTGGAGAGGTCCTTGCCTTCGAAGAGGACGATGGCGTCGGAGGGCGGGCGACCGGGAGCGTCTTGGGTGCTTGCGGTGCCGGGGTTGATGACGGAGGGGACAGGGCGATTGGGGTCGTGGATTTGCCATTTGGGGTCGACCTGAGTTTGGGCTTGAGAGAGCGCAGCGAAGGCGAAGAGCGAGAAGCATATAACGGCGGCAGTTTTTTTCATTGGCACACCTCAGCGAACAAATTTCACATCGTGTCTAAAAACGACCGCAAGACCGCTGCATTCTACAATATTCGGAGCCTTGCCGTGCCGGGGCGCAGCCTGCCTGCCGCAGCCAGGCTGCGCCCCTACAAAAATCCTCTACGCGCCGGCGCGGATGCGCATGCCGTAGAAGGAACGATACACGAAGAAGAAGGAGACCGCGAAGAAGGCGGCGGCCAGAATGTGGGTGAGGGCCGCGCCTTGCGAGGCGGTCAGTTGCACGGCTAGCTCTACGGCGAGAAGGCCGAAGAGAGTCGTGAACTTGATCACTGGATTTAGGGCGACGGAGGAAGTGTCCTTGAACGGGTCGCCCACGGTGTCACCGATTACGGTGGCGTCGTGGAGCGGCGTGCCTTTTTGTTTTAGCTCGACTTCGACGATTTTCTTGGCATTGTCCCAAGCGCCGCCGGCGTTGGCCATGAAGATGGCCTGGTACAAGCCGAAGGTGGCGATGGACATGAGGTAGCCGATGAAGAAAAAGGGCTCGATGAAAGAGAAGGACAAGGTCGCGAAGAAAACGGCGATGAAGATGTTAAGCATGCCCTTTTGTGCGTACTGCGTGCAGATTTCGACGACACGCTTGCTATCCGCGACGCTGGCTGCGGCAGCGCCGTCGAGCTTGATATGGGCCTTGATGAATTCGACGGCACGGTAGGCGCCGGTGGTGACGGCTTGGGTGGAGGCTCCGGTGAACCAATAGATCATGGCGCCGCCGGTGATGAGGCCGAGGACGAAAGGCGCGTGCAGAAGAGAGAGTTTTTCCACGTTGACGGTTAGGCCGTGGGTGAGTGCCATGATGATGGAGAAAATCATGGTGGTGGCGCCGACCACGGCGGTGCCGATGAGCACGGGCTTGGCGGTGGCTTTAAAGGTGTTGCCGGCGCCGTCGTTGGCTTCAAGGAGAGTTTTGGCGCGCTCGAAGTTGACGTCGATGTTGTGGTCGCGCTTTAGTTCGGCTTGGATGCCGGGAATTTGTTCGATGAGAGAAAGCTCGTACACAGATTGCGCGTTGTCGGTGACCGGTCCGTAAGAATCGACCGCGATGGTGACTGGGCCCATGCCGAGGAAACCGAAGGCTACGAGGCCGAAGGCGAAGACCGGAGCGGCGATCATGACGCCGCCGAGCCCGAGGTTGCTGATGAGATAACCGACGGACATGAGCGCGACCATGGCGAGGCCGATGTAATAGGCCGAGAAATTTCCAGCCACGAAGCCCGACAGAATGCCGAGAGAGGCGCCGCCTTCTTCGGCGGACCTGACGACTTCTTTTACGTGACGCGATTCAGTGGAGGTGAAGACTTTTACCAGCTCGGGGATGATGGCGCCGGCTAGCGTGCCGCAAGAGATGATGGTGGCGAGCTTCCACCACTGCGAAGAGTCGCCCCCGAGAGCGGGGATGATCAGCGAGGAGACGACGTAAGTAAATGCGATGGAGACGGCGGAGGTAATCCACACGAGCGAAGTGAGCGGAGCTTCGTAATTCATCTGGTCGACGTTGGCGTAGCGCGCTTTGGCGATGAGGCCGTTAATGAAGTAGGCGGCGGCGCTGGCGATGAGCATGACGATGCGCATGACGAAAATCCAGACGAGCAATTGGACTTGCACGGTGGGATTTTTCACGCCGAGGAGGATGAAGGTGATGAGCGCGACGCCGGTGACGCCGTACGTTTCGAAGCCGTCGGCGCTGGGGCCGACGGAGTCGCCGGCGTTGTCTCCGGTGCAGTCGGCGATCACGCCGGGATTGCGCGCGTCGTCTTCTTTGATTTTGAAGACGATCTTCATGAGGTCGGAGCCGATATCAGCGATTTTGGTGAAGATGCCACCAGCGATGCGCAGGGCAGCCGCGCCCAGAGATTCACCGATGGCGAAACCGATGAAGCAGGGACCGGCGTAGTCGCCGGGGACGAACAGGAGGATCAAAAGCATCATGAGCAGCTCGACAGAGATGAGCATCATGCCGATGCTCATGCCGGCTTCCAGCGGCGTGTGGTAAATCGGATAAGGCTTGCCGCGCAGGCTCGCGAAGGCGGTGCGAGAGTTGGCGAAAGTGTTGACGCGGATTCCGAACCAAGCCACGCCGTAGCTTCCGGCGATGCCAACGAGGCTAAAGCCGAGAATGATGGGTAGCGTGATGGCGATGGATTTGCCGGGCACGGGCGCGAGAACGCCGAAGTAGAGGACGATGACGACGGCGATGAAGAGCCATAGAACAATGAGGAATTTGCCCTGGGTGATGAGGTAGGTCTTGCAAGTTTCGTAGATGAGCTCGGAAATTTCGCGCATGGAGCGATGCACGGGAAGATTTTTCAGTCGGCTGTAGATTACGAGGCCGAAGATCAGGCCGAAGACGCAGAAAAGAATGCCGAATAGCAAGAGTTTGTGGCCGTCAACGCCGAGGAATTGAACCTGGCTCAAATCGGGGAGCTTCAGACTGGCTTCGCCGCCCACTTCCTCAGTGGATCTGGCGAAAGCGGCTGCGGCGGTGAGCAGGGAAGCGATCGCGCCGGCTCCGCCGAATTTTGCGAATCTACAAGCTAGTGCCCAGGCAGGTGTAAGCCAGGTGCGCATCAACACTCCTCCGTGAGAACAAAAGAGATTTCGAAGTTAACTGCGTAACGTTTCTGGGCATCCTTTCCCGGCACACCAGATGCCTGGTGATTGCTTGCCGCGCCGGGAGGAGCTTGCCAGACTGCAAGAAAGCCCCATTTTGTGGATGGGACCGGAACTTGAAACCACAGGCGCCGAGCGTCATTGCACTGCGCTACCCCGGGCAGGAACCCTGGATGCTCGGCACACGCTTTTCGAAGTCGTTGATTTATAACATTTCGCTAATGGCGGGTCAAACGTGAGGCTATCGTCTTGCGTGGGGCTCGGGCTGCCGCTAGTTTCGCAACGAGGCGCTAACGGAAACGTATCGTTGTTACAAGCGGGAGCGATACGGGGCTTGCCAAGCGATGGTAACATGCGTCATCGTTCCAGGACGAATAGAACGGGTCGGAACGGGGAAATGAAGAGTCACGCCAGGTTCACGGCGACGCGGGGGAAAGTCGCGCCGCTTTCATTGCGAGACGAACGGGAAATCGCCGAAAAGGGGGGCGCCCTGGCGGGAAACTTTTGAGCTGTAAGTCCGTCGAATCGCATGCCATCTCATTTTGTTTACTCACACGAAGTCAGATACGCGCTCGGAGCGCCGGCCGCTCGAAGAAATTTGGGCTGGCCGCGCATGGTTGAGGAGGAGCGCGCTTGAGGAATCATTTTTTCATCACTGGGACGGACGCGGGAGTGGGCAAGACGACGCTCGCGGCGCTGCTGTGCGCTGCGTTGGACGCTGTGTATTGGAAGCCAATTCAGACGGGCACGCTGGAAGGATCGGATCGCGTAACGGTGATGCGGCTGGCGGGAATCGGCACGGACCGCACGATCGATGAGGTATACAAATTTGTGCCGCCGGTTTCGCCAGACTTGGCGGCGCGGTGGGCGGGAACGGAGATTGATCTTGGGCGGATTAATTTGCCATCGAGCTTGAATACTGATTGGGTGGTGATCGAAGGCGTCGGCGGCGTTTTGGTGCCTATCAACCAGAAGCAGTTCATGCTGGATATGATGGTGAAGTTCAAGCTGCCGGTGATCTTGGCGGCGCGCAGCAGCATTGGCACGGTGAATCACACACTGCTGACGCTGGCGGCGCTGCACGCGGCGGAGTTACCGGTGCACGGCGTAGTGCTAATCGGGGACCAGAACCGGGAGAACCGGGAGACGATCGAGCGCTTTGGGCATGTGCGGGTGATCGGGGAGATTCCGAGATTGCCGAACCTGCATCGCACGGCGCTGATGCAGGTATTTATGAGTCATTTTGATCGCGGCGCGTTTTCGCAGTAAAAAAACGGAAGTAAACAGGGAAGCAGGAGGTAGCACGTTTCGCTGCCCGCACAGATCGGCGCTTGGAAGCAGAAGATTGTCGCCTTTGCAGGGACGCTGGGCGCGCCGGGGCTGTTCCTGATTTCGTTCCTCGATTCGTCCGTTTTAACTTTTCCCGTTATCAATGATTTGTTGCTGATCGAGCTTTCACTGCGGCGGCCTGCGCGCATGCCGTTATATGCGAGTATGGCGGCGCTCGGCTCGTTGCTGGGATGCATTTTGCTATTTTTACTGGCCCGCAAGGTTGAGGAAGCTGCGTTTCATCGGAAGGTGGGCGCGCGGGCTGGGGCCATCCGGCACTGGGTGGAGCGCAATGGTTTTGGCGGGATGCTGGTGGCGGCGATGCTGCCACCGCCGACGCCGTTTAAGTTTTTTGTGCTAGCGGCGGGAGCCTTTGAGATGCCGCTGATGAGTTTTGCCTCGGCAGTTGGGTTGGCGCGCGTGATTCGATACTTTGGCGTGGGATATTTGGCGGTGCGGTATGGCACGAATGCTTTGCCGTATTTGGCGCAGCACAAATTGCAGGTTACCGTACTGGCGATCGCGTTCGTGACCGTGAGTTACGCGGTGTCGCGGTTGGTGTTGAAGGAACGGGCGGGACACCCGCCAAAACAGTGAAATAGTTTCCAGCCTTCGCGACGCTCGTGGGCGCGCACTACATTTTTTGATCCCAGGCAAGTTCGTCGCTCAGTACTTTGGCGTTTGGGTCGGTTTCGACGATTGCGATCACGCGAGGCCCAGAACGGGCTTCTCGTTGCTCGGCCAGATCACGGATTTGCACGCGGTAGCCGGTATTCGTTTTCTCTACCGTGGCTTTGGGGAATTTTGCGGCTTGCAGGAAGCGACGAACGGACTCGGTTCTGCCTGCGGCTTCGAGCGGGGCTGAGGGCTCTGGCTTATAGGAAATGGTCGCGGCATCGGGGTTGAACGAGGAGCCCGGCGCGAGATTTAGATCCAAATCGTGGAATGCGCGCTCAGTTTCCACAATGCCGTGCCAGTGGAGTGGTGAGTCGGATTCGGCGAAGGCGGCGACTCGGCGCGGCACTTCTCCCCGGTAAGTGCGGGCTTCCATCATGGCGACCGCGTTGCCGTGCAAAATAAGTCGCGTGCCGATGTAAATGAAAACTCCCAGCAGCGCGATGATTGCGCCGATTCGTCCGCGCGGGGCTTTTGACTTTGCGCCGATTTCTTCGGTGACGAGGGCGAGCAGTTGCGGCAGAAGCACGCCGGCCAGAAAAATCAGCAGGATCCAGAGGTCGAAGTGAGCGACCCAGTCGGCTGAATATCGCTGCGCGCGAAAGGGCCAAAGGACCTGGACGCTTGCGTTTTGGCTCAGGTCCATCGCCACGTGGAGAGAACAAGCGGCGAGTAAGGCAAGAAAAACGGTGCGGATTGGATCTGCCGTTAGCTCGTGCCTGGTGGTGAGTGATGCCGCAACCAAGAAAGCCGCGGCGATTACCAGCGTTCCTACAATGGAGTGGGTGGCAGTGCGATGCCAGTCGAGGAAGGCGGACGGGCCGATATATTCACTGAGTCGATCGAGGTCGGCTGCAGCGCCGGCGAGGATTGCCGCGGTCAGGGTGGTACGCGAGGCTCTTGGGAACGCGGCGCGGGTGATGGAGTAGGACGCCAACCCGTGCGTGAGGGCGTCCATTTTAATTCTTGGATTGCGCGGAGAGTTTCGCAGCGGCGGAGTCTTTTGGGACTAAGAGTCTCAACGCGCGCGGGACGATTTTGAATTCGACCGGGAGGCGCGCGAGCGGCTCGCCGTCGACCTGCGCGTAAACCGGATTGGAGTCGAGCGGCTCACATACGATGCTGTTGGCTTTCCAAAAGTGTACGCCTTCGGTGCCCCGCAGCTTGCCGAACCAGAGCGTTGGTAAGTAACTCAAATAGCGGAAGCCGCTCTGCGTGGTGAGGCCCATGATTTCGAATTCGTCGGCGTAAAGGTCGGCTTCGGTAGTGATGCGGAAGGGTCCGCCGTAATGCTTGGTTCTGCCGACGACAACGAGCGAGACATCGAGCCTTTGCGCGCCTGCGACAACGCGAAAATGGGGGAACTTGTAGCGGAAGAGTTCGCGCGCTCCTTGCCACCAATACGCGAGTATCCCGACGCGCGCTTTTAGATCGAGGTCGATGGAGTAGACGATCATGCCGTCGGGTCCGGCGCCGGCGACGCTGAGGAAGTAGCGTGCCTTCGACGGTTCTTTGAGCGGAGTGGCGAGGCCAAGCGCGATTTCCTTTACTTCGCCATGGACTAATTCCTTCGCGGCGGCCGGGATATCCCAAGGCAAGCCGATCTCTTTCGCGAGCACGTTGGCGGTACCGCCGGGGAGCAAGGCCATGGGAACACGATGGCCATTTTGGGTGGCAAGACCGTTGACGACTTCGTTTAGGGTGCCGTCGCCGCCGCAGGCGATGACGAGCTGGCGACCCTGTGCGGTGGCCCGCCGCGCGATATGCGTCGCATCGCCGGGGCCGCGCGTTTCTTCGAGATCCGCTTCGATTCCGCCGGAGGAGAGAATCTGGCGTGCGACATCGAGCTGGCGGCGCCGGGCGGCGCCACCGAAACCGGCGTTGGGATTGTGAATCAGCAAAGCGTTGCGAAGGCTTTCCTGCATCGACCGTCCAGTGCGCGTCCTAAGCGCGCCGCGAAAACTCCATTCTATATAATATGATGCGGATTCCAGTGAACGTTCTTCCGAGGGTTCCATGGCCAAGGCGGTAGCCGCCAAACACGAGATCGAAGAGCTGCGCGACAAGCTGCGCCATCACGAGTATCTGTATCACGTGCTGGACCAGCCGGAGATTTCCGACGCCGCGTATGACCGGATGATGAACCGGCTCAAGGAGCTGGAGGCCGCGAATCCGAAGCTGATCACGCCGGATTCGCCGACGGTGCGCGTCGGCGCCACGCCGCGCGAAGGATTCCAGACCGTGCAGCACGCGCGGCCGATGTTGAGCCTGGACAATGCGTTTTCGTACGAGACGTTGGGCGATTTTGACCGGCGAGTCCGACAGGGAAGCGGCCGCGAGAAAATCGAGTACATCGCGGAGCACAAGTTCGATGGGCTGAGCATTTCGCTGCAGTACGTGAATGGCGGGCTGTCGCGCGGCGTCACGCGAGGGGACGGGCGAACGGGCGAGGACGTTACGCCCAATGTGAAGACGATTCGCTCGATTCCGCTGCGTGTGGATTTGGCTGCACTGAAGAAGGTGAAGCTGCCGCCTACATTTGAGGTGCGCGGCGAAGTGCTGATGACGCGCAAATCGTTTGAGGCCATGAACCGGCAACAGGAAGAGAGCGGCGGGAAGATTTTTGTGAATCCGCGGAATGCCGCAGCGGGTTCTGTGCGCGTGCTCGATCCTTCCATTACCGCGCGGAGGCGCCTGGAATTCTTTGCGTACTACTTGCTGGTGGATGGCGAAGTTCCTTTCGCGAAGCATTCGGAGTCCCTGGAGGCATTGAAGCAATTGCGGTTCCGCGCTTCGGAGGATTGGAAGCTGTGCGACGGGATCGAGCAGGTCTACAAATACTGCGATGCCTGGGAGCCGAAGCGCGAGGAACTGCCCTACGAGATCGACGGCGTGGTCATCAAGGTCAATTCCCTGGGAATTCAGCGCGAATTGGGCTACACGGCGAAGGCCCCGCGCTGGGCCATCGCCTACAAATATCCGGCCCGGCAAGAGACCACGGTGGTGAACGATATTCGCGTGCAGGTCGGTCGCACGGGCACGCTGACGCCAGTGGCCGTGCTCGAGCCGGTGCAGGTCGGCGGCGTCACTGTCAGCCGTTCCACGCTGCACAACATGGATGAGATCGAGCGGCTGGGATTGCAGATTGGCGATACGGTGCTGATCGAGCGCGCCGGCGAAGTCATCCCACACGTGCTCAAGGTGACCAAGGAAGGCGCCAACCGCAAGCCGTTTCGCATGCCCAAGAATTGCCCGGAGTGCGGGAGCGCGATTCACCGCGCCGAAGGCGAAGTGGCCTATCGTTGCGTGAACGCGGCCTGTCCTGCGAAACGCAAAGAATCGCTGCTGCATTTCGCCAGCCGCCATGCCATGGATATCAACGGCCTGGGCGATAAAATTGTCGACCAGCTCGTGGACAAAGGCATGGTCAAGGACATCGCGGATCTGTACACGCTGAAGCTGGATGATGTTGCCGATCTCGAGCGCATGGGCGAGAAGTCCGCGCAAAATTTGCTGGACCAGATCGCCGCCAGCAAGAAACACACACTAGCCCGGCTAATCTACGCGCTGGGCATCCGCATGGTCGGCGAGCGCACCGGCCAGCTCCTGGCCGAGCATTTCTCGTCTCTGGACGACCTAGCGGAAGCCAAAGAGGAGCAACTGTTCGAGGTGACCGAAGTAGGTCCAAAAGTAGCCGCCGCCATCGCCGAATTCTTCTCCGAATCCGCCAACCAGAAAATCATCAAGAAGCTCGATAAAGCCGGTGTCCGCCCCACCGCCGAAAAGCGCGTCCTCAAGAGCCAGAAATTCGCCGGCAAGTCCTTCGTCTTCACCGGCAGCCTGGCCAATCGCTCCCGCGAAGAAGCCGCCCAATTAGTAATGCAACACGGCGCCAAAATCTCCGGCTCGGTAAGCAAGAAAACGGACTACGTAGTAGTAGGCAGCGACCCCGGCTCCAAGTACGACAAAGCCAAAGAGCTAGGCGTCCCGACCCTCACCGAACCCGAGTTCGAGAAGCTCCTTGGATCGAAATCGGCACAATGAAGGATCTGATTGCTCGCTTGTTCTCTCCTTGACAGCTTAGGAGTGATCGCGCTAGTCTCCTAACCATCTTAGGAGGGCGCGTGACCGACCAAGCTCAACTGCTTCCTGGCACTCTCGATCTCCTCATCCTCAGGGCCGTCTCCCTCGGCCCACTGCATGGGTACGGCGTCCTTCTGCGCATCGGACAGATCTCCGGCAATGCACTGCTGATCGAACAGGGCGCGCTCTATCCCGGTCTGTTTCGCCTGGTGCGTCAGGGACTGCTCAAGCCGAGCTGGGGCACCTCGGAGAACAATCGCCGCGCCAAGTTTTACGAACTCACTGCCGCGGGCCGCAAGCGTCTGCGCGAAGAGACCGCCAACTGGAATCGCCTCGTGACTGCCATCGCTTCCGCGCTCTCTGTGCAATCGGAGGAAGTATGAAACTCTTCGACTCGCTGCGTTTCCGCATCGCCACTCTCTTCCAGCGTTCCCAAATCAATGCGGAGATGGAGGAGGAGCTTCGCTCCCACGTCCAGCATCGCGCGGACGATCTCGAACGCTCCGGCCTTACTCGCGCGGAAGCCGAGCGTCGCGCACGCATCGAGTTCGGCGGTCATGTCCGCTACAAAGAGGAATCCCGCGAAGCAGCGGGTGGAACGCTCGTGGAATCGCTCGTACAGGACGTGCGCTTCGCTCTCCGCATGTTGCGCAAATCTCCTGGCTTTACCGCTGTGGCCGTTGTGACCCTGGCCGTGGCAATTGGTGCAAACGCCGTGGTATTTGGCGTCTTGGATGCTTTGATTCTGCGCCCGTTGAATGTGCCCCAGGCACAAAGTCTCTACGGAATCGAGCGCGGCAGCGATCAGGCCGTGAATCAGTCATATCCCGACTATCTCGATCTGCGCGATCGCAACCGCAGCTTTGACAGTCTGGCAGCTTATAACGTCACTGGGGTGGGGCTGGACACGGGCAACAATCCATCCAGCTCTTGGATCTTGGAAGTGACCGGGAACTACTTCGACGCCCTAGGCATTCAGCCTTATCTGGGCCGTTTCTTTCACAGCTCCGATGAGCAAGGCCCAAACAGCGCCCCGTATATCGTGCTCACCTACGCGTTTTGGCACAGCCATTTTCAAGAGGATCGCGGCGTGGTGGGTCGTACTGTTGAGTTGAACAGGCATCCTTTTACCATCCTGGGTGTAGCGCCGCCCGAGTTTCGCGGGACGTTGGTGTTTATTTTTCCCGATTTCTGGGTGCCCCTCGTTAACCAAGAACAGGTGGAGGGTGTGAATGTGCTGAATGCGCGCGGGAACCGCGGCATTCTGATGGTGTTGGGGCATCTCAAGGCCGGGGTTACTCCCGCACAGGCCGTTGCCGATCTCAACTCCATTGGCTCGTATTTGGAAAAGACTTACCCGAAAGACGACGGCCACATGACCTTTTCCTTGACGCGTCCAGGTCTTACCGGCGACTGGCTAGGCCGTCCCTTACGTGCATTCCTTACGGGATTGATGCTACTGGCGGGATTAATTTTGCTGGCCGCCTGCGCCAACCTGGGCAGCCTGTTTGCCGCACGTGCTGCCGACCGTTCCCAGGAACTTGCCGTGCGCCTCGCGCTTGGAGCAGGCCCGAAGCGAATCTTGCGCCAGCTCTTTACTGAAGCCGTGCTGATCTCCCTCATCGGAGGCGCTGTCGGTCTATGGGGCAGCGTTGTGTCGTTGCACGGGCTGAGCGTATGGGAACCTCTTCCAACCGCCCCCCTCCATATCCCTGTCCACCCAGACGCAAATGTCTATGTGGTGGCTTTGCTTTTGAGTTTAGTCAGTGCATTCGTCTTTGGCGGGGTCCCGGCAAAGCAAGTGCTTCACACCGATCCGTACCAAGTCATCAAGTCGGGATCAACCGGCACTGTGGGCCGGCGGATCACTATCCGAGACCTGTTGCTCGTAGTGCAGATCGCGATCTGCGCGGTGCTGGTCACTTCTTCGATGGTCGCCGTGCGCGGACTAGTGCGCTCGCTGCACAGCAGTTTCGGTTTTGAGCCGCGGAATACAATGCTCGTACAGACAGCTCTGAGCATGGCCGGCTACAGCGGCGACACAGTGCCCACAATGCAAAAGCGCATGATCGATGCCCTGCAGACCATTCCCGGCGTAAAGTCTGTGGGTTTGGTCGATCGGCTGCCGTTGTACTACGGCGCAAACGGTACCATTGTCTTCACCGACAAAACCACCGATCTGCGACCGGCGAATGCCGCTGCGGAAGCCATGATATACAACATATCTCCCGAATACTTCGCTGCGGCCGGGACGACCCTGTTGGCGGGCAGAGCTCTGACCTGGCATGACGACAAAAACGCGCCACGCGTAGCCGTGGTCAATCGCGAGTTTGCCAGCAAAATCTTTGGCTCGGCAACCAATGCGGTGGACAAATATTACAAGGCCCAGGATGGGTCGCGCATACAAGTGGTCGGCATTGTAGAGGACGGGAAATATGCGAGCCTCGCCGAAGATCCACAGCCGGCGATCTTTCTCCCCGTCCTGCAATCGCCTTCGAGTTTGGCATGCCTGGTGGTGCGCTCGAATGGCGATCCGCAGCAACTGACGGCCGCCATTAAAAGCACGGTACAGAATCTGGATGCAGCGCTGCCCTTTACCATCCGCACCTGGAACCAGGAACTGGAGAGCGCTCTGTTTCCTTCCCGTATGGCGACGCTGTCGCTAGGTGTGCTGGGCGTGCTGGGCGCGATGCTATCCATAACCGGCATCTTTGGAATGGCCGCGTACTCCGTGAGCAAACGGATGAAGGAATTGGGAATTCGTATGGCGCTGGGCGCGCAACGTAGGGAACTGTTACAGGCAGCGTTGGGACGCCCATTCAAATTGCTTGCTTTTGGCTCCGCAGCAGGCTTGCTCCTCGGAATTTTGGCGAGCCGGGTCCTGGCCTCCATCGTGTATCAGGCAACTCCCCGCGATCCGCTGGTATTAGTTGGTGTTGTTCTAGCCATGTCATTGCTGGGCCTACTGGCCACGTGGATCCCAGCGCAACGTGCGCTGTCGATCGATCCTATGATCCTGCTGCGCGAGCAGTGAATTGGCCTGAAAAATTTCAGCCCATCAGCAGGGTGTAATAGCCTGAACTCCCATCAGTGAAATGCCTGTTTGCACTACCTCGCAACGAGAGCCTTTCGTCCCCATGCGGACGGGAGCGGCAAGGGCGAGCAAAGTAACCCAAGAAAAAGCTTGACACGTGAGGTAGTGTTATAGTTCACTATAACACTATAGGACGATCAAAGGTGATCGCTCGCAGTACGCGAGGGAAAGCCCTGACCCGAGAGTAAAGAAGCTTAAGGAGAATGAAACATGAAATCCCTTCGTTTTGTGCTGTCCGTTGTGCTGATGTCGCTCTCCACCGTGGCTTTCGCGCAGTCCGACGCGCATAAGATGGACGCGCCCATGACTCCCGCGCCGAAGTCCGAGGCGCAGACTTCCTTCGACACCATGAAAACCCTCGCGGGGGATTGGGAAGGCCCCGTGAAGACCGACATGCCGGTAGCGGCGAAGGTGGACATTAAGCCGCTGCACGTCTCGATGCGCGTGACCTCGCGGGGAAACGTCCTCGTGCACGAGTTCCAGGAAGCGGGAACGCCGCTGGACCCGGCAAAGTACGACCATCCCGTCACGATGCTGTACGTCGACGTCGACGCAGACCGGCTCACGCTGGTCCACTATTGCGACGCGGGGAACCGGCCGCGCATGACCGGGAAAATATCGCCGGACGGAAAGACGCTGGAATTCGATTTTGCCGATCTTTCCGGCAGCAATAAGTACGGACACATGTACCACTCGGTGTTCACCATCATCGACGCCAACCATCACACCGAGGACTGGACTTACATGTTACCTGGCGGCAAGCCAGTCCATGCGCACTTCGATTTGCAGCGCACAAAATAACGGGAAGCGTATCTTTGCTAAGGCTATCTGGAAAACCTGATGGACCGTGAGTGGAACGACAGTCAGCCGATCTACCGCCAGCTTCGCGACCGTGTCGTCGCGATGATACTCGAGGGCGTGCTCAAGGAAGGCGATCCGCTGCCCTCTGTGCGCAACGTCGCGGCCGAAGATCGGGTCAATCCACTCACCGTTCTCAAGGGCTATCAACAACTGGTCGACGAGCAGCTAGTCGAGAAGAAGCGAGGTCTCGGCATGTTCGTCAGGGCCGGTGCGCGCAGTCTGCTGCTGCAGGGCGAACGCCAGAAATTTCTCATGGAAGATTGGCCTAGAATCCACGCAACTATTCAGCGGCTAGGCTTGAAGGCGGAAGAGCTCCTGGACGGGTCAACCCGCGAGTCGTCTTCGGATGCCGCAACGTCGAACAACATCGAGTCGGATTCCCCCGAGGAGGAACGCTAAAGCCATGACATGCATAGAAGCCCGCGGCCTGCGCAAGGCCTTCGGAACAACCATCGCGCTGGACGGCATCGATTTGCGTGTCGAAGAGGGCCGCATCCTCGGACTAATCGGTCCCAACGGCGCAGGCAAGACCACCGCGCTCAACGCGATTCTCGGCCTCACTCCATATCAGGGAGAACTGAAGGTGCTCGGACGCGATCCCTGGACCGAGCGCGATCTTCTGATGCGCGATGTCTCCTTCGTTGCCGATGTCGCCGTGCTACCGCGGTGGATCCGCGTTTCGCAGGCGCTCGATTACGTCGCCGGCGTGCATCCGCGATTCGATCGCGCGAAGACGGAAGGTTTTCTCGCGAAGACCACCATCAGGCACGCCAGCAAGGTCAGGGAATTGTCGAAGGGCATGGTCGCCCAACTGCACCTCGCTCTCGTCATGGCCATTGACGCGAAATTACTAGTGCTGGACGAGCCCACCCTTGGCCTCGACATCCTGTATCGCAAGCAGTTCTACGATTCGCTGCTCAACGACTACTTTGATCGCAGCCGCACTATCGTCGTGACCACACACCAAGTGGAAGAGATCCAGGACGTCCTCACCGATGTCATGTTCATCAACCGCGGTCGCATCGTACTCAGTTGCAGCATGGAAGAAGTCGAGTCGCGCTATCTGGAATTGATGGTGCATCCCAACCAAGTCGCCGCAGCACGGGCGCTTAAGCCAATTCACGAGCGCCAGGTGTTCGGTCGCAACATCCTGCTGTTCGATCGTGTCGATCGCCAGCAACTCGCCGCGCTCGGCGACGTGCGCACACCCAGCATCGCCGATTTATTCGTCGCTGTGGTCGGCGATCAGGCCAGCCAGGCACAAGGAGCGGCCCGATGACTAGTCAATCGAACGCCATACCCGAGTCGGAATCGCGCGGAATCAACACGCAAGTCATCGCACCCGCGGAAATCCCCGCGACTCGGCGCATGTACTGGTCGGTGCGACGCGAATTGTGGGAGAGCCGTTCGATCTATATCGCGCCCCTGGCCGTCGCCGCGCTATTTCTCGTCGGATTCCTCATCAGCACGATTCACCTGCCGGACAAGATGCGTGCTGCGGTGGCGCTCAACCCGGAGCAGCAGCACGAGCTCATCGAGCAGCCGTACGACTTCGCTGCGCTTCTGATCATGGCCACGACTCTTATCGTCGCCGTGTTCTACTGTCTCGACGCGCTGCACGGCGAACGTCGTGATCGCAGCATCCTGTTCTGGAAGTCGCTGCCCGTTTCCGATCTTACTACCGTGCTCTCCAAGGCGAGCATTCCGATCGTGGTTCTTCCGCTGCTCACCTTCGCGATCACCGTTGTCACGCAGTTGATCATGCTGCTGTTTAGCACCGCGGTACTGTTGGGGAGCGGTCTAAGCGTCACGACGCTATGGACCCACGTGCCGTTGTTCCACATGTCGCTGGGGCTGCTCTACCACCTTCTAGCCATTCACGGGTTCTGGTATGCGCCAATGTTCGGCTGGCTGCTGCTGGTCTCAGCCTGGGCGCGCCGCGCGCCATTTCTATGGGCCGCGTTACCCCTGCTCGCCATCGGCGCCGTAGAGAAGATCGCCTTCAACACTTCGCATTTCGCCGCCATGCTGGGGTACCGCTTGGGCGGCGACCCGGGAGGTGCCGGGTTCCCAGCGAGCAGCATGTCGATGGATTCGCCGACGCACCTCGCTGTGGTTCAACTCCTGATCAGCCCAGGTCTGTGGATCGGCCTGGCACTCACCGCGGCATTCCTAGCCGCAGCGGTCCGCCTGCGCCGCTATCAAGGACCAATCTGATTCGCATGCACTTGATTCAATGCTTCGCGTAATTTCTCGCACGAATCGCCGCACGCCATGGAAGGATGAAGGGTACCTAAAGGACGGAAAAATGTCGTTCTCGCCTGTATTAGTTTTTCATATTAGCGCCGGGACCTTAGGGATGCTCTCCGGCACCGCGGCAATGTCATTTCGCAAAGGTTCCCACCGGCACCGCGTAGCCGGAAACGTATTCGTCATAGCAATGCTCAGCCTGGCCGTAAGCGGCGCTTACCTGGGGTTCACGAAACACCAAATTCTGAATGGCATGATGGGCATTCTCACGTTCTATCTGGTCGCAACCGCATGGTGGACTGCCAGGCGCAGAGACGGGGAAACGGGCATTTTCGATTGGGCCGCTCTTATCGTGCCCTTGGCGGTTGGAACTACGCTCTATACCTATGGTCTGGCGGCGGCGAATAGCCAGACCGGGTCAAAAGGTGGATATCCCGCTGCGGCCTACTTCATCTTTGGTTCCATGGCTCTGTTTTTTGCCGCGGGCGACGTTCGCATGCTCGTGCGCGGCGGTGTTTCTGGCACACAACGTATCGCCCGGCATCTGCGGCGCATGTGCTTTGCGCTGTTTATCGCCGCAGGGTCCTTTTTCCTGGGACAGCCACAAGTATTCCCCGCGGCATTACGCAAAACAAACCTACTTTTTATCCCGGCTTTCCTGCCTCTGCTATTGATGATTTTCTGGCTGTTCCGAGTTCGCTTCACAAATGCATACCAGGCAAAATCGACGCCGCGCGGAGCCGATGTTTACTCGCTACGGACCTAGCGGCGAGCGCATCGGTGTCCCGTTCGTGATCAGCGACTTCTTCGCCAGCCGGCCCAGCAGCCGTCCAACCAAGACTCGCGGCGGACGCGTCTCCCCCACCGCCATCCCTATCGCCGCCGAGCAATGCGCCAGCATCTGCCCCGGATTCATCTTTCCCCACAGCCGTTCGCTATCCGGCCGCAGCTGCGCTTCGCGTCCGATGTAGCGGCGAGCTCGCCTCGCCATCCTCGCTTTTGCTGTGTAGAGGCCGCGGACCGTCGCGGGCGCCTTTGCCTTAGTCTTTAGGAGTTGGCGGCTTCAGCCGCCACGAACAAGCACAAAACACAACGGGCTTCGGCTTGTCCTGAGGCAACGAAGGGCCCCTGAAGAAAGTCTTTGTTTTTGGGACTCGCCGATTCTTGTCTTCGCCTGAAATGAAACGGGACCCAACAGCGTATATATAAAGCAGCGCCCCAGGTGTCGGCGCGAAATCTGCACAGTTAGGAGAATGAAATGAAATTCCACGCTATGGCGTCGGCAGTGGTGCTGTTCCTGGTATCCACGGCGGCTTTTGCACAGGATTCCAAAACTCCGCAGGGGTCCTCGAACACCAAAGGAGAACAGGCTTCGCAAGCCAATCCGTTCAGCACGTACAATAAAATCTTTTACGCAAGGATGAAGACCATCCTCGTCAGTTCCGCTGAAAAAATGCCCGAAGAGAATTACAACTTCAAGCCCACGGAGGCCGTCCGCAGCTATGGCCAGATCGTGGGACACGTCGCCGACGCGCAATATAACTTTTGTTCCCTCGCGCTCGGAGAGACCAATCCCGGCCTCAAAATCGAGGAGACCAAGACCACCAAAGCCGATCTCGTTGCCGCGCTCAAAGGTGCGCTCGCCTATTGTGACAAGGCCTATGACGGTATGACCGATGCGTCCGGCACACAAACCGTGAAGCTCTTCGGCATGGACATGCCCAAATTCGGCGTGCTGAACATTAACAACGCGCACGACATGGAACACTACGGCAATCTCGTCACCTACATGCGGCTCAAGAACATTGTTCCCCCGACGAGCGAACAGGCTCCGCCAGCACCGCAGAAAAAGTAATCGCACAGGCAATTTGCCGAACAGCAGCGTAGTAATTGGGCCATTCATCGACTGGTGATGGGTGGGCCTTCGAGATTTCCTCAGGATGTTGAGAACTGAACGCATTACTCCGTCCGAATAATTTGTGGGAAGCCTAGCAGGGCCGGGGCTGAGCGAAGTCTGTCGTCAATAACGGTCTCGGCGGGAAGATCGCCGAGCGCTCGTGGACCGGCATGGTGATGCTGGTGTTAGGGGACCGCACGTGAAGTGTAACAACGGGTGATACGCATTTCTCTTTTTTGCTACCTGCGTCATGCTCCGGCGACGGTTTTTTGAGCGACTAGCTTGTGTCCTTTGGTCGTAAGCACCAACTTGTCCTTCAGGATTAGGCCCTTCTTTCGGGCATCGTAGATTCGTTTAGAGAGATTCTCGCCCGATAGATATCCCGCGTGACTGAGCGAAAGGGACTTTTCTAATTGCCCCGCAGTAGGTGGCATACCCACGGTGGAAATGAAAGCGTCAATCACCACGCAAAGCATCTCGTAGCTGTTGAAAGTCGCATTACTCTCCACCTGCACTACGCCGTCTTTAGCCGCGATTTTCAGGGCTGCTTTAATGGTCTTCCCGGTCTTACCGGAGATTGCCTGATTGAGTGCAGCCAGCTTCTTGTCCCAGTCAGCGCTCGATAGCTTCTCACCCAACAGGATCTCAACGCACGCCTTTGCGATGGTCAGATACTTGTTGACGTGAGCGGGTTTCACCGTGAGAGGTGTGCCGGTGTGATAGAGGTCATTCCTTGTTTTGTGGAAGCTCTGAATGTCACTTGCATGCGCAACCAGCGCAGGTTCCTGCGTGACTGTGAAGCCCAGGAGTTTGTGAAACTCTCGTTTTGTTTCCTCCCATGCTTTAGGTGTGATCGCTCTGTAGATGAGATTCTTTTCGACGGCCGTGTACGCAATCATCATGTACTCGACCGCGTTGTCACAGATGATTAACGCTAGTCTTTCACCAGTGCTGGTGTTCGCCGCATTCAACAATTCGGCGGTCGCTATTTGCTCAATCGCATCTTCAGTCCACGCCTTCACGAGCACTCCTACTTGAGCGAAGGCGCTACCTTCGTTGACACCCACTCGAATCCTTCGGGTGTTAAGCCGTATCTTCCATCTCCTCGCCGCACGAAGTATTTCTTGTTGTTGGTCTGGCTAAGTACGGACTTCACGACCTCGGTAATGCCGGTCAGGAGTTCCAAATCGTCCGGACTCAAAGGGTCAGGGTCGCTAGCCCAGAGCGCCAAAGCCGCGAGGGCCACCTGCTTGCTCGGCTTTTTCAGCAGGCGCAGTCGCCCGTTGGAATCAAATTCGTAAAGGTGTTCGTAGCCCGTCTTGGGTTTCCGCGACTCGCTCGGCACCAAGCCCGTAGTCTTGGCTTGCACCAGGGCAATAGCCTTAGGCAACTTTTCCAATTCCTTGGTGAGTTCGTCCACGTCAGAGTAGGGGATGACGATCTCCCCGAACGTTGTCTTAATCCGCGCCTGCGGCATTTGCAGCGTCCTTTCTCAACTTTGGAATTACTTCTGACGCGACCCATACCCTGCCGTCTTGCGATAACGTGTAAAAACCGGCCTTCACCTTGTGAAAGAGCTTTGCGTATTGCTTTGCACCTAAGTAGGCGGCAGGGTTTTTCTCAGAGACTAAGCCGCTGATGACTTCAAGAGCCACGGGGTCCGGATCATGGGCGTAGAGGACGAGGCCCATCGCCTCGATCTTGCTACCCGCAGGCTTTAGCAGTTCCAACCTACCGTCAGCACGGAAGGCACAGATGCCCTCGAGTGCAGGCTTGACATTGCGGGGTTCAGCCTTCGCTACTGCCCTTAAGTGTGTTTCGACAATCCGCGACACACCACTAACGTCGAGCTCTTTTAATCGCTGTTCCAATTCGGCGGTCGAATCAAATGTCACGACTAGAGTGCCATAGGTAACATCAACGCGTAGTTCATACTTTGCCATAACGCACATCCCCTTTTACGTAAGTCTACATAAGAAGGCCGGTCCATTTCAAGGCGAAGGCTCCAGGCCTCAGGCAAGCCACCTGTTGATAAGTACTTAGCGTCCGCCGTGAGCTGCCACGACGCTTAACTAAACGCCCGAGTCTTACTTGGCAGAACGTATTCAGGAGGGGAACTCTTACGGCGGGATGAGCGTGGAACGAATTTGAACAATAAGAGGACGTGGCAGGAATCGAAGTGATTCCTTGCCCCTGTCTTCACCTCTTGTGGTCACAGCAATACTGGCCGGAGAAGTAGCGGTCACCGTGAGCGCGAGCGTCCGATGCGATGCGCAATGCACGCTCTGGTTCAATTCCCAGATGCTCGCCCACAAGGTCGTAGTGCAGCAGACACCGGAAGGAAAGGTAGAGAACCGGCGGGTGGCAAACAGGTTGAAAAGACTTTAGGTGCCGCACCCCTTCGTGTTCTGTCGAAGGGTGCGGTTCTTGAACTGTCCTTCCACGCCATTCAAACCATTGAATTTAAGTTTACTATTGACATACGTCCAGATCTATTATATGGTTGCGTGTGTTATCTCGAACAAACCTTCCTGATCCACTTCCTCGCTATCCCTCTAACCCTCAATCTTTCAAGAACTTGCCGCCCCTTGAAATCTCTTGCCTCTCTTTTTTCGATCGCCATTCTTTGTTTTCAATAACTTCCAGCCTCTTTTCCCAAAATACCAGGGGTGGGGTATCCCGATCCGATTTTTGGACTCTCGGTGGGAGTCGACGAAGACTCCCTGTACCGGAGACGAATCTACGAAACACCTGGGGTGCCTCCTTTACGTCCTTTACCTCCCTTACGTCTTATATCTCTATTTCCTTTAGAATCAACACTTACAAAAGTGTATCAAAACAACCAACTTTATCCTCCTTTAGAATCAACACTTGCGAAAAACCCAGGGAAGGGGGGAGTTATTGTTAACTAAATTGCGCTTTTCCGGCTCAGCGTCCTCTGTGCCTCTGCGGCAGATTGGAATCTTGTTCTATAATGAAATTGGCGGACGGGCCGGGTGATCGCTGGCCCCGAGCAATCGGGACGGGAGGAAAGTCCGGACACCGTCGTCGTAGGCTCGCAAGAGCCGGTGACGAAGTAGGGCAACGCGCCTGGTAACGCCAGGGGACGGCCACGCAGGCTCCGCTGCAAAGTGGAGTTACTCGCCCCAGTTAAACACTTGGACGGGTGGCGTCGAGCTTAGCTCGATGCGGTGCGGCTCAGTTACGGAAAGTGCCACAGAGAATATACCGCCGGCGGAACAGCACGGTGGCATCGCGCAGGAAAACCTGCGAGACGTCTTCGCAAAGCTGGTTCGTTTGGCAAGGGTGAAAAGGTGGGGTAAGAGCCCACCGTCCCGGTAGCAATATCGGGAGCCTGGAAAACCCCGCGTGGTGCAAGGCCAAATAGGAGGGGAGAGCCGGCCCGGCTCGATGAGCGCGCGTTCGCGAAAGTGAATGCCGCTCCCTCGGCGAAGACGCAAGTCTTTGCGGAGGAGAACCCTCGGGTAGGCTGCTGGAGTCACGGCGCGAGTCGTGACCTAGAGGAATGATCGCCGCGGCGCGCAGACGTTACGTTTGCTTGCCGCACAGAATCCGGCTTACAGGCCCGTCCGCCAAATTTTTAAACCTTTTCGCCGTTCAACTTCTTGGCCAAAGACTTCAGATGTCTTGAGAATTCTTTCAGCGTGACCTCAGACGAGAGTGGAATCCCACAATTTGCGACTGGAACCGCAGGATTGCCTCGCGCGCCGACGGCTCGGCAGACACCGTCATTTTTTAACTGGAGCGGGAGCAGGAGACGCGGCCGGGATGGCGGCAGGAGGCGCGCTGGTCAAGATGGCCTTCACCGCTGGCGAAATCTTGTCTGCATTCGCCAGCAAAACGCTGACCTGCCAAAGCTGCGTATCATTGAGCGTCCCTTTGAAGCCGGCCATGCCGCTCAGGCGAATGCCGTTCTTGGCTTTCCAGTACGTTTCCCACGCAGGATCGTCGGTCACCCCGGTTCCATGGAATAGCTCCGGGGGTTTAGGGAACATGCCTTGCACAATTGCGCTTTGGGGTTCGCCTGGCAATCCGTGGCACACGGCGCAGTTCTGCTTGTAGATGTCAGCTCCAGCGAGGTAGGTCGATTCATTGACTGGGACCGGTGGAGGATCGGTGTGTGGATCCTTGTCGATCCGAGCGTGCAACGCCGCACTGGAGAGCTTCTTCTCGAACGGCATCGGGGGGTCGGCCGCGGCAACAGGCGCGCGCCCCGAGGTGAAGTAAAACCAGATGCCCGCCACGACCAACAGCACGCCGATCAATATCCCGATCACAAAGGCTTTGAGCATAATCCGCTATTCTCCCGCGTCAATTGTCGAAGGGCCTGCCGCTAGGTCGAGATTGTCACTCGCGTCACAACGGAGACACCGAACGGGCGATAGTGTACTGTCCTGAAGACGTTTGTGCACGCCGATTTGTACACCGCAAACTGAGGAAAGGTCACATCGGCTTTCGTAACTTTTTCCGTCCGGGGGCCGTCCTATTCTAGGAATGAGCACGGTTTTCCGATAGGCTTTGGCCGGTCACTTGGAGCCCCCTGGCGTCTTCCCCGATTGTCTTGCCAGTGGCAGACTTGCTCTTACAACCATGCAATACGGGAGCATATGAATGGGCCATTTGAGGGCTAATCCAGCCGGGCCGACCCCTTCGAGCGAGGGGTCTGTGCGGCGCGAGCCTGAGTCGAAGGGCCATCGTTGGTTGTGGATCGTTGCTTTGGCGGCGCTTATTGGCGTTGGCTTTTGGTATTTCCGGGGATCGCGCGCGAGCACCGAAGCGCAAGGACCAGCAGCGCCCGGCGGAAGTGGCAAGGGCCAAGGCCGCCAGGGAGCGGGTGCGTTCGTTGTACCGGTGGTCGTCGCCACCGCGCAGCGCGGCGATCTTCCGGTTTACTTCAACGGGCTTGGCACCGTAACCGCATTTAACACCGTGACGATTCGCAGCCGCGTGGACGGACAAATCACGAGGATTAACTTCCAGGAAGGGCAATTCGTTCATCAGGGCGATAGCCTGGTGGAAATTGACTCGCGCCCGTATCAGGTCCAGCTCGAACAGGCGGAAGGACAGCTTGCCAAGGATCAAGCACAGCTCCGCGACGTGCAAGTGAACTACGAACGCTTTCAGCTTCTGTACAAAGAGGGCGTGATCCCCAAGCAGCAAGTCGATACGCAGGGGGCGCAGGTGGGGCAATCGGAAGGCGCCATCAAGGTGGATCAAGCCGCGATCGACAGCGCGAAGCTGCAACTGGTGTATTCGCGTGTGATCGCGCCGATCAGCGGGCGCATCGGCCTGCGCCTGGTCGATGTCGGAAACATCGTGCATGCCAGCGATTCCAACGGCCTGCTGGTGATCACGCAGTTGCAGCCCATCGCGGTGATCTTTGCCCTGCCGCAGGATCAGCTTCCGGAGGTTGCGACGAAGCTCCAGAAGGGTGAGCAACTGATCGTCGATGCCTATGACCGCGACGACACGACGAAGATTGAATCGGGCAAGCTGCTGACCATCGACAACCAAATCGATACGAGCACCGGCACGTACAAGCTCAAGGCCGTTTTTAACAACGATCGAAACACGTTGTTCCCGAATCAATTTGTGAACGTGCATCTGCTCGTCGACGTGAAAAAGAATTTGGTGATCGTGCCCGCCTCGGCCATCCAGCGTGGGCCGCAGGGAACGTATGTGTATGTGGTGCAGAACGGCAACACCGCCAAGATCCAAACCGTCACGATCGCACAAACGACTGCGAACACCGTTGGGCTGAGCGCGGGATTGAATGCTGGCGACGTCGTGGTTGTCGATGGACAAGACAAGCTGCAAGACGGCAGCCAGGTCAATCCCACCGCGGCGCCCGCGACAGCGCCAAATGCGCAGAACGCCAACGGAGGGCAACCGCCTTCGTCGCAGCAAGGCAACACGCCGGGCGGCGCGGGCGCGCGGGGGCGCACGGAAGCTCCGCAACCGGGTCACTCCGCTGGGAAGCCGCAATGAGTCCATCACGGCCGTTTATTTTACGGCCGGTCGCCACCACATTGCTGATGGTGGGGATTTTGCTGGTGGGTTTTGTGGCGTACCGTCAGTTGCCGGTCTCTGCTTTGCCGCAAGTCGATTATCCGACGATCCAGGTGCAAACATTTTATCCCGGCGCCAGCCCGGACGTGATGGCGTCTTCGGTGACGGCGCCGCTCGAGCGGCAGTTTGGCCAGGTGCCGGGACTGAACCAAATGACGTCAACGAGCTCTTACGGCAGCTCGATCATCACGCTGCAATTCGCTCTCGATCTCAACATCGACGTGGCCGAGCAGGAGGTGCAAGCGTCCATCAACGGCGCTTCCAATCTTTTGCCGCAAGGGCTGCCCAACCCGCCGATCTACAGCAAGATTAATCCCGCCGATTCGCCGATCCTCACGCTGGCGATTACTTCCAAATCGCTGCCGCTGTCCAAAGTCGAAGACCTTACAGACACGACGCTGGCGCAGAAAATTTCGCAGCTCACCGGGGTAGGGCTCGTCAGCATCAGCGGCGGACAGCGTCCGGCGGTGCGCATCCAGGCCAATCCCACCGCGCTGGCTTCGTATGGATTGAGCCTCGAAGATCTTCGTACCGCGCTGACGCAAGCCAACGTCGATCAGGCCAAAGGAACCTTCGACGGTCCGCATCAGGCTTACACCATCGGCGCTAACGACCAGCTAATTTCGAGCGACAGCTACCGGCCGCTGATCATTGCCTACCGAAATGGTGCGCCCGTTCGGCTGACCGATGTTGCCACCGTGCTGGAAGGCGTGGAAAACGTGCAGCAAGCGGCCTGGGCGAACCAGAATCCCGCCGTCATCTTGAACATTCAGCGCCAACCCGGCGCCAACATCATCGCGGTGGTGGACCGCGTCAAAAAATTGCTGCCGCAGTTGCAGGCCGCGCTTCCTTCCGCGGTGCAGGTGGACATACTCACCGACCGTACCATCACCATTCGCGCTTCCGTTGCGGACGTGCAGTTCTCGTTGATGCTGACAATTGCGCTCGTCGTGTTGGTCATCTTCCTGTTTTTGCGCAGTGTTCGAGCGACCATCATTCCCAGTTTTGCCGTGCCGCTTTCCATTGTGGGCACATTCGGTGTGATGTACCTGCTCGGATACAGTCTGAATAATCTTTCGCTGATGGCGCTCACCATTTCCACCGGCTTCGTGGTCGATGATGCCATCGTCATGATCGAGAACATTTCCCGCTATATCGAAGAAGGCGAATCGCCTCTGCAAGCGGCCCTCAAAGGCTCGGAGCAGATCGGCTTCACCATTCTCTCGCTGACCGTTTCCCTGATCGCCGTGCTCATTCCGCTTTTGTTCATGGGCGACATTGTGGGGCGGCTGTTCCGTGAATTTGCCGTAACGCTCGCCGTTACCATCATCGTTTCCGCTTTCGTTTCGCTGACGCTGACGCCGATGATGTCCGCCAAATTGCTGCGCCATCAGAGAGAAGAAGATCAGAGTTGGTTCTACCGCAAATCGGAGCATGCGTTTAATTCCATCATCGCGTTTTATGGCCGTACTCTGAAATTTGTGCTGCGTTTTCGCACCACCACGCTCCTGATCACCGCAGCAACGCTCGTTGGCACCATTCTTCTGTACATCTACGTGCCCAAGGGTTTTTTCCCGGTGCAGGACACCGGCGTGATCCTTGGAGTTTCGGAAGGCCCGCAGGACGCTTCTTTCAAAACTATGGTGAGCAAGCAGCGCGCTTTGGCGGACGTGATTTTGAAGGACCCTGCCGTCGCGAGCCTATCGTCGTTTATCGGCGTTGATGGGATCAACACAACGCTCAACAGTGGCCGCATTCAGATCAACCTGAAGCCGCTCGAGCAGCGCAAGATTTCCGCCTCCGACGTCATCCGGCGCCTTCAGCCAGAGCTTGCCAAGGTGGACGGCATCTCGCTCTTTATGCAGCCGGTGCAGGACCTGACCGTCGAGGATCGCGTCAGTCGCACGCAATTTCAATACAGCCTGGAGGACGTAGACGCGAAGGAGCTGGGGTATTGGGTCCCGCGCTTCATGGATAAGCTCAAGACACTGCCCGAGTTGCGTGATGTCGCCAGCGATCAGCAGAACCATGGTCTGCTCGCGGTGCTCACCATCGATCGCGACACCGCATCGCGCCTCGGAATTCTTCCTGCCGATGTAGACAACACACTCTACGACGCTTTCGGACAGCGCCTGGTCTCGACCATTTTCACTCAGCTGAATCAGTATCACGTGGTTCTCGAGGTCGACCCGCAGTTTCAGCAGAACCCGGAAGATCTCAAAAACATTTATGTACATTCGTCGAGCGGCCAAGCGCCTTCTTCCGGGTCTGGCACCTCCATCAGCGCGACGACGGTGCCCATCAGCTCGACGCCGACGACGCAGATTCCGCTCAGCGCGTTCACCCGATTTGAACCTAGCAGCACACCTCTGACCATCAATCACCAGGGGCAATTCCCGGTGGTCACGGTCTCTTTCAACCTTGCTCCCAATGCTTCCTTGGGCGAGGCCGTCAACGCCATTAACAGCGCAAAAGAACAAATCGGCATGCCGCCGAGCATTCAGGCCACGTTCCAGGGAACCGCCGCGGCTTTCCTGCGCTCGCTCTCCAATGAGCCGATTTTGATTTTGGCCGCGCTGGTGACGGTCTACATCGTCCTCGGCGTTCTTTACGAAAGTTACATTCATCCCATCACGATACTGTCGACGCTGCCGTCCGCGGGCGTGGGCGCAATTTTGGCCTTGCTGCTTTGCCGCACCGAATTCAGCATCGTCGCGTTAATCGGCATCATCTTGCTGATCGGCATCGTGAAAAAAAACGCCATCATGATGATTGACTTCGCGCTGGAGGCGGAGCGCAGGGAAGGGAAGGCGCCGCTCGATGCTATCTACGAAGCGTGTCTTCTGCGCTTCCGCCCGATCATGATGACCACTATGGCCGCGCTGCTCGGCGGCTTGCCGCTGGCGCTCGGCACTGGCGTAGGCTCCGAGCTTCGCAGGCCGCTGGGAATCACAATCGTCGGCGGCTTGATCCTGAGCCAAATTCTCACGTTGTACACCACTCCCGTCGTTTATCTTGCGTTCGACTGGGTCGCTCGCCGCTTTCAATTCCATATTGGAAATCCCATCGAAGACCCTGCGGGCGCCACTGGAGACTAAGTCGTGAACGTCTCCTCAAATTTCTCCCTTCCCTTTATTCGCCGGCCTGTGGCGACGTCGCTGATCACGCTGGCAATCCTTCTTTCCGGCCTGGTGGCGTTTCGCTTTCTTCCTGTTGCGCCGCTGCCCCAGGTGGATTTTCCGACAATTTCCGTGGGCGCGAACCTCCCCGGCGCAAGTCCCGAGACGATGGCCTCGGCCGTGGCCACTCCGCTGGAGCGCCAGTTCGGCCGCATCGCCGGTGTCACGCAGATGACTTCCTCCAGCGGCCTCGGCTCCACGGGAATCACGCTGCAATTCGACCTGAATCGCGACATCAACGCCGCCGCACGCGATGTGCAAGCCGCCATCAACGCGGCGCGCAGCCAGCTCCCGCCCGACCTACCCGGCCAGCCGAACTATCGCAAAGCCAATCCTGCCGACGCGCCAATCCTGTTGCTCTCGCTTACATCAGAAAATATTCCGCCGGCGCAAATTTACGATGCTGCTGACTCCATCCTGGCGCAGAAGCTGGCCCAGGTGGAAGGCGTTGGGCAAGTCTTCACGTGGGGCAGCTCTCGCCCAGCGGTTCGTGTGGAAGTAAATCCGACTCAGCTCAACGCGTACAACATCAGCTTGGAAACGATTCGGCGTTCGCTGCAAGCGGCAAACGCCAATCTAGCCAAGGGTTCGGTATCCGATTCCACGAAAATGTGGAGCATTGGCGACACCGATCAGCTTTTCAAAGCCTACGAATATCAGCCGCTGATTGTGGCCGGACACGTAGGCGCGCCAGTGCGTCTGCGGGATATTGCGGAGGTCAACGACTCCGTCGAAGACACGCGCAACCTCGGCCTCACCAACGGACAGCCCTCGGTGATGCTGGCCATCTTCCGCCAGCCCGGCGCGAACATGATCGAAACCGTAGATCGCATTTTCGCCTTGCTGCCGCGTCTGCGCGCGTCGATTTCTCCGTCGCTGCACCTGAATGTGGCCATTGACCGCACGACCACCATCCGCGCGTCGGTGCATGACGTGGAAATCACGCTGCTTATTTCCATCACGCTCGTAATCCTGGTGGTTTTTGCTTTCCTGCGCAGCTATTGGGCCACCATTATTCCCAGCGTTGCCGTGCCGCTCTCCCTCATCGGCACGTTCGGCGTCATGTATCTGTGCCACTACACGCTGGACAATCTGTCGCTCATGGCCCTGACCATCTGCACCGGGTTCGTTGTCGACGATGCCATCGTGGTCATCGAGAACATCACGCGCCACATCGAAGCGGGCATGAAGCCCTTGGAAGCCACGATAAAAGGTGCCAGCGAGATCGGCTTCACCGTTCTTTCCATGAGCACTTCGCTTGTGGCCGTTTTCATTCCTATCTTGCTGATGGGAGGCATCGTAGGCCGGCTGTTTCGGGAATTTGCCGTGGTGCTCAGCGTGGCTATCGGCGTTTCGCTCTTTGTTTCACTGACCACTACGCCGATGATGTGCGCGCGGTTCTTGAAGCACGACACCGGCCGGCACGGCCGCGCGTATCGTATATCCGAGAGCATGTTTAACCGTTTGCTGCGCACCTATGACGTCAGCCTGCGCTGGGTCTTGCGCCACCAATTTTTGATCTTGTTGGTTACCATCGGCACCGTTTGCCTGAACGTCTACCTCTTCTGGGCCACTCCAAAAGGTTTTTTCCCGCAGCAGGATACCGGACGCCTCAACGGAATGATCCAAGGTGATCAGGACCTTTCCTTCGCGGCCATGTCGCAGAAAATGCGCGTGTTTACCGATATCGTTGCGAAAGATCCGGCCGTCGATTCGGTTACTTCGTTCACCGGCGGCGGCAGCGGCGGCAGCACCGCGCGCCTGTTCGCGCAGTTAAAGCCTCTCAATGAGCGGAAACTGAGCGCCGACCAGGTGATCGCGCGCATTCGCAGGGCGAGTTCGCACGTTCCCGGAGCTGCGCTCTATCTGCAAGCGGTGCAGGACCTGACCGTCGGCGGGCGTTTCGGCGGCGCGCAATACCAATACACGCTGCAGGCCGATAATTTGACCGATCTTACCCACTGGGCGCCCATCATCCAGGAGCGCATCAGCAAAGTCCCTGAATTACGCGACGTCAATTCCGACCAACAGATGCGCGGCCTGGCCAGTAACATTGTTATAGACCGCGACACCGCGGGCCGCCTCGGCGTGAGCGTCCAGGACATCGACAATACCCTCGGCGACGCCTTTGGCCAGCGCCAAGTCTCCAACATCTACAAAGGGCTGAACCAATACCACGTCGTCATGGAAGTCGCCCCGCAAGCGCAGCAGAGCCCCGATGCGCTGAAAGCGATTTACGTTCCCGCGAAATCCGGCAAGCTCGTTCCGCTAAGTGCCTTCGCACACTACGAGTACTCCAACACTCCGCTGTCCGTGAACCATCAGGGTCTTTTCCCATCCATCACGCTCTCGTTCAATCTCGCGCCAGGCGCCTCGCTTGGCCCCGCCGTGCAGCACATCGTTCAGGCGCAACGCGAGCTTGGCGTCCCCTCCAGCGTCCACGCCACATTTCAAGGAACAGCGCAGGCCTTTCAGGATTCGCTCGCTAATCAGCCTGTGCTGATCATCACCGCGCTCTTCGCCGTTTACATCGTGCTCGGCATCCTTTACGAGAGCTTCATCCACCCCATCACCATTCTCTCGACGCTCCCTTCCGCCGGTATCGGCGCCCTCCTCGCCGTTCAGTTCGCCAAATCCGATCTCAACATCATCGCGCTCATCGGCATCATTTTGTTGATTGGCATCGTCAAGAAAAACGCCATCCTCATGATCGACTTCGCCGTGCAAGCAGAGCGGCTGGAAGGCAAGCCGACGGTCGAAGCCATCTACCAGGCCTGCCTGCTGCGCTTCCGCCCCATCATGATGACCACCATGGCCGCGCTCCTCGGCGCTCTCCCGCTCGCTCTCGGCTCTGGCGTCGGCTCGGAGCTGCGCCGTCCCCTGGGAATCACCATCGTCGGCGGCCTGATCCTCAGCCAGATGCTCACGCTTTTCACCACCCCCGTTGTTTACATTTATATGGATCGCATTCAGACCTGGCTGCAAGGCCATCGCGCGCGCGGCGCCGCTCCCGCTCCTCTCCCAGCGCACTCCGACTGAAAGCCGTATGTACTCGAATTAAGGTATTGCTCTGAGTAAAGACGGGGGCACCCTTTAGCCCCGATTCTGTACGGCGGTACAGCTATTCCATTTTTTGGCGGCCCTTTCTACAGGGTTTACCGTATTTGCCAAACCTCTACTTGCGTTGAGAATTGGAGCGCGCCGCATGCCGCACAGGGTCAAGACGGTTGTCGGCCCCTTTGACCCAGCGCTTCCTGTCACGCCAGGGACATGAGTACGAGCGATATTTCTAGCTTAACGACCAGATTGCCTGTCGCGATTGCGCCTGTCGCGCATTGGCATGATGGCGAAAGCAACGCACACGTGGTCCAGTTCTATTCGGATGATTCCTTCCTCCTTGATGCTTTGAGCAAGTTTGTCGGCACGGCCTTAGGAGCCGGCGACTCCGCAATCGTCATCGCCACGCAAGCCCACCTCGACGGCCTCGCCCAGCGCCTCCGAGCGCGCGGCCTGGACATCGCGAAGTCCGCGCGACGCGGTCGCTATGTTGCACTGGACGCTGCGGAGACGCTCTCGAAGTTCATGCGCAATGGGCAGCCCGATCCAAAGCTCTTCGCCAACACCGTTGGGCACGTTGTCGCGCGAGCCAGCGCTGCCGCCGAGGGTAAGAATCCTCGCGTGGCCGCCTTCGGAGAAATGGTCTCCCTGCTATGGGCGGACGGAAACGCTCATGCGGCTATTAGGCTTGAGCAGCTTTGGAATAATTTGGCTCGGACCCATTCATTCTCTTTGCGTTGCGCCTATCCCCTCACCGTTTTTTGCGACGAAACGCATGCCGAACCCTTTCTGAGGATTTGCTCCGAGCATTCCGCCGTAATTCCGGGAGAAAACTACACCGCGCTCCGCACCGATCAGGACCGCCTCCGCAACATCGCGCAGTTGCAGCAAAAGGCCGAAGCTCTCGAAACTGAGAAGGCTCTCCTCCAGGCCCTGCGCCACACCAAGGAAGAGCTGGAAAAGGAAGTCGCCGAGCGCCGCGAAACGCAACGCAGGTTATGTGATTCGGAACTCTCCCTTCGGGAGCTTTCCGGCCACCTGCTTCGCACGCAGGACGAAGAGCGCCATCGCCTGGGAAGAGAGTTGCATGACACCGTCGGGCAATACCTCGCCGTTCTGAAAATGGGTCTGGATTCCCTGAATTCCAGCCGCGCGCTGCAGGGTGATGCTGCCTCCAGGCGCTTGAGCGATTGCCTCAACTTGACGGAGCAATCCATCAAAGAACTGCGCACGATGTCTTATTTATTGTATCCGCCCATGCTCGAAGAGATGGGGCTGAAGATGGCTATACAGTGGTATATAGAAGGCTTTTCCAAACGCAGCGGCATCGATGTTCGCTTCGATATCTGTCCAGCTCTTCGCCGTCTGCCTCGCGACGTAGAGCTGGCCGCCTTCCGCGTGCTGCAGGAGAGCCTCACCAATGTCCACCGCCATTCCGGCAGCGCTACCGCGGAGATTCGCGTCCGCTTGGAAGGCGGTTCCCTTCATTTGGAAATCAAGGATTGCGGCAAAGGGATACCGCCAAATGTTTTGGACGCGTCCCGCGAAGCGCTCGGCACTATGGGCGTTGGACTGCGCGGCATGAGCGAACGCGTGCGCCAACTCGGCGGTACCCTTGCTTTGCTCTCTGAGGGTGGCACGACCGTCAGTGCTTCGCTGCCCTGTGAGATTGAAAGCTCCTGTTCCTAAGCGATTCCCAAGAATTGACCCTGCCAAAGGCAGCTTTGCGACATGGGCCGGATCATCCGTTTGGGACATAAGCAGGTGAAGACGCGATGTCAGCCACAATTCTGATTGTTGACGACCACGACGTCGTGCGTCAGGGAGTACGTTCTATCCTGGCCGAGCGACCGGAATGGGAAATTTGCGGCGAAGCGAGTACCGGTGAGGAAGCGGTCCACGCGGCCGCCACCTTCAGCCCCGCTGTGGTCATCCTGGATATCAGCATGCCCGGGATGAGCGGCCTCGAAGCGGCCTCTCGCATCGTAGGGCTCGGCACCGGAGCTCGCATCCTGATTTTTACCATGCACGAATCGCCGCGCCTGGCCGCGGACGTTCGCGAAGCGGGCGCTCACGGCTACGTGCAAAAATCGCAAGCGGCGCGCGACCTGATCCTCGCCGTGGAACGCCTTCTCTCCGGAAGTACGTTTTTCGGCAGCGAGCTCGACGCGCAGTCGGAAGGCACGAAAGCGGCCAAAGCTACTCCGAACTCCGGCATTTCGCTGTACAGTGCCTTCTGTTTTCGGTGATTCCTGCTACGAGCTGCCGATCAAGTAACCCGTCAGGAAGACCAGGAACCCTCCCACGATTACCTGAAACGTAGCCTGCAGGAAAGGTGTATCCATATAGCGGTGCCGAATGTAGGCGATGGCGGCAAGTTCGAAGCAAACAACAATGATTGCGATTAGGGTCGCCACGTGGAAATTGCCGATTAGAAATGGCAGCGTGTGCCCAAGCCCGCCCGCGGTGGTCATCAACCCCGTAGCCAATCCACGAATCCAAGGCGACCCTCGTCCCGTCAGCGATCCGTCGTCTGAGAGTGACTCCGCGAATCCCATCGAAATTCCCGCTCCGAGAGAGGCCGCAAGCCCCACCCGAAAGGCGTCCAAGCTATTGTGAGTCGCAAAAGCCGCGGCGAAAAGCGGCGCCAGAGTCGAAACCGATCCGTCCATCAGTCCGGCCAGCCCCGGCTGCACGATTTGCAGCAGAAACAATTTCTTGTGCGAAGCGTCTTCCGCGGCTTTCGCGCTCAGCGTCAGATGTTTTTCTTCCAGGTCGCCGGCGGTTTGCGTGTGCTTGCGTTCTTCGTCGGCCAGCTTGTTCAGCAATTCACGCGTCGATGCGTCCGTTGTGCGCGTGATGGCCCGTTGATAAAAGCGTTGCGCTTCCATCTCCATCACTTCCGCTTGCCTTCGCGCCACGTTGACGCCCAGCGGCCGCACCAGCCACGTCGGGTTTCGCCGCAAAAAGCCCTTTACGTTCTCGCGCCGGATGAGCGGGATGTGCTCGCCGAAGCGCTGCCGGAACATTTCAATCAGTCGATCGCGATGCCCCGCTTCTTCCTCGCGCATGCCCTCGAACATTTGCGCCGTTGCCGGATACGATTCCCGCAGGGCGTCGGCAAACTCAGCGTAAATCCGGCCGTCGTCTTCTTCCGAAGCAATCGCCAGCGCCAGAATTTCCCGCTCGCTCAAATCCTTGAATTTTTTCAGCATTCTCGCTGCCCTCACACACGTCGAGCAGGCAGCATCGCACAAACTGCACGGCGATGTCATCTCGAGTGCTACGCGGGTAGGGTCGATACCTTCAGACGGACGCCAACGCTCGCAACCTGGAATTGTTCAGAAAAACGCCACTGGCTGTGGCATGCCGTAGTAGGAAGCCAGCATGGATCTGGCGCTCTCCCGCAAGGTTTCACCTGATCGGCGGATCCCTGAGAATTCGCTTACCAGGGAAGCGTCAAGCCAACCGCGCGCGGCTTCTTGGTGAAGGATTTGCAACGCGTCCTCTGGGGAAAGCGCAATCCTGTAAGGGCGATGAATGGTCAGCGCGTCATAGATGTCCACGATCTGCAAAACGCGAGCCTGCAGGGGAATTTGCTCTCCGCGGAGACCGTCGGGATACCCGCTTCCGTCCATGCGCTCGTGGTGGTGCCGGACTACTGGCAAAATGCCACGGAGAGATCTGAGCGGCGCACAGATGTTTTCTCCAACGACCGGATGCTGCCTCACGATTTCCATTTCTTCAGTGTCGAGCGGCCCTGGCTTCAGAAGGATGCTATCCGGGACCGCAACCTTGCCGACGTCGTGAAGCAAACATGCGATCCGTAATTCCTGCAATTCCTGTTCTTGCAGGCCGAGACTCCTTCCAAGCTGAACCGCATACTCTCCCATCCGGTCGGAATGGCCGTCGGCCAAAGAGTCTTTCGCCTCGATGCTTCGCGCCAACGAAAGCACTACCGACTTCGCCTGCTGGTCGATATAGTTCCGAAGCCGTAAAAGCGCCTGGACGCGGCTCAGCCCTCCCTCGAGCGAAGTGCAAGTTCCCCAGACGTCGGCAGCACCTGCGTGGAATCCGCGAAAAATATCAGCAGGATCCGATGATGAAGGCTTGATCAAAACAACCGGGACAAGTTGATTGAGGGGATTTTCCTTCAGACGGCGGCAAAGTTCGAAGCCGTCAATTTCCGGCGGCGCATCATGCAGAATAACCAGATCAGGTTGAAGGACGGGACACTGCCGCAGCGCTGTATCTCCGTCTCCCGCCACAAATACTTCATAACTCTGATTCTGAAGGAATGATTTCCAATTCGCGCGGTCTGCAGAAGCAACATCAACAAGCAAGATGATTGGGCGCATAAGTCCCTCTTAACATCTCAATACGCGACAGGGGTTTTCGTAAGATTTCCCCCGGCGCGACACGTCTCGTCTTGGTTAGAGATCCGACTTGCCTTCGGTCTCCAAGCCGTGGTCTCGGAGGCCCCTGCCTCCGCTTTCTGGGGGACGAGAAAGAGTGAGATGAGCTGGACGAAGTGCCTGATGTGCTCATCGGGTTCCAAATCGAGGGGGCTTTTAAGTGGCTGATAATCCGCATGTTATAACGATGATGAAGAGAGGCGGCGTTTTCTCGCAGGAGTAAATTTCACTGGTACTTGTAAAATTTACGAGTGGCGCTGATCTCTTTCACGTGTCCATCGAATTTTCTTCGCCATACCTGAGAAGAAGGGCCGCCTTCGCCGCTGCATTTCCTTTGCGAGAAAACGGTGAGTCGATTTCTTGATTCGTCGGGCCTTACCACCCTGACCAAGCGTCGCGCAAAGTCGACCAACGCATTCTCGGCTCGCCTTCCAGCGCATGATGTTGACCTGTCTGCGCGCGGCAACCTAAGATGACCGCCACGAAGGTCGCTTTCCCTCATGATTGGCCAGACGATTTCGCATTACCGCATCCTCGAAAAGCTCGGTGGTGGTGGTATGGGTGTCGTGTACAAAGCCGAGGACACACGGCTCCACCGCGCGGTCGGTTTGAAATTCCTGCCTGCCGAAATGCTCCACGACTCCGCTGCTCTGGAACGCTTCCGCCGCGAAGCACAGGCCGCTTCGTCATTGAACCACCCGAACATCTGCACCATTTACGACATTGGCGAACAGAGCGGCCAGCATTTCATTGCCATGGAGTTTCTCGACGGCGAGACCTTGAAGCACCACATTTCCGGCAAGCCGCTTCCGTTCGACGAGACGCTGGAACTTGCGATTCAAATTGCCGATGCGCTCAGGGCAGCACACGCCCAAGGGATAATCCATCGAGACATCAAGCCAGCAAACCTCTTCGTGACCAAGCAGGGCAACGCCAAAGTCCTCGATTTCGGCTTGGCGAAGTTTGCTCCTGTCGCCGAGAGTGTTGGTGTCTCTGCGACGCAGACGGCTACTCAGGACACTTTGCTGACAAGCCCCGGCTCCACGGTAGGCACAGTGGCTTACATGTCTCCGGAGCAGGCGCGAGGGAAAGAACTGGATGCGCGAACGGACTTGTTCTCGTTTGGCGCGGTTCTGTACGAAATGGCGACTAGCCGGATGGCCTTTCCCGGAAATAGTGCTGCGGTAATTCATGATGGAATTCTAAACCGCACACCTGTTCCGGCGTCACAAGCTAACCAAGGACTCCCACCAAAGCTGGACGAAATCATCGGGAAGGCGCTAGAAAAAGACCGAAAGCTCCGCTACCAAAGCGCCGCGGAAATTCGCACTGACTTGCAGCGTCTGAAGCGCGATACAGAGTCAGGCCGTGCAGTTTCGAGGGTTGAGGTTGGATTGAAGCCCGCTCCAAAATCCATTTGGTTTCGATGGGCGGCTGCCACAGGCGCAACAGTAGTTGCCGTTGGACTGGCTGTGGCTGGCTGGTTCCTCCACACGAGCAAGGCGCACGCCCTAACGGAAAACGACACCGTCGTACTTGGGGATTTCGCAAACACGACAGGAGACCCCGTTTTTGACGGCACCCTACGGCAAGGTCTCGCAGTGCAACTCGAACAATCTCCATACGTTAGCCTCATAACTGAGCAGCGAATCCAACAGACACTGAAGATGATGAAGCAGCCGCCCGACACAAAACTTACGCCAGAGATTGCTCGCGAACTTTGTCAACGAACGGGAAGCGCCGCTGTAATCAGCGGCTCGATTGCGAGTCTCGGCAGCCAGTACGTGCTCGGCCTCAAGGCGGTAAATTGCCGTAGTGGGAATTTACTGGCCGAGAAACAATTGTCAGCTGCTGGCAAGGAACACGTATTGAAGGTGCTCACTGATGCGGCAGCAAAGCTGCGAGAGGGTTTGGGGGAATCACTGAGCATGGTCGAGAAGAACGACATGCCGCTGGAACAAGTAACTACGTCGTCGCTCGAAGCCCTTCAGGCTTACAGCATGGGTCGTAAAACTTTCGTGCGGGAAAGGGATTATGCAAAATCTGTTCTTTATCTCGGAAGAGCTATCGAACTCGACCCGAAATTTGCAGCCGCTTACCGTCTCCTTGGGAATGCATACTTCAATCTCGGTCAGCTAGCAAACGCAAAAGAGAGTAATCTGAAAGCGTACGAACTGCGCGACCACGTAAGTGAGCGAGAGAGGCTCGCTATTGAGTCTAATTACTTTGGACAGGTGACCGGAGACCGACAAAAAGCTCGTCAGATATTGGAACTCCAGATTGCCGCCAGCCCTCGCGATTCCTTCCCTTTGTATAACTTGAGTCTTCTATACGGAGAATTGGGCCAACATGAGAAAGCCCTTGAGCGAAGTCGAGAGGCCGTGCATCTCGACTCCGAAAACAGTTGGAACTATGACCTTCTTTTCGCGTCCTATCTTCGCCTAAATCGGCTGGAGGAGGCGAAGACCATCGGCAGAGAAGCCGAAACGAAGCATCATGATTCTCCGTTGCTGCACGCCTTAATGTACCAGCTTGCATTTGTTCAACAAGATTCTGCCGCCATGTCCCAACAAGCGGCGTGGGGAGAGGCTAACCATGAAGCAGCGGACGGGCTGTTCCGAAGGGAGGCTGCTACCGAAGCTTATGCAGGAAAAGTTCGCAAAGCCCGTGAATGGTACCGTCGAGCGGGGGAATCCGTCAGCCGAGGAGACGCTTGGTCCTTGGGACTTTCCTTGGTGAACTCTGGGAGAACAGAGGCCCTTTTGGGAAATGTGTCCGAAGCCAAAGCTCAAGCGTTGAAGGCAATCGCGCTGAAGACTAACAGTCGCGTGCGATTTTTGGCGGCTCTTGAAATTGCGCTATGCGGAGATTCAACTCTCGGGGAAACTCTGGCCGAGGAATTGAACAGGGATTCCCCAGAAGATACATACATTCAGTTGATTTATCTTCCTGAGATTCGCGCACAATTGGCCTTGAACCGCAACGACGCGTCGAATGCCATCGAGATTCTGAGAACCGCTATTCCCTATGAGATGGGAACTGATGCGCTAATGTCTGCTTATCAGCGAGGGCAGGCGTATCTCGCCGCACACAGAGGCCTTGAAGCTGCTACTGAGTTTCAGAGAATCCTCGACCATCGAGAGATTGTACAAAATGATGTAGTTGGCGCACTCGCCCATCTCGGTCTCGCACGCGCCTATGCCATGCACGGCGACACCGCTAAGGCCAAGGCGGCCTATCAGGATTTCCTCCTGCTCTGGAAAGATGCCGACCCCGACATCCCCATCCTGATCGCCGCAAAATCCGAATACAACAAGCTGAAGTGAACATCTCTCAATCGTCGAGCGTCGCTAACCACAGGGCACTTTCTTCTGTGTTCTTTTACCGCTGCGCTAGACGAGAAAACCCTGTGTTCGGTACAGCTGCACAATATCCAGCCGGTCTTCCGCGCCGGTCTTTTGTTTCATGCGATAGAGGTGATTCTTTACGGTTTGTTCGGAAAGCGAAAAATGATTGGCGATTTCCTTGTTCGTCAGGCCTCTTGCGACCAGCGGGACTAGTTGCTGTTCTCGCCGTGTGAGGCCCCACCTGCGCCGCGCGCTGGCGCAGGGCAGCGACGCTCCTTCGCTTTCAAAATACCGGAACAGCGCCGTGCACAACTTGCCGGGACAAACGGCTTCACCGGCATGTACTGCGCCCACTCCCTCCAGCACCTCGTCGGAAGAAGCATCATGCAACAGGTATCCGCTGATGCCCGCGCGCACGCATTGCAGAAACTCACCGCTATTCTTAGCCATGCCAAGCAGCAGGATGCGCACTCCCGGAGCTGCCGCGCGCACTTGCTGAATCATCAGCAAATCATCATTCAGCGCCCCTCGCGATGTGAGCAGCAATACATCCGCATTCGTTTGCGCCACGGATTCAGCTTGCGGCGGCGCGGCCGACTCCAAACCGGTTACCTCAATGTTGCCTTTCTTCGTCAGCATACGCGCCAGAGCTTCTCGCAGCAGGCGATTGTCCGCGGCGACAAACACGCTGAGCTTTGCCGCCGACTCTCCGCCGGCATCCGAACCCGGTTTTCCCTCCAGGTGATTTCTTGCTGCTCGCGTCGCTCCATTCGGTCTTGCACTTCGCACCGCCGTGTCAGTTGCCAGACTTCTCCGCGCGCTTGCACTCATGGTGAGACCCTCTCCCGAAAATATTTGGCTTCCCCCTACCCTCAGCAGGCCAGTAGATCGTCCTGGCACGTGCAGGTCGGCTTTCGCTGCAATTCCACAGCCGCATCCGTGAGGACCTTCTCATCTCCATGCGGACGTATCTCGTTTGTCGCTAATAGTTAGCGCAGGCGTTTCAGCGCGTTCCCTAAGCGGCAGTGCCATTCCGGTACCAGACCGAGTTACGATTTCAGTTCGAAACTGGCGTCAACCAATAAAAGTCTTCGTTATGGTTTCGCTACCGACCCTTCCTTTCCCGGTACTTCCGTACTACCATCGGCCGGAGACGTTCCATCGCAATGGGTACGCCTCCTCTATAGGCTTCTTGTTGCGCTTGGCTTAGGCTTACCAACGCGGAGACCCGCTCCGTCGGAGTGGCTGAGGATCCAGTAAACTGTGCGGGCTCGGGATTGGTTCAGGAATTGAATGGATAAGCTCACGCAATATCCGGTTTCTCCCAGGCGCGGAAAGTCCGAGCGCCGCTCCAGCCGCCGCTGCAAATTCACGCAGCTCATGCGCATTCGTCCTTCCGATCCGCAGAGGCTGCACTTTGACGATATGCGCGGCACCATCAGCGTCTCGCGCACCGGCGTCTACTTCCAGACCAGCGAAACTGGCTACGAAGTTGGTATGCGGCTGTTTCTCATCATGCCGTACTCGCAGGATCCCGGCGCGACCAACCGCGAATATTTAGCGGAAGTCGTTCGAAAGGATTCTCTTCCCAACGGCTTGACGGGAATTGGCGTCAAGATCCTTCTCGAAGTTGGCCCGCACCACACCTATTCTTTCGAACCGCCGCCACCCCGCAAATAATTTTCCTGCCCACCTGAACAAAAAACTTTTGCCTGGAAAAAGAAAAGGCGTCCCGGCAGAGCCGAAACGCCTTCTCTTTGTGTTTGGGGGTGGAGGAATTTCTGAATATTTATGCTTGCCCAAAGGCCTGCAGCGCGCGATGCCGCAACCTGCCGAGCTGCCGGTTTACCGGATGCTGGCGCGAAAGAAACGCGAGCACCGGCGTTTTGCGGGGCACCAGCCGGTTCTTCGCGATAGTGAGCCGGATATCTCGGCGGGCATATTTGAGGCCGGCTTCGAGCACTTCCAGCGCTTCTTCGCGGCGTCCGGCCGCGGTATACACTTCCGCAAGATTCAAATAGAGCTGCGCCTGGTTGCGCTTCATTCGCACGGCAGCGTCGCACAGTCTTTCCGCTTCACCCCATTTTTGTTCGGAGCGCGCCAGCACCACGCCCAGATAGGACATGTAATATGGATTGTTCTTGTCGAGTTCGGTGGCGCGGCGCATGTGCGGCAGCGCCTTTATGGCGTAATCGTCGCGCAGAAATGTCAGGCCTTGCTTGAATTCGCGGAAGGCTTCCGTATCGAGCATCAGTTCACCTCCAGGGACGTAGAGGAATTTGGGATTTCGCGGCGCGGGGCAAATCGGCATCGGCACTGCCCGCTGGGTGGGCATTTCTCCGAGGCGCTTCAGCGATGTGTGGCGAGCCTGGGAGACCTTGAAACGATCCTCGCGTCGCAAGTTGCTTATTCATCCCCGTTTAGGGAAGCTACGCGGAATCCTTGCTTCAATCTACTGACCGGTGGTCCAGTCTTGGGACAGCGGAACGCCCGCAATTTTGGGCCTGCCAAAAGGACATGCTGTGAGTCATCGGTTCAGGTCTGTCCTTGTTCGATATCGCGCACCGTCCGCGATCGCAGCGCGCGCTATACGTGCGCGAATCCGGCGCGGCTTGGCGAGGCTTTCAGGCGCGATTGGTAGATGGGGAAGCGCGCGGCGAGTTCCGCCACTTGCTTGCGCACGCGCTGCTCGACGACGGCGTCGCCGATGTGCAGGAGAACTTCGGCGATCCACGCGCCGATTTGGTCCATTTCCGGCTCACGCATTCCGCGCGTGGTTATCGAGGGGCTGCCCAGGCGGATTCCGCCGGCCTTCATAGGCGGGAGCGGGTCGAAGGGAATGGCGTTTTTGTTTACGGTGATTCCGGCGCGGTCGAGCGCTTTTTCCGCATCGCTGCCGGTCAAGCCGCGGGAGTGCAATTCGATGAGGAAAAGGTGATTGTCCGTTCCGCCGGTCACAATGCGAAATCCCTGCTTGGCAATCGATGCCGCGAGGTCCCGCGCGTTGACGACGACTTGCTTCTGATAGTCGCGGAAACCCGCTTCCATGGCTTCTGCAAAGCACACCGCTTTCGCGGCGATCATGTGGACCAGCGGGCCGCCCTGCATCCCGGGGAATGTCAGCCGGTCGATTTCTTTGGCGAAGGCGGCGCGGCAGAGCAGCATGCCAGCACGAGGGCCGCGCAGCGTTTTGTGCGTGGTGGTCGAGACGATGTCCGCGTGCGGCACGGGGCTCGGATGCACTCCCGCGGCTACTAAGCCCGCGATGTGGGCCATGTCGACGAAGAACATCGCGTCGACTGCTTTGGCGATTTTGCCCATGCGCTCGAAGTCGATGATGCGCGAATACGCACTGGCTCCCGCCACGATCATGCGCGGCTTGTGTTCATGCGCGAGCTTTTCCACTTCGTCGTAATCGATGCGCTCGTCTTCCTGGCGCACGCCGTAGGCGATGAATTTGTACATGCGGCCCGAAAAATTCAGCGGATGTCCGTGGGTCAGATGGCCGCCATGCGACAAGTTCATGCCCAGCACGGTGTCGCCGGGCTTCAGTGTGGCCATGTAGACCGCGATGTTTGCGGAGGTTCCCGAATGCGCTTGCACATTGGCATGCTCGGCGCCGAACAGCTCTTTGGCGCGATCGATGGCGAGTTGCTCGACCTTGTCGGCGTACTCGCAGCCGCCGTAATAGCGCTTGCCCGGGTAGCCTTCCGCGTACTTGTTGGTGAAAATCGAGCCCATGGCCTCGAGCACCGCTTCGGAGACCAGGTTCTCCGAAGGAATCAGCTCGAGCGTGGTGGCCTGCCGCTTGGCCTCGTCGCGAAGCAATTCCGCGATTTGCGGATCGACGGCATCGAGCGGGCGATTCATGCGGTCGTTAGCATCGGTAGTCTGCGTCATGGTCTAGTCCTTAAAGTTGAAGCACTCCATCTTACACCGGGGCCTCACCTAGAAAGATGCCCACCTCAGAAGGTGGGCGCTACACAAGCAAATTCCACAGCAGGGCGGTCGGTCGGAGCTGGGGAGTGGGACCCCCTCCCCCGGTTTTTGCACAAGTGTTGATTCTGCACGGATTTAAAGTCTTTTGTTTTGTTACACTTTTGCAAGTGTTGATTCTAAAGGGTGTTAACGCCTTTCGGTTTTCTGTAACGCTCTTCAGCTCTCCTTTTTGAAGCGCGAAAATTCAAATTGCCACAGAGCCACCGAGCGGGAGCGAAGCGGGTGCACCCCCGGGCAAGGGATGAATGTCAAAACGAAAGGGTTGCGAGAAAAGCAATTCGCAAGAGTATGAAAACAAAGGGCGAATGAAAACGCGTGACTGGTGATTCGCGAGTGGTGACCCGTGAACTGCTAAGCCGAGCAACCTTGAAGTTACGGAAGCTCGCGGATACACATGAGGTTGGGGAAGAAGGAGGGAGCGAAACGGGGACACTGTCAGCTGAACCTTGTGTTAGAGGTTACCGCATCCGTTACCATTGTCAAGTAGGAAATTAAAGACTGTGAATTGAATGGTTTGCAGGCGAGGCCGTTCGCAAAAACAAGAAAGAAAGGGGCGTAACGCGCTCAGACGATCTTTTATTGGGGATCAGCATTTCGACTCTGACCCGACTCCGCTGCACTTCGGACCGCGGCCAGCATCTCCTGCCGGATCAGGCCACTGAATGGTCTGATCAGCATCCAATACGCGAGAAAGCGTCGCCTTGTCGCGACGTCCGCGCACAATACTCGAGTCTCGGTCCTAAGCTCCGTGGCGCCGTCCGCGCGTAGACCAACTGCGAAGTTCCATGCCGCCTTCGCGGTTCCCGAAGGGGCGGGCGCACGGAATCGAACTGGGCTGGCTGCGCACAGTTCTCCACGGGCACGCCAAAAGCGACCCACTGTGCCGAGCACGAGTTCTTCTCCGGGCCGCTCCTCAAGCAGAGCGAAGCCTTCCGAGAGCATGCCGTCGAGAGTAAAGCGGTGGCGAAACAGCTCGTCGCGGAAGCGGTGCCATGTCTTACGCGGTCGCGCCGGAAACGATGGGAGCGTACGTACTGCGTACAGTGCCCGCGTTACCCCCCAATGGTCGAAGTTAGCGGTCCGCAGGCTTGCATAGACCCTCGCCGGAGACGCGGCGATGCGGGTGGCATAGCTCGTTCGCACGTCGAACTCGGGCAAGTAGTCATCGAGAAGCACGCGCCGCTCCGTGGGTACGCAAGCGGCGCACCCTTCGCTGGGCCACATGTCCAGTAATCCTACCTATCAGGAGTCGTGAACTTGCCCGTTGCAATCTTGAGGATTACTTTCGGATGGCCGACGCCCGGAAGTATTATAGGTCGAGGAGTAGGAAGCCGTGACCACGCGTCAACACAAGGTTCACAGTCAACTTCACACTCGACTTTGCGCTCAAATGGGCCGAGCCGCAGTCCAGATCTTTGCCGCCAATGATCGCATGAACCAGATTCTTATCGAACATCTTGACCCTACGGCCTGGAGAGCCAAACCGCCCGGCAAGGTCCGCCCCATTGCGGCGATCTTCACGCACATGCACAATGTCCGCTCCAAGTGGGTCAGGCTTACCGCTCCGCACCTGAAGGTTCCACGACAGCTCAACCGCGCGCACTGCACGCCGCAGCAGGCCCGCGCGGGATTGGCGGAGAGCGCCGCTCGCTGCGCGGAGATGCTCGCTGAAGCGCTGGGCGGTTGTGGGGGCCGCGTCGAGAAGTTTCGCAGAGACGGCTGGGCTGCGCCTTGGCCGGTTGGCGTGGAAATGCTGTGCTACATGCTTTCTCACGAAGCGCACCATCGCGGGCAGGTGTGTATGCTCGCGCATCAGCTTGGATTCCCGTTGCCGACAGAGGTGGCGTCCGGGATTTGGAATTGGGAGAAGCTGTGGAAAGGGTGCGGGTCGCCTGGCGGCCCCGGCTACGATTCTTAAGGATGGGCTGCGATGGTGGAGACATCGAGCCCCAGCCGTTGGGGTTGTTGAAAGACCCAGACGTAAAATGGACGTCTGGGCACCCGGGGTAACTTGGCGGTTGTTCCGGAGTGACGGGCTACTCGGAAACAATCCACATGCCTGATTAACGCGCAAACCGGACAAGTGAAATCCTCCCAAAAACTACATGTCCAATAACCCGACTTATCAGGACTTAGGCTGTAAGATTCCGCGAAAGTTTGGCGGGCCGATCCCAGCTTCTGTCTTCACCCACGATCCGCTCCCAATAGTCCCAAGGGAACACACACTCTTCAATTGAGAATACGTCGACTCGCTGTCTTGTGACGGGAGGCAGCTCCTGTTCAAATCGATCACGGTTCTCCTTCCGAATGAAAATCGCCTGGCGAACTTCCCACGAATCATACTGCCCCGCGTAGTCTTTATGAAGCTGCTGCTTCAACCTCTCAACACGCCCTTTGGAGTAGAATGCTTCCTTGGTCTTTCTCAGCAGATGACAAATATTTGCCGCTGAAGTAACCTCGATCAAGTGAATGATCTGTTTTTTGGAGTTGACGCCGAGAAAATCCAGAGAGGCCCAGCCCGACCCGAGGTCGTATTGTGGGATGACCAGCGTAGAGTGATCTGCGGCGACGTAGTGCATAATTGAGTTCTCGAAGATGTCCATAGGATTGCTAACTCCTCTGATCGCCTAGACGGTTTCTAGGCCGACTTCTCCTTCCTGCTCGGAGCCGCGTTTGCCGACCCAGACCACGCTGCAACGCAGGGATGTGAGCGGGTCTTCATCGAGGACAATTTCGACTACTTGGCCGCGCCTAAGGTGAAAACTTCCGCACAGCCGGAAACCTTCTTTCGAGGAATCGAGGACGAGGCACGGGAGCCTCCTCTGGTTGCGGTCCAGGTTGATGACTAGGCTGGCGCGCCTCTTCGACATCACCCGCATCGCGCGGCGGCCCTCGGGAAAAGGAGAGCTGGGCATTCGTTCACGCCTGGTCAGTCGCAAACAACCCAACCCACAGACGACTCATGAAACCTTTCATGAAGGCCTTCCCGGCTTTCTTGGCAGCATCTGAAACACAACGTTTGGGCTACGCCACCTGCAATTGCGAACTGCAACGTGTAGGTAAGGTACGGCGCTTGTGCGCGTGAACGCGCCAGTCTACGTATTCGCTAGCTGCCGGTTTAACTGAAGAACGAAGGAGGTGGAGCTCGACCGAGGAAAGAAACGACTGGACAGTAAGGCAGATTACGAGAAGGCCGCAGAACAAGCTGCCGCGTCACGTTTCGAGGTGACGAAAATCTGGTGCGCTCTGAGCAATTGCCCGTTGGATAGCGCGAAAGAAGGACGGCGGTGGCGTCCCTAACCTCATCCCTAGTGGAAACGCCAGATTTTTCGGAAGTGCTGAAGGCTCCCGGAAATGCAGATGGGCTGAAAGCCCTAAAGTTTCCCTGACCATCGTTTAGAAGGACAGCCACGGGCCGGTTTGTCCATGCCGCGGTAACGATGACGTCGAGAAAATAGTCGCCGTTTACATCGCGTGATGTGATCTGGAGTCCACCTGTCGGCACCGTGATGCTCAGGGTCTGTCGTGGTCCGCTGCTCAGTTGAAAGGCGATCCAATAGTGTGTATCCCAAGAGCTATTTACTCCGGCCTGAACGGTGGCAAGGTCGGGCCGAGTGTCACCATCGAAATCGGCGATGGCAAATTGTGAGGTGACCTGCGTAGAAGTAGAAGGCCGACTCTGGGGGCCAACAGACGCTGCGTGTGCGGAGCCTGCGGAACCAGTGAAGCACAATAGTGCAAATGCCAGACTGACAGCTCTAGAGCAAGAGAGACTCAAGTGATGCGATGTTTTCATGGGTCCGGACATAGCAGTCCCAGGACGCTGGGCCAGCGTCAATCCTGCATGATCCGAACCGTTTCGCAGCCAGCATCGGGAGGATAAGCAATCGACCGGCCGACACTTGTTCGCTTTGTCGCAGACCACCTGTACTCTCCGTCAGAGTGGCAGTACTATTGCCGGAGAGTGAACCACAAGGTAAGTTCCACGTCAATTGGCTAATTATTTTCCGGGCGTGTGACATACGATTTCGAGCCGTTCGATCTTCTATCGAGGTCATGAAAGCTTCCAACGGATTATACCGTTTGCGATGGTTCTAATTGAGGGTGCGCACAAAATTGGGCACAGTCTTCGGTTCGTTACGCCGCGTCGAAGGCGGAAGAGCCCACCCTTGCAAACCCCGCAAGGGTAGGCCACCCAGGAGTCCTTGGCTCAGAATGTGTGGTCCACCCGCGAAGCTGGGTATAAGAGAATAAACGCTAATGTTACACGCGCGCACGTGCGATCGTAAGTGTCCCTTCGGTTTGTGAAAGGGAGGGGCATTCCGCTCATTGTTTTCCACTCTTCGTCCGCTCGTGCCGTCTCGCCCGCAAGCATGGGCCGCGCTAGAGGGCGGAACTGCTGGCCATGTTCGCTGGCAGAGCTATGCCCGAAGGCGTTGGCACGAAGCGCAGGTACACCTCAGCGGCGAGCGCGTTGGGGATCCAGCAGAGCCACGCGATGGCGGGGTAACCGATCGAATAATTCCAATGGAACACGACAATAAGAGACAGGTAGATGCGCAGAGTGATGGCGGCGGCGGTTAGGGCGTAGCTGCGAATCATCCAGCGCCGGTGCGTGGTCGCATCGCCTCGCAAAATGAACCGCACGGCGAGCCCGGTGGCTACAATCCAAGCCGCGCCGAGCGTGAGAAATCCCGCGGAAGCGATCCAACCGGTCTGCGCATGCGGCGCGATCCACAGTGAAGCGCACCAGCCAAGCAAGACGGCGCTGCAGTAGACCCATCCCAAGAGGCGATGGCGATTCCAACTGCTTTCACGGAAGCGAGGGACAAACTGCAACGGACCCGCCAGCAAGGCGATCGCGCCACCCAAGGCGTGCAGCGAAAGCGCTATGCGCCGCTGGCTGAAGTTGTCGAGTTCCGCGGGAAAGGGCACGTGGGGCAGCAGGTAACGAAGAGCCCCTAGCGCGTTCACAAAAGCGAAGAGCGCGAGCATGGACCACAGGATTCTAGGCAGGAGTCTCACGTTGGGTTATTTTGTCACGTTTCCTGGCGGCGGGTGGCACAGCCTTTATTTTTCTTCTGTTGAGCAGCCAGGTCGAGTTGACACTGCGATGGGCGCACTCTACCCTCGCCCAAGTGACGAGGGTGCCCTACCAGCCCCGCAACACATCATTCCTGGTGCAACGCCACCATGGGGTCCACACGGGTAGCACGGCGCGCGGGCAGGTACGTCGCTAACATGGCCACAACGAGGATAGCCATGGGCACGATGAAGTAGAGGCGAGGCTCGCGAAGGTGAAGCCCAAAGAATATGGCGTCGAAAATTCTCGGCAGCGGCAGCGCCATCACGAGTCCAATGGCGCCTCCGATTGCAGTCATTTTCATGCCTTCCCACAAAACCATACGCAGCACGTCCGGGCTTCTGGCCCCCAGGGCCATGCGAATGCCGATTTCGTGCGTTCGCTGGCCTACGGAATAAGCGATAAGCCCGTAAATGCCGATAGCCGCGAGGATCAGCGCCAGAAGGGCGAAGCTGCCCAGCACGCGTACGAAAAATGGATTTCCCGCCTTCTGGCGGTCAATCACTGCGGGCATGCTCATCACGCGAGCCAGCGGAAGCTCGGCATCCACTTGCGCAACGGCGTTGCGGAGAGCCGAGGCGAGGCTGTTCGGATCGGAAGTTGCCCGAACCAAAAGAGAGAAGGAAGGTACAGGCCGCTGAAGGAACGGCTCGTAGACTTCGGGATCGTCACGAGTGTCTTCGGAATACGATTTCACGTTGCCGACGACACCCACGATCTCACTCCACGCGGGCGCCGCGCTGCTGACATCCAGCCAAATCTGTTTTCCGAGAGGTTCCTGGTCGTGCAGATGGCGATGCACAAACTCTTGGTTAACCACGACCACGCGTGGCGCTGAGGCGTTATCCATCTCCGTGAATGTGCGGCCGCGCCGCAGCGTGATGCCCGCCGCCCGGAAGAAATCCGGAGTAGCGACAGAATCGAGAGCGCTGAGCGGCTGGTTCGACGGCAAATCGGGCTGACCTTTGATCCGCAGAGTCACACCGCTGGGTCCCATTGCCGGCAAATCGGAAGCGACGGCGACGGCCTCGGCGCCCGGAATGTGTTGGAGGCGGGGGATCAGATCCCGGATAAAGAGGGTTTGCTGGGAGGCATCCTTGTATCGAGCGTTATCCAGGGTCACGCTGGCGGTAAGGAGATGGTCTGCCAGGAAGCCCAGATTCTGATGCTCGATAAGGAAAATTCCGCGGAAAAGCAGCCCGGTTCCGACCAAGAGGAACAAAGCCAACGAGATCTCGCCGGTGACCATCACGGTCCGGATACGGCTCTGCGAACGGCTCGGGGAGGCCGCGCGGCTTTCGTCCTTCAGGTTCGTGTTGATGTCGGTTCGCGATGCGTTCAGTGCGGGCGCGAGGCCGCACAGCACTGCGCAAACCAGCGAGATGCTCAGGGCGAACAGCAAAACGTTCCAGTCGAGGCTCAACGGTACGGCACTGATGGCTTCGTTGAAGGTCAGACTCGCCCGAACAAAATTAATACCCCAATAGGTGAGCAGAAGACCCATACTGCCGCCGAGAAAGGCAATCACCAGGCCTTCGGTCAGCAACTGCCGGACAATGCGCAGGCGGCCGGCTCCGAGGGCAATGCGAATGGCCAGTTCCTTGCGGCGTCCCGCCGCGCGCGCCAAGAGCAGGCCGGCTACATTGGCGCAGGCAATCATCAGAACAAACGCCACCGTGGTCATCATCACCGCTAAGGCGCTGCGAATACTGAAACTGTAGATCAGGAAATCGGGCAGCGTGCGCAGCGCAGCGCCCCAGCCTTTTTCGGTCTCGGGGAAGCTTTCCGCGGCGCGGCGGGCCAGCGTGACCATCTCGGCGCGGGCCTGTTCCAGGGTTGCGCCGGATTTCAGTCGCGCAAACAGGTACAAGGAACGGTCCTTGCGGGCGGCTGCGGTTTGATCGGCGGCGGCCAGCACGAGCGGAGTCCAGAGTTGCGGCGTGAAGCCCAGCAAACGGAAACTCGCGGGCATCACACCGATAACCGTGTAGTTTTCCCGGTTTAGCCGGATGGCGCGGCCGATGAGCGAAGCGTCGGAACCGAACTGCCGCTCCCAGAGCTCGTGGCTGAGAATGACGACATGCTCCCGTCCGGGCTGGTCTTCGCCAGCTTCGAAGCTGCGCCCGAGCTGCGGCGTGACACTCAGCACGCTGAAATAGTTGGCAGACACGGCCGCGGAATGGAGCGCCTCCGGCTGGCGCGCCGCGGCGGGCTGACTCTGCGAGGTCAAACTGACGGTGCGATCTTCATCCGCAGCGGCCATCGCTGCGAAAACGTTGTTTGCTTCGCGCCAAGCGAGGTAATTGGGCGCGGAGACAGGATTCGCGTCGGTTTGGAAACCCGGCGCCGGGTTGACGGAAGTAACCACCGCCACGCGCTCGGGTTCGCGGCCCGGCGGACGCCGCAGCAGGAAAGCGCTCACGAGACTAAACATCGTGGCGTTCACGGCGATGCCCAACGCCAGGGTAAGCACGGCGACTGCGGTGAACCCTGGCTTCTTCAACAGCATTCGGATGGCGAGCTGTAAATCTTTCCGGAAGGTTTCCATGAGTCCACCCCACCTCAGCATTCTTAGGATGTACGGAGGTCGGCAAGGAAAAGTTCATGGGTGAAACCGGGCTCGCCAGACAGACGGTTGCCCTCTTCTTTTTTTTAGGTATTCATTCGAGTTAACGCGTGCGGTCCTTGAAGCGCGACTTACCGCCTCTAAACCCATTCTTGGTTTCGACAAAGAATAGGTGCCAGCATAGAGTCCAGAGACGCTTACGGGATCGTGGCGGACACTTGGTTCGAGAAGACGCTCTCGATCCCGTTGGAATCCACTGCTGTTGCTACATAGTAGTACGTAGTGCCGCTCCGTACGGTCGAATCAGTGTAGGTAAGAGCAGCAAGCAGCGAGGTGTTGATCTTCGCATATGGGCCGCCACTGACGGTGCTGCGGTAGACGTTGTACCCTGCGACGGGCGAGCTGCTCGCACTCCAGGTGAGCGCCGCCGAGTGCTGTACGGGAGCAACGCCTGTTCCCGTCAGAGAAACCGTAGCAGGTGAGCCTGTTGCGTTGCTCACAATCGAGATGTTTCCGTTCACGGTCCCGGCGACATTGGGACCGAACTGCACGAACAACGTGATCATTTGGGACGGAGTCAGTGTGACGGGCGCGCCTCCGCCGGTCATCGTGTAACCCGCTCCGGTCAAGGTGATCTGCGAGACCGACACATTGGAATTGCCGGTGTTGGTAATAGTGATGCTTTGCGCAGCGGACGAAGTGCCGGTCGTAATATTGCCGAAGCTGAGGCTGGCCGGGCTGATGCCGAGAGTGAAAGAGGCGGCGACTCCTGTGCCGCTGAGGGTCACGGAGATCGGCGACGTGGCCGCGTTGCTGACGATCGAGATCGTCCCGGACGCGGGTCCGGCGGAAGTGGGAAGGAAAGCCACCGTGATGGTGGTCTGCTGCCCCGCGTTCACGTTAACAGGCAGCGAGAATCCACTGACACTGAAGGCTGCGCCAGTTTCATTGATTTGGCTGATGCTCAGGGTGGCCGTTCCGGTGTTGCTGATAATCAGCACCTGGGACACGCTGGTCCCGACCACGGAGCTGCTCAAGTTGAGGGTGGAGCTCACCTGGATAGCGGGAGCATTCACCGTGAGCGTTGCTGCCGCGCTGGTTACGGTCCCCGCGGTGTTTGTGACTACCACGCGGAAGGTCGCTCCGCTGTCCGCGGTCGTTGTCGCTGGCGTGGTGTAGGTCGCCGCTGTGGCGCCCGCGATGTTTGCGCCGTTCCTCTGCCACTGATAGCTGAGTGGGGCGGTGCCTGCCGCCACTACCGTGAACGACGCCGTTTGTCCCGCGGTCACTGTCTGGTTCGTCGGCTGCGTGGTGATCGTTGGCGCGACCGCTGCGGCAGTCACTGTCAGCGTTGCGGCTGCGCTGGTCACTGTCCCCGCGGTGTTGCTCACCACCGCCGCGAAGGTCGCCCCGCTGTCCGCTATCGTTGTCGCTGGCGTGGTGTAGCTCGTCGCTGTAGCTCCCGCGATGCTCGCGCCATTCTTCTGCCACTGGT
>Ga0209117_1000043_pt1 | contig 111171 bp, 114 predicted proteins | sample BlaSpr_A8_OM2_M2_FD_187978 | JGI IMG/M metagenome (GOLD analysis project Ga0209117, IMG submission 187978) | Forest soil microbial communities from Thunder Bay, Ontario, Canada - Black Spruce, Ontario site 2_A8_OM2_M2 (SPAdes) (version 2) | ecosystem: Environmental > Terrestrial > Soil >... | reverse complement strand
CACCGGCGCCGGGACCGCGACCGGGGTCACGCTGAGCGACGCTCTGCCCGGGGGCAACCTGCTCACCCCGGTGCACTGGAGCATCGACGGCTCGACCGGAAATCCGGCTGCGTTCAGCATCTCCGGCGTCGATGGCAGCCAGGCCTTGAGCCTGGCCGGGCAACCCATCAGCCTGGCGGCGGGGGCAAGCCTCAGCGTGCACATCACGGCACCGACGACCGCGCTGAACTGTGCCACCTACAACAACACCGCCGGCGTGAGCACCAGCAACGACGGCAGTGGCTCAGCTCCGGCCTCGGAAACCGTGCTCTGCGCCAACGTGACCATCACCAAGATCGCCGACGCCAGCACCGCCAATGCCGGCGACACAATCGGCTTCACGGTTCTGGTCAGCAACTCGGGCGCGGGCACCGCGACCGGGGCCACCCTGACCGACCCGCTACCGGCCGGATCGGGTGCGGGCGTGAGCTGGTCCATCGACATCCAGAGCAACGCGGGTCTGTGCTCGATCTCGGGCAGCAAGCCCAATCAGGTCCTGAGCTGCGGTCCGACGACTCTGGCCAGCGGTGTCAGCTTCAACGTCCACATCACCGCCACCACCTCCGCCGCCGAGTGCACGGTCTATAACAACACCGCGACCGCGACCACCACCAACGACGGTGGCGGCACCAGCCAGGCCACGATCACCTGCAGACCGGCCAGCGTGGCCATCACCAAGTCCCCCGACGCCGCGAGCGTCTCGGCGGGGACACAGATCGGCTTCACAGTCACGCTGAGCAACACTGGCGCCGGCACCGCCAATGGGGTCACGGTGAGTGACCCCCTCCCGGCCGGTTCGGGTTCGGGCCTGACCTGGTCCATCAACAGCCAATCCAACGCGGGCCTGTGCTCGATCAACTCCCCGACCGCTCCGCAGACCTTGAGCTGCGGTCCGACGACTCTGGCCAGCGGCGTCAGCTTCAGCGTCCACATCACCGCCACCACCTCCGCCGCCGAGTGCACGGTCTACGCCAACACCGCGACCGCGACCACCACCAACGACGGTGGCGGCAGCAGCCAGGCCACGATCACCTGCCACCTCGCCAACGCGACCATCACCAAGACCCCCGACGCCGCCAGCGTCTCGGCCGGCACATCGATCGGCTTCACAGTCACCTTGAGCAACACCGGCGCCGGGACCGCGACCGGGGTCACCCTGAGCGACGCCCTGCCCGGGGGCATCCTGCTCACCCCGGTGCACTGGAGCATCGACGGCTCGACCGGGAATCCGGCCGCATTCAGCATCTCCGGCGTCGATGGCAGCCAGGCCATGAGCCTGGCCGGGCAACCTATCAGCCTGGTGGCAGGGGCTAGCCTCACCGTCCACGTCACGGCGCCGACGACAGCGCAGAACTGTGCCGTCTACAACAACACCGCGGACGTCAGCACGAGCGACGCCGGCAGCGGCTCAGCCTCGGCGTCGGAGACGGTGCTCTGCGCCTCCATCACGGTCACCAAGACCGCCGACGCGGCGAGCGTCTCGGCAGGGACACCGATCGGCTTCACAGTCACGCTGAGCAACACCGGCGCCGGCACCGCCAATGGGGTCACGGTCAGTGACCCCCTCCCGGCCGGTTCGGGTTCGGGCCTGACATGGTCCATCAACAGCCAGTCCAACGCGGGCCTGTGCTCGATCAACTCACCGACCGCTCCGCAGACTTTGAGCTGCGGTCCGACGACTCTGGCCAGCGGCGCCAGCTTCAGCGTTCACATCACCGCCACCACTTCGGCAACCGAGTGCACGCTCTACGCCAACACCGCATCTGCGACCACGACCAACGACGGTGGCGGCACCAGCCAGGCCACCATCACCTGCCACCTCGCCAACGTCACCATCACCAAGACCGCCGACGCCAGCACCGTCAACGAAGGCGACGCAATCGGCTTCACGGTTCTGGTCAGCAACCCCGGGGCCGGCACCGCCACTGGGGTCACCCTGACCGACCCGCTCCCGGCCGGTTCGGGTTCGGGTGTGAGCTGGTCCATCAACAGCCAGAGCAACGCGGGCCTGTGCTCGATCTCTGGCAGCAAGCCCAACCAGGTCCTGAGCTGCGGTCCGACGACTCTGGCCAGCGGCGCCAGCTTCAGCGTCCACATCGCCGCCACCACCTCGGTCGCCGAGTGCACGCTCTACGCCAACACCGCAACTGCGACCACCACCAACGACGGCGGCGGCAGCAGCCAGGCCACGATCACCTGCACCGATCCGGTACTGCCTGGTTTGCCAAACACCTCGGCTCCGGACATCAGCGCGGGCGCACCGGACAGCATCCCGGGTCTGGCGCTCACCGTCCTGGTGGTGATCGCCGGCCTTGCATTGCTTGTCCTGGCGTGCATCGGATTGAGGCGCAACCACGTCCGGTTCGGGCAACGCCGCTCGATCAGCCACCCACATCGTGGCGTAGGACTGGCCGTCGGTCTGTTCGCCATCATGCTCAGCCTCGCTCCGACCTCCCTTTCTGTCGGTGCCCTTCCATCCCAACCTGCGGTCGCCCTTGCGCCGGGAACCCAGTTGATCGGCACCAAGGTGGTCTCGGTGCTTCCGCCCGCAGCGCCAAAGGCTGAGGTATTCCACCGAGTCACGGGCCCGATCGTCCTCTCGCGTCTTCAGATCCCCTCGATCGGTGTGGATGCCGTGGTCGGTGCGGTCGGCCTGCGCGCCGACGGCTCAATGGACGTTCCTGACAACCTGTGGACCTCGTCATGGTGGGCGGGCGGCCCTCGGCCGGGTCAACCAGGCAACGCTGTGATCGCCGGCCATCGAGGCGTTGGCACTCCGGCCCTTTTCAGCCACCTGGAGAGGGTGCAGCCCGGCGACTGGATCTACGTCTCGGACGAAGCCGGCAACGAGCTGATTTATGTGGTGACCCGCATCGCCTCGCTCGACCTGAGCAACTCAACGCGGGCCGCGGTGTTCCAAACCGGGCCGGCCTCACAGCTGGTCGTGGTCACCTGTTTTGGCAACTACATTGCGAGCGCTCGCACGTATGACCATCGACTTGTCGTCTTCGCCAGGCCACTTCTGCCGATCGGCTCATAGAACCGACAAGATCGGCGAGAGAGGCCGGCGCTAGGAGCGCGGACGCCCGAAGGGGCAGTACCGTAGGCCAATGATGGCGGCGCGCCCGCGTTCTCTTAGCGAATCGCTTTTACGCTCCTACAGGGTCGCGCATACAAGGCTGTTGGCCGCGGCGGAAGGGCTGTCCCCGGAGCAATTTGCCTGGAGCGCAGGTCCAAGCCTTCACTCCGTCGCGTGGCAGCTGTGGCACGCCTCGCGCTGGGACGACGTCTTTGCCTCCTACCTTCACAGGGCGTTCGCGCGCGATCCCCGCACCCAGGTATGGGAAAGAGAATCGCTTGCGGATCGATGGGCCCTCACCCCTGGCTCATTGGGCCGCCGCGACACGGGGACCGAGATGTCGGACGAGATGGCGGAAGCGATCCGGTTCCCGGATCAAAAGGAAGTCGTCAGCTATGCAAGACTCGCCTTCGCATACACGGAAGAGGGGATCGCGGTCGTCCCCGACGAACGGTGGCTCGCGGTTGAGAAAGATGATCCCGATGGCGACAGCCTCCTCGACAACGTCCTTATCTATGCCGAACACCTGAGCCGCCACCTCGGGATGATTGAGTCGATTCGTGGGCTCCAGGGTGCGGCCGGCTCGTTTACGCGCGCTGACGCCTGATCTGGGGTTCGTACTGCGCGACGTGGTAGCCCAAGCAGGACGCTATTCGAACTTCTTGGACAAACTCGAAAAGCGTTGAGCTGCCGGACGACGAACCTATAGATAAGAGGTGTGTTTGGCGTTAGCCGGGATGGGTGATGAGGGCCCGTCCTGACACAAACGCTCGCTACATCAACCGGCCGGTTCCGGGCTAAACGGGAACCGACTCCAAGATCTTGAGCGGACTTGGTGTTGAGATGATCCTCTCGAGCTTGAAGCCTGCGTGCTGCAGAAGCGCGCCGTACTCCGCGCCGGTGCGCTCCTGACCGCCAGCATTGGCAAGCATATCGAGGTCGCTGAGAAGGTCCTCCAGCGCTTCGGGGCCGATCTTCTCGGAGAGCACGCGCTCGACGAGAAGAAGAGGCGCGCCAGAGTCGCCCACCGCAGTCCGGCAGCGCTCAAGGATCGTGCCGACTGCAGGCTCTTCCCAGTCGTGAATGATCCACTTCATCAGGTAGATACTCGCTTCGGCAGGAACGCTCTCGAGGAAGCTCCCTCTTACGACCTCGCAACGATCCAATAGTCCTGACGCGGCCAGTTTGCTGCGCCCTCGCTCGGCGACCGTCGGAAGGTCAAACAGCAAGCCTCGAACTGATGGATACCGGCAGAGGATCTCGGTCAGCAGCGTGCCGTCGCCACCCCCAATGTCCGCGACCACCTTAAACGGCGAAAAGTCATACGCCACTGCGACAGCAACTGACACTGGGACTGTGAGCGAGGACATGGCGGCATCGAAAATGGCCGCCTCTGCTGGGTGCGTGGCGTAGTAGTCCCAATTCCGCATTCCATAAACGAAATCGAAGGCGCGGTCACCGGTTCTGATCGAGTGGTCGAGATGCAGCCAGGATTGCCAGTGGTGCTCTGAATTGAAGAACTGTGCCATCGGTCCCGACCGGTCCTGCCTCATTTCCTCGCCCAGGGGCGTGATCGAGTAGCGGCCGAGCCCGTCGTCTTCGACAATCTCCATTGCCGCAAGCGCCCGCAATAGTCTGCGCAGCGACGGAGCGTGCGCACCTGCTTCGGCGGCCAGGTCGACCGCGGTACGCGGCCCTCCCGCCAGCCGCTCGGCAAGCCCGAGCTCAACCGCCACGCCCACACAGCGCGATTGCCTGTACGCCCGGACGATGCGGTTCATCGCCGTCCGGGTATCAGTTCGAAGCGTCGGGTTCTGTTCCAGCTTGATGGGATAGCTTAACCGCGAGACGGGATGGAGAGCCGGCGCCAATCGCGGCGAGGATGGAGGCAACCGCGAAACATGCCACCAACAATTGACGCCGACGTCGCGTCGCGACGACGTATTTCCGGTAGGTAGTACAGCCCAAGGTCGATGGTCCCGCTCGTGCCCACGGGCATGCGTTCCGTGCCCGGAGGGTCGCTCACGCCTCGAGCCTCGAGTCCAACCAATCGCGAAGCTTCACGTACCAGGCCGCGAGACTGCTGGTAGGAGCCATCGACGGGCGTCCCGTCCAGCTCAACGGAGTACTAGTCGTATCGGTAGCCTCCGCCGGCGAAGTTGAGCTCGATCGAGTACCAAGACCCGTCGAGGCTGATCGACCTGGGCTGCAGTTTGGGGATGCCGGCCGAGGTAGGAGCTGGAATCCGCGCCAGCCATTGCTCCACGTCTGCCGCCGGAGCGGATGCCTCGACGGCCTCCATCGTTGGCTCCAAGGGGTGATCCAGATGGCCGATACGCCACATCGGATCTCCTCGCGGGCCATCAAGGTCTGCCCTCCACACGAGGCGACGCAGAGTGGCCACCGTCTCTCTAGGAGTCGGCCCCATCACAGTCCACTGGCGATAGTTGGCGAAGGACGGCTTCTCGGTCAGCCGCAGGCGAGCTCTCCGATCGGAATCCACCTCCGGGTCCTCCAAGGCAGCCTCGACTCTGCGCTGTAGTTCTCGCCACTCCTCGATGCCGCGCTCTGCGTCATTCATTGCCGTGCGGGTTCGAGGGCGCTACCCGCCTCTTCCATCCTCGTCAGGAGACGCCTCAGGGCCATGTAGACGCGACGGTGGTAGAGGCGCCGCGCGTGGCGGGCCGAAATGCCGATCTCCTCGGCGATCTGGTCGAACGGGACCCCGCCCTTTCGAAGGCGATGGACCGAGATCAGCCGGTGGATCGTCGGGCTGATCTCGGGGTGCCGGCTGATCTGCTCCGCGAGGGCGAGCTCCCGCTCCCTCCACCGCCCCGAGCGAAGCACGACCTCCGTGACGGGCGCCCATGCGTCTTTGAGCTGCGACCGCGAGAGTCGCTGCGCAGGCGCCTGACCCCACCGCGGAGGCTCGAGTTCGAGCAGGTCCTGACGCGTGATCCGCTACTTCCGAGTCTTCATCCCGGACGAGCGCAAGGCCGAGATCAGACGGTTCGTCACCGAGGAGGTCAACCGCCGTTTCGCCAGCCTCGGCCCGTCCAAGGCGGCCGCCCAGAAGCGCATCTTGCGGCTCGAGAACGAGAGCCAGCGTCTCCTGCGCCTCTACCTCGCCGGCGGCCTCGAGATGGATGCCTTCCAGCGCGAGCAGGATCGCATCGCGACGGAGACCCAGGCTCTCAGCGCCCGCGCCGAGCCCGAGCCGGACCTGCAGCTCGCGCCGACGGTGGTCGAGCGCGCTTTCGCGATCATCGACAACATCGCCGAGGCCTACCTCCGCGCCAACGATCGCGAACGAGCGATGTGGAATGAGGCCGTCTTCGCCGGCATCTGGGTCGGGGACCGCGAGATCAAGCGGACCGAATACCGTGACCTCTTCGCGTCCATTCTTTCGGACACCAGTTCGAATTGGGTCAGTTTGGTAGCCCCAGCGGGATTCGAACCCGCGATCTCAGCCTTGAGAGGGCTGCGTCCTAGTCCACTAGACGATGGGGCCCCGAACCGGTGGTGGGCGGCGTTGGGTTTGAACCAACGACCTCTTGCGTGTGAGGCAAGCGCTCTCCCGCTGAGCTAGCCGCCCTTTTAGGGTGCGCCCAGCGCGCGCCCGGCGGGAGTGATCATTCTACCCAAGGCCTTACGATCATCCTCGTGGCGTCCGAGACCAAGCCTCTCCACGAGCGTCACTGTGTGAAGTGCGAGCCGGGCACTCCCCCGCTCTCGAGCCATGAGGTCGGCCAGCTCCTGGAACGGCTCGACAGCTGGACGGTCGAAGACGCCGACGGCCACATGCGACTCACGAAGCAGTACAAGTTCAAGGGCTTCATGCCCGCCGTCGAGTTCGTGAACAAGATCGCCCCGATCGCGGAGGCGGAGGGCCACCATCCCGACCTGCTGGTCAGCTACGGCTCGGTGACCGTCCACCTGTTCACGCACGCCGCCGGCGGCCTGACCGAGAACGACTTCATCCTCGCATCGAAGATTGACAAGCGCCTGCTCACAAAGTCTTAACACTCTTTCCTTCGCTTTGTCTGCGGTCGCGTGATAGGTTCTTCCGGCTCGATGAGTTACTTCATGTGTTGGCTGCTGCATCGTCGCGAGCGAGAGGTACTGCTGCAAGGGATCCTGCCCTGGGGGATCGACGCCGTGGTTTTCTGCTGGCGTTGCGACCGCATGCGGGGCCGCGCCGTACGCGTCCTCCAGCTGAGCCACACGCACGCCGGCCGGTAGTCGCGCCGGCCTAGCGCCCGAGCACGACGGCGTGGTAGTAAGCCGGTAGCACGGTGAGGCGCGGGAACTGCTGCACCGCCAGGTCGCGCAGCGTCGGGTCGACGTTCCAGCTCACGATGACGACCTCCGAGCATCCATTCAACTGGCCGGCGGTTGTGACCACGGTGAACGCCGTCGTGTACGCGGAAAGGATCGACTCGTCCGAATGGATAACGCAGGGATTGCCACCGCCCGCTCGCGCGCGCTGCACCACGTTCGCGGCCTGAGGCAGCGCGAGGGGGTCGTCCGTGTAGCCCGGCGCCTGGGCCACGATCGCGACGATCGCGCCCGCCGCCACGACTGGCGCCAGAACCCACCAGCGTTTGATTGCAGCCGCCATCAGGTACGCAACGCCCGGGATGAGAAAGATGAAAAAGCGCGGGTAGAGGTAGGCCGGCTGCAGGACGAGCCAGAGGATCGCGACCACAACGGCAACGACAGCAACCGCGGCCCACAGCCGGGCCTCTCGCCGTGCCGCCCACCAGCCCAGCCCCGCCGTGCTCAGCCACAGGCCGAGGGGCAGCACCACCGGCGCGCCCACAAGAAAGAGGACGAGGTACAGCGGAAATGCGGGGTTGAACATGCTCGGCGGGAAGCCGTGCTGCACGAACTCCATGATTTCGATATTGGCGTTGGCCGCCACGCCAATCACGAGGGCGGCGACCCAGGCGGGCGCGAGCCGTTTGATGTCAGCCCACGACCTCCGCATGGCGATCCAGACCACGTGACCCGCGAGCACGACGACCACGAATACATGTGTTGCTATCGCCAAGCCGAGCAGCAGCGCGTAACCAACTCGAGCCCCTCTCCCTAACCCTCTCCCCTGCGGGGAGAGGGAATTCACCAACAACAGCGTTGCGAGCAGTGCCAGGAGAGCGGCGAGGCTGTAGCCACGCAGGTCGCGGCTGTTCTCCACGAACATCGGGTTGGTGGCGATGAAGAGCCCGGCGCAGGCGCCTGCGAGCAGCCCGAACCGCCTGGCCAGCACCGCCGCCGAGACCCCCACCGTCCCTCCGGCCGCGAGGGCGGGCACGAGCCGGTAGACCACCTCGCTTCGAGATCCGGTCAGCGAATAGATGACGTGGCTGATGAGCGAGAGGAACACGTGGTCGTTGGACGCGATGCTCTTGAGCGGCATGCTGGGCATGGCCGAATGGACCGCGAAGGCGTCGATGAGGTTGGGCGTGGCGACGAAGTTGCCGAAGGTCGCGGCCGCGTCGTATCCGAAGGAGCGGCCCGAGCCGATCAGATACGCGACGGTGGTCGCAACGCCGAGCGCTGCCCCCACCACGATCGGGGCATTGGGGTGGGATAACGCCCGGCGCAGCATGGCCGGGAAACATACTGCTTCCCGCCGTCTGCGAGCTTTCCTTACACCTTCACATCTTCAGGTTCGGGAACGACGTCTTCGCCGGTGTACGCAGACGCTTGCATTCGGAAGAGGCGGGCGTAGCGGCCGTTGAGCTTCATCAGCTCCGCGTGCGTGCCCTCCTCGACCAAGCGGCCGTGTTCGAGGAAGACGATGCGGTCGGCGCGCCGCACGGTCGAGAACCGGTGGGAGATGTACACGGCGGTGCGTCCGCGCGTGAGCGAACGCAGCCGCTCGAAAAGGTCGTACTCGGCCTGTGCGTCGAGCGCCGACGTCGGCTCATCAAGGAGCAGGATCTTCGCGTCACGCATGAACGCGCGCGCCAGCGCGACCTTCTGCCACTCGCCCCCGGAAAGATTCACACCCTGGTCAAACCACTTGCCCAGCGCGGTGTCATAGCCCGCTGGAAGTCCGGCTATGAGCTCGGCGGCGCCGGCCTGGGCGCCCGCGACCTCGATCCGCTCGCGGTCGTTGATGTCCTGCACGTTGCCGAGCCCGATGTTCTCTGCCGCCGTCGCCTGATAGGTGACGTAGTCCTGGAACATGGCGCCGATCTGCGCGCGGAGCTCTTTGGGATCGAAGTCCTTGATGTCGATCCCGTCGATCAGAATCCGGCCGGCATTGGGGTCGTACAGGCGGCAGATCAGCTTGAAGAGCGTCGTCTTGCCAGCGCCGTTCCGGCCCACGATGGCCAGCGTCTCGCCCGGCTTGACCGTGAAGCTGAGGTCGGTCAGGGCGTTCGCCTCGGCGCCGGGGTAGGCGAACGTCACATTGTCGAAACGGATCTCGCCACGCATCGGCTGCGGGACCTTCACCGGGGAGGGCGGAGGCTGCATCGACGGTTTGGTCGCCATGAGCTCGAACAGATTGTTCAGATACAGGTTGTGCTCGTACATCCCGGAAAAGCCTCCGAGGATGCCCTGGATCGAGCCCTGCACCGAGGCTGCGGCCGTCGTATACAGCGTGAGGTCACCGAGCGTCAGCCGGCCGATGATCGCCTGCAGCGCCACATACAGATAGGTGAGCGAGGTGGCGATCGTGCTCAGGTTTCCCCAGGCGAACCCGGTCAAGTATCGGCGGGCGACCTGTGCACGTTGAGTGCCGTAATAGGCTTTGGCGATAAGCCGGTAGCGTTCGATGAAGTACCCGCCGAGGCCGAAAAGCTTCACCTCTTTCGCGTAGCTGTCGGTGGTGACGAGCGTGACCAGGTAGTTCATCCGCCTGAGCAGACGCGATCCCCAGCGGGCGATGTTGTAGCCACGCCACCCATAGCGCGTATCGGCGATGAAGGCCGGAATCGGTGTCACCAACGCGAGCAATGCGAGCAGTGGGCTCACTACGAGCAGCACCGCGACCATCGTGACGAAGGTGAGCAGCGTTTGGACCAGGCCGAATGTTGTCGAGATCATCAGCACGGGCCGGTTGATGGCGTCGGTCTGGGCTCGGCGGAGCAAGTCGTACGACGCCGGGTCTTCATAGAAGGCGAGGTCAAGCGACGCCGCCTTCTCCATCACCATCAGCTGGATGCGCATCGAGACGTCGTTCTGGAGCAGCTGCTGTGTGATGTTCCGCAGCGTGCCGAGCAGAGCAGTGATCGCGAATAGCGCCAGCTGCAGCACGGCAAGCAAGACGATCCACTGCACTGCTGTCAGCACCGGTGGCTGCCAGAACAACAGCGAGCCCGGGCCCCCGATCGCGGTGAGGGTCAAGCGATCTGGCTGGTGAAAGTTGTGGATGCCGATGCCTTGCACGACCGCGTTGGTCAAGAGCTTGGCTGTGAATGCGGCGCCGGCAGGGATCACCCCGGCGATCGCGGTCGTGATGAACAGCGCGAGGGTGGTCGCCGGGCTGGCGTCCCACACCAATCTAAGGACGCGAGGTAGGGCGGCGGTCGTACCGGTGACGGACTGTTTGAAGTTGAGCCACCTGCCCCGCAAGTCCTTGGGGCCTTCCTGTACGGGCGGCAGCTCAGGCTCGGCGTCGCCGGTGAGGCCGCTGTTGGCGGGGCCGATGTCGGCCTGCTTCCGGCGGCCCAGCCACCAGTGGATCATCGGTGGGCCGCTCCCGGGCCCGATCATTCCCATCGATTCATGCTCAGCTTAATGGCCGTTGAACCTCCCCACCCGGCGCTGCGCGCCGACCTCCCCACGAAGTGGGGAGGCCATCCTTCTTATGTCGCTATTGCTTTCCGGCATTTACTGTGTAATATTGTAATCATGGATACGAAAGAGCTCGATTCGATCAAAGGTTGGTTTGCCGGAAGGCTCCCAGACGGCTGGTTCAAGGGAGCGGAGGTCACAGTCGAGGACGACCAGATCGTGGTCCTGGGCGCGCTGCCCGAGGTTGATCTCGGCACCACGCCCGAACAGAAGGAAGGCGCCGCCGCCGGGCGGATCGCCCGCTTCCGGGAGGAGACCCGCGGAGAGCGGATCGGAATCGCCCAGGAGGCGGAGGAGCGCTTTCACAAGTACGTCACCTGGGGCGCCACGATGGGCGGCATCACCAAGCGGTTCAACCAGGGCGGTGGCGGCGGCCGGTCGAGCGGCGATCGCCGGGTGATGATCGGTCGGTGGTTGCGCCGGCGCGGCCGCGGCCGCGGCGCGGGCACCCCAAGCGCGCCGTCGTCGACCTCCCAAGTCTTCTGAGCGGCGCGGGCAACTCACGCCCCTCTCCCTTACCCTCTCCCCGAATGGGGAGAGGGATGTAGGGGTGAACACTTCTAGGCTCGAGGCTTTCTCTGACGGCGTCTTCGCCGTCGCCATCACCCTCCTGGTTCTGCAGTTTGTGGTCCCTGACGTGCAATCGGGCCGGCTGCTCGCCAAGCTCCTTGGTCAGTGGCCGCAGCTGGTCACCTATATCGCCAGCTTCCTCACGATCGGAGTCGTGTGGGTGAACCATCACACGATCTTTCGGAATCTGCGGGCCGTCGACCGAACGATCCAGTTCATCAACCTGGTCCTGCTGCTCACGGTGGTGCTGGTGCCATACCCGACCGCGCTGCTCGGCCGCTACTTGAACTCCGGCGTCGACGGTTCGGTGGCGGCAGCCTTCTACGCCATCGTCATGACTGTGATGGCCATCTCCTTTCAATTTCTGGTGGCGTGGGCGCTCACCCATCCAAACCTCCTCCGCCCGGAGCTCCAGGGTGTACGAGTAGGGGTGGTGCTTCCGCGTTTCGCCTTGGGCCTGGTGATCTACGCGGTGTCGATCGGGCTCGCCTTCGTGAACACGTGGCTGGTCGTTGCCCTGTACGCCTTCAACGCCATCTACTACGCGTTCAACCAGCTCTCGTGGGAAGAGGCACGTAAGTGACCGCGGAGTACATGCTGCCGAGGTAGCGGCTCGGCTCCGTGCCCAGGAGCCGGGTGCGCTCGAAACCCGCGCCGGCTGCCATCTGCTCCCAGCGCTCGTATGAGAACGGGTGCGGCACCCACGGGTTGCCTCGGTCCGAGCCGTACTCGACGACGATGAGCCTGCCGCCTGGCCTCAACATCTCGCGCAGGAGGGAAAGCACAGGGCGTTTGTCGCGCACGAAATGCAGAGAGTTGGCCATGACGATTCCGTCGAGACGGCTGAGCGAAATCGGACGCGTGAAGTCGCCAACAATGACCTCGAGCTCGGTGCCGGGAAATCTCGTCCCCATCTCGGCGGGGAGCCCTTGCAGCGAGCGGGCGTCGCGGTCGACCGCGGTTATCTGCGCGCCTGGTCCCAGCAGGTCCGCAAGCGCCAGGGTGAAGGCACCCTCGCCCGCTCCGAGATCAGCCCACTGCCCGCCTTTGGCGTCGATTCCCTCCCGAAGTAGTCCCACTAGCTCAGTGTGTTTCACGACCCTGCGCAACCAGCTCGCGCGCTTTCGGCGCGACGTTTTCGAGGAATTCCCTCAGCTCAGCCTCGACATCCTCTTGGGTCTCGCCGATGACGAACGTGTCGAATCCATGCTCCAGCGCGAGCTCGGCGATTTCGTCTGCGGTGAGGTTGGCCGCGACGTTGAGAACCCGGCGGATGGCGGATGGATCCCGGCCCGCTTCGCGCGCTCCATCTTCGATGCGGGCATTGGCCTCGGGCATTGCCTCCGGCTTCAGGTATCCCAACGACGGCACCCAGCCGTCGGCAGCCCTTCCGATCAACCTGAGCATCCTCGGCTTGTACGCGCCGAGCCAGATGCCGATCGGGTGCGGGGGCACCGGGCCCGCATTGAGGCCGGCGAGCTGGTAGAACTTGCCGTCGAAGCGCACGCCTCGCCCACCGCTCCACACCAGGCGGATGACCTCGATCGCCTCTTCGAGGGCGCTCACCGCCTCGCCGGGAGTTCGCACTGGGCCGCCCATCGCTTTGATCGCTTCCCAAAAGCCACCGGCGCCCAGGCCGAGCTCGACGCGACCGCCCGACAGCAGATCGAGCGAAGCCGCGGCTTTGGCCAGCATCGCCGGCGGGCGCAGGGGAAGGTTGGCGACGTCCGGGAAGACAGAAACGCGCGTGGTGCGCATCGCGATAGCCGTGAGCAAGGTCCACACGTCGTAGAAGCGACGCTGGTATGGGTGGTCCTGGGCGCCGATCAGATCGATGCCGAGCTCCTCAGCGCGGACCGCCAGCTCCAGAGGCCGCATCGGGCGCATCGAGTCCGGGAGGACGAAGTAGCCGAACTGAATCGGCCGGCCGTAGTCCATATGAGGCTAGAAAGTCTTTTCCTCAGGGCCTATTTCGTGTTTAGACTCCGGCTCCGCCGGCAAGGCGGCCACCGTCAATCGACAGTACCGCGCCGGTGATGAACGAGGCCTCGTCCGAGCACAGCCAGACCGCGGCACGCGCCACCTCTTCCGTTCGGCCCAGCCTTCCGAGCGGGATGAATCCCGCGATCTGTTGCAGCCGGTCTTCAGGCAGATGGCTCATCTGCTCGTTGACGATCGGCCCGGGCGCGAGAGCGTTGACGCGGATGTTGCTTTTGCCGTAATCGATAGCCGCCGACTTGGTCAGCGCCACGACCCCGTGCTTGCCGGCTGAGTAAGGGCCCATCCCGGGCGCGCCCTGCACTCCGGCGGTGGAGGACATGTTGACGATGGCCCCGCCTCCACCCGCCAGCATGGCCGGGATCTCGTATTTCATGCCCAGGAAGGCGCCATAGAGGTTGGCCTTCAGGCCCGCCTCGAATTCTGCGAACGAGATTTCGGCCAGCGGCTTGGGCATTTGGCCCGCGCCCGCGTTGTTGAACGCGACATCCAGGCGTCCGAAACTTGCCACAGCCGTCTCGATGAGACGCTGGACCGATTCGGGATCGGTGACGTCGGTTGGCACAGCCAGGGCTCTGCCGCCACTGGCATTGATCTCCTCGGCGATCGTCGCGATCGCCTGCGCAGTTCGAGCCGCCAGTACGACAGTCGCCCCTGCCGCCGCGAACGCGCGGGCCGAAGCAGCTCCGATGCCACGGCTCGCGCCGGTGACGATCGCGACCTTGCCGTCGAGCAAGTTGTGGTCGCTCAAGCCGCCTTCGCCTGGGGCGCGCCCAATCGCTTCATGCGCTGCGCGAGGCCTTCACCGGTGCCGATGGCGGCCAGGCCAACCAGCAGGTGCACGACCTGGATGACCCAGTGCCAGTTGTTGTCGAGCAGGTTCGCCTGCGTCAGGCCGAGGATGGGCGCGATCAGGCCCCACGCGACGGCCGCCGCCACCATACCCTTCGGCACGCCTGCTCGTGCTCCAAAGTAAGCCAGCATCCACAAAGACAGGACCAGAACGAAGCCGAGGAATTCGTGGACCGGGATCACCTGATCGACACGTCCGGTCCAGATCGCCAGGCCGAGCAAAATGAGCAGCAAGCCTGACACACGCAGAGTCATATGGACCACCGTGGTTGCCGTCTTCATGGAATTGCCTCCCCACCGCCGCCTTTTGAGGCGGCATTACTTTAATGGAATCAACTATACAACCTCCTCAACTATCGGAGTTGTTCCGGCTAGAATTGAATTGATGTCCAGAACCTCCGCAGCCAAGGAGAATGCGGCCGCCACCGCCTGGCGGCACATCTTCGATTACATCATCGCCACCGCGTCCGAGCGCGTAGCCGTGCTGGACCGGCTGGGCTTGACCCCTGCCGAGAGCCGCTCGCTGATCAGCCTCGACCCAAAGGCGGGCCGGTCCATGCGTTCACTGGCCGACGAATGGAGGTGCGACCCATCCAACGCGACCTGGCTGGTGGACCGCCTCGAGGACCAGGGTCTCGCCAGGCGCATCGCCAAGGAAGGCGACCGGCGCGTAAAGGCAGTGGTGCTGACCACCAAAGGAAAAAGGATTCGCCGCGACTTGATCGACTCCCAGTACACGCCTCCTCGCGACCTGGTGGCGCTGACGCAGCGCGACCTCGACGCGCTCAGCGCGGCCGCCAGCAAGCTGCCCGCTCGCCGCAGCATCGTGGACTGAACGCCCTATATTCACTCGATGGGAACAGAGCAGTATCACGAGCCGCCGGGGGAACTCAGCCAGGACGTCAGGACCTTTGCCCGCATGGCCGCATCGCTGCAGGAGGAGGCAGAGGCGATCGGCTGGTATGAGCAGCGCATATCGCTCGAGCGGGACCCGCAAGCCAAGGCGATCATGGAGGACGCCCAGGGCGAGGAGTTCAAGCACTTTGCGATGGCGCTGGAATTTTTGTCCCGCCGGAAACCGAAGTGGCAGGTGGTGCTCAAGGACGTCCTCTTCAAACGGGGCGATATCGTCGAGCACGGCGAGGAAGCCGAAGAGGACGAGAAGAAGGTCTAGCCCGCGACTCCTTTCACGATCGCTCGCACCGCCTCGATCTCGTCAGGGCTGACGGTGTGCGCCATGCCGGGGTACAGACGTACGGTCACATCCGCCCCCATCCGCTCGAAGACCGCGCCGGTCTCGATCACCCTCTCCTTTGGAATGTGGGGGTCGACGTCGCTGCAGCCCAGGAAGATCGGCGTACGCTGAAAATCGCCTGGATAGTCGCGTGGCGTGCCGTCAGGCCCGATCAACCCGCCGCTGAGCCCGACCACGCCGCCATACCTGCCCGCATTGCGGGCTGCAAATTCCAATGTCAGGCATGCGCCCTGCGAGAAGCCGAGCAGCACGAGCCGGCCGGCTGGAATAGTCATCTCGACTTTGGCCACCAAGGACGATAGGACCTGCAGCGCTGAGCTGAGATAAGGCTCGTTGGCCTCGAGCGGCGCGGTGAACGGGTAGGGGTACCACGCTGAATCAGCCGCCTGGGGCGCGAGGTAAGCGACACCGGGGAACATCACCTCGGCGGCGATGGTCATGATGTCGGCCGCGCTCGCGCCGCGACCGTGGACGAGGATCATCGCCGCGCGCGCCTGCTCCAGCGGTTCGCCTGCATTCAGGACGGGTTGACCTTCGTGTGGACCGGTCATGTGCGTGGTCTCGAAAGTAACGTATTGCGTGACGTGACCCCCCGGACCGGCTCCTTCAACTACGCCAACCCGCGCGCGATTCACTGGGGCGCCGGCTCGCTGGCCCAGCTCGCGCCGGAATTGAGCCGATTGCAGGTCACGCGAGTAGCGCTCATCACGACACGTTCTTTGGTCGCCCAAGAGAAGCTGCTCGGGGAGGTCCGGGGTGCGTTGGGCGGCGCGGAGGCGCCGGCCACCGAGGTCATCGGGCAGCATGCGCCGACGTCGGAGATCGAGGATGCGATTGCGCACACGACCCAGATCGGGGTCGACGGCATCGTCAGCTTTGGCGGTGGCAGCACCATCGACGCCGCCAAGATGATCGCGGTCAGGCTTGCTGATCGACACGGTCTTGCGTACCGGGGTCTTCCCCACATCGCCATCCCGACGACGCTTTCGGTGGCTGAGCTCGCCGGCAGCGCGGGCTACACCGAGGCCGCGGGCGACAAGGCCGGAATGCGCGACGTCCGGCTTCTTCTCGACTCGGTGATCTACGACGCCGACCTCACGCTCGCCACCCCAATGTCGCTCTGGCTGTCGACTGGGATCAGGGCACTCGACCACGCGGTGGAGGGGTTCCTGGCCGACGGGTCCCATCCATTCTCGGATGTGATGGCCCTCGAGGCTGTGCGCCGCCTGTTCGCGTCCCTGCCACGGGCCAAGGCAGCTCCCGATGACATCGGCGTGCGGACGGAGAATCAGCTCGCGGCGTGGTTCTCGTACACGCTGACCGCGCCGACCGCGACCGGGCTCAGCCATGTCATGGGCAAGCAGATAGGCGCACGCCACGGCATTCCGCATGGCGTGACGTCGTGCCTGCTGATGCCGCACGTCATGCGCTACATGGAGAAGAGCAAGCCCGACCGCATGGCTGAGCTCGCGAGGGCGACTGGGTCGAGCCGGGACGCGTCCGTTGACGTGCGCGGACTGATCTCGTTGCTTGGACTGCCGCAGCACATCGCCGAGTTCGGGATCGGCGAGCCCGAGCTCTGGAGGGCCGCGAAGGAACTCGCTGGCAAATACCCGGCTGAGGATCTGCTGGAGATTTATCTGGCTGCGCTCTAGGGCCGTTTTGGGAGCAGAATCGTCCCCACACCGGCGGCGCCCTTCGGGCGCGGCCGGAGCTCCCCACGTGGTGGGGAGCCGCCTTCACGAAGACATCAAGGAACGATGCCGATGAGATCTCTTCTTATTCGTTCGATTCTCGGCCTGGCCGTCGCGCTCGCAGCGGTGCCCGTCTCCGTAGGCGCGGCCGGCAGCTTCACGTTGTTCGGCGACGCCCAGCTCGTGAGTCCCGGGCACAACTCGCCGACCGGGGTTCAGCTGCGGTCGTCGACGACGATTGCTCCTGGTTACGGTGGGATTGACTTCGCCGTCCCGTCCGGGACGACCTTTGGCAGCATCACCAACCTCGGCACCGATTACATGTTCACCGCAGCCGGCTGCGGCGGCGGCTCGCCTCGCTTTCAGATCAACGTCGATGGGGTCAACGCGTTTGTGTACATCGGACCGGCACCGAACTACACGAATTGCCCGATGAACGTCTGGGGATCGACCGGCAATCTCGCCGCGCCTACCGGCTTCGTGGACACGAGCCAGCTCCCGGGCGGCGCTTTCTACGACACATTCGCCGCAGCTGATCTCAAGTACGGGACGCACGCGGTCACCGGGATTCAGCTCGTGGTCGACTCCAGCTGGTTCTTCAAGGCAACCGAGACCGTCGTAGTCGACAACGTGATGATCAACAGCGCCACCTACACGTTCGAATCCGACAACAACCAAGAGGGCGACAACAACAACAACAACAACAACAACAACGACAGCCACGACAACCACCACGACAACGGAAATGGCAACCACCAAGGCAACGGCAACGGTTAGCCGTCCGCGAGCGCTTTAATGACGGCGCGGCTGGGCGCGCTTCATCCACGTGTCCAGCCGCAACGGCCGCCCGCCGACCGCAAGCACCTCGCGCCCGGCCTTCAGCAGATCAGGCTGCGCCCCCGCGTCAGAGCGGACCTTCACCCAGCGAATGCCCGACAGGACCTCGCTTGAAAAGTGAAGAACCGGAGCAAAGCCCGCTCGGGGAATGACTTTCTCGGCTGGGATGGCGACGCTGCCGATCCACAGTCGGGTGAGCCCATCGCTCCGCGCTCGCGCGGCTATGCCGGCCACTATCGCTCCGAACACACCTTTGCGTCGATGGGCGGGCAGTGTCAGACAGTTCCAGATGTAGCCCTCACCCCCACCAGGTCTGATCTCCAGGTCGATCTCGCCGATCCATTCGGGACCGCTGGAGAGCCAGCCGTAGCCCAGCAGATCGTCGCCCGCCCAGGCGCCGAAACAGCGACAGCCGCGTGACAGGCGGGCGGCGACGAGGTCGCCATCCGGCCCCATCGACTGCGCGATCTGCGCAGAGGTTGCTGCCGTTACCTCCTTGATGCCCGGGCCCGGGCCCACCTCCCCACCGACCGGGGAGGTCAAGGCCCAGACCGTGGAACGGATCAGAAGGAGAAGAAGAGGTGGCGCACCTTGTGAATAACCTCGGGGTCGCCGGTAGCCGAGCCTCCTGGGAACCGGCCGAAGAACGTCAACACATGGTCGGCCGCGCTGTCGAAGTGGAACAGTGCATCGCAGCCTTCGAAGTTGCCCTTCTCAGGTTCCGATGACCACTTGCCGTCCTTGATCGTCGCGCGCCACTTGCCGCCCCACGGACCTTCCGTTTCGATTCCGTACTGGGCGTCCACGCCCTCCGCCACCTTCTGGTCGACCGTGTACATCCAGAAAATGAAGGAGTAAGGCAGGATGAGCCCGGCGGTCGCTTCGTCGATCGTCGCCAGCTTGTTGCCCAGGCCGTACTCGATGTCATATGGGTGGACGCCGTAGTCCATGATCTGGAAAGTCCCGTAGAAGCCCGCCGGAACCGGTCCCGCGAACGGGTGGTAAACCATGAACCCGGTCCACTCCTCTGGCTTCAGCGCAGACAGGATGCCATCTAGCTTCTCCGCATCCTTCTTGAAGCGAGCCAGCGCCTCCTCGCGCGGCAGCTTGCGAAAGTCGAGCGCATGGTCGTTCAGCGTTTCGCCCATCACGGGCAGGCCGAGGGCGCTGCCCTCCTTGCCGGCCTTGGCCGCGTCCCAGTTCTTGAAGTAGCCCTCCATGACGTCGATCATGTGGCCGACCAGGTCGCGCGTCTCCCAGCCGGTGCAGCGCGTCATGACGTTCCAGTTCTTCGGATCGGAGACCAGGCGCGTGAAGTTGGCGCGGTCCCGGCGCATGACACTCATGACCGTGTCCTTGCCCTCGGCCGACATCGGGTTGACCGGTGCAATCGTCGCGGTGCTCATCTGCTCACTTTCCTCCAGAGGTCAAACTTCCAGACCACCCAAAACCGTTTCAGTGTCCTGCGCCCCGCGCCGCGGTGGTCGGGACGACGATGGGCGTCAGGTTGAACTTCAAGTCCTCGCGCCGCCCTTCGTACTGCGGCGGCAGCTGGAGCGAAGAGCCGAGCGCTTCGGCGGGCTCGTCGACCGTGAAGCCTGGCTGGTCGGTGGCGATCTCGAACAGGACCCCGCCAGGCTCGCGGAAATAAATCGATCGGAAGTATTTGCGCTCGATCACTGGTGTCACGTTGCGCCCGGACTTGACCAACACCTCGCGCCAGTCAACCTCATGCGCATCGTTCGTGGCGCGCCACGCAACATGGTGGACGGTTCCGGCCGCCTCCTCTCCCACCGGCGCTTCCGGCGCGTCGAGCACGTCGAGCACCGAGCTCGGGCCGCCGGCGCCGGTCTCGAATCGGGTGCGGTTGTCTTCGGTGCCCACCTTGCGAAAGCCCATTGTGTCGGTCAGGAACTGGATGGTGTTGAGGTCGGACTCTTCGCACAGGGTCACGGAGTGGAAGCTGCGAATCTGGTGGTGCGAATCGACCGGGCTGTCCGGCCACGGTTGCCACCGCTCATCCGACGCCTCACCCACGAGCTCGATCTGGATGGAGTCGGCATCCTTGAGGACCAGCGTATCGATGCCGAAACGGGTCACCCGCGAGGCTTCCACGTTGAGGTCACGAAGACGGCCGGTCCAGAACTGCAGCGAGCGGGCCGGGATCGCGAACGAGACCACGGTCACCTGCCCGCTGCCCGCGGGCCGCCAGGGCAGGTGCGGCCACCCGAAGAAGGTCATCGCGCTTCCTGGCGTGCCGAGGTAATCGCCGAAATAGATGTGGTAGGTGTCGGGCACGTCGAAGTTGACGGTCTTCTTTATGAAGCGGAGACCCAGCACGCCGACGTAAAAGTCGACGTTCTTCTGCACGTCACCCGTGATGCACGTCACGTGGTGGATTCCGGGAACGTTGGCGGGCACCGAATCGCCTCCTATCCAGCGGGTCAGACGAGCGAACCTATGTTAGTCCGTACACGTACTACCTGGCCTCCCCACTACCGGTCGCGGTTGTGCTCCGAGGCTTCGTCCTCCACCCGGCTCCAGATCTCCGCCGCCATGGGGTCCTTGACCTCCTCCTGGATATGGGCGACCAGGCCGATCGCGCGGGCCATAACCGCCAGCCCGCGTCCCACCTGCCAGGGAAATTCAAGCTCGCAGAGGATCGCGCCGATGGCGCCCGTCGCGTTGACGGGCAGCTCTCGCCCGTAGGCTCGGCCCGCCTCCTCGGAGATGAGCTTCATCAGCTCGACATACTGTCCCGACAGCCCGTTTTCGAGAGCGATCGCGAACAGGCGCGGGGTGCGCGGGTCGATGGGCTTGTGGACCGGATGCCCCAGGCCCGCGATGGGCTGCTTCGTCTTCTTGTATGTCGCCACCACGTCGCGTGCAATCTCGCGGAGCTCTGCTTTGGGGCCTGCGGCGGCAAGGGCTTCCTGCAGCGTCCGCGCCGCCTCCTCGATCGAGCCGCCGAAACGCGACCCCATACCGAGCAAGCCTGCCGCGACCGCGGCCTGCAGCGACTCCGGCGCCCCGAAATAGGTGAGGCGCGCGGCGATCGCGCTCGGGGTCACGCCGTGCTCGACCAGGGTGACGGCGATGGCATTGAAGACGGTCGATTCTTCCGGGGTCGGCAGCCTGCCCTTCAGCTCGAGGAAGGCAAAGTCTCCGAGCGAGACCTTGCCCATGAGGTCGACCAGATCGTGGCCCTGGACGACGATGCGATCCGCGGTGCTCCACCCAAGATCAGACTTCAGCCGCTTTCGTTTCGCCGTCACGGCCGGTCGACGGTGAGACGGGTCTTGTAGCCGCTCTCGCCGAAAGCCGTCTCAGGGATGAGCACGACCTTGGAGCGGAAGGTCAGCGCGGAGTGGATCGCCGTCTCGATCTCTTGTGGGAGCCCGCCATCGGCGCCGGCGCCGTCCGGTACCTCGACCTCGATCGGGACCGGCGGCGGCACGCTCACGTCTGCCGTCTTGCGAATCACGCGCGCCCGGCCGGTGACACGCGGCCGGAACCTACCCACCACCGCGAGGATGGCCGACGGGTAGACATTGACGCCGCGAACGATGAACATGTCGTCGCGCCGGCCGATGACCCGCATGCGGAACGTGTTCCGGCCGCACTCGCATGGAGACGGACCGATCCTGACGATGTCGCCGCTGAGGAAACGCACGACCGGCATGGCCTCGCGCGTGAGGTGTGTGTAGACAAGCTCGCCGACCGCGCCGGTCTCGATCATGATCGGCTCACGCGTTTCGGGGTCGACGAGCTCCGCCCAGACGTGGCCGTCGCCGCAGAAGTGCATCCCCTCCTGCTCCGGGCATTCACCGAACAGGGAGGGAGCGATGTCGCCGATTCCCATCACCTCGGTCACGGTCGCTCCCAGGACGGTCTGGATGTGGTCGCGAATGGCCGGGATGCCACCGCCGGGCTCACCTCCGGTAACGATATGCGTGAGCTCCATCGCGCTTGGATCCGGTTCGGTCTTCTCGAGGCGATTGGCGAGGTACTGGGCGAAGGACGGCGTGCTCAGGAGTGTGTCGGCGAGGCCCGCCTTCAATCCGAAAAGGACTCGCTCGGTGTCGCCCGGAGCAACCGGCACGGAACGAGACCCGATTCGCGACAGGACGAAATGCGTGTGCCCCGCCACGAACGGCCCGGCGCCGAAGGTGGTGAGCACACTGCTGTGCTCGTGAATACCGGTCGTGAAATACGTGCGCGTCCCGATGACCGTCCATGCCTCTATATCCGAACGAGACAGCGCGAGCACGCTGGGCGCGCCGGTGGTACCGCTGGTCTGGTACACACGCTTGACCTGCTCAGGCGGAACGCAGAGATTGCTCCCGAACGGAGGAGCTTCGTCGATCGCGTGCTTCAGCTCCTGTTTGGTGCTGAAGGGGAGCCGGGGCAAGTCCTTCAGCCCCACGCGCGTCTGGCCGATGCCCGCTTCGCGGAATTTGCCCGAGTAGTACGGCGACCTCTCCATGAGATAAGCGAACTGCTTTTCCCAGATCGATGACGCGCGCTCCACCGCCTGCTCGTACGTCGCGGTCTCGAGCTCGCGGTCCCAGATCGGGTCGCGGTCACAGGTGTCTTCGGGCAGCCGAGCAGGTGCGTGCGCAGTCATGTAGCGCGTGGAGTCTACGGTGAAGCCAGCGCCGGCCCGTCCGGCATCTGGTCCTCATCCAACCAGGTGCGCAGGTGCGCCTCGGCGATCCGGCGGGCTCCCGACAGCGGGCCCTGGGGATCCTTGAGGCTCTCCCGGGTCAGCTCGCGAACTTGTTTCTCGACCGTGGCGACTGCCTGGTCCGCGGTCTGGAGACCTGATGTTATGTAGCCGATGGTGGCGCCCGAGTTGCAGACGAAGTCCGCAAGAGCCGGGATCTTTCGCTCTCTCAAAATCTCAAGCGCGCGGGCGGTGTACGGGACGTTGGCTCCAGGCGCGATCACGCGGACTCTGATGGTTTGCGCGCGAGCCTCGTCGATCACCCCGATGCGGGCCCCGGGAACCAGAACGTCCGCTTCGACCGCAAACAGCTCCGACGCAGGAAGCACTTCCGTGCCCAGGTGCTCGACCAGCCGATCACCATGCTGGGCGCGAAGGGCAAGCAGCTCGTCTACGTCGAAGCCCGCGGGGCGTTGGACGCAGCCGTGGATGGTCGAGAAAGCGATTAGGCGGGCTCCGCGCATGGCCAGCTCCACGGCTGCCGCGCCCCCGACTTTGCCGAAGCCCTCGATGGCCGCGGTGCGATCTTCGAGCCCACCCAGGGCGGTCTCGGCCGCGGTCGCGACCCCGAGGCCGGTCAGAAATGCATCCAGCGGCATGCCCATGTACTCGGTATGCATGAGGTCCGCCTGGTCTGTGCCGGGAAGCGACCGGAAATCCTCAGGCACGGTCCCGAGGTCGGTGGAGGTGAGGAACTTCGCGGATTCGACCATTGGCCGGATCTCCTCGACGTAGCGGGAGACGGCATCGTCACGCTCCGCCGGCGTGGCCCGAATGGTGCCTTTGCCGCCGCCGAAGTTGACACCGAGGACGGCGAACTTGTAGCTCATGGCCCGGGCCAGCAGCTGGGTCTCGCGTTCGGTCACGTCCGGCGCGAGGCGCGTGCCGCCGGCGCTGGTCGGGCACTCGAAGTCGAAAGCCACGTAAGCGTCCACCGTTTTCAGCCGCAGCGTTTTCATGGCGTCCTCTAAGGTTGGCACGATGTCAGATGTGTTGTTGACGTCAGTGGTCGGCAGCTATCCCCAGCCGGACTGGCTCGTCGACCGCGCGATGCTGGGCAGCCGGCTGCCGCCGCGGACTCGCGCGCTGGAGATCTGGCGCGTCGCATCCGAATACCTCGAGCAGGCGCAGGACGACGCGACGGTGCTGGCGATCAGGGACCTGGAGCGCGCCGGCATCGACATCATCACCGACGGCGAGATCCGCCGCGAGAGTTACTCCAACCGCTTCGCGACCGCCCTCGACGGCATGGACCTTGACAATCCGGGCACGGCGCTCGACCGGACCGGCCATCCCAATCCTGTGCCGCGCGTGGTCGGGCCGCTACGGCGCTCGCGCCCGGTCGAGGTGCGCGACGTCGAGTTCCTGCGCGCGACCACGGCTCGAACCATCAAAGCGACGCTGCCGGGACCGTTCACCATGTCGCAGCAGGCGCAAGACGACTACTACCACGACGAAGAGGCGCTCGCGATGGCGCTGGCTGAGGTCCTTAACGGCGAAGTGCGCGACCTGTTCGCGGCCGGTGCGGACGTGGTCCAGCTCGACGAGCCGTATCTGCAGGCGCGCGCCGAGAAAGCGCGCCGGTTTGCCATCAAAGCGATCAACCGCGCACTTGAGGGCATCGCCGGAACCACCGCCCTGCACACATGTTTCGGGTATGCGCACATCGTTCATTCGCGCCCGAATGGGTACCCGTTCCTCGAAGAGTTGGCAGATGTCAACGCGCATCAGATCTCGATGGAGTCGGCTCAGCAAAAGGTAGATCTGTCAGTTCTCAAGAGCCTGTCCAACAAGACGCTGATTGTCGGTGTCATCGATCTCGCCGACGAAAGCCCGGTGGAGGACGTCGACACGGTGGTCCAGAGGATCCGCAACGCAATGCGCTTTGTGCCGCCCGAGCGGCTCATCCTGGCGCCTGACTGTGGGATGAAGTACCTGTCGCGGGCGAAGGCCTTCGGCAAGCTGACGGCCCTGACCCGCGCGGCGGCCAAGGTCCGCGCGGAGCTGATGACGCGCGGCTGAGGTTCGGCCTAAAGCGTGGAATTCCGCACTGGGAAGCATGCCGTTGGCGCCAAACGTGCCGAACGGTACGCGCACCATCCTCCGGGGGCCCCTCCCTTTCTTTCCGGCCCCTCCCCCACCGGCCAACCGGGCTCGAATTTACTTCTCGATCGAGACCTCGACAACCCAGGTTGTTAAGACTCTTGATAGCGTTTGATACCGGCAGATTCCTATCAATTGGGCGTGCGGTTCAAGAACGCGCCGAACATCGGCGCGGTGAATGCGATCCGGGCTCGCTCCGGCCGGTAGACCAAACCCTTCTGGATCAACGCGCTCACCGTGGGTTGGATCTCGTTGTTTCGCTTGTGCGATGCCTGCTGCAACTGCTCGATCGTCGCGCTTTCGCCGAACGAGGCGATGTTGCGCATGAGTTGCCGCTCGTGAGGCGATGCGCGCACATACCGGGCCCGGAAGAATCCCGCGTCGAGGGTGGCCAGGATGCGCGGGCGCAGTCGGCGCAGGTCCGCCATGGAAATCGTCTCGCCGTGCGCGCCCGTCCATAAAGAATCGCCGTAGACCTGGATGAAGAATGGGTAGCCGCCGCTGTCGGCCATGACCCCGTCGACCACCTCGTCCGCATATCGCCGCCCCAGGCGCACCGCGGGGTCTACCAAAGCCGCCCTGTCCTCCGGCGGCCGCAGGTTGCCGAGCTCCTGGGTCGCAAACATCCGCTCCGAGTAGCTCTTCGAGCGCGAGAGGTTGTCGACGACTGGCGGTAGCCCGCACAGCATCAGCATCAAGGGCAGGCTGTGCTGCTGCACCGCGGAAGTAGCGCTGAGCAGGGCGCTGAGAGTTGGCGAACCCGACCGCTCCCGGACGACATGGAACTCGTCGTAGCGCAGCACGAGACCTTTGAACTCGCTCTTCACGCACAGCTCGCAGATATGCGTCAACGCCTCGCGCAGGTCGTCATCCAGACGGCGCTGTAGTTCGCCCCGCAGTCGCTTCGTGTCGACGTTGACCCTGAACTCGCCGTAGCTCACAGTCAGCGCCCCGACCAGATCGATTGCCGCCTGGAGCATCTGTCCGGCCCTGTCTTTCAGCCGCGCGGAGAGGCTGAGGCGCCGCAGCGCTCGGTTGACGTCGGTCAGGACCGCGCTTGCGAAGGCGTGGGGCTCGGCGTCCGGCTCGGAGAACTCGCGATCGACCACGATCCAGCCGGAGGCCTCCGCCTCGGCCTGGATGCGATTGAGCAGCACGGTCTTGCCCACGCCCCGCAGCCCAGTGATGAGCACATTGCGCGGGTGGCGCGGGTTGCGCAGAAAGGCACGCACCGCCTCGATCTGCTCTTCGCGGTCGCCGAGGTATGGGGGGTCGATGCCGTTCCCAGGGCGGTATGGGCTGAGCGCCCACGCTGTCGTCATTTGATAACAAATGATAAGGGCCTGGATTTATCATTCGCCAGGCGGAAACGGACCGCCCGGTTTTGTGACCCGGGCGGTCCCCTCAGAAGGGAAGGAGGCTAGAGAGTGATCGATCCGCTCAGCAATCGCCCACTGTTCGTGTAGCCGTCGCTCAACTCGACGCTGTAGAAGCCGGGAGTAGTCGCCGTTGGAGCCTGTTCCACGATGACGAACGCGACCGGTACGCCATGCCCGTTCAAGCCTTCGCCATAGACAGTCACCGTGTTCAACGTGCTGTCGAACTGCACTGAGTCGATGCGTGTAGAAGTGAAGTCTTCCTTGGCCCCCGGATCGTGCATCTGCTCACTGTTCGTATCGTTGTCCATGCAGCCGTCCTCGTCGCTCTGGAAGTTGGCGTTGCCGCCCTGCTGGCCCTGGACGCTGCCAGCGCCATCCGCCTCGCGGCAGCCGCCGCCGCCACCGCCACCGCCGCCGCCACCCCCGTTAGGGCACGGCGGTGTGCCGACAATGTGGTCAGATCCATAGCTCGAGTTCGGGGCCCGGTCCGCCGCCGCGGTGAAGTACACGCCGTTGCCCAGAGCCGTGATCGACGCGTGGGTGTTAGCCCACGTATTGGTCAGGTGCGCGCCGTCCGGCGGGCTCTGAATGTTCGCGCGCGGCAAATGGAAGACGAACGTGCCCAACGGGCCGGGATGGAATTCACCAGTTATCGCGCCGGCACCCGTGAAGCTGCCGTTCCAAGTCCCCCAGTCATACGTCGGGACCGCGGTGCTTTGTCCCGGAACAAGGCCAAAGCCGTTGACCGTGGCGCGAACGTAATACCAGGTGTTACCGGTGGCGACCGTCCCGTACTGGAAATAGACGATCCAGATCGCCGAGACGATATTCGGATTCTGTACGGTCGGTGGCGCCTCTAGGTCTTTCAGCTTGAGCGTGACGTCAATGCTCGAGCCACCCGCAGCTGATTTGAATGTGGAGCTGACGATGTCGAGGTTGTCGATGTTCTGGCCCATTCCACCCGGATAGTTGTTGGGAGCATCGTTGACGAAGTCCCGGATCTGCGGGCCTGGGCATACGTTGCCCTGGGGCGGAATGGGCGGAGGAGGCGGGGCTTTGCAGTCGGACGGGGTGGCAAGCAGAGTGCCGGTCTTCGCGCTGATGCCCGTGCACTGCCGAGTGAAGTACATGACCGCGCTGCCCTTCGAAGCGTGGTCATCGGCAAAGGCGATGTCGGCTGCTCCGTTGGTGGGATCGATCGAGACCTGGAAGAAGTCGAGCAGCGTCCGATCGCGACTGCCGATCAGGTTGCAGTTGAGCCCGTCGATGCACAGCTGGCTCTTGTGAATGTCATGGTCGCTGGCCTTGGACGTCGTCCAACTCGCACCGCCGTCGACGGTTTGCGCCATATATGCGTTCCAGACGTTACTGGCGTCGTCTTGCGGGTTGGGCTGAGCGCCCGCACCGCCGTGCGCACCATAGAAGACGGCGTCGACGACGCCGGCCGCGCCACCCGCAGCAAGAGCGTCGGCCCACGGCATAATCGCGGTGTTGTCGCCAGAGAAGTTGGGGATCGTGACGACACTTGTCAGCCATCCGGTGCCGCTGGCGCTCGACTTCGTGAAGATGTGGTTGCCGTCCGACCAGAACGCGTATACGCGCCCAGCCGAGTCAACAGTCGTAACCGGAAAGATTCGGTTGTAGCGGGCCCCGAGCGGTCCGTGGAAGATCTCGTAGTTCCGCCACGCGATCATGGGGATCAGATCCGGCGGCGAGGGATCGGTAACCGTTCCAATCGCCTCGTACAGGCGATTGAAGTTCGTTGTGCCGACGGTCGGGTTGCCCTGTGCCTGGTTATCGGCCGGACTGTCGGGCGTTGCGAAAATGGAGTAAAGGGTCAGCTGGTGCGAGATGGGATCACGCCGAGCGACGATGTTGCCCAGCTCGTTGCCGGCCAGAACTCCCAACCCTTCCCACTGTCCGGTCGGTACGTCCATTGGGCTGTTGATGATTGGTCCGCTCTGAACGTAGGTCAATCCGCCATCCACCGAGAGGCTGAGCTGGATGTCAACGGCACTGACGTCGTGATAGGTCATGAAGATGGTGTTGAAACCGCCGCTGTTCAGTTTGGGGTCGGCCGCCATCCACATTCGGTCATCACCCACGACCTGAGTCGACGCAGGGTTTGGCACGCCAAAGGTGTTCCCGTCGTCAGTCGACTTCCCGGTCGTGATGTTGACTAGATTGTCCAGGCTCGAAAAGGCAAGGTTGTTCGCCGTCGGCGTAGGAAAGCCTGTCGTGTTCGAGGTTTCATTCGGCCCGACGGCCCAGTCACAGTCGCCGCCACCCGCGTTGCGATCCGGCGCGCCCAGGAACTTCGCAGTGGAGCCGGCGTGGTTGACCCGCATGGCCTGACACTGGCTCCCGGTCGGGCCGATCACGAAGGATTCGCCGCTGCTGTTGGTCCGGATGCTCGGTTCAGCGGCGCCGTTGCTGCCGGGCAGCAATAGGTTCGGGTTGAACGTCGCCACCGGCGGAGCCGCCCCCGCAGGCGTAATTTGGGCGACCGCGAGCGCGGCGAGCAATGCGGCGCCGGCGAGGATCACGACAGGTCGGAACAGAGGCTTACGTACCACCTAACTCACCCTCCACGTCATTGCAGTTGGATCCCGCCGGCAAGCAGCGTCCCGCCGACTGTGTAGCCGTCGCTCAAGGTCAGGGTCATCGCGCCGATTCCGGCGGCCCCGTTGACGGCCACCAGCGTGAACGTCACCGGGTTGCCGTTGTGGGTGCCGGTGCCGGCGATCGTCACATTCGACAGCGCGTCATTGAAGTTGATGGACGTTACGTTGTTGGACTGGAAGTTGTCTCCGGTGTTGGAGTCGCTCGACTGAATCGACTCAGGGTTGCCGTCCTCGCAGGCGTCCTGGTCGAAGCGCATGTGCGCCTTGCCGCCGCGGCCATCGGACACATCTCCCTCCCCATCGCCCTCATGGCACGGCGGGGGAAGGCCGTTCTGGACCGAAGCCTTGAAGTTGTAGCAGCATGCACCGTCGATCTCGAGTGGGACTGTGTCCGATTCGGCGGTGACGTTTGTCTCCGCCCCCTCGAGCAAACTGGCGGCGAACGTGTACGAACCGACCTCCTCGAGCAGGCTGTCGGCGGTTGGGAAGCCCACGTCGGCTACGCGGACCTTGATCGCGAGCGTGCAGGGGTTGCCGGCCGACGGAGACGACGGGCACGTGATCGTGCCGGTCTCTGGTTTGCCGGTGAACGTGCCCCCGCCCGGCTCGGGATACGTCAGCACATGCGGAAAGCACGCCGAAACCGAGCACAGGTCGATGCTCTGCGCAGCGCCGGCGTAGAAGCTTGGCTGGTTGAGCGCCGTGTTCTCCATGGCCGCGTAGTAGATGGTGTTGCCCATCTGCCAGCGCACCACGTACTGCAGATTGGTGGCCCCCGATTTGGTCAATGACGTCAAGGTCGAAGACCGGCTCGCGAGGTCGACCACCTGCGTGATCGCAGTGATGTACTGGCCGTCAGGCGAGAGCCGCAGCTGCGTGCCGCGGATGTCCATCCCGGGCTGGTTGGCGCCCCCGATCACCGGATAAAGGGCGTCTCCGGCGGGATCGAGGATCCCCCCGATTGGCGCGTTCGACGGGCCAGAGACCGGGTGGCCGAACAGACCCATGCCGGAGTTCTGACGAGCCACAGAGATGACGCCGGCGCCGCAGTGGTCGACAACTTGCGCGCTGCAGAGGTTGGGCGGCTGCACGAGACCGTTGGAGGTGTCGTCGTACACGACCTCGGCAGCGCCGTTGTGGTCGATGTTGACCTCGAAGAAGTCGGCCAGGTTGCGATTGCCGGTGGAGACGATGCAGGTCGACCCCGAAAGACAGATGTCGTCGTAGTGCATCGGGTGCGGGGTGACCTTGACCAGCGCGGTCGACGGTGCAGCGCTGGTTTGCACGTGACCGTCGCCATCGGTTGGTATCACGACTTGGGACATGAAGGCGTTCCAGATCTGCTGGCTGTGACTGCTCGGATCGACCTGCTTGTCCGAGCCGTACCAGACCGCGTCGGCACGACCCGGACCGCCTGCCTTGATCCATGGAAAGACGTTGGTGGCGTCGCCAGTCACCGTCGAGCCGTCGCTGACCTGGACGGGCTTGCTCCACGCGGACCAGCCGGTTGAGGCGCTTGCCACACTGACGAAGACCTGGCGGTCAGCCGCGTTGTTGCTCGAGATGGCCCAGACCGCAAAGAGGTTGCGGGCAGTGTCCATCGACACAACCGAGAACAGGGTGTCGGGCGAGCCGGTGGGCGTGTCAGAGATCTTGATCAGCCGCGTCAAGTCCTGATGGCCACCGCCCGCGTCATCGAGGAAATGGAGGGTTCCCGTCAAATCAGGTGTGCCGATATTCAGATATAGACCTGGCGTCCCCGTGGTGGCCGTGCCGCAGGTCTTGGTGTCGCAGCCGGCCGCTTGGAGGACATTGCCGGTGACCTGATCGATGGCGGGGTAGCCATCAGCGCCAAATGGCGAGTACATGACGCCGGAACCCGGAGGAACTTCGCCTGCGGTGGCATTGGAGTAGTTCAGACCGTCGGTGCTCATGTTCCATTGGGCTCCGTTGTTCGGGCCTGGACCGGCCAGATTGTTGTATTCGAGATAGATCAGCGGCGTCTGGCCGCCGGCGGCTTTATAGGCGGATTGGTTAGGGGTGCCGGGAGCCGGGTCGTAGACCGCCAGCCACTGTCGGTCGGCACCTGGCACAACGGCCTTGCCGCATCCGCCGGGATATGCGTTCTCCTGGTCGGCCGCCCCCGAATTGGTTGGCCCGGTAACCGCCACGCGCAAGCAGACAAGACCGTAGAGGTCTGCGAAGTACTGCTTGCCGGAGCGATCGAAGTTGATGTCAGTGTCACCACCTCCGGGCTGCGGCGCAGGGATGCCGACGATTGAGCTCGGAGTGACTTTTTGGGCCATGACGCGATACGTGTGGCCGCCATCCACTGAGCCGAACCAGGTGCTGCGCTGGGTGCCGGTTCCGGTTGGCCCGCTGACGAAAACACGACCCTGCGGGTCGACCGCTACGTCCGGTTCGCCGTTGGTATGGATGGGATCGACGACCGACGGGACCTCGAAGCCGATTGCGCCGCTCGCGGTCGCCGTGGTTCGCGGTGACGGCGCCAGCGCTAGCGAGCCGACCGCCAGAACGGCAATGACGGAAGCGGCCAGACGTGCACCAACCATGCTCACTCCCCCTCGCTGCGTGTCGTCGAAAGGCTGTCAGAACTCTGCCACCACGATGCGTGGTAGTAGTTGATTCGCGGGTATATCACACGTGGACGGCGGCGTCAATTCTTTTATTTGGCTGACACCACAAGCCGTGGTAATTTCCAACCATGGAGCCAAGCCGTCTCGTCGAGCAGCTGACCCGGTTGGGCCTCACCAGCTACGAGGCGCGGGCGTACGTCGCGCTGATAGGCCGCGATTCGTTTACGGCCGCACAGGTGGCCCGGCTCGCGGGCCTCCCCCGCCAGCGGATCTACGACGTGTTGAGCAGCCTGGTCGACAGTGGCCTGGCGGCGACGCGGCCCGGGCCGGTGGTCAAATATTCAGCCGCCGACCCCACCACGGCCGTCGAAAGACTCCTCTCTACCCACCGCCAGCACCTGACCAACCTCGAAGCGGGCGCGTCCTCGATGGTGGAGGAGCTCGCGACAGCCTACCGGGCCGGCCAGGAGCAAAGCGATCCCCTCGAATACATCGAGGTACTTCGCGATCCGGGCGCGATCAACGCCCGTTTCGACGAACTCCAGGCCTTCGTTAAAAAGGAGATCCTCGTCTTCACCAAGCCGCCATATGCCAGGCCGCCCCAAGAGAATGTCGAGGGCCTGCCCTTGGCCAGATCGCACCTTGCCCGCGGCATGTATGAGTTCGCGCTCTTCGACGACCCGGCAGCCACCGAGGGCGTGCGCACTTTCATCGAGGCGGGTGAGGACGCCCGGTTCGTACCCGAGCTACCCCTGAAGCTGGTGATCATCGATGAGACGATCGTGATGTTCGGCATGCAGGATCCGGTCGCCGGCCATTCAGACCTGACCATCGTCGTGGTGGAGCACCCGTCGCTGGCGCGTGTGCTGAAGATGGCCTTCAACGCCTACTGGGCCCAGGGCCTCACATTCGATGAGGCGTCGATGAAGATGAAGGCCGCGCGATTATGACCGCCTGACCGGCCGGGTCAGCGCGCGAGCCACTCCCGGGCCTGCTCGACCGTGGCGAAGTACCCGACCCCCAGCTTGGCGTCAGCCACCCTGGCGAGCCTCTCCTTGAGGTTCATGCCGGCGAGGCCGCTGTCCGGGAGTACGACGGCGAACTTCTTCAAGCCCGCGGCCAGGGCTTTGGGGAGCCATTCTCTGTCAGCCCAGTCCTGGTCGGCCAGACGGAGCACCTTCTGCCGGCGGCAATCAGCCAGCCAGCGCGACCCGCGGTGGTCTGTCAACGCTCGGACCCCCGCCTCGAGCATGGCCGCGAACTCGGTCGAATTCGCCCAGCCCTCCCACTCGACCAGCACAGTCGCCCCAGCGCCGTCCCACTTGACGGACGCAGTCCCGGGAGCGTTGAAGTAGACGTCGCCGTCGGCTCCGGTCACGTTTTGATTCTGGGGCCTGACCGGCGGATTTCCCCGAGTTCGCCAATCTGGCCGGGTATAGCAAAGGTTTACAAAGGTTCGCTAAGAGTGCCGATCAGCTAAGTATTAGCTTTACAGTTGCACCTGGAGTTGAAATGACAAAGAGAGCGATGGCCGGCGCGCGGGCTGCCTTCGATCGTAACGGGTGACGGCAGTGCGCAATCCTGAGCGGGTCGCCACCACGGAATCCGCCGCCCGGCGGGTGCAGGTGCTGATCGTGCAAGACCACCCGCTGCTGGCGTCCGCCATCTCGCGCGTGCTCGAAGCGCAGCCCGACCTGGCGGTGTCCGGCGTTTCCAGCTCCGGAGCCGACGCCGTCCAGGCGGCGACCGACAACCGGCCCGACGTGGTCCTCATGGACTTCCGGCTCCCCGACGTGACTGGGCCGGCGGCGGCGCGCATGATCAAGAGCGCCCACGCAGAAGCGGCAATCGTGTTCCACAGCGCCGATGAGTCCGAGACAGCGCTTCTGGATGCGATCGACGCGGGGGCCACGGCGTATCTCACGAAAGATGCGACCGCCGATCAGATCATCGAGGCCGTTCGCCGGGCGTCGACCGGCGAGGTCCTGATTCCAGCTGAGTTGTTCGCCCGCGCGATTGCCCGGCAGCGAGGCGCGGTGAGCCGCAAGCGGGAGCGTGACCAATTGCTCGCGGAGTTCACGCCGCGAGAGCTCGACATCCTCCACCTGCTCGCCGAAGGTTTGGACACGACCGCGATGTCGCAACGACTTGCCATCGCCCCCCATACCGTCGAGTGGCACGTCCGTCATGTGATCGAGAAGCTGCAGGTCCACTCCAAGCTGCAGGCCGTCATCGCGGCCGCTCACAAGGGTCTTATCGAGCTGTAGGGGCAAATCGCTCCCCCCTGAGGGAGAGGGGACCCCATCCCCTTGTAGGGGCGAGACCCTGTGCCGAACCGTGGCGACAATCCGTGCGCTCCCGCGTAAGAAAGGTGCGTGCTAGAAACCAACCGCCGCCGGCGGACGCGCCCAGCGGTCAAGAATGTCCTGTTTGCGATGGCTGTCGGCGTGGTGATCGCAGCCTGCGGCGGCGGCGCAGCCACCCCGGCTTCCCCCACGCCCACCACTTTCGCCATGGCGGTTCAAAACGGAAGTGGTGTGTCCGGCACCGGCGATATAGTCAAGGGGAACGGATCGTTCACACTCACGATCAAGCTCACCGGGATGCCGGCCAACTCGATTCACATTTCCCATATTCATGCGGGCGCATGTGCCCGCCCAGGTGGCATCGTCTACAACCTACAGTCGGTCGCCGCTGACTCGGCGGGCGCTGCGACGACCAGGTCCAACGTGCCGGATCCGTACCTGGTGCCCGCGTCCGGTTGGTATGTGAACGTCCATTTCGGTCCAGATTTCACCGAGACCGCGTACGCGCCGAGCATCTCATGCGGAGATCTGTAAGCAGCCCGAGCTGATCGGCCGATCTCGCGAAGCCATCCCATTGCAGGGGTGCTCCGCCGTGCTCACCAATGGCGACAAGCCAGACCTTTCGGCGTAGTACCAAAGCATGCAGCTCCGAAGAGGGCCTCCCCAGATCCGTGTACCTGACGCACGTGCCCCCGCCCTTCGCGTGGTCAAAGCCCCCTACACGGGTGCTCGCATGCCCCGGCGCGGGACGCGCGGCAGGTGGTTCCAAAGCTATTCCATCCGGGTGGTAGCCGGATTGTTGATGGTATCGATTCCGATCTCGATCGTGCTTGGGATCATGATGGCCAACTGGAGCTCACAGACTGCCATCGACCAGGCCAAGGCGAAGGTCCAGGCGAGCGCGGAGAGCAGCGCCGTCCGCATCACCGACTGGGTGCTCGAACGCCAGGCGGAGCTTCGTCAAGTTTCATCCGCGCAAGCCGGCCAGCTTTCGAGTCCCGGCATCAACGCCGCCCTGGTGGCCTCGATGGCTTCCCATCCGAACTTCGAGGCCCTCCAGGTCTCTGATGCGAAGGGAAACGTGGTCGCGTCGACGCGGCCGACGATCGGACTCTCCACCACACCGTCAGGGGCCGCGTTCGCCACCAGCCTCAGCGTCGAAACGATGGGACCTGTGGGGCTGGGACAGGCAGGCCTCGACTGGCTGATGACCGCACCGATCCTGGGTCCGGATGAAAAGCCGCAGGGAGTCATGGTCGGTGATCTGAACGTCGCGGTGCTGGGGACGCTGATCAACCCGTACGGCCAGCACAACCCGACCACCCGCGACCAGGAGACGCATCTGGTCAACAAGCAGCATCTGCTTCTGTACAGCTCGGAATGGGGCGTGGCTGGCAACGATGAAGGCCTGGTGACCAGCGGCTCGCTCAAAACCGTAGCCGAGGGCGCGATCTTCGAGCAGGCGATGAAATCCGGTGCCGGCGCCGCCCAGATCACCGACTACCGGAACAAGCAGGTCCTCGCAGGATATGAACCGATCGCGAGCCTCGGCTGGGTGGTGATCTCGTCGGTCGAAACCTCGAGCGCGCTGCAGCCAGTCTATGAGCAGGAGTTTCGCACCTCGATGCTTCAGGGCCTCAGCACCCTGCTGCTGATCGTGTTCGCGGTCGCGCTGGCCGTCTACACGACCCGCCCGATCGTTGACCTGTCGCGCGCTGTGGCGAGTGTTGAGGGCGGGGATCTCACCGCGCGTGTCAACCTCAAGGGCGGCGGAGAGGTCAGCCGGCTGGGCGACACCTTCAACGCCATGATCGAGCGCCTCAGCGGCGTCTTTTTCCGACTCCGAGGCGAGGTCACCGAAGCCGCGGCTCAGCTGTCCGCCGCCGCCGAGCAGCTGGCCTCCGCAACCCTGGAGCAGACCACCGCCGCCACCGCGACGTCGGCGAGCATGGAGGAGGTCGCGCGTACTTCGGCATCGATTGCCGACACGGTCGATCGGGTCGCGGTCCAGGCAGGCGAGGCGCAGACCAACCTGGAACTTGCTCAAACCGACCTCAAGGCATCGGGCGATCGGACGCTCGCGCTGGCCGGTCGAGTCAACGAGATCGAGGGAATCCTCGAGCTCATCAACGACATCGCCGACCAGACCAACCTCCTCGCCCTCAACGCGGCCATCGAAGCCGCCCGCGCAGGCGACGCCGGTCGTGGTTTTGCCGTGGTCGCCGATGAGGTGCGCCGTCTGGCCGAGCGGTCGAAGGCGGCCGCCGCCCAGATCGCCAAGCTCGTCGAAGGCGCCCAGGCCCAGAGCAGTGAGACCGTCATGGCCCTGGAGAAAGGCGTCAAGCAGATGGAGCGTGGGCTGACCATGATGCGAGCGATCACCGAGGTCAGCGGCCAGGTGCAGCTGGCGAGCCAGCAGCAGCGGACCTCGACGCAGGAAGTCGTCCTTGCGATCGAGCACATCGCCGAGGGCAGCCGCTCGGTGGCCGCCACCGCCCAGGAGATCGCCTCGGCGGCGGCTCGACAGGGAGAGCTCGCGGCCGAGCTCGCCGCCTCGGGCTGGGAGAGAGCCGGTGGGCCCGATCGTGGAGCTTAGGAAGCCCGCGCTGGACCGCCTCCCAAGCAGCGGTTCCGACGACCCGCTGACGTTGAGGATCGTTCCTTCGGATCAAGACGACCCGGCGCTCGAATTGACGCACCGCAGACCGTGGGACAGCTTCTTCGTGAGGATGCTGCTGATGTTGCTGGCCGTGGGGCTCCCGTTCGCCTTCGTGGCGCGCCGTATCCGCACCCCACTGGACGGTTGGGGCGCCGGCGTCGACATCGTCGGCATAGTTCTTCTCGTCGGAATCACCGCCATCACCGCACGCTGGGTGATGCGCCCGGTCACCGCCCTCTCACGCGCTGCGGCGCGGGCGGAGGCCGGCGACCTGACCGCCCGGGTGGTGCCCGGCGGCGGTAGGGAGATACGTCTGCTGGGTCAAACCTTCAACGCCATGCTCCAGCGGCTGGCGGGCATGCTCTTTCGTCTTCGGGGTGAAGTTGCCGAGTCGGCCGCCAAGCTCGCACTGGCAGCCGAGCAGCTCGCGGCGGCGACGTTGGAACAGACCAGGGTCGCCGGCGAGACCTCGTCGAGGATGGAGGAGCTGTTGCGCGGCAGCGTTTCGATCGCCGAAACCGCGGCGCAGGTCGCCACGCAGGCGGGCGACCTCCGCGCCAAGATCGCCACAGCGCAGACGGACATCTCGCAGAACGGCGAAAAGATGGTGGAGCTGGCGCACCGAATTGGCGACATCGAGGCCATCCTCGAGCTCATCGACGATATTGCGGACCAGACCAACCTCCTCGCCTTGAACGCGGCCATCGAAGCCGCCCGAGCGGGTGAGGCGGGACGCGGCTTTGGTGTGGTCGCGGACGAAGTCCGAAGGCTGGCCGAGCGTTCAAAAGCCGCCGCCGCTCAGATCGTCACGCTCGTCGAAGCCGCCCAGGTCCAGAGCCGGTCGACGGTGACAGCGGTCGAGTTGCGGGGACGTCAGATAACTGACTGGCTGCAGATCATGGCGACGATGGCCGAGTCGAGTGGCGCGGTCCAGCTCGCCACCCAGCAGCAGCGCTCCAACGTCGAACAGGCGATGGCGGCCATCGAAGCTATCGCCCTGGGCAGCCGGTCCGTCGCCGCCACTGCTCAAAAGATCGCAATGGCCGCCTCGCGACAGGGCGCCCTGTCCACCGAAGTTGCCTGGGCCGATGAGCGCGGTGCGCAAGGCGAGACACAGGAGTCATACCGTGGAGCTTGAGAGCCCGCTCAAGAAGGGCCTCGATCGCGACGTGGCGGCCAACCTGCGTGTGCTGAGGCCCACCGATTCGGATTTCCAAACGGATTCAACCGGCCTCCGCGACCACCAACGACCTTGGGACAGCTTTTTCTTGAGGCTGATCTTCAGCTCGCTTGTCATTGTCGTGCCCCTCTTCGTCCTGGCTGCCCTCTTCAATTTCGCACAGCTGGGAATTTGGTTGGAAGTTGGGACGTTGCTCTTGCTCGTTGCGATCCTCGCGCTGTCCACGTGGTGGATCGCCCGACCGGTGATCGCAATTTCTCGGGTGGCCGCCGCGATCGAGTCGGGGGATCTATCGTTGCGCGCCGTCCCAGGCGGTGGCGGCGAGACCCGCCGGCTGGCACACACGGTCAATGGGCTTCTAGACCGCATCGTTACGGAGCTGCCCCGGTTGCGCGGCCAGGCGAGCGAATTCACTCACCGGCTGGCGGTTTCGGTTGAGCTGCTCGGCACCGCCACAACTGAACAGACCCAGGCTGCAGCGGAGACATCGACTGAGCTGCACGCTCTGGCAAGCGCGTCCGCCTCGATCGCGGAGACGGTTGCGGGCGTGGTCGTCCAGGCCGGCGAGCTGCGCACAAACATCCAGCGCACCTTGACCGACCTCCAGGCCTCCAGCGACCGCACGCTGGCGAACTCAAGGCGTGTCGACGAGATCCAGGGAGTGATCGGGCTCCTTAACGACATTGCCGACCAGACCGCGCTGCTTGCGCTCAATGCGGCCATCGAAGCGGCTCGCGCGGGAGAGGCTGGTCGTGGCTTTGCCGTGGTCGCCGACGAGGTGCGGCGGCTGGCCGAGCGTTCCAAGGCTGCTGCCGCGCAGATCTCCAACCTCGCCGAAGGCGCGAAGGTGACCAGCGGCGAGGCGGTCCTGGCGATTCAGAGGCGCGGCCAGCAGCTGGACCGCTGGATGGGCATGACGACGGTGATGGCCGACTTGAGTGCCAAAGTCCAGCCGGCGGTGATGAATCAAAACACTGCGGTTGAAAGAGTCGAGCTCGCTGTTCAACTCATCGCGGACAGGTGTCGCACGGTCGCGGCTGCTGCTGAGGAAGTCAAGGCGGCTGCGGAGGTGGGCGATTGATGCGAGTGCTCGTGTTGGCGGTCAACGCCGCCTATTTCGCTGTGCCGATGGCGACTGTGCTTCAGGTGCTGCGCCATCCGGTTGTGACTCGAGTCCCGCTCTCGCCGCCCGGCCTGCTCGGCGTCGTCAATGTTCGCGGTGAGATCGTTCCCCTGCTCGACACCGGTGTGATTACAGCCACAGGCGCCCTCAGCGATCCGCCTTTCGCCGTGCTGGTGAATGGCGAAAAGGATGTCGTGGCGCTGGCCGCCGAGGAACTGCCGACCGCCGCCGACTTCGAGGAACCCGTCGCCGCCGGGACCAAGCCAGGTGAGCTCGGCGTTTACAGCCATGGCGGACGGCTCGTGGTCCTCGTCGATGTCGAGGAGCTGGTCAAGACTCGGCTGGATTTGAAATGGGCGAGCTAGAGGACGAGTTCCGGCCGCTGTTTGTCGAGGAGGCCAAGGGTCACCTCGAGCGGATCGCCTCCGGGCTGCTCGCACTTGAGTCAGCGCCGGACGATCAGGCGGCGATCGATGGGATCTTTCGCGAGGCGCACACCATGAAGGGAGCAGCCGGGATGGTGGGCATGATGCGCGTGAGCCGCCTCGCCCACCGGCTCGAGGACCTGCTTGTCGAGCTGCGCGCGGGGACGCGCCGGTCGAGTCCTGAGCTCACAGATGCGATGCTCCTCGTTGTCGACGGCATGGGCCGGCTCATCGCGAGCCCCTCGAGCGGAGACCAGGACGCCAGCGATGAGGCTGCACTCGAACGACTGCTGCCATCCTCGCCCAGTCCGGTCACGGTGGCTGAGAGCAAACCAGCCGTTTCTCGCCCGGCATTGACGTCGCAGCCAGCCATAGCGGCACCTCCCCTCCCAACCGCGGCGTCCGCTGCGGTCCCTGCGCCGCAGGCGCGTGAGGGAGCCTCCACACAGGTGGGGAGGCCAGTGCCACCACCGCTTGCGATTCCAACCGCCGCACCGGCCGTCGCCGCCGTACCAGCAGCCCCAAAACCAACCGCTCCGGCACCTCCGCCGACGCAAATCGCCCCAGTATCAGTAGTCCCGACCCCGCCATCCTCGCCGGCGCCCGCCGCTCCGCTGGCGCAGCCGCCGGCAGCCCGCCTCGATCGGAAACAGCCGGATACGGCGACGCTCGAGGTGCCGGTGGCCCGAATCGACGAGCTCAACCGGCTCGTCGGCGAGGCCTCCGCCGCACAACTGAGGGTGGGCCACGTATTCGGTTCCGAGCTGCATCTGGACCCTGACGCCGTCACCGAGTATCGCGAGCTGACGAAGGTGATCAACCAACTCCAGGAGGTCACTGAGCGCACGCGCATGGTGCCGGTCGGAACGCTCGAGCCCATCCTCCACCGAACCGTCCGAGACGTAGCGCGGTCCGCCGGCAAGGACGTGCGCTGGGAGGTGTCGGGTGAAGACGTCGAGGTCGACCGGGGCGTGCTCGAGGAGCTCGTGTCGCCGCTTCTTCACCTGGTCCGGAACTCGGTCGGCCACGGCGTCGAGCTCCCTGAACAGCGGCTTGCCGCCGGCAAGACTCCGCAGGCGGTGGTCGGGCTCCACGCGGCGCAGGTCGGATCCAAGGTCGTGATTTCGATCAGCGACGACGGGGCCGGCATCAACGTGGCCGCCGTACGCGCTTCCGCAGCCAAGGCCGGCGTCGACGTCAGCGCCCTCAACGAAGAAGAATCCCTGAACCTGATCTTCCGGTCCGGCATCTCCACCGCGAAAGTCCTCACCGAGGATTCGGGTCGGGGCGTCGGTCTCGACGTCGTGGCCACTGCTGTTGCGGCCATCCACGGCACGGTCCAGGTTGTGAACCATCCCGGCTCGGGGGCCGAGTTCCGGATCATCGTACCCATCACGCTCACCGTCGTTCCGTGCCTCATCGTGTCGATCTCCGGCCAGTCGTTTGCCTTGCCGCTGCAGGGGATCGTCCGCATGCTGGAGGCACAGCACGTTCAGGTCGTGAGCGGGCGGCAACTGGCCGTCGTGGACGGGCGCGCAATTCCGGTTTCTGACCTCGCAGCGCTTCTCGGTCTGCCGTCTGCCGAAGGAGGGCCGTGGGTCCTGCTCGGCACCGCGGAGAGCTCGCATGCGTTCCAGGTCGAGACGGTGCTGCAAAAACGAGACGTGGTGGTCCGCGGCTTGACAGGCCGCCTTCGGGATCTCAGGTCCGTGAGCGGGGCGAGCATCGAACCGAACGGCACGATCCTCTTGGTGCTCGACGTCCCGAACCTCCTCACACGCGCGGCCTCATTCAGCATTTCGTCCGAGGCTGCCAACAAGCCCGCCGGCCCCGCGCCGCAGCTTTCCGTCATGGTTGTCGATGACGCCCTGATGGTCCGTGAGCTGCAGCGTTCGATCCTGGAACGCGGCGGCTACGCGGTGCGCACCGCCAGTGACGGAGCCGAAGCATTGGGCATGCTGGCCGAACTACCCGCCGACCTGGTGGTGACGGACGTGGAGATGCCCAATCTCGACGGCCTTCATCTGATTCAAAGCATCAGAAGGCATCCACGCCTTGCCAATATCCCGGTGCTGATCGTCTCCTCGCATGGAAGTGACGAAGATCACCAGCGCGGCCTTGACGCCGGCGCCGATGCCTACATCGTCAAGACCTCGTTCGACGAGGTGGGACTGCTCAGCGCCGTGTCGCGACTGTTGGGCCGGACGGCGGGGGCAGCACCGCACCGTCACAACGCTGCAGGCGCGCTCGCGACGCCGAGGTCAGCGTGAATCCGATCGATCACGCGACGCAGCTGCTTCGCTCGAGAGCAGGACTCAAGGCGGAGCCGGCAAGCCGCGCCCGGCTCGAGAGGCTGCTCCACGAAAGCGCGCACCTCGCGGGCATTCCGATGCCGGCTTACGTCGACATGCTGGACAGCCAGCCCGCAGCGTTTGACGATCTGCTGGACCGCGTCACAGTCCAGCACAGCGCTTTTTTCAGAGACCCGGCTCAATTCGCGGCTTTCGCCGAGCTCGTGCGCAAAGCGAGCGGTGCGCCGCACACCGTCTGGAGCGCCGGATGTGGAAACGGCCAGGAACCGTACAGCCTGGCCATGCTCCTGGATGAAGCCGGTCGTCACAACTGGAAGGTCGTCGCCACCGATGTCTCGTTTCGTGCCCTCGCGCGCACCGAGATCGCGCGGTACGCAGATGGTGAGCTGCGCGGGTTGTCGCCAGAGCGCCAAAAGCGGTTTCTGACCCCGATCCTCGGTGGCTACGAGATCGCTCCATTCATTCGACGCTACGTGCACATCAGCCACCACAACCTCGCGCGGGCTGACGCTGCCCCACTGATGCCCAAGTCAGACGTAGTGTTCTGCCGCAACGTGCTCATGTATTTCGGGCGCGAGGAATCAGAAGCCTGCATTCAACGCATCGCCGATCGTTTGGTCCCGGGCGGGTATCTGTTCCTGGGCCATTCCGACTCGCCCGGGCGCATGACCCGCTTCTTCGAACCCGTGAACGTGGCCGGCGCGTACTGCTACCGGCGGCTGAGCGCGCCTGCCCCGGCTGCGGTCACGGCCGGAGGGCGCCAGGGTGACCCGCATCCGCGTCCCGACCTGGCCTTCCTGATGGCCGAGGGTGATCACGCGGCGGCGAGCGGAGACCTCCGCGCCGCCGTCCGCGCGTTTCGGCAGGCGACCTACCTCAACCCCAACCTGGCCATCGCCTACTTTCAGCTTGGGGCTGCACTCGAGCTGGCGGGCGATCCACGCGAATCGCGACGCTCCTTCGCGGCAGCGGGGCTGGCGATGATGAGCGGGGACGGCGCCGACGACCTCTCCGGGCTTGAGGGCTATTCGCAGCGCGACCTCGCGCGCGCCATCGCCTCCAAGCTCACCGCGGTGCATTGATGGCTGTCCAGGACATAGTCCTCGTCGACGACGATCGCGTGATCCAGAAGATGGTCGGCGGCTTCCTGGAGCGAAGGGGCTACCAGGTCCGCAAAGCCAGCGACGGCATCGAAGCCCTTGAACTCATCCACGAGAGCGTGCCGGACATGGTGATCACCGATGTGCGCATGCCAGAGCTGAACGGCATCGAGCTGACCTCTCGCCTCCGCGGCAATCACCGAACCGCGGGCGTTCCCATCCTCATGTTCTCCGAGATGGGAGCGCCGCCCGATGCCCTCGCCGGCTACGCGGTCGGCGCGGACGACTACCTGCCCAAGCCCTTCGAGCTTGCAATCCTCGAAGCCAAGGTCCAATCCTTGCTGCGGCGCTCGGCAGGCACGGCCGCAAGAGCCAACCGGGGCAGGGTCATCCTCTTCGCGCACGCAAAGGGCGGCGTCGGTACGACCTGCCTCGCTGTCAACACCGCGGTGCTCCTGGCCGCACGCTCTCCTCGGCCGGTCGGCCTCCTGGACCTCGATGTCGAGTTCGGCGACTCGGCGGTGTACCTCAACCTCCATCCGAACCAGACGCTGGCCGACCTCAAACCGTTGCCCGGGACGGTTGTCGACGAGGCGCTGTTCGAAGGCTTTGTGACGGAGTCGGGAAGCGTCCGCCTGGTGGTCGGCGCCGACCTGCCGGAACGGGCAGAGCTTGTGACCCTACCGGCGATCCAGCTGGCCATCGATCGACTCAGCGCCACCTGCCAATTCGTGCTCATCGACGCGCCCGCTTCCTTCAGCGAACGCACGCTCACGGCTCTCGACACCAGTGACATGATCTGCCTGGTCACCTCAGCATCGCTGCCATCGCTCAAAGCCACCCGGCGCTGCATCGGCCTGTTCGAGAAGCTTGGGATTGATGCCGCGCGGGTCCGCTTGATCCTCAACTACAGCACCACCCACGCGATGGACGCAGACGCGGCAGCCAGAGTTCTGGGGCGCCGGCCGGATTTCATCGTGCAGAGGTACGAAAACCTGGATGCGGCTGCCAATAGCGGCCGGCCTCTGGTCACATCAGATCCCAGCGATCCCCTGGTCTCAGATCTGACGCGGCTGGCCGACGCGATCGTCGCCGGCATTCCGATGAGCCCGGGGCTGAGCGCCTAGCCGAGACTTCGGACTGCCTGCACCGCCTCGGCCCCGGCCTGCGCCCGGCCATTCAGGTGTGCCTGGCCGTTGTGGAGTGCAATCGGCGTCGCGCCGTCCGCACCTATGCGCATCTGGTCGTCATAGGCCAAAGCGATCCGCAGAATGCCCGTGTCGGCGCTCGACCGGATGATCATCCTGGCCTCTTCCGCGACCGCCGGCGCGGTGCCGAGGCGCATGGCCTCCTCGTTCAACACCCTCAGGTTGGTGTCGCGCCAAAGAAAGTAGGAGCGGTTGAGAGTGGCGGACGACAGGCCGTATGCCGCGGCCATCACACCAAGCCGGCCCAAGAAGTTTCGCTCGGTCTCGGTGGTGCCCTGGCCGGTGACCAGGAACCTCGCGATGGCACGCGACGTCAGGTTGTGAACATCGTGGACCAGCTTCGCAAATCGATGCGATGCCAGCTCCAACAGCCCGGCTGCGGCGACAGCCTCCGCAGTCATCCGGGTGGCCGCGGTCACGCGCGAGGCCAGCGCTCGACCCAACGCCACCTGATCCGGGTTGGCGAAGAAGCTCGCCGGCGCCCCAGGCGATCTGGCTGAGAGGTTCCAGGCGAAAACTCCCACGGACAATACCCTTCTGGTCTCCACGATCGTCGGCTCTCTGCGCTGCCTAGGAGTGGAACGTTCGGTGCCGGATCACCCCACGTGAGCCCATGCGCAAGTAATACAGGTGGCCGAGCGTTATGTCTCCCTGCGAAATCAGGTCTTGCGCCCAGGCAAGAACTCGGGCCTTTCACCCATGCATATCAATGGGCGCCTGACCGTCTACTGGGCGCTTGGGTATCCCCTCTGGGCTGCGCCTGCGGCGGAGCCCACCTCCCCACGCGGTGGGGAGGCCTGGGCATTCAGCAGCAGCTCGCCCGCCTCGCGCGCACCTCGGGCGGCCGACCTCTCACCATAGCCGGCGAAGACGATCGAACCTGCCATGAGCATCTGCCATTTCTGAGCCAGCTCCTCGGGCCGATCCAGCCCGGCCTCCCTGGCATGGCGCTCGACGATGTCTCGAATGTTGGCCAGGTGAAGGCGAGCCGCAGCGGCGACGGTGTTTTGCGGGGGCGCGTAATCCTCGAAGGTCTCGAACAACGTCCTGAGGAAGGGGCACCCTTCGAAGTCGTCGCGCTGGAACCACTCGTCGAAGACGTCGAATATCGCCAGCAGCCTCTCGCGCGGTGTGTCCGCGCGCTTGTTCAATTCCGCCTCGAAGAATTCGCGTGTCCACAATTGCTCTCGCCGCTGGAGGTACGCTTTCACCAGATCCTCCTTCGAGGGGAAATGGTGGTAGAAGGTCGCTTTCGCGACCCCGGCGCGCGCGATGATCGCGTCCACTCCTACAGCCCGAACGCCCTTCTCGTTGAAGAGCTCATAAGCTGCGGCGAGGACCTGTTCTCGAACCTCCTCTGAAGACCGTCTGGTTGCCATCTTTGTCCGCTCGACTCGGCGAGCTAGTTCAGGAGACCTCCCAGGTGCTGCTGGAACATATCGGGGTGGGCTTTGAGCACCCGAAGGATGATTTCACCACTGAACTCCCGCGCGTCGTACTGGCACAAGGTCACGGCAGGGTATCGCCTGATCATGACTTCATAGGCTTCCTCGTAGGACAGCATTTCGGCGTCTGACGAAAACATGGAACGTTCGCATGCCATCTCGCCAACGATGCGCAGGATGGTCGGGCCACCGGCCAGTGCCTTCCCGAACTGCAGCTCCCAGTTGGCGATGGCGTCCGCGACCGTCGCTCCGGGCCATCCAGCGACCGTCCAGCGGCCGCTTCGCCTGGCGGCATCGAGATCGACGGTCTTCTCCTGGCTGAGAGCCTCGACGTAGCGCTCCAGAACAGCACCCGTCGCCGCCAGGAAGCAGGGTTGCCCGACCGCGAGCCCCTCGGCCAGGAACGGAACGGAGAGCCGCAGGCCGCCTAGATTCGTGCTGAAAATCGGCGCCAGGTGGGTTCGGAGGGGGACCGGTGAACCTCCAACGCTGACCGTCAAGGTTTGCTTGGGCACCTGCGGGTCGCCCGTTCGCTGGCCCAGGAACTCGACCAGATCGGCGGGCGCGAAACGACGCTCGCGACGGCGACCCACGCGGCGCGCGGGCAGCAGGCCGGCGTCGCTCCAGCGCCGGATCGACGCCTGGCTCACCCTCAAGAAGCGAGCCGCTTCTTCGGTGTTCAGCAGACTATTACTTACCATGACTCTAGCTCAGGCTGTTGCGCATTATTGCATATCACCGTGTAGTACACTGCAGACTAAGTTGTCTGTTCGATCCTTCCTCTGCAAATGTCCTGGCGAGCTTGGCCAAGCCGGTGACATCGAGTAACCGCTCGAAACTACCGATGTCCCTGTGGAGCCTTCGTTGAGCGTAGCCCCAACCAGCCCGGTACGAGTGCTGGTCGTGCAGGATCATCCGCTGTTGGCCTCTGCGATCGCCAGGGTGCTCGAGAACGAGGAGGACATGACGGTCGTCGGTATCGCAAGGCGGGGCGATCAGGCGGCCGAGCTGGCGGCGATCGAGAAGCCGTCGGTGGTGCTGATGGACTTTCGCCTCCCCAACTCGACCGGGCCCGAGGCCGCCGCCAGGATTCGGTCTGCCGCCCCGGAGGCCGCGATCGTTTTCCACAGCGCTGAGGAGTCCGAAACCGCGCTTCTGGACGCCATCGACGCCGGCGCGACGGCCTACCTGACCAAGAAGGCGACCGCGGACCAGATCGTCGAAGCGGTCCGCCGGGCATCGGTGGGCGAGGTTTTGATCCCAGTGGCGCTGTTCGCCAAAGCCATCGCACGGCAGCGGAAGGTGGTCACCGAAAGGCTTGCCCACGAAAAGCTGGTAGCCGAATTCACGCCGCGCGAGCTTGACGTGCTGCGGCTGCTGGCCGAGGGTTTCGACACCGGGACGATTGCCGAGCGCTTGGGGATCGCCTCCCACACCGTGGAATGGCACGTCCGTCACCTGATCGAGAAGCTGGGCGTGCACTCCAAGCTCCAGGCCGTGATCGCGGCCGCCCGCCTGGGCTTGATAGAGCTCTAAAGCCGTCTGACTACGAGCCTGAGGGCACCGGCACCCTCTGCATAGAGGGCATCCGGGCAATGTCGCCGCATGGCGACTTTGGAACCCTTGGCGCGTAAACCTGACTAATGGGAGTCATGGGCGTTGTTTTCGCCCTGTTCACGGTCGGGTACGTCCTTGGGGTCTGGACCGCCGGCCTGGTCTTCAGGCAGCCACAGCGCGCGTACGAAGACGCGGAGAGGCGCTCGTGACCCGCGCCCGACCCCCCACCTCGACCAGCATCGACCCCAACCCGCCCCTGGTCGACCACGCCCGTGAGGACATGGTCTGGCTGCAAAGCCATGACCTCAGCGATGCCCTTTCGAGCATCGTCGGCTCTGCTGAGCTCATCGACTCGGGCGACCTCACCGACGACCAGCGTCGCCTGTTCGCCGGCATCTTGCTTCGAAAAGCAGGGCGGCTCAGCGCGCTCGTCAACTCTGCGCTGGCTCTGCAGCGCCTCGAGACCGGTCACCGCGAGCTCGACCTCGCTCCTGTAGACCTGGGCACGCTGATCGAGCGCGCGGCGGCAGCCGCCGGCGAAGACGACGAGCGGCCGATCGATGTGTACATTCCGGTGCAGCTCCCGCTCGTGTCTGCCGAGGCCGAGGCAATCCGCGAAGTGCTGGCCAACTTCCTGTCGAACGCCCGCAGGTTCTCCCCCGATGGCGGTGCGATCAGGATCTCCGCTCGGGCGATCGCAGACACGGTCGAGGTCAGCATCGTGGACCACGGCATCGGGATTGAAGCCGACGCGTTGCCCAAGGTCTTTCATAAGTTCTATCGCGCTGACCGGGGAGTCGGCCGGCACACCCTCGGTGCCGGCCTCGGGTTGGCGATCACGCACACGATGGTCGAAGCCCATGGCGGCCGCATCGGCGCCACCTCGAGGGGTCTCGGCAAGGGCGCGCGGTTCTGGTTCACGCTGCCGATCTCACGGCCGGACGCGACGTCGGCGGACGTGCTCATCGTCGAGGATGAGGCCTGGTTCGCCAGCATCCTGAAGGCCGAGTTCGCGGCTCGAGGCCTCACCACGGTGCGCGCGGCCGACGCCGAGACAGCCGAGCGCCTGCTCGTGGACACGACGCCGCGCGCGATCGTCCTCGACCTGGCGCTGCCCGGCCTCCAGGGCGACGATTTTCTCGCTCGCATGTGGGCGGGCGGAGCCAAGCGCCTTCCGGTGGTGGTCCTGACAGTGAAGAACCTCGAGCCTGCTGAGATATCCGCGCTCGAGACTCAGGGCGCGATCGCCGTCTTGCCGAAAGAGGCGGGCGCCCCGCAGGCCGCAGTCACTTTGATCACCGAGGCGTTGACGCTCAATGGAGTGGTCCCATGAGAACTCGCACTCCGCCTGGGCTGCAGGTCCTGCGGACAGTCGTCATCGCCGATGACGAGTCGAGCATGCGACTCCTGGTCCACGCCACGATCGAATCCGACGACTACTGCGTGGTCGAAGCGGCGGACGGCGCCGAGGCCTGGGCGCTCGTCCAGAAGCACAAGCCTGCGCTCGTTTTGCTCGATGTCCAGATGCCTGGGCGGAGCGGCCTCGAGGTGCTGCGGTCGATCAAGGCCGACCCGAGCCTCGCTGCGACAAAGGTGATCCTCCTGACGGCCAAAGCGCAGGAGTCGGACATCGAGTCCGGCCTGATCGCCGGCGCCGACTTCTACCTGACCAAGCCCTTCTCGCCGCTGGACCTCCTGACTCGGGTTGAAGAAGCGCTTCAGCTCTGATGGTCGTACAGCAACGCGAGCGTGAGCTGAGGCGCGGTCCGCCTCGTCGTCCGGGCTGGTCGCTTCGAAACTACATGGCCCTGTTCATGGGCGTGCTTCTCGCCGTAGCGGCCACTGCCGGTTTCGCGGTCCGGACCATGGCCGAGATGGATGCACGGCAGTCAGCGAGCGCTGACACGAGCTATGCGGCCCAGCGCGCGGCGAATCAGCTCAAGTCCGGCTTTGACGCCATCTCGGCACTGTCGCTGCCTGTGGTCGCCAATCCCGGCGTGGCCCAGCTCTTCACTGACCCATCCAAGTGCGGCATCGGGTATGCGCCGATTGCTCCTTTTGGCACCGGCCACATCGACATCGTCAGGCTCGACGGCTCCGTCGTCTGCTCTTCTCGAAAAGGGGTGAGCAGCGACACATTTCCGATGTACGAGGGGCAATCCTGGCTGCAGGCGCCTCAACCCGTCGTGGTCGCTCCTGTGTTTGACCGCGCCACAGGCAGTGAAGTGGTTGTGATCTCCTATCCCATTTCGGGCCAGGGCGCATTCGTCTGGTTCCTCGACCTGGCGGCGCTCGGCCCCAAACTTGCCGCCGATCTCGGCAGCGGAGTCCACCAGCTCGAGTTCCTGGTCACCAGCAGTGATGGCAAGACCGTGATTCTGCGATCTATCGATCCGGCCCGCTGGATAGGACGAAGCATCAGCGGCACTTCCTTAGGGACCGGAGAGGCCGGCCGGCCGGACCTCAACGGAACTCAGCGCATCTATGGGCGCTCGACCATCGACCCAGCGGGTTGGCGGGTATACGTGGGGGCCAATGAAGCCGCCGCCCTGTCGGCTGCCGACCAGCTTTCGAACCGCGGCCTGGCCATCATCCTGGCCGGCGTGGCCATCATGCTGCTGGTCACGTCCGTCGTCTACCGGCGCATCGCGGAGCCCGTCCGGCGGCTGAGCCTGGTCATTCGCGGCACGACGGCGGGAGACGCTGTCAACGCCGTTGGCTTGAAGGGAGCCGCCGAGGTGACGAACCTGGCCTGGGACTTCGATCGGCTCATGGCGACGGTGAAAAATGAGCTGGCCGACCGGCTCAACAAGGAACAGAAGGCGATCGTGTCGGAACGCAACTACCGTCTGCTGTTCGAGAGCCACCCCCAGCCGATGTGGCTGTACGACGTGGGTACGCTCGCGTTTCTCAAGGTGAACGACGCCGCAATCGAGCGGTACGGGTACTCCCGCGACGAGTTCATGGCCATGACCATCAAGGACATACGTCCGCCTCAGGACGTTCCGAAGTTCTTGGAGCTCATGGCCACGCCCCAACCCCATTTCGACAGAACCGGCCCGTGGCGGTTGCTGCTCAAGGATGGCTCGACCAACCAGGTTCTCATCACGTCACACACCACCACCTTCGACGACCACGAAGCTCGATTCGTGCTGGCCGAAGACCTAACCGAAAACCAGCAGTTGGAGCTCGAACTCCATCAGTCGCAAGCTCGCGCGGAAGCCAATGCGGAGCTGAGCAAGGCCAAAGACGAGATGGTTTCGATGGTGAGCCACGAGATGCGAACCCCACTGGCCAGCATCGTGGGTTTTACGGAGCTCTTGGTCACTCGCAAGGTCACGCCGGAGCAGCGACACGACTACCTCGGGATCATGCTTCAGGAAGGCCGGCGTCTGACGGCCCTGATCAACGACTTCCTCGACCTGCGCCGAATCGAGGGCGGCCACCTGACGATGCGCTACGCGCCCGCCGACATCAAAGCACTCATCAAGCGCTCGGTCGCGCTCATCGCCGATCCGACCGGCACGCCGATTCAAATTCGCGTGCCAGAGGATATGCCGCTCGTTCGCATCGACGGGGACTCCATCTTCCGAGTGGTCGCAAACCTGCTTTCGAATGCGCGTAAGTACTCGCCGAATGGCGGCGCGATCATCGTCGGCGCCGGCGTGGTCGCTGACATGGTCGAGGTCTACGTCGAGGACGAGGGCCTCGGCATCCCCGCCGACGCCCTCCAGCACGTATTCCGCAGGTTCTTTCGCGTCGACAATCCCGACCGCAACGGAATCAAGGGCACCGGACTCGGCCTGGCGATCTGCAAGAACATCGTCGAGGCGCACGGCGGCACGATCAGGGTGCGCTCCGAGGGTTTGGGCAAGGGCTCCCTCTTCTCCTTCACCGTACCGTTGGCTCGCGACTCTTCACAAATGGGCGATGTGCTCGTGGTCGAAGACGACTCGGGTTTCGCCCACCTGCTGCAGGCCGAGCTGACCGGGCTGGGCGTGAGCTCGATCTGGGCCGCGGACGCGGAAACCGCCGAGCGCCTGATGATCAAGAAGAAGGCCCGAGCGATCGTTCTGGACCTCCTGCTACCCGGACTCCAGGGCGAAGCCTTTCTGGCTCGGCTGCGCGTCAAGCATGGATCCGGAATCCCGGTCGTCGTGGTCACGCTCAAGGACCTGGATCCCGCCGAGTCCCTGGTTCTGCATAGGGCCGGCGTGACCGCGATACTCCGCAAGGGGCCCGGGATGGCCGAGACGGCCGCGAACCTGATCGCCAAATCATTGGCTACCGAGCTGGTGGCCGGATGATCGCTAACGAGGTCGTCGGACGGGCACTTTCCGCTGACCCTGACGAGCTCACACGCCTGCTGCTCCTGCGACAGACATACGAGGATCGCGGCCCGGGTCTGCTCGCCGGACCCAGCGTTCCCATGCCGGTGGTCTGCACGGCCTCGATCCTGTTCACCGACATCCGCGGCTTCAGCCGGTTGACCGAGCGGTTCGCGCACGACCCGGCCGGCTTGCTCGACGTGCTCAATGCGCATCTCAAGAGAGTCATCCGCTCGATCTCCATCTGCGGAGGCGTGGTCGAGAAGTTCGTCGGCGATGGAGTCATGGCCACTTTCGGCGCGAGCGGAGATGCCGGCCTGCGCTCAGACCACGTGAATCGAGCCATGGCGGCCGCGATCGGCTTGATCGGAGCCAACGAGGCCTTGAACCGCCGCTGCGCCGACGAGTGGGGATTCCGGCTCGAGGTCGGCGTCGGCATCGCGTCGGGACCGGTCGTGGTGGGCGCTGTCGGCTCGCCCGACCGCTCCGAGCTCGGCGTCCTGGGCGATGCGGTCAACGTCGCAGCGAGGCTCGTGACGCATGCGGGCCCTGGCGAGGTGTTGATGACCGGGACTGTGTACCACGACGTGGCCGCCATGCTGCAGAGCGAGCTGACCAACCAGTCCGCCGTCCGCGGGCGGTCAGGCGCGCTCGAGATCTATCGGATGTCCCTGCTCGGCGGACGTAGCGCGCTGACCTGACGCGCCGTGGCCTAGGCCTCGTAGGTGAGGGTGTATGTGCCCTTGGTTCCCATCGGCGCGGATGACTTTCCCTTTCCAGTCAGGCCCTTGAGTGCGCCTTTGCCGGCGCCGGGGACGATCTCCCAAGTGGTGACCGCGCGCTTGCCGTCGTACTCGCCACGGAGCCGGAGCGCAAACGAGCCCTTCTTGCCGCCGATGGTACCCCTGATGATCTGCACGCCCGAATAGTGGGCCGTCTTATCCGGGCGATAGACCATGAGGTATTCGGCTGTGCCCGCGCCCTTGATGTCACCGGTGAACCTCTGGGTCACCGTGGCCCTGGTCACCTTGGGGCCCGCCGGGGCTCCAGCCGGCTTCTCTTTCCAGTCTTTGATCTCGAAGTCACCTTTGGCGAGTTGTCTCAATGGTCCTTCCTCCACGTGCGCGGAATTGGTCGGCGATGGCCTCAAGGTACTCCGCGAGCCTGCATCGGCAGCGAGCATCCCCTTCGAGATCAGAGCAGGGCGTCACGACTGCGCTGCAGAAAGTCGCGCTCGGCAGCGTTCTCGGTGCGGGACAGCGCCGCCTCGTACGCCAGGGCCGCCTCGTCGCTGCGCCCCAGGCGCCTGAGCAGGTCAGCGCGAATGGCGTGAAAGAGACGGTAGCCACCGAGGTCGAGTCCGTCGGCGAGCGTGAGCCCCGCATCCGGTCCCTCGACTTCCGCCACCGCGACCGCGCGGTTGAGCGCCACGACTGGGCTCGGGGTGAGCTCCAGCAGCTGGTTGTAGAGCTGCAGGATCTGCCACCAGTCCGTGGCAGACGCGACCAGCGCGTCGCTGTGGACGGCGTTGATAGCCGCCTGGATCTGGTACGGGCCGGGTTGGTTGCGGCGAAGGCAACGGCGGACGAGGTCCTGGCCTTCGGCGATGAAGGCGCGATCCCAAAGACTCCGGTCCTGGTCGGCAAGGAGCACGAGCTCGCCGCTCGGGGTCGTGCGGGCGGCCCGACGCGACTCTATGAGCAACATGAGCGCGAGCAGGCCCATGACCTCGGGTTCGTCCGGCATGAGGTTGGCCAGCAGCCGTCCAAGACGCATGGCCTCAGCGCACAGGTCCTCACGGACGAGGCGGTCGCCTGAGCTGGCCGTGTAGCCCTCGTTGAAGATGAGGTAGATGACCGACTGCACAGCTCCGAGGCGGCCCGGGAGGTCCTTCTGGTTCGGAACCCGGTAAGGGATCCCCGCATCGCGGATCTTGCCCTTGGCGCGGACCAGCCGTTGGGCCATCGTCGCTTCGGGCACCATGAATGCGCTCGCGATCTCCGCGGTGGTGAGACCGCCCAGGAGCCGGAGCGTCAGCGCCACCTGGACGCTCGTCGACAGAGCGGGGTGACAGCAGGTGAAGATCAGGCGCAATCTGTCGTCGTTCACGACGCCGGCCTCAACCTGTTCGTTTGGCGGCTCGTCGCGGGCGTGCAGCAGCGCGGCCTGGGCGTGGCGGTCATCGCGGGACGACTCCCGGCGGAGGCGATCGATCGCCCGGTTGCGGGCGGTGGTGATGATCCACCCGGCCGGGCTCGGTGGAAGGCCGGTTGCCGGCCACCGCTGCACAGCAGTCGTGAAGGCGTCCTGGACGGCCTCCTCGGCGAGGTCGATGTCACCGAAGACGCGAACCAGGACTGCGACCGCGCGACCGTACTCCTCGCGGAAAACACGTTCGATCTCCGAGGCCGCCAACGCCGGCACGCCGGGAATCAGACCTCGACGTCTTCTTGAAACGGCCGCACCTCGATTGGAACGGTGCACGCCCGCGTGGCCTTGCGGCCCCATTCGAGCGCGGCGTCGAGGTCAGCCGCTTTGATGACCCAGAACCCGCCGATGTGCTCCTTGCCCTCCACGAACGGGCCGTCGGTCACGAGCATGTCGTTGTCGCGGAGCTGCACCACGGTGGCCGTGCTCGAGGGGTGCAGCCCGCCGGCGAAGACCCACGCGCCCTTGGCCTTGAGCTCCTGGTTCAGAAGGTCCACGTCCCGCATGATCTTGTCGAGGACCTCAGTCGGGGGAGTGCCGCCCTCGGGTGAATAGACGCTCAACAGGTACTGCTTCATTCGATGCTCCTGGGTTGACGTTACCTCGGTTGGTAGGTTGCGATCACGACGCCGGTGGAGGTCGTCTTCGTGTCGACGAGCTTGAGGCTCGCGTGTGAACCCGCCTCGTTGAAGAGACGACGTCCGGATCCCAGTATCAACGGGTGAATTTGAAGGACGTACTCGTCAATCAGGTTGCACCGAATCAGCGATTCGACCAGGTCTCCGCTGCCGAGCACGACAATAGCCTTGCCCGATTGCTCCTTGAGCTTGGCCACGGCTTCGGCGGCGTCGCCCTCGAGCAGCGTGGAGTTGATCCAGGGCAGCGGCTCCTGCAGCGTCCTCGACGCCACGAACTTCTGGGTGTTGTTGAGCACCTCGGTGAAAGGGTTGTCCGTCCGGTTGGGCCAGACGGAGTAGAAATCCTCATAGGTCCGCCGACCGAGAAGGATGCCTCCGGTGGAGGCCATGCTCTCCCCCGCGACTTTGCCCATGACCGGATCGGCGTAAGTGATCGCCCAGCCGCCGTGCTCGAAGCCGCCGCGGCGGTCTTCGTCCGGCCGGCCCGGCGCCTGCATGACCCCATCGAGGGTCAAATTCTCGAAAACAATGATCTTGCGCATCCGTTCCTCCTTGATTCGGAGCGGCTCGAGCCGCCTCCTCACCCTCTACACGAACGGGTTCGGGCCAAATCGACACGAGGCTCCCAAACACGATGGGAGCTTGAGGAGGGACGCGCTCAGCGCATCGCTTCGACGGTGGCCTCGGCGCGATTGGCGGCCTTCGACCTCATAACCAGCACTGGGGCCTGCGAGTGTGCCGCCAGGTAAGCGGCGGTCGAGCCCAGAAACAGGTTATGCAGCGAGCTGTGGCGGTTGCTCCCCACCACGACCAGGTCAGCGGCGCTCTCATCGGCTACCTGCACGATCTCTTCGCCGGGGCTTCCCGCGCGAACCACGACCTCCCAGTCAATGCCTGTGCCGCCCAGAGCCTGCAGAGCCTCTTGCCTGACGCCGGCCTCCTGCTCGTCCAGGGTCTGGACCATCGTGGAGTCGGCGATGCCGGGAGCCATCATGGCTGCGGCGGGAAGGTGCCGAACGTAAACGACCATGACTTTGGCTCCAATGCGGGAAGCCAGGTCTGCCACCTCCTCGAGGCCTCGGCTGCTGGCCGGCGACCCGTCAGCGGCGACCACGATCCGCTTGAGCCACTTCGAACCACGGTATCCGTAACTTGATTCACCGGTGTCCATCTCGTGACCTCCCAACAAAAGGGCGGGACCATACAGGTCCCGCCTCGCTTCTCTCATGTCCTGGCTCACGCGGTGACGCGGCGCGTGCGCATCGCAAACAGACTTCCGATGCTGATCGCGACCGCGATGGCGATGACCCATGCGGACCAGGTCAGGGCTGTCACCGTGGTGAAGCCGAACGCCCAAGGGCTCACGAACAGAATCACGGCCAGAACGGACGGGATCAGCTCGAGTCCACCCGCCTGCCTCATCGCCGCGTTCAGCAGTCCGGCGAGCGCGATGAGCGCGCCGAGCCCGTACAGGGTGGACGTGGCAACCGTCTGCGCCGTCTCACCAAACACCAGTGGAGTCAGGAACAGCACCACGCCCAAGCCGACGACGACCCAATCTTGCCAACGCCTCCAGGCAGTCATGGCAGCAACCTCCTGGGCACGACCTCGGATCTTTGGAGTGCGGTGGGCGCGCCCTCCGGGGGCCCGCACTCCAGGCTTCCGCGCGGAGTCGCGCAGCACGTGAGTCGAGATGTGATCGCTCATGTCGTCAACCTCTTGCGAAAGTCGTAAACAACTACTTGCGCGCGCAACGACATATTCCCCTCAGGCGCCATCTGACGGCGATGGAGAAAATGAGGACCTGATGCTCAAGCACAACCCGTCTGGCAACTACCGGTTTTTGGCCGCGGAGGGAAGGCCTTTTTCGGGCGGCGCAGTGGCCGACGAAGGGTACGACCTCGTTCATGCGAGATTCAGGCGCCCAGTTCTTCTGGAAGCCGGCCTGGCAGCCGCGGCGCGACAGGTCGCCGCGGCCGGGAGGCCGGTTCAAGCCATCGCCGGTTTCGAGCTCCGAATTCCCAGGCCACTAACGCAAGCGGCCTTCGACAGTTTCAACCAACGATATGTCACGAGCTTGAGACGTCTTGGCCTGGAGGTTGATGGGCTCCTACCGGCTGCGCGAACCAACGTGGCAGCGGTGGTGGGCGGGGTCTCGGAGCCGAGCGTGTATGCGGTGTCTTACTCGATCCCTGGGCAGCGCATTCGCCCAGCATTTGTGCTCTCCGGTGCGCCTGAGGAGGAGGGCGGCGACACCGCCGCGAGGCTGGATTCGATCATGCATGTGCTATCGGGGCGGCTGGATGCAGTCGGCGCCTCCTGGGACGACGCGGCGGCGATTCAGCTGTATGGGGTCGACAATTTTCAGGATCTGGTCGTGGACAAGGTGCTGAAAAAGACTGGCGGGGCGGCGATTCATGGAATTCAATGGTTTCCATCGCTTCCCCCGATAGAGGGCTTGAAACTCGAAATCGACGTCCGGTCTGCAGGAACCGAGCTCGTTTTATCTGGGTCGTGACTCCGCTAGCGTTTCTTGAACGGGCAGCTGGTGATGTGGTCGTCGACGATGCCCACGGACTGGATCAGCGAGTAGACGATCGTGGACCCGACAAACGTGAAGCTCCGGAGCTTGAGGTCCTTGCTGATGCGGTCGGACAGGTCGGTGGTGGCAGGCAAATCGCCGAGCGTGCGGGGGTGGTTGGTCACCGGGGCTCCGTCGACCCAGTTCCATAGATAGGTAGAGAACGAGTCGAATTCGCCCTGGACCCGGATGAACGCCTGGGCGTTGTTCCGGGTGCCGTAGATCTTGAGCCGGTTTCTGATGATGCCCGGGTCCTGGCGCAGTTGTTCGAGCCGGCGGTCGGTGAATCGGGCCACCTTCGCGGGGTCGAAATTGGCGAAGGCCCGCCGGTATCCCTCCCGGTGGTTGAGGATGGTCGCCCACGACAGGCCCGCCTGGGCACCTTCGAGGGTCAGCATCTCGAAGAGGTGTCGGTCGTCGTGCGACGGGACGCCCCATTCGAGATCGTGGTAGTCGCGCATGGCGGGCGAGCTGTTCGCCCACGCACATCGCCCATCGCCTGAAACCGAGGACCTGGCCAAACGAGGTCATCGTAAATGCACCCGGGACCGATTCACGCGATGTGCTGAGCGGACGTATGTTTGAGGGGGTGAGGAAGGTTTATCGGGGGCGGGACATCGAGGTCAGCTTTGACCTGGACCTCTGCATCCATGTCGCCGAATGCCTGCGCGGAGAGCGGCGCGTCTTCCAGCTCAACCGGCGACCGTGGATCCTGCCGGACGCCGCCGGCCCCGACCAGGTGGCCGAGGTCGTACGGAGATGCCCGAGCGGAGCACTGCTCTATCACAGGCTCGATGACGGGCGCCACGAGGATCCGGATGGGCCGGCCAAAGTCACGCCCATCAAGAATGGTCCGCTGCTGGTGACCGGCCGGGTCGAGGTGCGGCGTGAGGATGGAACCGTCGAGGAACTCCCTCGAGCCACGCTTTGCCGCTGCGGCCAGTCAAACAACAAGCCTTTCTGCGACAACCAGCACATAGCGGCCCGCTTCCGGGCGCCCGGGGTTCCGTTTCGAGTCCAGCTCAGCCCGGTGCGACCCCAGCTGGATCAACCCATGAGCAAGGCTGAGGACCCGCGCGGCCGGTGAATCGCAACGCCGGCCGCGAAGTCTGGCCGGAGCTGCCTTACGGCGCCTGGAAGGACACGCTCGCGACGCTGCACATGAACCTCCAGATCGTGGGCAAGGTCCGGCTTGTCCTGACGCCATTCGAACCGCAATGGGCCAACGTGCCCCTGTATCTGAGCGCGCGCGGACTCACGACCACGCCGATGGCGTCTCGAGGCCTGGTGTTCCAGATCGACGTCGACCTCGTCGACCACCAGGTGGTGATCCAGACCGTGCGGGGCGAGACCCGGCGAGTCGCGCTCACGGCCCGCCCGGTCGCGGAGTTCTACACCGATTTCATGTCCAACCTGGCGGCGCTGGGGATTGAAGCCGGCATCCGGCCCATCCCAGACGAGGTCAGCGATCCGATTCCTTTCGCGGAGGACACCGTCCACGACGCCTACGAGCCGGAGTGGGCCAATCGATTCTGGAGAGTCCTCTCGCAAATCGACCTGGTGCTCAAAGTTCATCGGTCCCGATTTCGCGGGAGGACATCGCCGGCGCACTTCTTCTGGGGCACCTTCGACCTCGCCAATTCGAGGTTCTCGGGCCGCCCTGCCGAGCCGCCGCCAGGGGCCGGACTCATCATGCGAAAAGGCGGCGACGCCGAGCAGGTTTGCGCCGGCTTCTGGCCAGGACACGCGCAGTTTCCGCAGGCCGCGTTCTTTTCCTACACCTACCCGAAACCGGATGGGATCGAGTCGCAGGAGATTGAGCCGGTGCAAGCGGGCTGGAACCCGAGCCTTGGCGAGTTTGCCCTCCTGTACGACGACGTCCGTACCAGCCCGTCGCCTGAAGATGCGATCCTCCAGTTTTTCGGGAGCACCTATGCCGCAGGCGCCCGCCTTGGCAACTGGGACCCGAGCCTCGTAGTCGAACGCGCTCGCTGAGCTCGTCACATTGATGCGGCCGCAAGCCTTTGGCAGCCGGTTGCGCATCGCAGTCAAAGCGCCTCGCGATCCTGGCTACGGCGCCCTGCGACGGGCGATCCGCGCCACGATCGTGATCCCGCTTGCCTTCGTGTTCGCCGACCTGGTCCTGCGCGAACCGCAGATCGTCATCTTCGTGATGTTCGGCTGCTTCTCACTGCTCGTCATCTCCGACTTCGGAGGCATGCGGCGGCCGCGCGCGATCGCCTATCTCGCGGCCACCGTCGTTGGCGCCGCGCTGGTGGGACTGGGGACGCTGGTCTCATCCTCAGCCTGGCTCGCCGCCGGCGTGATGTTCCTGGTTGGTTTCGCGATCTCGTTCAGCCGCATCTTCGGCGGCTACGTGGCCGCGGCCAACATAGGCATGCTCCTGGCCTTCGTGATCGCCGTCACCATCCCCGCCCCGGCGGACACCATCCCGGCTCGTATTGGCGGCTGGGCGTTCGCCGGTTTGGTTTCGACAGCGGCAGCCGTGGCGCTCTGGCCGCGCTTCGAGCGGCTGGTCGCGCACAAGCAGGCGGCGAAAGCGCTTTTGGCCATCGCCGAACTTGTCGAAGGTATGCAGTCAGGGAAACGCGACCGTGATCTGCCGCGCCTCGAGCAGGCGGCGCGCCAGGAGGTGGACGCCGCCCGACACGGATACGCGGCGACAGCCAAGCGCCCGCTCGGGCCGGCCCGCCGCACCCGCGCGTATGCCCAGCTGCTCATCCAGCTCGAGCGGGTGATTGGAATCATCGAGCGCCCGTTCACCGAACACCGAATGGCGACGCGACCTGGCCTGGCCGAAGGGGACCGGCTGATCGCCTCGGTGGCGGCTGAGTTGCGGTCGAGTGCGGATGTGCTCACGGGTGGGACGGCGCCCAATCCTCGAGTCATAGAGGACGCGCGAGAGGAGCATCGGGTGGCCCGAGATCGGTGGGCGGCCGAGCAACTGCGGGCGGGGCGCCCGGCGGAGCAGGTCCTCGACGGGCTCGACTACGACGACACGCTCCGCGTCGTCTCCTATCTGGCTTTCGCGATCGCCGGCAACGCCATCGCCGCCGCCGGCGCAAGATCCGCGGTCGGCGACACGGCAGCGCATGTCCTGCGGACCATTCGAACCCACCTCGAATCGCCGTCGACGGTGTTGCAGGGCAGCCTCCGCGTGGCCATCGGTCTGACGCTTGCGGTCTGGGTCGCCCGCACGTTCGATTTTTCGCACGCCTTCTGGGTCGTGTTGGGAACGATCCAGGTCCTGCGCAGCAACGCCCTGGGCACGGGCCGAACAGTTCTCCTGGCCGTCGCGGGCAACGCGATCGGCGTCGTCATCGGCGGGCTTTTCGCGCTGGTCGCCGGCAACCACCCGGCGCTCATGTGGGCCGCGTTTCCGATCGCCGTCTTCGGCGCGGCATACTCGGCTACAACGCTCAGTTTTCTGGTGAGCCAAGCCGCCTTCACCATCAACCTGATCGTGGTTTTCAACCTGATCTCGCCGGCCGGGTGGCAGATCGGCCTGGTTCGAATTGAAGACCTGATCGTAGGCGCCCTCATCAGCCTGCTGGTCGGGCTGCTGCTCTGGCCCCAAGGAGCGCGCCGCGAGCTCGTCAGGGGTTTTGGAAGCTTCTATCGGGGCCTCATTCCGTACCTCGACCAAGCCTTCGACCGGGTTCTCGGCTTCGATCCGCCGAGCGCCGCGGAACCCGCGCGGCAGGTCGTCCTGCGCGCTCGGGATCGCGCAGATGAAGCCTTCGACACCTTTTCGACCGAGCGAGGTGGAGGTTCATTGGACCAGGAGACGGCGGCCTTTCTTCTGTCCTCCGCCAATCAGACAATCCTTGCCGGAGACCTGCTCGGCGTGGTCGGGGGCGCGATGGGCTATTCGGCCGCCGGCTGCCCCGATGGTGCTCGCGAAGTGCGAGCACAGGTGAAGACCTTGCTCGGCGGGTATCTCGGCCTGGCCGACCGCCTGAGTCTGTCGCCGGCTGCGCAAAATGAGTCTCGGGTTTCATCAGTCTCGCTGCGCGAGGCAGAGCTGCGCTGCCTGCGCCGCTGGCAGTCAGATACGGAGGTCGGAAGAAGCGCGATGGCCGTGGTGATGGCGGGCGAGTGGGTGCAGTACCTCGCCCGAATGGAGGTCGACCTCGAGGCGGCGGTCAGCACCGCGGTCGAAGCGGCCCGCAGGCCCTGGTGGCGCTGAGCGGCGGTAGACGAAACGGAGGATCAGGAGAAGGGCGAGACCGGCCGCTCCTGCAGCACCCCGTCAACGTAGAGTTCGACTTTCTCGTTGTAGAAGCAGAGCAGGTTCTCGATCTTGGGGATTTCCGGAATCGGCCGAGGATAGCTCCAGACGAAGTCCTTGTAGGTTTTGTCGCCTAGCTGCAACGACCAGTAGCTGGCGTCGCCCTTGTAGGGGCAATGCGTGACCGTGTCGGTCTCGTGAAGAAGATCCATGCGAACGTCGAGCTTGGGGATGTAGTAGCGCGTGGGCAGGCCGGTCTCGAAAAGCATTACCGGCCGCTCGGTATCCGCAATCACCTGACCGTCGACTTCGACCCGCACGTGCCGAGAGCTGTGGACGGTGTCGACTCTCGAGTAGGGGTCGCGGGGATGAACGAAGACTTCCTCATCCTCTTCATACCAGGCGTCGACAGCATTCCAGTAGAAGGCGATGTGGTCCTTCAGAGGGGCCAGGTCGCCACTGGGCTCGGCGTAGCTCCACGCCAGGTTGTCAACTGTGAGACTGTCCGTGTTGGACCGCCACCGCACGGTTCCAGTGGCGGCGTCGGGTGCCGACTCTTTGCGTGCCAGCAGTTCCATGTTCACGTCTGCCGTTGGGAACCAGTAGAGCGGTGGACGCTTGGTCTCGAATACGAGCAGGACTTTCTGGCTGTCCGCCAGCAGCTGATTGGCGAAGTAGGCACGAACTCGTCGCGGGCTCAGCTCGATGTGCACCCCGTCTTTGAGTCTGGCCCGCGCGGCGGCTGACGCTACTTGGGTCTTGGTCACTGCGGAGGAACTCATATCGATCGGAACCGTCCTTGCGGGAAAAACCTTCCCTCAGCGGACGAGTGGCGATGGATGCTTGGGCTGGTAGAGACGAATGTCGCCTCCGCCCGGAAGCTGGATCGTGGTCACGGAGCCCCACCTGACCTCTTCCACGCCGGAACACAGGACGTTCTTGTCCGCAAGCGCCGCGATGTCGGCGGTCAGATCGTCGGACATGAAATAGAGCTCGTGCGCAACGTTGTCTTCAGCCGGGTGAAGGGCCAATTCCGCCGGAGGCAGCGCAAAGATCAGCCAATCGTGTCCGGCATCCACGAATGAGAATTCGAGCACGTCTCGAAAGAAGGCGCGATCAGCGGCCGGGTCCTTGCTGTACACGATCACGTGGGCGCCAAAGATCATGAACTTGCTCCTTTCGGGCTGCCGTTGATGGTCAGGACGACGTTTCCGGTCTTCTGCTCCGTCTCGACGTACCTCGTCGCCTCGACCACATCCTCCATCGGGTAGGTCCGATCGATGACCGGGCGGAACTTCCCGGCCTCGACGAGCCCCTTGAGGAGGAGGACATCTTGTTTCGTCTGCCGAGGCGGGATCTGGAACACCACCTTCTTGTCTCCGAACCGTGGGGTCCACAAGGCCAGGACGAGATTCTCGAACCCATCGGTGGGCAGGTAAAGGCCGCCCGGATTGAGGGAACCCTTGCTGCGCTTGAACGAGTGCTTGCCGACCGCGTCAAAGATGACGTCGTACTTCTCGCCGTTCTTGGTGAAGTCTTCCTTTGTGTAGTCGATCACCCTGTCCGCGCCGAGCGATCTCACGAGCTCGAGGTTTTTGGTGCTGCACACGGCGGTGACGTCGGCGTCGAAATACCTGGCCAGCTGGACGCCGGCTGTGCCGATCGCCCCGGACGCGCCGTAGATGAGGATCCTCCGTCCCTTCCGTAGGTCTGCAGGGGTCAGACACGTCAGCGCATTGAGCGCTCCGTCAGTGATTGCCGCGGCCTCCTCGAAACTCATGCCGGCGGGCATCGGCGCGATCCGGGCGCTCTCGCGCATGCACATGAACTCCGCGTGGGCACCGAACCGGAGCCCGCTGTTGCCGAAGACGCGGTCACCGACCGCGAACTCCTTGGCAGCCGCGCCGACCGCCTCGACCTCGCCTGCAAACTCGCTGCCGAGAATCCGCTGCCTCGGCCTCTGGAGACCCGAGACCATGCGGCTGAGAAGCGACACTGCCAGGCCGTTGCGCCGATTCGCTTCGCGAGTGTGGACGTCCAAACGGTTGACCGTGCTGGCGTGGACCTTGATGAGGACCTCATCCTCCTTGGGGACAGGCCGCTCGACGTCTTCGAGGCGTTGGACCTCCGGTGGACCGTACCTGTCGTAGACAACTGCCTTCATGAGTGGTCCTTCTCTACTCGCCAATGACCGGCGAGGGCTTCACGCGTGTGCGAGTGCTGGTACGCACGATGGTTACAGTGCCGGTCGCGAGCAGGTAGAGCCCGAAGAGGACGGCCATCATCGCAAAGCTCGGTGGAAGGGTCGGCGCCACATAGCTCAAGGTGAGGCCGGACCAGGTCGCCACTAGGGCGATGCCGGCGCTGAGCGCCATGCCCACATAAGGGCGTGTCGTCAAGTTGCGCGCTACGGCAGCCGGGGTGGCCATCAGACCGAGGATCAGCAGGGCTCCAGTCACCTGCACCGCTTCGCTCGCGACGACTGCCACGACGACGAGAAATGCGCCGCCCAGAACGCCCACCCGGATCCCCTGCGCCGCGGCCGCGGCCGCATCAACCGACGCATACAGCAGCGGGCGTGCGATCACCAGGAGGCACGTGACCGCTCCGATGCTGACGAGGACAGCGGTTCGCGCCTGGCCCGAAGAGATCCCGAAGACGCTTCCAAACAGCACCCCCACGCCACCCTGACTGTTCGATGTGGAATGACCCGACACGTAGATCGATATGAAGAGGACTCCCAGGCCGAGGATCAATGCGAACAAGACGCCGATCTCGACGTCGCCGGCCCGGGAGGAAACGGCTAACGAATTGAGGATCACCGCGGCCAGCACAGTTGCGACGATCAGGCCGAGCAGCTCATTGACTCCAAAGGCCAGGGCGGCGACCCCGCCAGTGAACGCAACATGGCTGAGGGCGTCGGCTGCGAAGACCTGGCCGCGGAGGACGAGGAAGTAGCCCGCCAGGCCAGCCGCTAGCGCGATCCCGGTCGAAGCGAGCAGGGCGTTGCGCATGAACTCGTGCGCGAACATGCCGTTCAGGACGTCCACGTCAGGCCCTGCCCAGCCGTCGGACCAGACGCGCCGTGACGTAAATGACAAAGCCGATCACTGTGACCAGGAATCCGATCGGAAGGTCGGTGAAGTAGGAAATCGTGAGGCCCGTCCAAACGGTTGCCAGCGCAAGCGCGACCGACACGACCATCGCGGGCCCCGGCCGGACCACCAGCTGATTGGCGGCGGCCGCGGGCATCACCAGCAGTGCAAACACCAACAACGCACCGGTGATCAAGGCTGTGCTGGCAATGGCGAGACCAAGAAGCACCAGGAATCCGATCGACAACGCCCGCACCGGAACTCCCGCGGCGGCCGCGGCGGGCTCGTCAACGGAGACGTACAGCAGGGGCCGGCCGATCACCATCAGGGCCGCGAGTGAAACGACTGCGATCACCAGCAACAGCAGCGCCTGTTCGCGGGTGATGCCGAGGAAGGTGCCGAAGAGGATGCTGTTGACCCCTTCGAGGAGGCCCTTGTACAGGCTCACGAACAGAAAACCCAGGGCGAGCAGGAAGGCCTGGATGGTCCCGATCGCCGCCGACTCGGCGCGCCGGTCCCGCACCGCTCCCCTCCCGAGGACTCCGATTCCGAGACCAGAGGCGGTGCACAGGACCGCGAGCCCCAGCAGCTGCGGCAGGCCAAACAGAATCGCGCCCGCCGCGCCTGGAAATCCGACGATCGCCAGCGTGTGGCCGGCGAAGGCCTCGCCTCGCAGGACAACGAAATAGCCGACGATCCCGGCCAGCACTGCAGCTGTGGTTCCCGCCAGGAAGGCGTTCTGCATGAACTGGTAGGAGAAGAGCTGGTTGAGGGCGTCAATCATGGGCGTGGTACGAGATGGCCTCGGGCTGCTGTCCGACGACGAACAGCCTGCCGTCGCTGGTGCGGAGCACCTCGATATGGGCGTTGTAGAGGGCGCTCAATTTCTCGCTGGTGATGACTTCCTCTGGTCGTCCGATCACGGCGCTCCCACCCGCCATGTAGATGACACGGTCAAGGTCGCCAAGGATCGGGTTGACGTCGTGGGCGACCATGATCACGGTCACGCCCTCGGTGCGGCAGATGTCCCGCGCCAGCGCCGAGATCGCCTGCTGGTTGCCCAGGTCGAGGCTTTCCAGCGGCTCATCCATGAGCAGCATCCGCGGGCGGCGCACCAGAGCGCGCGCGATCAAGATGCGTTGCTGCTCGCCACCGCTCAACTCGCCTACCGGCCGCTCCGCATACGCCGCCGCGCCCACTACCTCGAGGACCTCGTCGATGCGCTTTGCGATCTCTCGGCCACCCGGTGCAAAAGGAAGCGGCACGCCCCAGCGGTTGCCATCGAGACCGAGGCGCACCAAGTCACGTGCGCGGAGTCGCAACGATGAGTCGAAGCTGCGTCGCTGAGGGAGATATCCAATCAAGCTCGCTGCCTGGTGTGGCGGGCGGCCGAAGATCTCTAGGCTGCCGGAGGTCAGCGGCAGGAGCCCGAGGATGGCCTGCAGCAGCGTTGACTTGCCGACCCCGTTGGGGCCGAGCACGGCGACGTATTCACCAGGCTCGACGCGGAGAGTCACTCCCCGCCAGATCGATCGGCCGCCACGGCTGACGGCGGCGTCCTCCAGCTGCAGTGCCGCCGTCCCGACGGGGGCCTGCTGATCGTGCGTTGCGGACTGCACGTTGCCTACTTGGCGCCGGCGAGCGCGTCGCGCAGCGCTTGCAGCTGCTTTGACTGCCAATCCTGGAAGGTGAGATTGGCCGGGTCGAGAGTCTCGGTCACGGATGTCACCGGGATGCCCTTCGCCCTCGCCTTGTCGACCAGCGCTTGTACGTCCGGCGTCGAGTTCTGGCTGTTGAAGACCAAGACCTTGATCTGCTTGCTCGTGATCTGGGCGTCCATGATCGCCTTGTCGGCGGCGGTGGGGTCTGTGCCCTCGCTGATCGCCTTGAGGAAGCCGGGCGGGCTGACCAGGCTGAGCGCGAGGTCGTCGGCCGGGTACGCGAAGATGCTCTCGGTCGCTCCGACCGGCGTGCCGGAGTACTTCTGTTTGATCTCGGCACGCAGATCGTTGTACTGCTTCAGGCCGGTCGACGTGTAGGTGTCGTGCTGGGTCGCGAAGTAGCCGCTGTCGGCCGCATCGAGCCGCTGCAGCTGGGCGGTGATTGCGTCGATGACTTTGAGCACAAAGGTCGGGCTGTACCACATGTGCGGGTTGCCGCCCTCGGCCACGCCGTTGAGCTTGCCCACATCCAGGACCGCGCGCGAGCTGCTGGGGTTCGCGTCGATGAGCTTTTGCGCCCAAGGGTCGTAGCCGGCGCCGTTCTCGATCACGAAGGCCGCCCCGGCGATGGCACGGGCGTCCGAGGCCGTCGGTTCGTACGCGTGGGGGTCGGTCTGGGGGTTCGTGATGATGCTCCGCACGGTCGCGTGCGAGGCGGCGAGCTGAGTCGCGATGCTGCCCCAGAAGTTCTCGGCGGCGACGACGCTGATGGTTCCAGATCCTGACGTTGTCGAGCCACTGCAAGCGCTCGCCATCGACAAGTAGGCGCCCATGACTGCGAGTGCAACCGTGGCCGGCCTGGGCGCGCACGCAACCGCTGATCGGGACAATTTCTTGGTCTCCACTGGTTGACCTGGAACCCGAGCAGCATACCAGTTGCGCATGTCGTATGCGCAAGCCCTTTGCGTTACAATGGGCCTCATGCCGAGACCCAGTCCGGTGCGCGACCGGGTTCGCGACCTCGTTCTGAGCGGTTCGCTACACGCGTGGACGATCGAGGAGCTGCTGGCGCGCGTGCGCAAGAACGTCGCGACCGCGGATTACTCGACGGTCTTTCGTGCCGTGTCCTACCTGGAGGAGAAAAACCTGATCCGCAGGGTCGACATCGGCGATGGGCGGGGCCGATATGAGACCGCCGATCGGCATCACGATCACGTGCAATGCGAACGCTGTGGGCGGATCTCGGAGAGCGGGACGCGATGTCTGCTCGAGAATGCCGCCGAGAAGGTCAGCAAGGCCACCGGGTACAAGGTCCTGTCGCACCACCTCGTGTTCACGGGGCTCTGCCCGGAATGCGCGGCGGCCCGCTGACCTGAAGTTAGCTTTCGCCCCAGACCGAACCGGCCACGCGTCCCACCAGCTCGAGCTTGCTTTTCTGCTGTTCGTGGCTGATCCGGTTGCCCTCTATGGTCGACGCGAACCCGCATTGCGGGCTCAACGCCAATCGCTCGAGGGGGACGTAGCGTGTGGCCTCCTCGATCCTGGTCTTCAAACCGGACTCAGTTTCGAGCTCTGGCTTCTTCGTCGTCACGAGGCCAAGGACGGCGACTCGGTCCTCAGGTAGGTGCGCGAGCGGCTCGAAGCCTCCTGAACGCTGATCGTCGTATTCGAGCAGGAACCGGTTGAAGAGCGTCTTCTCGAAGATGCGCGAGATCGGCTCGTAGTCACCCTCGGCGTAGTACTTGCTCTGGTTGTTGCCGCGGCATACATGGAGTCCAAAACTCACGCCAGGATGGCCCTTGATGATCGCGTTGTCGAGCTCGATGCAGCGGTCGATCAGCTCCTCGGGGTCGCTCCCGCGCTGACGGTAGCCCTCGCGCATGGCGGGGTCGAGGAGGGCTCCATACTGCGGCGCGTCGATCTGTATATACGTGCAGCCGAGGCGGACCAGCTCATCCACCTCGCGCCGGGAGAGATCGACCACGTCCGCGAGGTACTCGTCGCGGGTCGCGTAAGCGCCCTTCGACTTTTCCGGGTCGTAGTAGGCGGCAGCTTGCTGGGCGCTGATCATGGTCACCTTGCCAGGACCGCCGGCCTGCGACCGGAGAAACGTCCACTCCTCACTGCACATGCTCCGTTTCCAGCGCAGGCGATTGACCACGACCGGACGCTTCAGGATCAGCTGCTCCCCGCGGTCGTCACGGAAGGGGATCGCCCAGCCGCCTTCGCGGTCGAATCCCTCGAAGGCGTCGATGAGATTGCCGTAGAAGGCATAGCGACGGAGCTCGCCGTCGGTCACCACATCGATGCCGGCCTGTTCCTGGAGCTCGATCGCGGACCGGACCGCCGCATCCTCGACCGCCTTGAACTCCGCCTGCGACATCCCGCCGGATTCCAGCCGTTTACGCGCGCCGACCAGATCAGGCGGTCGCAGGAGGCTGCCGACGACCTCGGCTCGCCAGGTCGCCGTCACCGGGGCTCCGCGAGGACCCTGGCGGCGACGCCGAACGCGCTGTTGGCGGCCGGCACCCCGCAGTAGATCGTCGTTTGCAGCAGGACCTCTTTCAGCTCGTCCTCCGTGACCCCGTTCCTCAGTGCGCCCCGCAGGTGCGTCGCCAGCTCTTCATTGCGGTTGAGAGCAACCAGCATCGCCACCGTGATGCAGCTGCGCGTACGCCGGTCGAGACCCGGCCGCGTCCAGATCTCGCCCCACGCGTAGCGCGTGATCAGGTCCTGGAACTCTTCAGTCAGAGGTGTGAGGCTCGCTTCCGCCCGATCTACGTATGCGTCCCCCAACACCGCGCGCCGGACCTCCATCCCACTCCGCTTCTCGTCAGCCACTTCAATTCCTCCCCTGTCCTGGTCAGAGGGCGAAGAACACGGTCTCGGCCTCTCCCTGCAGCCGGATGTCGAAACGCAGCACCGCCCCCTGCTCGGATTGCGCGATCAGCGTATGCCGACGAGCGGCATCGACGAGGTTGAGAACGCGATCGCTCGCGTTCGCCGCCTCCTCGTCTGGAAAGTACATGCGGGTCACCAGGTGGCGGAGCAGGCCGCGAGCGAAGATCGTGAGGTCGAGGTGTGGCGCAGCGATACCAGGAGCCGATCCTCGAGCGGGCTTCACGACGGTGAAGTGAAACAAGCCTTCGGCGTCCGTCCGGCAGCGAGCGAACTGCTGCCCGGCCCACATTTCCACCAGCCCGTCCGGGACCTGTTCGCCCGCGCCGTCCAGAAGCTGCCCCTCGATCCTCACCGCAGGCTGCTCGCGAGCCGCGTCATGACCACCCTCGAACGGAAGCGCGTAACCGAAAAACGGTCCGACTGTCTGCGAGGGCGTCGGTATCCTGCGCTCGCTCAACCTAAGGCTCCCTCGGCGTGGCGTTGCGACCACGAAGTGTGATGTCCCATCGGTAGCCGAGGGCCCATTCCGGTTCGGTGATCGCGAGGTCGAGCGCGGCCACCAGCAGGTCGCGACCACGCTGGTCGGGGATCGATTGAAGGATCGGGTCGAGGGGCATCAACGGGTCACCCGGAAAATACATCTGCGTCACGAGCCTGCTGTCGAGTGATGGCCCAAACAGCGAGAAATGGATGTGGGCGGGGCGCCAGGCGTTCTCGTGGTTGCGCCATGGGTAAGCGCCGGGTTTGACGGTGACGAACCGGTACCTCCCGTCCCCGTCGGTCAGGCAACGGCCGGCGCCGGTGAAGTTCGGGTCGAGCGGCGCACGGTGGCCGTCCTCGGGATCCACATATCGGCCGGCGGCATTGGCCTGCCACACCTCCACCAGCGTGTGACGCACCGGGTCTCCGTCGCTGTCGACGACGCGACCGCTGACGACGATCCGCTCGCCGAGCGGCTGTCCTTCATGCTGCCGGGTCAGGTCAGCGTCGCCTGGGAGCACCGGCACGCGCCCAAACACCGGCCCGGGCAGCTCGTGGAACCATTCCGGCGGAAGCCTGACCAGCTCACGTGCCGGCGCTCGCCGGACGGTGGAGCGATAGTCCGGGTGGAGATACGGGGGCTCGGAGTCACGGTGCGAATCGGACACCCTTGACGGGCATTATGGCTTGACTCAAACTCCAATCGTCGGTACACGGAGCATTTGGTTTTGCGTTGGCCTGAACCCAGTTTGGGAAGGAGGAGTCAGGTGAGCAAGAGAAAGGGTTTGGCTAGCGCCATCACCAGGCGCGAAATGCTCAAAGGGACCGGCCTCGTGCTGGGTGGCCTGGCCATGCCAGGCGTACTCGAAAGCTGCCTCACCTCATCCTCGTCCACGCCCAGTGGGTCGATCAAGATCGGCTACGTCAGTCCGATCACCGGCGCGACCTCCGGATTCGGCGAGCCTGACCCGTACGTAATCGGGCTGGCACGGAAAGCATTCTCGAGCGGCCTTTCAATCGGGGGCACGACCTACTCGGTCGAGATCGTCTCGCGCGACAGCCAGTCGACCCCTTCGGTCAGCGCCCAGGTCGCCAACGACCTCATCTTGGGCCAGAAGGTGGACCTGATGCTCACGACATCGACACCGGAAACCGTCAACGGGGTTTCTGCCGCCTGTGAGGCTGCAGGGGTCCCATGCATCTCCACGGTCGTTCCGTGGCAGGCGTGGTACCTCGGCCTCGGCGGCCAGATCGGCCAGAGCACAACCTTCAAATACATATTCCACTACTGCTTTGGAGTCGAGCAGTTCTTCAACGCGTACACACACCTGTGGCCGCAGGTGCCGACCAACAAGAAGGTCGGGGTCATGTGGCCGAACGACGCGGACGGCAACGCCATTCGACAAGCGTTGGGCCCAGCGCTGCAGAGTGCCGGCTATACGATCGTGGACCCGGGACCGTACGAAGACGGGACCAACGACTACTCGGCCCAGATTGCGAGATTCATCCGAGAGGACTGCCAGATCTTCAACACGTTCCCAATCCCTCCCGACTTCGCCACGTTCTGGAACCAGGCCAAGCAACAGGGCTATACATCCCACGTCAAGATCGGGCAGATCGCCAAGACCGGCCTCTTCCCGTCGCAGGTCTCTTCTCTCGGCGCCATTGGCAACGGTCTTGCGTCAGGCGTCTACTGGGCGCCGACCTGGCCCTACAAGTCCACGCTCACCGGCGTCACATGCAAGCAGCTGGGCGATGGCTACGAGGCGGCTTCGGGCAAGCAGTGGAACCAGCAGCTGGGTGCGAGCCTCTCCCTGTTTGACGTCGCGGCGGCGGTGCTCAAGGCCAGTGGCGACCCGAAGACCAAGTCCAAGGTCGCCGACACCATGAAGACGCTGTCGGTCGACACCATCGTCGGTCGTCTGGACTGGACCAAGCCTCCCACGTTTGCCGGCAAGCCGATTCCCAACGTGCAGACCACGCCGATCATCGGCGGCCAGTGGAAGTCGGGCGTCTCCAAATGGCCGGTCGACTTCGTGATCTGCGAGAACTCCTCCGACACAAACGTGCCGATCGCCGGCACACTGCAGCCATACCAGGGGTAAAGGGTGGAGGCCGGACCGGCAACGGTTCTGGCCGCGGTCGGCGTTCATAAGCGATTCGGCGCGCTCGCGGTCCTCGACGGTGTGAACCTCGCCCTGACGCGGGGCGAGGCGATCGGCATCGTGGGTCCGAACGGCGCCGGCAAGACGACGCTCCTGAACGTGCTCGCCGGGTCTCTGCGCCCGGACGCCGGCAGCGTCATATTCCGCGGCCGCGACATCACGGCCAAAGACGCTGCCGACCGCTGCAAGCTCGGCATCGCCCGTACGTACCAGGTGCCGCGGCCGTTTGCCGGCATGACCGTGTTCGAAAACGTTTTCGTCGGTGCCACGGCAGGCGGCGGCCGCAGCGGCTCGGCGGCTTACGCCGTGTCCCTCGATGTGCTCGATCAGTGCGCGTTGACCCATCTCGCCAACCGGCGGGCTGAGAACCTCGGGCTGCTGCAACGCAAGCGTCTCGAGCTCGCGAGGGCGCTTGCGGTCGGCCCCGCCGTACTCCTGCTGGATGAGATCGGTGGAGGATTGACAGACGCGGAGTCGGCAGCCCTTGTCGAAACGATCGCAGGCCTGCGCGATCGTGGCATCGCCGTGCTGTGGATCGAGCACATCGTCCATGTGCTGATGCAGGTCGTTACCAAGTTGGTCTGCATGGACGCTGGGCGCATCATCGCTGAGGGCCCGCCGGAAGCCGTCGTCGCACAAGCGGCCGTCGTCGACGCTTACCTGGGTACCCGCACTTGACGCTGCTCAAGGTCGAGGAGCTCGATTGCCGATACGGCCTCCTCCAGGCGGTGCGTGGGGTTTCATTTGAGGTCGCCCAGGGCGAGATCGTCGCCTTGATCGGCGCCAACGGCGCGGGCAAGACCACGCTCTTGCGAGCCATCGCCGGCGCCCATCGGCCACACGCCGGGAAGGTGACCTTCGACGGCGAGGATGTGACCCGCGCTCCCGCACATCGGCGCGTGGCGCGAGGAATCGCGCTGGTGCCCGAGGGCCGCCGCCTTTTTCCAACCTTGACCGTCGAAGAAAACCTTCTTGTCGCCGCTGCGGCTAACCGGCGCGGCCGCTGGAACGTGAAGGCGGTGCTGGATACCTTTCCTTTGCTTCAAGCCAGGCGCAACATGCCTGCGGCGACCCTGTCCGGTGGCGAGCAGCAGGCGGTCGCGATCGGACGAGCCCTGATGAGCAACCCGCGCCTCCTGCTGCTCGACGAAGTTTCTCTCGGACTCGCACCGGTGGTGGTCGACGCCGTCTACAAGTCGCTGGCCACTGTCATCAGCGAGGGCGCGACGGTGGTGCTTGTCGAGCAGGACCTCACGCGCGCTTTACGTGTGGCCGGCCGGGTCATCTGCCTCCTCGAGGGACGCGTGGTCCTCGAGGGCGAGGCTCAATCGCTCGACCGCGACCGGGTGGTCGACGCCTATTTCGGATTGCGCTCGCCTGCAGCGGGAGGAGCATCGCATTGACGCTCCTCAACGCGATCGTGCAGGGGATCTTCTTGGGCGCGTTCTACGCGGTGCTCGCGTGCGGGCTTTCGATCATGTTCGGGGTGATGCGGATCATCAACCTCGCCCACGGCGATATCGCTGTGCTCGGCGCATACCTGGCCTTCGTGGTCGTGGAGCACACAGGCGCCTCCGCCTATGTCGCCTTCGCCGCGGCGCTGCCGGTGATGCTGGCCCTCGGCTACATCCTCCAGATCACCATTCTCGAGCGCAGCCTCAAGGCCGGCCTCCTGACGCCTCTGCTGGCGACCTTCGGGCTCTCGATCGTCATCCAGAACCTCTTGTTGATCGCCTTCTCGCCCGATGTTCGCTCGCTCGGCCCGGCCGCGGGGGCGCTCACCAGCGCGAGCTGGCACGTGACGAGCGAGCTGTCCTTCTCGGCCCTAGGCATGGTGGTGCTCGCGGTCGCAGTCGTCGTATTCGGAGCGCTGCAGCTCTTTTTGTCCCGCACACGGGCCGGATGGGCGATGCGGGCGACCGCCGAGGACGCCGATGCTGCGGAACTCGTCGGCATCGACTCCCGCTCGGTCTATGCGCGCGCCACCGCGATCGCGGTGGCGATCGCTGCGCTCGGTGGATTGTTCCTCGCCATCCGGTCGGTGTTCGACCCCATCAGCGGACCGACGCAGCTCATCTTCGCGTTCGAAGCGGTTGTGATCGGTGGGATGGGATCGCTCTGGGGCACGCTCCTGGGAGGAATCGCCCTCGGTCTGGCGCAGACGCTCGGCGCCGAGATCCAACCTCAGTTCGCCGTCCTGGCCGGCCACCTTCTTTTCCTCGCCGTCCTCATCGCTCGGTTTGGCGGCGGGCGTCTGAGCCTGAGGGTCGCGCGGTGAGGGTTGAACGATGGACCCGCACCTCGAAGGTGTTCACCGGCGGCTCGGCCGTCGTCGCGTTCGCACTTGCCTCCGTGCCTTTGATCTTCGACTCCGATGTGGTCCAGAAGCTGACCAACCTGTTGATCCTGGTCATCCTCGCCACGATGTGGAATGCGCTCGCAGGGTACGGCGGCCTGGTGTCCGTCGGACAGCAGGCGTTCATCGGCATCGGCGCTTACGGCACCGTGTACCTGGCGGGCATGGGGGTCTCGCCCTACGTGGCGATGCTGCTCGCCATGGTGCTGGCAGGCGTGTTGTCAGTGCCTATCTCGCTATTCGCGCTGCGCCTTCGCGCCGCCCAGTTCGCGATCGGGATGTGGGTGATCGCAGAGGTGGCCTCCCTTCTGGTCAGGCTCGACAAGAATCTGGGCGCCGGAACCGGGATCTCGCTCATCCAGATGAACCAGTTCGAGCCGAATTTCCGCCAGGCGTACACGTTCTGGATGGCCCTCGGCTTCACCGTCCTCTTCCTGACCGCCCTCTTCTTCCTGTTGCGCTCACCGTTGGGCGCGTCTCTGCAGGCGATCCGAGATGACGAGGATGCCGCCCGCTCCCTCGGCGTCCGCGTCGCGTCGCGCAAGCGGCTCCTGTTCGTGCTCGCGGGATTCGGCTGCGGCGCCGCGGGCGTGCTGGTCGTCGCGAACACGCTCTTCATCGAGCCTGGTTCGGTCTTCAGCGTGCAGTGGAGCGCTTACATGATCTTCATGGTCCTGGTCGGCGGCCTCGGCACCTTCGAGGGCCCAATCCTCGGTGCCATCCTCCTTTTCGCCATTCAGACGACGTTCACCCAGGGCGGCCCCTGGTATCTGGTCGGGCTCGGCGCCACCGCCGCCCTGTTCGCCCTGGTGTTGCCCCGTGGGTTGTGGGGCGTCATCGAAGGCCGCCTCGGCCTCCATCTGCTGCCTGTCGGCTATCGGGTGGTGGGGTCGAAGCAAAAGGCGGAGTTGGGCGCATGAGCGCGGACCGTCCGGCCGAGGACCTCATGCTTCACCCGGGCCATTTGCTGCGCCGGGCCCTGCAGGCGATGAACCTGTTGTGGGACCACGAGGTTTCGCACGTCATCACCTCTCCGCAGTTCGCGGCCCTCAACGCCCTTTACGGAGAACCGGCCATCGACCAGCGCACGCTCGGCGAGCGCATTTCGCTCGACCGTTCGACCATGGCGGAGGTCGTGGCTCGGCTCAGCGCTCGAGGGCTCATCACGACTGCCCGCGATTCGAATGACGGCCGGCGCAAGACGATTCGGCTCACCCCCAAAGGCGTGGCCACCTTGCAGCACCTGATCCCGCGGACGCACCAGATGACCCGCAGGCTCGTGGGTGCGCTCGACCCGAAAGAGCAGGCGGAGCTGCTTCGGCTGTTGACGTCCGTGGTCAGCTCGAACGAGCGCCGGAAATCGCCGCGTCCTTAGGGCCGATTGGGCTCGACGACGCGGACGATGCGCTTCGATTTGAGCTCCGAGCGCGGGAGGGACCCGGCGGGGACGACCCTGCAGCCAAGGCGCACGCCAAGGGCCTGCCGGAGGTCGGCCTCGAGTCGCTCGGTCGGGTCTGCGCCGGCGACCTCCACCAGCAGCGACACCTCGTCCATCTCGCGTACGCGCCGATGCTCGATCACGAACTCGGTGACCTCGGGATGGCCCCGGACGATGTCCTCGACCTGCGACGGGTAGAGGTTCACACCGCGCACAGTGAACATGTCGTCGACGCGCCCCCGAATGCCCCCGACGAACTTCATAAACGGGCTGCCACACGAGCATGGCTCGCGTGAGGCCCGGACCCGGTCGCCGGTTCGGTACCGCACCAAAGGCATGCCCCACCTGCCGAGGTTCGTGGCCACGAGCTCGCCTTCCGTGGCCGGCCGCCCTGAGCTGTCGAGCACCTCGAAGATGAATTCGGACTCGATCGCATGGATGCCGTCCCGCTGCGAGCAGCTGAAGCCGGTCGGGCCCAGCTCGGTCATGCCGGTGTGGTCGAAGCAAGCCGCCGAGTACGCCGACTCGATGGCCGCGCGAGTCGCGGGGATGCTCGCGCCCGGCTCGCCCGCGTGGAGCGTCACTCGAATGTCGGACGACTCCAGCGCGATGCCGAGGCCGCCCGCCACGCCGGCCAGCCTCAGCGCGTAAGTCGGGGTGGACATGAGGACGGTGGCGCGGAGGTCGAGCAGGGTGCGGACGCGCTGCTCGCTCGTCATCGCCCCGCCAGAGATGGCCAGCGCGCCCAGCCGCTCGGCGCCTCCGAACGCGGACCAAAAGCCGATGAATGGCCCGAAGGAGAAGGCGAAGAATATGCGATCCCCTGGGCCGACGCCTGCGGCCGGATAGACGTGCTCCGCCCAGATCCGCACCCACCAGTCCCAGGATTCCGCAGTGTCCAGCCACCGAAGGGGAAGATCGCCGCTCGACCCTGAAGTCTGGTGTAGGCGGACGTAGCGATCGAGCGGGTAAGTCAGGTTGGTCCCATACGGCGGCTGGGCCGCCTGGTCGGCCAGCAGCTCGGCCTTGGTGGTCAGCGGCAGGCGCTCGAAGTCGTCCCAGCTCTGGACTGGAGTCAACCGCGATCGCCAGAAGCCGTTCGTTTTCAGCACTCCGGCGAGCCCCGCCCGCAGCTTCCGCAGGTGCAGGTCGCGGACCTCGTCCGGATCAGTCCTTGGGCGCGCGGTCGCCGATCTCAAGGGCCTCATGTTAATTCGGGAATCGTCCGTGGGCGGACTAAGTGCGCGGTCGCTCAGGTCCTCTTGGTCGAATGGCCGCGCCTACCTCTCGCGCCGATGGCGCCTAGCAAGGGAGAGCCGGCGCCGAGCAGGAACCCGAAGTCATACCAGTTTCCGGTTCTGCCCAGGTTGTACAGCGGGAAGCCGGCCCAGCCGCCGAATACATGGACGATCAGCACGATCCAGGCCGTAAGGCCGTTCCAGAAACCCCAGAAAAGGTCTTGCCACCACACGATGTTGCCTCGCGATGTTACCCAACTGTGTGGATGGTCAGGACGACGTTGCCGGTCTTGTGCTGCGTTTCGACGTACCGCGTCGCCTCGACAACGTCCTCCAACCGGTAGCGCCGATCGATGACCGGCCGGAACTTCCCCGCCTCGATGAGCCGCTCTCATGAGTCGCCTTCCCTCGACGCTCGCTCGGAGCGCACAGGGTGATCGACTACACGCAGGAAGACTTAGCGCGAGCTTGCCGCGGAGACGGGGGTCGAAAGTGCAATTTTGCTGACGCAGTTCGGCGCCTACGGTGATCCTGGGCGCGACCCTCGAATGAGCGTCGTTACGGTCGCCTACCTCGCAGTTAGCACAAGTTATGGTCTTGTCGACTAGAACTTTTTTCAGCCCCAGGCCGGCTAAAGGAGGACTGCCTCCGCGCGACGTCGCGGACTCAGCGATGTAGTCACCGTTGGATACCCCACGCGAAAGGACATCAGCGGTTGCCAGCCGGGTTCGGGGATCAGGTCGGCCGCCGCCTGGGTGAACCGAGGATTCAGCCCGAGGAGCTTTTCACGGTCGATGCGCTCGGTAATCTGGTTGAGGGGCTGCATGGCTAATCCACGGTTGATCGCAGCGAGATGTAGCCGCTGGTATAGACGACCCCCGGCGACCCTGTGCGCGTTGTCGGTGGCGTCGCGCACGACCACGATGCCAAAGGCAGCCGCTGTCTTGACGTAGTTGTCGCGGGTCTGCTGGATCCAGGCCTGGTCGTTCTGCTCTCGCGACTGCGGCGGAAGGATCTTGCCGAGGGCGGTGATCAACGGTGAAAGCCCGGCCGCGTCAATCGTCATTCCATCCTGGTAGCTCTGGATGTCGCTCCAACTGTCCCGCCACCAGCGAAAGCTGTCGACGCTCTGGTCGTGGTCGGCGGAGATCGCCTGAGCTCCCTCCACGATCAACTGACCAACCTGACGCTTCGCCGTGTTGCCTGTGATCCACACGACCGCGGCTTGTTGGATGTCCGCGCCCTCGTGGTCGAGGCCGGAAATAGTGCTCTGCGACAGGTTGCGGGTGGTATCAAACGGGGCGCGGTGTGTATGCCGTCGGGGTATCGCCTGATAGAGAGCGAGATTCGACAGCGTTCCCGGCCTGAGCTCCACGTGTGCAATCAGCGTCGGGTCGCCTGCATCTGGCAGCACGGCGAGTCGGGGGTCGAAGCCTTTGGCCTGGCCGGCAATCAGGAGATTCTCGAGGGAGCAGCCCAGCCCGATGTGCTGTTCTCGGCGATATGGGTCCATGTTGCCGATATTCCGGTTCGGGTCTGCAAACAGGTCGATCGCTGAGGGCGAGATTCGGAATCGCCAGGGCTGCGAGTTGTGAGGATTGGCAGACAGAATGGCTGCTCGGACCAGGGTCATCGGTCCGCTGCCCTGATCCCAATCGCTCCAGGCTGCATAGGCTGGGCCGGAGCCGGCCGCAAATACGCCTTGTTCGGAGGCGCGCCACGACGCCACACCGAGGCCGCTTAAACCGATGGCTGCGCCACCAAGGCCGGCCGCCTTGAGGAATTGGCGCCGGCTTGGGCGGATTGCCTCAATGCGGCCGAGCTCAAGGTGACGTTCAATCGTCGCCACCTCACAGGCTCCGAACCGGCACGTGCGGCACGCCGAGCCCACGAACGATGTCCGCCGCAGCCTGCGCCTCGGCTCGACGCTTGATGCCGAGCAGGCACTTCCGCATCATGGGGAAGTCCGCGACCTCGTCTAGCAAGATCCAGACCGCCGAAACTGGCTGACGCCACGAGAAAGGAGCACGGACCCGGGTCACCAGCCGAGTGGCGCCACCGGAAGTCGGGTACAGCCCCCACGCCCAGGTCGTTTGCCCATCCTTTCCAGTCCACCAAAGCATCGACCGGTTGAGGACGAACTCCTTGACGAACATCCCGGAGCCCTCGCCCGGACCGAGCGGGACGAGATCCCCGACCTCGAGGTGCTGGAGCTCAGGCACGATTCGTTCAGAGCTGTGGCGACCCAGGTTGTCGAAGAGGTCGTATGAGTACCAGCCCGCGCGGCCAAAGCCGATCTGCGCGATCCAGGGCCAGATGTCCTCCGGTCGCGCGTCAATCGTAACTACGCGTGTCGCATTGAAAGCCGGGCGCTGCACGATATCGTCGCCAGGCATGCTCCGTGCGAGCTCTTCGCGTGTTGCCCCCCACTTGAGGTGCCATGGTCGATACAAGCCAATGAGCGCCATCGCGATGACGGCGGCCGCCGTGACGATTCCGATCGGGACCATTTGTTGTTCCTGCAGTAGCGGCCTGAGTCGCGCTCACCTCCCAGGCGCCGTTGACTGGTCAGCTGTGCCGAGTCTGGTCTTGAAGCGGAGCCGGCGTCAGGGCCTTTCGACCCTGGGTCCGCGGGCAATCAGACCTTTGCAATCGCCCTCTTCCGGATTGACCATGGGGGCATGGGTATGAAAACGCTCCGTGCACTCTCGGTTTCGGAACGCCTGACGGTACTGGCCGGCGCGGCGGCTGCCATCGCCTCCCTCGCCGGCTTCATTCCGGGCGTCTACCGAGATCCCCAGGTCGTCATCGCACAGTCGCATGGCTTCGATATCGGCAACCTGATCGGGGTGGTGATCCTTTGCCTGGGACTTGCGTGGTCGGCCCGCGGATCGGTCCGCGGCCGGCTGGTCGCAGTCGGCGCTCTTGGGTATCTCATATACAGCTTCGTGACGTATGCCTTCCTCATCGTGCTGAACGTCGCGACAGTGCTCTACATCGCCGTTCTGGGTTTCGGCGTTTGGTCCTTCATCACCGGTTTCGCTACCGTCGACGACAAAGAGACCGACCAGCTGGCCGCCGGACACCTTTATCGGAGGCTGACGGCCGGCTTCATGCTCCTGATCGCAGCCCTGTTCGCTCTGACCTGGCTGCGCGAGATCGAAGGGTCCGTCGTCAGCGGCCAGCTACCAGCCGCGCTTGCAGCTGCCGGTTGGCCGATGAATCCGGTTTATGTCCTGGATCTGGGATTTGTCATACCACTTGTCGCGTTCAGTGGAGTGCGACTCCTCCGCGGGAAGCCAGGAGGCGCGCGACTCGCTGTCCCCTTTCTCATCTTCCTGCCGCTGCTCTCAATGAGCGTCCTGCTCATGACCGTGTTCATGGCGATCGACGGACAGCCGCTCGCGGTGCCGCTGATGGTGGTGTTCGTCGTTGCTCTGGCGATAAGCGCGGCGCTGGCCTGGGTCGCTCTCCGGACTCGCCGGCAACCCAGCGCAGAGTCGCTCCAGACTCCACTGCTCAAGAGACGAGCGACTTCTTGACTGCACTGGAGATCTCCGCGTCGATGACACTGAACAGAATGGGTACCGTCACCAGAGTCCGTCATCGGGGACAGCGCGCCGGATGGCTGCGAGCCGCCGTACTCGGTGCCAATGATGGAATCGTCTCCGTCGCGAGTGTGGCAATCGGTGTGATTGCTGCGGGAGCCTCCACGAGTTTCGTGCTCACGGCGGCCGCAGCTGCATTGGTTGCCGGCGCCATGGCGATGGCCGCGGGCGAATACGTTTCTGTCAGCTCGCAGCGAGATGTTGAGCGAGCAGACCTCGACCAGGAGCGCGAAGAGCTCAAGGCGCATCCAGAGGGCGAACGGCAAGAGCTGGCCGCGATCTACGTCAAACGTGGACTTCCAATCGACCTGGCCGGCAGGGTCGCCGAAGCGCTGACGGCTTCTGATGCGCTCGGCGCCCACGCGCGAGACGAGCTCGGCATGTCAGCGATCCTGGCTCGTCCCGTTCAAGCGGCCATCTACTCAGCGTTGAGCTTCACGGCCGGAGCGGTCTTGCCGATTGCCGCCTTCTTGATTGTGCCGACTGGCGCGCGGACTGTGGCGGTGGTGGTAAGTGCTCTCCTGGCTTTGGTGGTACTTGGGATCGCGGGGGCCCGTGCGGGAGGCGCGCCAATACTGCGCGCAGCCGTAAGGGTGTGCGTAGGAGGCGGATTGGCAATGGCGGTCACCGCCCTGGTAGGTCGCCTCGTGGGTGCGATCACGGCATAGGGCAGAACGGTCGGTTACGCCTTGACGGGTTCCCCTAACGCGGCAGCCCTGTCGATGGCGGCGATGACCTCGTGGCGCCGGACAGCGTCGGCGAAGTCCGGCACAGTGTGGGTCCCGTTGTCGATGTCTGCCGCGAATCCGGCGTAGGCACGAGCGACGTTGAAGGCAGGCGTTCCTTCCAGGCTTGTGAGCGAGGGCCATTTCTGTCTCGGCGCCGTGGGGATGGCTAGCTCTGAGGGCTCGTTCCGCCCCTGAGCTCCCGCGACCGTCAGGGGATAGATTTCAGGGAGTGCCGCGTCAGCAGTGATCCGGAGCGTTCCGTCGGTTCCGTTGATCTCCCACAGGAACCCGGTACCGCCGGCCACTGCCTCACGGATGTGGATGCTGGCAGTCGCCCCGGATGTAAGGGTGCCGATCACGGCGATCTGGTCGGGGGCTGTTTTCACGATCTGCTCCCCGCTCCCTTCAATGGTGATCAACGGCCTACGAAGATCCGAAATCGCCGACAGGTCGGCGAACTCGCCGAGCACGTAGTTGAGGATGTCCAGGCTGTGGCCAAAGGCGACCGTCAGCAAATTGGCTCCGTTTGTCTTGTCGAGCATGTAGGCGTTGGGCTGGACCAGGGTGCCGCCAAGAACCGACAGCCCGATCATGCTGGTAGATAGGACCTCGCCGACGTAGCCGTCGTTGAGCAACTGCTGGACGAACTCGATCGCCGGGGCCTGGCGTGCTTGCAGCCCGACGACCGTGCGCAACCCTTTTTCGGCGGCGAGCGCGGCCATCGCACGCGCTTCCTCGAGGTCGCGGCCTAGCGGCCACTCGCAGTACACGGCCTTGCCAGCCTCCAGGGCAGCAGTGACAAGCTCTCGATGGTGCGGCACCTTAACGGTGACAGCGACCACGTCGATATCTGGCTGGATCACCAGCTGCTCGTGGTCTGGAAACACTGCCTTGATCCCGAACGCTTCGCCAGCTGCACGAGCCGATGCAGCGCTACGCGCGCTCAGCGCCCGTATCTCGTAGTTCGGCAGCGCGCGCAGTGCCGGGATGTGGGCGGTAGCGGCCCAGCCCCAGGCGGGGTTGACTCCGATGATCCCGACCCCCAGCGTCGATTTCGGGATTGCTAACGCTGAAGTAGTCTCCCGCGCTTCTGTGCGGGGCACCTTAGAACCCGAGGAGGTCGATATACTTGCACAAGCAAGTATCTTATTCTCTGGTGATTGCATATGCAAGTACTTTCGGAACCGGACGCCGCTGCTCACTTCGATCGGATCCTGGCGAGGGAGGTGCCGGGCAGGCGGGGCCTACTGGCGTGGGACAGGCTGCTTCGGGCCCACGCCACGCTTTTGCGCCAACTTGAGATCGATCTCGAGAGCAAGACGGGTCTGGCCCTGGCCGACTTCGACGTGCTGGCTCAGCTGGCCATGGCTGGAGGTTCTCTGCGGATGACGGAGCTGGCGGACCGGGCCCTCATCTCGCGCTCCGGCATGACTCGGCGTATCACCCGGCTCGTTCACGAAGGCCTGGTGCGTCGCTCCCACGCCGATGCCGACGCGCGCGGCGTCACGGTCCAGCTGACAAAAGCCGGATTGGACCGCCTAACCGTCGCCGCTCCGGTCCACGTACGGGGAGTTTCCGATCTATTTCTCACGAAGCTGGACGACCATGAGCTCGGCGTTCTCGAGGGCGCCCTCGCCAAGATCACCATCGACTGCACCTTTGGCTAAGGCGTAGACGCGGCACCGACGACGAGCCTGAGCGTGTCCACGCGACTGGATTCCTTGATTTGGTGGGTTCATGGTCCGAGAACGGCCCAAACGCGCGGCGCCCACCGCGCATCTTGTGATCCCAACTCTGACCGGAGGCGAGGTCGCCGCCGATTCTTATTGGCGTTCGTACCATGTGCAGCTGACCTAGGTGCCAGTGGTGGTGCGGCGCACGGCCTGCGCGCGGGGGTCGTCGATGTCAGTTAGTTGGGCTCCGTAGACCCCGCTGACGACGGAGGTCTCCCGCATGACGTCCCCGGGGAACCCGAGGGTGGGACGGCTCAGTGCGTCGAGGCGGTCCAGGTGCTGCTGGCTGAGGTGCACGTCGATGGCGGCAAGGTTGTCGCGGAACTGTTCTTCGGTGCGGGCCGCGATCAGCGGGATGACCGGGCCGGGTTGCTGCCGCACCCAAGAAATGGCCACCTGCGCGGGTGAGCAGCCGATTTCGTGGGAGATGGCGACGACTTCGCGGACGATGTCGTCGCTGCCGACCTGGGTGTAAGGGCGTCCAACCTTGGTAACTCGGCCTGAGTGGCCGTTGAGGTATTTGCCGGTGAGCCGTCCTTCGGCAAGCGGGCCCCAGGCAAACACCGGCAGGTCAAATGCAGCGGCCATGGGCAACAGTTCCCGCTCCGGGGTACGGTCGAGCAGGTTGTACCGCATCTGGACCGCGGTGAAAGGTGACCAATCACGCAACCGAGCTGCGGTGTTGGCTTCCGCGATCTCCCATGCCGCCCAATCCGACACTGCCGGGTAGAGGACCTTGCCGAGGCGGACCTGGTCATCCAGGGCACGCATGAGCTCCTCGACCCCAGTTAGAAGGTCACGGGCGTGCACCCAATACAGGTCGATGTGATCGGTCTGCAGTCGGCGCAGGCTCGCCTCGATCGAGGTGACTATTTTCTTGCGGTGGTTGCCGGCACTGTTCGGATCACCCGGGTCAGTTTGGTTGGTGAACTTGGTGCCGAGCACGAACCGGTCGCGGCGCCCTTTCAGCAGCTCGCCGAGGATTGTTTCCGAGGACCCGTTGGTGTAGGCGTCGGCGGTGTCGATGACATTGCCGCCAGCGTCAGCGAACAGGTCCAGCATCCTCGCGCTGACAGCTTGGGATGCCCCCCAGCCCCAATCTTCACCGAAGGTCATGGTGCCCAGCGCCACCTCCGAGATACGCACGCCGGACTTACCCAAAAGCCTGTAACGCATTAGATTCCCTCACTTATTTGATCTCCACTGACCAGCGACCAACGCTGCATCGTCATGGTTTCTAGGAAACGACAGCGAGCTCACGGAGCGCTAGATCGATGCTGCCCGTCTCTTGCACGATCCTGCCAACCGCGGTAGTCGCCTTGGGCGGCGTGCTTGACTTAAGGCATGGACGAGCTGGGCCGCCTGAGGGAGTTGATCACCCGCCATGGTGGCGAAGGGGTGACGCCCACGTCGCTGCCAGGCGTTTCGGTCCTGTGCTCGCGGACGACCACCAAGCGGTTAGGCGATATCACTGAGCCGACGCTGGCGGTTATCGCTCAGGGCGCCAAGGAGACGGCGCTCAACGGGCGCATCTTCGGCTACGGGGCGGGGCAGTTCGTCATCACCTCGCTCGAGCTGCCTGTTGTTGGGCACATCGTGCAGGCCACCGCCGACGAGCCGTTCCTCGCCTTCGTTCTCAGGCTGCGACCCAGCAAGATCGCCGCGCTTCTGCTCGAGACAGCGCCGGCGCCCTCGATTCGGCGCGGTGCCGCCCATGCCACAGCCACGGGGATCGCTGTCAGCCAGGCGTCACCGGCGCTGCTCGACGCGGTCGGCCGGCTGCTCGCGCTGCTCGACTCGCCCGGGGACGCCGCCGCGCTGGCAGACGGCATCGAGCGTGAGGTTCTTTGGCGGCTGGTCACCGGCCCGCAGGGCGCGACTGTGCGGCAGATCGGGCTGGCCGACAGCGGGCTCGCCCACCTTGGCCATGCGATCCGTCATATCCGATCCAACTACGACAAGGCCTTGCGTGTCGACGAGCTCGCGGGGCTCGCGACCATGAGCGTCTCTTCATTCCACCGCCACTTCCGCGGAGTGACATCGATGACGCCGATCCAGTTTCAGAAGCAGGTCCGCCTGCAGGAGGCCAGAGTGCGACTCCTGGCCGAACCGGCCGACGTCGCCGGTGTTGGCTTCGCAGTCGGCTACGACAGCCCCTCGCAGTTCAGTCGCGAATACCGGCGGATGTTCGGCCTACCGCCGAGCCGCGACGCGCTAGCAATGCGTGAAGCGGCGCTGCTTCCTTCGAGCTAGGCGGCCGACCTCTCGCTCAACTGGTCGCGAATTGGGGGGTTTCCCCGATTCACGGGGCCGAGCCGACGCTTAGCCTGACTATCCGATGAACGGACAGGTCAAGTGACGCCGGAGCATTTCGAAGTTGTCGTCGTCGGTGGCGGCCAGGCGGGTCTTGCGGCAGGCTTCCACCTGGCGAGGCGGAACATCAATTTCGTCATTCTCGACGCCTACCCCCGTGTCGGCGACGCGTGGCGCAAGCGTTGGAAATCCCTGCGTCTATTTACGCCTGCCCGGCTAGATGGCCTCCCGGGCATGCCGTTCCCGGACCGCGCCGGCGCCCTGCCGACAAAAGATGAGATGGCCAATTACCTGGAGAGGTACACCGAACACAACAGGCTCCCGGTACGACTCGGTATCCTTGTTGAAACCCTCAGCCGCGAGGGCGACCGCTATGTCCTGACGGCCGGCGATCGGCGATTCGAGGCGGATCAAGTCGTCGTGGCAACAGGTGGACATCCAGTACCGAAAGTGCCTGGCTTCGCCGGCGAGCTGGCTACAAGCGTCCTGCAGCTGCATTCCACCGAATATCGCGATCCATCGCAGCTACAAGAAGGTGATGTCCTCGTAGTCGGTGCCGGCAATTCGGGGGCTGAAATAGCCCTGGATGCAGCCAAGAACCACAAAGTCTGGTTGGCGGGCCGTGCGACGGGCACTGTCTCACCGGTCCTGTATTCCCGTCCCTCTTGGTGGCTTGCCACCCAATTGATGACCGTGAACACATCAATGGCACGCAAGTTTGTCGCGCAGGCCGGCACCAAGGGAACCCCTCTGGTGCGCCTACGAGAGCGGGATTTCATCACCGCCGGCATCGCGCGAGTGCCGAGGGTCGAGGGTGTCGAGGGAGGCAGGCCACGACTCGAGGATGGTCGTCCACTTGACGTTAGGAGCGTGGTTTGGTGCACAGGATTCAAGCACGACTACAACTGGATCAAATTGCCGGCCGCTGCCGGCGGCAACATCCCCGCCCACGAGCGTGGCGTTGTGCTATCGGAACCCGGACTTTACTTCATGGGTCTCCCATTTCAGTTCGGACACAACTCCGCACTCATCGACGGAGTGAGTAGAGACGCCGATTATGTCGGCACCCAGATCGCGGCGGTCCGAACGCTAGCTAAATCAGTGGAGGCATAAACATGTCTGACAAACACGATTCTGTCGATACGAGGTCGAAACCCTGCATCTGCCAGGTGATCAAGCGAGGGGCTTTGATCTGGAAGGCGACCGGCCGCCGGAACTCCGAGAATCAGTCGGAGTACCAGTGCAAGATTTGCGGCGCTACCGCCTGGAGGTCGGCGTAACGGCGGCGGACGTCGCCGAGCTCTCCTGCGCGAATCTGTGGGCCAGCTCGGTCCGCGAACGAACTCCGAGCTTGCTGTAGATGCGGCTTAGATGCGCTTCGATTGTCTTCGGGCTGAGGAACATGGCCGCGGCGGCCTCGCGGTTGGTCGCGCCCTCGGCGACCTTCAAAGCGACCTGAAGCTCCTGAAGGGTTAGCTCGTCTGAGGCCGATCGGTTGCGGCGGACGGTTTCTCCCGTAGCCCGCAGCTCATTACGGGCGCGGTCGGCCCAAGGCTCAGCACCCAGACGTTCGAAAGTCTGAAGCGCGGCGTGCAACTGGTCGCGAGCCTCGGCCCGGCGGCGAGCCCTTCGCAGCCGCTCTCCGTAGCAGAGCTCGGTGCGGGCTCGCTCAAAGGGCATGTCGGTGCGGGCGTGCAGCGCCATCGCCTCCTCGAACGCGGGCTGGAAGTCGTCCTCGAGCAGCCCGCGGGATCGAGCAGCGGCGGCACGAGTCCACAATCCGGGAGCGGCCACCGCCTGCTCCTGCAGGACCCTGAGCGCCGCCTGCGCCTGCGAGCGCTGGCCGGTGTGGACATACGCTTCGATCAAGTCGGGGCCTTCCTGAAATAGATATGGCGTACTCAGTCCTAACCGCGCCAGGGCCTCGACCACCGGTAGGAGATGTTTGGCGGCCTCCTCATTCCGCCCCATCCCGAGCTCCAAAAGCCCGCTGATACGAGCGACATAGCCGCCGACAGCGTCCCGGGCGTGCTCAGAGACATCCCATAGCCTTGCAAGGTGAGCCTTGCAGTCCGCTTCCAATCCGCGGGCCGCCTCGATCCAGGAAAGGCAGGCGAGCGCATATAACAAGGAGAATCTGTGGCCAAGCTCGGTGGCAAGCTCGACGGCCTCGGCTGCCTCGGTGTGAGCCGCCGACCAGCGTCCGGTTCGGAAGTCGAGTTCGGACAAGTGTCCGAGCGCGTACGGAAGAGCGCCCGGCGCGCTAGATTCGCGGGCCTCAGCAATCAGACGTTCCAGGGGTGCACGCATCCGATCGAATTCTTCGAAATAGAGGAAGACGTGCGCGTACTGGATGAGCTGGATCGCCAGCCAGGGCGATTCTCTCGCGTCAATCGCCTCTAGCGAGCGAAGGAGGAGACGATGTCCTTCGGCGTTCTGTCCACTGATGACTAGCGCCTTGCCATATGCGCCTTCGGCTGCCGCCTGGGTGACGCCTCCGACCCGGCATCCCAGCTCATAGGCGCGTCGAGACACTCGAAGGCCCGGTTGAACCATGCCCTCGTCGGGATCGATCTCTTGCGTGGTGGTGGTAGCAGCGTCAACCAGCATGAGAGTGGCCTTAGCCGGGTCATGAACTTCGATCCGTTCGGCCGCCGCCAGCAGAACCTTGCGAGCCGCAGCCGGGGAACGTGTCCACATCTCGATGCGCCCGCGCGTGTGCTCGATGTCTGCGCGCAGGTTCACGTCTCGCGCGAGGACGTGCGCCTCGTCTAACAAAGCCCTCGATCGCTCGGACTGGCCCGCGACGTAAGCATCGCTGCCCGCTTCGTGGAGGCGACGCGCACGCTGCTCAGGGTCTGGCGTCAACCGCGCCGCTCTCTCAAAGGCACGCCAGGCGGCAGCGGGGCCGCTGCGCCGGCGAGCATCATTGGCGGCTGCCTCGAGGACTGCGGCAACCTCTTCGTCCTCCCCCTGCGCTGCAGCAGCAAGATGCCAGGCGCGCTCACTCGGTGACCCATGGCCGTCAACTGAGCTTGCGAGCGCCCGATGAGCTCCACGCCGGTCCGCGGGCTTGGCCCCCTGGTAGATAACCGAACGCATCAAGGGATGTCGGAATTGGATCTTGAGACCGTCGTTCGAGATCAGGCCGGCTACTTCGGCGGGGTCCAGGTCGGCAAGCGCCACCTCACAGCTCGCACATGCTCGCGCAATCTCATTGATGGAGCCGGATTGGGACGCCGCAGCAACCAAGAGAGCAGCCTGAGTCCTTTTGGCAAGGGTGGCCACGCGGCGCTCGAACGAGGTCTGAATTCCAGGTCCCGCCGGAAGCAGCTCAGGCAGGGGCTCGGTTCCCAACAGTTGAGCTGATGTCAGCAGGCGTGGGGTTTCGATGATGGCGAGAGGATTGCCCTGGGTCACCTGCCATATGCGTTCTGCCACTCTCGTGGGCACGGGAGACCCAGCACTATCTGCGAGCAGTTCGCTGGATGCCTCGAAACCGAGGCCGTGCAAAGTCATTTGTGGGAAGTCCGCGAGCTGGAGATCGGTCTTCTCCGCGTCGCGTATCACGAACATGACGGCGACCCGATCGGCATGGAGCCGACGGACTGCGAACACCAATGCGTCCCGAGAGGCAGCATCGAGCCAGTGCGCATCATCGACCGCTACGAACACTGGTCGCGCCTCGGCGGCGATCGCGATGAGACTTAGCGTCGCCGCCGAGACGGCGAACGGATCGGACATCACCGGTGGACCGATTGCAAGGGCGCCCGCGAGCGCCGCCGCCTGCGGCGGCGGAATCTCGCCAATGTGATCAAGGATGGGATGCAACAGCTCGGCAAGGCCGGCGAACGGCAGGTCGGATTCAGCCTTGATCCCTGTGGTCGCCAAGATCGTCATGTCGCCGGCCTTGTCTACCCCATAACTCAAGAGCGCGCTCTTGCCGATTCCGGGCTCACCACTGACGATGAGCACTCCGCTGACGCCCGAGCGGGCATGCTCCAAGAGGGCGTCGATTCGGGCTCGATCGGCATCCCTCCCGAGGAACATTTGGCCAATCTTATGCCTGCCTTGGACAGAAACAAGAAGTAGGGGAATCCCCGATTCGACGCCTGGCGCCGAGCCCTGACACTGTCGCCAACAAAGCGTTGGAGGTAATGGAATGGGAGCGATTTCGGACCGGGTACGGCGACTCAACGCGGCGGTCAACGCGCATGACCTGAATCCGATCGGGGACTTCTACGCCGACGATGCGGAGTTCATCTGGCCAGGGCTACCTGCTGTGCATGGCCGTCAGGCGGTGGTCGCCTTCTACGCCGAACTGCTTGGAGCTTTCCCCGACGTCAAGGTGACCATCAAGCGCATCGTCGAGCAGGGCGATACGGTCGCCGTTGAATACGAGTCGAAGGGGATCAATGGTGGCCCGCTTCCCCTCCCGGGGGGTCAGCGGCTGCCGGCTACGAACCGGGAGCTTACTGTCCAGGCCGTGAGCATCGGCCAGGTAGATGGAGCCGGAAGAATCCAAGCGCAGCGCGAGTACTTCGACCAGTTTGCAGTGTTGCAGCAGCTTGGCTTGGTCCCCGCGGAGCAGGCCGCTACCGGCGCGGAAGCGTGAACAGCGCAGACGTCCCGGGCGTGAGTTTCGGTTGTGGGACATAGGGAGCGTTGGACATGAGCAGCAGAGTCATCCACACCTTGGTTTCAAGCACCGCCGTGGTTGTCGCGGCTCTGGCGGGATGCGCTCCGCCCGCCGCGGCGACCCCATCAGCGGTTGCATCCGGCAGCTACACGTTTGTGCAAACAAGCAGTACCCACATCCGCACGGCCGGGGGCGATAGCTTCGACCTCCAGGTCTTTTCCTTGACCTCGGCCGGAGGCGTCACCGGGGTAGCTACTGATACACAAACGGCAGTCACGCACGCAGATGGATCAATTAACGCGAACGGGACCGAGGTCTGCGGCTCCTGCACCGTTGGCGGCCGAACCGGGTCGTATATAGCCGCGTACTCGTTGACGGTGTCGGTCTCCGGCGTGATCGCTGGGCATCTGACGTTCACCAGCGGGAGCGGCGGGCTCGCGGGCCTGCACGGCGAGGGCACCTTCACGGCTGATACATATTCGTACAACTACCGCTTTGCGCCGTAGGCACAGGCCCGCTCGATTGCTTAGATGCCGTCCAGCAACGACCGCCAAAGTTGAGAGTCCTGCCGGTTTGCCTGGGCGCATCTGGTCGATGCGGATGGAGGCCTATATCTTGTAGGACCGTGACGCTGCCTCTGGAACCGTCCACGCCGGAATTGGCGGCGATGAGCACCCAGCTCGTGCAGCGCTTGCTCGCCTTCGTCGAACGCCGATCTGAAGCCCCAGCAGCGGATTTCGACGGCGTCGAAGAGCTGATCCGGGCCATCCGCGTTGACCCGCCCGAAGCAGGCGTTCCGCTGGACACGGTGCTCGATCTAGTAATGGCGGCCGGGGAAAAGGGCCACGACACTACCGGTCCGGGCTGGTTGGCCTACATCCCGGGTGGAGGTCTTGTCACAGCAGCTCTTGCGGACCTGGTGGCCCGGGTCACGAACCGATTTGTGACGGTCTGGGAAGCCGCGCCGGTAATGGCCGAGATCGAGGCAACCGCGGTCCGCTGGCTCTGTGGTCTCTTTGGCTACGACGAGAGCGCCCGCGGCGTCCTGACAACCGGCGGTTCGCTGGCTAACTTCTCAGCGATTGTGAGTGCCCGCCATTCGCTCCTCGGTGAGGCTTTCCTGGACGGCGTCCTCTACATCACCAGCGAGACTCATGGCTCGGTCGCGAAGGCGGCGGCACTTGCGGGCTTCCCGCGTGCCTCTTTGCGGTTGGTCCCGACTACCCCCTTGCTCCGGATGGATGCGGGAGCTCTGATGGCATTGATCGAGCAGGATCGGCGAGCTGGACGGCGACCCTGCGCCATCATCGCCAGTGCCGGGACAACTAATACAGGCGCCGTGGATCCCATTGCCGAACTAGCCGATATCGCTGAGGCGGAACGGATCTGGCTCCACGTGGATGGGGCCTATGGAGGCTTTTTTCAGCTCACAGACCGGGGCCGGAAGTTGTTCGCTGGAATAGAGCGTGCCGACTCGATCACGCTCGACCCACACAAGGGCATGTTCCTGCCCTATGGCACCGGGGCCCTTCTGGTGCGAAAGGGCGCCTCACTGCGAGCTGCGCATGAAGTACATGGTCCTTATCTCCAGGATCTCGCGCCGGAGGCCGACATCCCGAACTTCTCTGATTACTCCGCCGAGCTTTCTCGCGATGCTCGCGGGCTGCGAGTCTGGCTGCCGATCATGCTTCACGGGCTTGGATCCTTCCGCGAGGCTCTGAATGAGAAGCTCGACCTCGCGCGATACGCCTATGAGGCCCTGAGCAGGATCCCGAGCCTGGAGGTCCCGTGGCAGCCGGAGCTCTCCATCGTTGCCTTCCGCGTCAGGGCCGGCGAGGACCAGGCGAGCGATGCCGCAACCTCGGACCTTCTGCAGCGGATCAACGCTACCCAACGCTTTGTGCTTTCGAGCACAGTCGTCGACGGCCGCTTCACGATCCGGATCGCGGTCCTCAGCTTCCGGACACACCGCGATCGTATCGAAGAGCTGATCGACACCATCATTCGCCTTGCTCCCAGCTGACCGGATGAATGGCGGTTGCTATTGCATGAGAGTCGACCATGACAGACGACTCGGTCTCAAAAGTTCGCCGCCAGGAAGGTAGCCCGTGGGTCGCCGGAAGGATCACCGGCCCGATCGCGCTCTGTGACGAACAGGCTGGCGGACGGCCGCCTTGCGGGCCTGGCCAGACTTTGATCTTGCGGCGACCATGGCATCGCGCTCTTTTTCGAATGCCCCCAGCGCCTCGTCCAGCAAGTGCCCGACCTCCTCGCTCGAACGTGTTCCGAACCACGAGAACATCGCGGCGTCAAGGGGAGCGAACGCGATCGTAGCGAGGATCTGAGGCCGCATATCACGCTCCGCGTCCAGACCCAGGCGCTCTGCCAGGGCGTTGACCACCGCCAGTCGCAGGTGGTCTCGATTGATCCGTTCTTGTTGCTGGAGCGAGGGAGTCTCCCGGACAAGCCTCACCAGCGCGAGCGCTCGATCGTCGTAGGCGGCAGTGAGCTGGCGGAAGGAAATCTGCACTGCCGCAACGGGGTCCTCGTCGACAGGACGCGCGACGATGTCTGCAGCGAGGCGCACCGCCCACTGATCCAGGAATGCAAAGACCACGTCTTCCTTTGAGGTGAAGTAGCGGAAGAACGTTCGCCGTGACACGCCGGCAGCTGCGGCGATCTCGTCGATGGTCAAAGACTCGAATGTCCGGTCGGTTAGCAGCCCCAGCGCGACTTCGGACAGCTCGCCACGGATGGCTCGGCGCTTGCGCTCGGCGATGTCAACCGGCATAGGCACAGTGTATACCTTTCGGCCCAAAGGCGAGAATTGGCATTAGTTGCATATTTTGGCATTATGTGCCACACTCGCCACGTTCCGTTCCGGTTGATTCAGGAGGATTCGAAGTGGCAACAAGCATTTCTGGGTTCGAAATTCGCGAGGGCGCTCGAAGATCGTTGGGGTCTGGATGGAAGCGATTGCTGCTGGTGGGCGCTGGGCTGGTGCTAGTAGCAACAGTCGCCAACGTGCTTATTGCGATGGCCTTGCGCAACGGGCTAGGAGTTCCCGCGGCCTTTCAGGCCCTGTCAACTCCGGCCGTTGCAAGCGGCACCATCGTCGGCATGATCGGTGCCACCCTTGTCTTCGCGTGGGTCGCTCGCGCACAGGACCCACGTCGCACTTTCATCTTGATTGCGACGGCGGGGCTGATCGTGTCCTGGCTGCCCGACCTCGCCATCTGGGCGACGGCCGTTTTCCCGGGGACCACAACGGCGGGGATTCTCAGCCTGATGACGTTGCACGTGGTTGCCGCTGGTTTGGCAGTTGGCATCCTGCTCCGATTTGGCCTGACATCGGAGTAGTCGCGCGTTGACAGAAGGGGCTCACGGGCGACTGCGGGGATTGGCACGCGGAAGGCGACGCGGTACCCGCAGTGCGCCGGCGGCGAGATGGCCGACGCCGCCCTCGCCGCTCGGATGGGCAAGGCAGGGCGCCACCGCTTAGGACTGCTGGTGCTCTTCCTCGCCTCGCAACCACTGTGTCGGAAGACGAAATTCCCATCGAAGTTCACAGGTTCTCACGAACATCATCAGCTCGATGATTTGGTCGTGCAATGGTCGATTGGCCGAACGATGCGCTTTTAGCTCCGCCATTTTCGCCGCATAGAATCTGTAGTTCTCGCTCACATTCCCTTAAACCCGTGGTGGGCGCCATTGGTTGCAGGAAACTCTGCTCCGTCTGCAGCTAGAAAGGCCCGCTCTTAGGTGACAGCTGGCGCCGGCTCGGCCGGCATTGCGGTCGCGCTCCTGGTGAACGTGATGTCTCCACCTTTGGCGTCGACAGTGATCGTGTCGCCCTCGCCGAACTTGCCCTCGAGCAGCATCATCGCCAGCGGGTCCTGTACGAGGCGCTGAATCGCGCGCTTGAGGGGCCGGGCTCCATAGACGGGGTCCCAACCACGCTGCGCGAGCAGCTTGCGTGCGGTATCAGTGACCACCAGGTGCACCCTGCGGTCCGCCAACCGATTTTCGAGTCTCTTCAGCTGAATATCGACGATGGCGGTCAACTGCTCCTCGGTCAGCGCTTTGAAGACGATCACCTCGTCGATGCGGTTGAGAAACTCGGGTGCCGGACCGCTGCCTGCCGATGGAGTCGATCTCGTCCACGAAGATGATGCTCGGCGCAATCTTCTTCGCCTTTTCGAAGAGGTCGCGAATCCGAGCGGCGCCAACGCCGACGAACATCTCCACGAACTCGGTGGCGCTGACGGAGAAGAACGGAACCTTCGCCTCGCCCGCGACCGCGCGCGCCATCAGTGTCTTGCCGGTGCCGGGCGGCCCCGAAAGAAGGACGCCGTGCGGGATTCGAGCGCCGACCTTGGTGTAGCGAGACGGCTGCCGAAGGTAATCGATGATCTCCTGGAGGTCTTCCTTGGCCTCCTCATTCGAGGCGACGTCGGCGAAGGTGACGTTTGGCCGCTCCTCCGTGTACATGCGGGCGCGGCTCTGGCCGATTCCGAACCCAAGCCTCTGGCCCGTGCTCGCCTGGTACGCGATCGAGCCAAGGAGCAGCAGCATGAACACGACGCTCAACGCGTTGAGCGCGTTCCCGAGCCACTGGAACGAGGACTGTGTTGCGCTCACCTGCACGTGGTGGTCGAGGAGGAGCTGGACCAACCCGCTGTCACCCGGAGGCTCCTCGGTCAGAAAGTCGGAATTGCCTTTGACCGGATGGACGAACTGACCGGTCACCTGGCTGCCGAGAAATTCGGCCCTCTTGACGTTGTCCGCTTTGACCTGGGTGACGAAGTCACTGAAGGGAATCACAGACTGCGCCCCCGCGCCGCAGAAGGCGAAGAGCACGTTGAGCGCGAAGACCAGCGCCAAGAGCCCGACCCAGGATCGGAGCGGCACCTGCCACCGCCGGTTGCGCCAGATCGGCTCGCGCGGGCCCGGGTTCTGCCCGTCCATCCCACCTCACCTGGCCCCTCAGGAGAAGCCTTGAACCCAGTGTGGGCCTTTTCAAAGGGATAAGCAAACGCACTGAAAGCATGTTTAAAAGCGTTAGCGGCAGCCGGCCCGTCTGCATCAAGACCGTCAGCGCCGGCGATGACGCGAGGCGCCTTCTTACAGCGGGACCACCTGCCAGCGCAGGAAGAGAGTGACGGCTGCGAGCGCGCCGAGGACCACAGTGCCGGCAAGCGCCGGAAACTCGCTCTTCCTGGCATGGTAGATGACGGCGCCCACCATCACGAGCACCAGCCCTGCCGCGGCCAGCGGTGCCAACCAGGAAAAGACATGGACGGCGGGCGGCACCGTCAGACCGAAGGCAGCTGCCAATTCGGCCACCCCGATGAACTGGCGCAACGCCGGCGGTAGAGACGACGGGGGCCGGCCCCGCGCCTCCACTCGCTTGGCAACAGCGCCGTAAGCCACCGTGAAGAGCAAGCCGTGAAGAAGGAAAAGGACCGCGAGGACGATCTGGAGCACCCAGGCCAGTGTGTTCATAGTCGAATCTCCATGTGTGGTCTACGCGCCTAAACCGTCGCCGGCTGCGGCACTCGCATGGAGCGCAGCGCAGCCGCCCACCGAGCCAATTCGCCGAGGACCTTCTTGAGGTTGTTCTCGTGGGTTTCGTCGGGGACGAACTGGCCGTCGTGGATGTACTTCGGGACCATGTGAATGTTCACAGCCTCGGAAAGCGGCACCATCTTCAGGGTGGTGACGACCTGCTTGGCCATCTGAACCGAGCGCATGCCGCCCGACATTCCGCCGTAGCTGACAAACGCTACGGGCTTGTAATTCCACTCGTGGTAGAGGAAGTCCATCGCGTTCTTGAGGCTGCCTGGCATCCCGTAGTTGTATTCGGGCGTGACGATGAGGACCGCGTCCGCGGCGTCGACTCGCTTGCTCCAGGCGATGGTGTGGGCCTTCGTGTAGTTCCGGTGATGCGGGTGATGAGGCTCGTCGAGCATCGGCAGATCCATGAGCGCCAGGTCCGCGACGTCGACCTCGAACCCGCCGTGCTTCTCGATTTCGGAGATCGCCCAGTTGGCGATCGAGAGGCCCAGGCGTCCGGGGCGTGTGCTGGCGATGATCACCAACAGCTTCGTGTTCAAATTCGTTTCTCCATGAATGGCAGCATTATTGACTCGTTCATTGAGATGTTAAACTATTGAACGATGCCTTATATTTCGGAAGCGTTGAGACCGGCCACAACCGAACTGCCGACCGACCCCGGGCGGGAGATCTGGGGGCTGTTCCTCGACCCCGTCCTTGACCTGCTCAAGAGTCACGTCCTGGCCCACTACGCAGAGCACCGGCTGACGTCCTCACAGGCCTGTATGCTCCAGCGGCTGGACCATCCAATGCCCCAACGTGAGGCCGCGCTGCAGCTCGGCTACGACCCGTCCAACATCACGGCGCTGGCCGATGCGCTGGAGGCGAAGGGCCTGGTGGAGCGGAGGCCCGACCCCTCGGATCGGCGCGTAAAGACGCTGGCACGGACGGCCGAGGGCGAGAGGCTGGTGCGCGAGCTCGATGAAAGTCTCTCCCACCCTCCCGAGTCACTGAACCGGCTCTCGCCGGCTGAGCAGGAGCAGCTCCTGCGCCTTTTGAGCAAGGCATTCGGTCCGAATAGCTGATTGGCCCCGACGATAGTCGGCCGTCGCGCTAGCGCTGCCGGGCAGAGAAACGCTTGCGCTAACCTTCGGTGAAGACGCCGGCGTAGCTCAATTGGCAGAGCAGCTGTTTTGTAAACAGCAGGTTATCGGTTCGATTCCGTTCGCCGGCTCCAGTCATTTTTTTTGATTCAAGTTTCCGGATACGCTTGAATTGTTAGTCCGGTTGGAAGCAGGGTGAAAGGTGGTGTTATACCGATGAAGGCCGACGAACGGGCTGCGCTCATAAACCTCTACAGGGAAGGCCACCGCGAGGTTATGGACGCGCTCCGCGGCATCGCCGACGACGAGCTCGACCGGTCGGCCAGCGGCGAGTGGACGCCGCGCCAGATCGCCCACCACCTGGCCGACAGCGAGATGATGTCCGGAATCAGGCTGCGCCGCCTGGTCACAGAAAAGAGTCCGGTCATCCACGGTTACGACGAGGCCGACTTTGCGATGAAGCTGACCTCCGACAGGCCGATCGCGCCGTCCCTCGAGGTCATGCGCTACGTGCGTGAGTCATCGGCTCAGATCCTGGACCGCCTGACGGAAGCTGATTGGCAACGGGCCGGGACACATTCGGAGAGCGGGCCGTATTCGGTCGAGGATTGGCTCACGATCTACGCCGCCCACGGGCACGACCACGCCGCGCAGATCAAGCGCTCGCGCGGCACCAGGTAGCGACGCCGATGGCGACGACGCAGGTCCTGATGGAGGCGGCGCTGACCCGGGCCGCCGCGGCCAAGGAAGCCGACTTGGCGGACCTTTTCGAGGAGCTCCGCATCCCGTCCGTCAGCACGCTGCCTGAACGTCGCCAGGATTGCCTTCGCAACGCCGAATGGCTGCGGGCGCGCTTGAAGCGGCTCGGGTTCAAGACCGAGGTCGTCGACGTGATCGATGGCGGCCTGCCCGTAGTCGTGGGCGAGTGGAATGGCCGGCCGGGCAAGCCTCACCTCACCGTCTACGGCCACTACGACGTCCAGCCTCCGGATCCGCTCGACGAATGGCGCTCGCCGCCGTTCGAGCCGGAGATCCGCGACGGGCGCATTTACGCACGAGGCTGCTCCGACAACAAGGGCAACCACATGGCGACGGTGAAGGCGGTCGAGCACCTGGTCGCGGCTGGCGGGCCTCCGATCAACCTGCGCTTCTTGTTCGAAGGCGAAGAGGAGATCACCGGTGAGTCCCTCCCGCGCTACCTGCATGCTAACGGCGCGAAGCTCAAGACTGACGCCGTCCTGGTTTGGGACAGCACTTTCGACGAGGAAGACAACCCGACGCTCGCCACCGCGCTGCGCGGCCTCCTCTACCTCGAGCTGCATGCCCAAGGCGCCACGGTCGACCTCCACTCGGGGACGTTCGGTGGCGTCGCGCCGAACCCGATCAACACCCTCGCCCGCATCGTCGGCGAGCTCAAGGACCGCAACGGCCACATTACCGTGCCGGGCTTCTACGACCGCGTCAAACCGCCCAGCGCTGAAGAGCTGGCGATTTGGAAACGGAAGGAGAAGGGTTACGGGGAGGCGCTCCTTGCGGCATCGGGCGCGCGGGTCCTCGAAGGCGAACCCGGTTTTACAGCCCTCGAGCGCACCGGCAGCCGCCCGACCCTGGATGCCAACGGCTTCGTGGGCGGGTTCACCGGTGAGGGCAAGAAGACGGTGATCCCGGCTCGCGCATCCGCAAAGGTGAGCTTGAGGCTCGTGCCCGACCAGGACCCCGCCGAGATCCGCACGGCAATCGAGAGGCAGATTCAGTCGCTGACGACGCCAGGCGTCGAGATCAAGGTGGATGTGCTTGGGATCGCGCCGCCGGTGACGTGCGCGGTGGACAACCCGGCGGCCAAGGCGCTGCGGTCCGCGTACCTCGATGTCTTCGGCAAGGAAACGGCACTGATTCGTGTGGGCGGCTCGATCCCGGTCGCGGTCGACTTCCAGCAAGCGCTCGGGGCTCCTCTGCTCATCAGCGGCATCCCGCAGGCAGACACTGCAGCCCATTCCCCCAACGAGCGCCTGGTGGTCGACAACTATCACCGAGGGATCGAGGCCGTGATCCGATTCATCTGCAAACTCGGTGAGTAGGCCTCAGCCGTAACTCGCTCGGGTATCGAAGATTGCAGGCCGGCGCTGGCCTGCCCCGACCCCTTGGGGAGGCCCCCCGCAACGGGGCTTCCCCCCTCTCCTCGATGCGACCAAGTAGGCCCGAATGGCTGGATCAAAGGCGCGAGATACGACCAACTCGGCCCGAATGGCGGAAATGGTCGAGTTGCTGTTGATCAGGGCCCGCTCCGCGAGAGGTCCCTCTCATCGAAATGAGTCGCCGTCACCGTGACGGGTCCGGAGTCGCTGCCGGCTGTGACCAGGTCCGCCAACCAACCGTCGGTCGCGGCTGCAGGGGATATGTCTATTAAATCCGCCACCTTTGTCCCGTCTATGAAGAAGGCGAGCCGCGTCGTCACTCCGTCAGCCATGGTCGCGCAGACGCCCACCAGCGTCACCGATATCACGCCCGGGGCCGGCGCCCCCCTTATGGTTCCCTCCTTCAAGGTGGTCGGGGAATTCGTGGGGCTGTCCGGGCCCGTCCATCTCATGACGTACCAGTTGCTGTCCGCGGCCGCAGTGAACTGGTAGGTCGTCTGCGAGGCGCCCGAGCCTCGCGCGCAGTCCACCCCGAAGCCGGCATCCGGCGGCGTGTGGATGTCCAGTGTCGCGGTGGCCCCAACGCTGAGCTGCTGCAGCGGCTCGAAGTATGGAGAGGGCTCCGTAAACCAGAAGCCGCCCGTGGCGACCGTCACGAATGCGCCGTTGTCGAACGCATATTTCACGTCTGAAGTCGTCGAGACCGTGTCCCAGCCCGAATGGACATCGTGGAAGTCGTCCTTGAAAACGACGGTGCCGGTCGACGCCGTGAGCGGCGTGGTGCGGGTGACGGGGCGTTGTGCGGAGGCGGTCGACGATCCCCTCGGGCTCCCTGCCGTGCCGCGCAGAGACGCGCTGCCCTGGACCACCAGGATCACCACCGCCCCGACCCCGACCACGTACAGCACGATGGCCAAGGCGACGGCGGCGATGAGGGCTAGGCGGGCGTTCAGCTTGGGTACCCTAGGACGACGCCGGCTGAAGCTCGAACGTCGCCTGCTCGCCAGGGGTGAGCGGCTGGTTCGGTCTGGACGCTTTCACGAACGGGCCGTACTTGTGCTTGTAGAGCCCTGACACCATCCGGGCCTCGGCCGGATCCGCGACCTGGCGCGGCTTGACCCTGACTTCGGCCCTTCCGATTCGCAGCGTACCCTCGCCGCGGGCGATCAGGTTCTGGGGCCAGTGTCGGCGGAGACCCTGTCCCGAGCGGATGTAGAGATGGTTGCCGTCGGCGGTGATCCAGATGGTTACCTGGTGGGGATTCCCCGACTTGCGGCCGAGCGTGGTGAGCTTGACCTCACGCTCGCGCTTCGCAGCCTCGAGCACATCGGCGCTGAAACTCTCCACGCCGACCACGATAGGCTCTGACGGCTTTGGTTTTCAGAATCCGCTGGGCAGCCGCCACGTTCGTGACGCTGTTGGTGGTTTCGTGCGCGGGACCGCTGCCGCAAGCGGCGGCGACGCCCTCCCCCACGCCATCGCCCCGACCAAGTCTCGTGGTGGCGTCACCGTCGCCTTCCCCGTCTCCGTCCCCGCCTCCACCCCCCGCCCAGCGCGCGGAGGCGTCCTTGCCCATGGCGCTGGAAGAGGCCGCTGCCGCCACCGCCGGCGGAAGGCTGTACGTGATTGGAGGCTTCGACGCCGCGGGCAACAGCCTCCAAACGGTCTGGGTGTTCGACGGCAGCGCGTGGAGCGCGGGCCCAAGCCTTCCGCTCGGGCTCGATCACTCGTCCGCAGCGGTCCTGGACGACCACGTTTACGTGGCCGGCGGCCACAGCTTCGGCCGCGACAGCGGACGGTTTTTTCGCCTCGACGGTTCATCGTGGACGGAGCTGGCACCAATGCAGCAACCGCGCGGGGGACATGCCCTGATCGCGGCGGCGAACCGGCTCTATGTCGTAGGCGGCAACACGCGCTTCGGTGACGTCGGACCAGCCGAGGTGTTCGACCCCCAGACGGGCGCTTGGACCGAGCTGCCGGCGTTGCCCACGCCACGCAACCACGTCGCCGGATTCGTTTTCGGCGCCAACGTCTGTGTCGCCGGGGGCCGATCGCCAGCGACCACCCGCGTCGATTGCTTCAACTTCGAGAGCTCGGCCTGGGTCCGCCTGCCGGACCTGCCCCGACCGACGAGCGGGGCGGGGGCCACGACGCTGGACGACGGCAGCGCGGTGATCCTGGGCGGGCAGGACGCCGGGGAGACGACCATCAACGACCAGTTCGCCCGGCTGCCGAACACCGATGGTTGGAGCTCCGCCGGGGCGATGCTCGTGCCGCGGCATGGGTTCGAGCTGGCGGTGTTCCAGGGGCGCGCCTGGGCTTGTGGCGGCGGCTCGCAACCGGGCCTCCACCCGGTCGTTACGTGCACGTCCATCGCGTGACGCGGCTAAGGGGTGCTCACGCCCCTCTCCCCGACCCTCTCCCCTTTGGGGAGAGGGAGAGCGCGACGAAGACGGCGAGGAGGATGATCAGCGCCGGCACCCCGTAGTTGAATTCGGGCGCCGTGAGGATCGGGGCGTCGAGGCCGAAGGCTGACTCGAGCCAGAGGTCGCCCGCCTCGATGAGCGCATAGAAGACGAGGATGGCGACGTTGGCAGCCAGCGCGATGTGCACCGCCCGCCCGCGCACATATATAAGAAGGACCGCGAGCGGCACCGCGGCCAGCGCCGGGCCGAGGAAGTTCACGAGCAGCTGGCGAGCGAGGCCGATGGGCTGATCGGGCTGGACGTGCAGGGCGTAGGTGGTGGCGTCGAACAAGCCCAGGTGCCAGGGCCGGACGATCAGCGATCCGGTGCCGCCCACCGCGTACAGGACGAGCAAGTGCATCACCTCGTGGGTGGCGAACGCCACGATGAACAGCAGGAGCGAAAGCAGCAGAGTCTGCCAGGCGGCCGCCGGTGCATTCGCAGGTCGCATCGTCCAGTTTTACTCCGGCAAGGTACAGACGATCTAGCCTAGGGGCGGATGCAGTACCAGGAGCGCTTCTCGGAAACCCACGCCGCTGAGATGTACGACGCCAAGAGCCGGGAGCTGAAAGCGGCCAAGGTGGTCGCCATTCTCGAGGACGCGCTTGGCGACCTCAGCAGCCTGCAACTCCTGGACCTGGGTTGCTCGAACGGCCTGATGACCCGCTTCTACGGCGAGCATTTTCAGGATGTCATCGGAATCGACTTCGACAAGCCGGGGATCGAGTACGCGATCGCCCACAACGCCGCTCCCAACATCCGGTACCGCGTCGGCGATGCCATGGATGCCGGTCTGCCCGCTGCATCGGTCGACGTCGTGACCTGCACCCATGTGTACGAGCATGTCCCGGACGCGACCCGGATGATGGCCGAGATCTTCCGCGTGCTGCGGGTCGGGGGCGCGTGCCTGTTCATCGCCGGCAACCGGCTGACGCTGATGGAGGCCGACAACCATCTCCCACTGCTCTCCCTGTTGCCCAAGCCTCTCGCGCATCGCTACATGCGCGTGATGCGCAGAGGTGATCGCTATCACGAGACGACAAGGACCCTGTGGGGCCTGCGCAGGCTGGCCGCGCGATTCGAGCTGTACGACTACACGGCCAAGGTTGTCCAGGACCCTGTCCGCTTCCAGGCCACCGACATCGTCACGCCTGGGACTTTCAAGCAGAGGTCAGCGCTCTTCGCGCTCGGAGCTGCGTACTGGCTGGCCCCGACCTATATCTGGGTCCTGAAGAAGACGGATCAGGGCGACCCTGGGCCGACCGTGGCCCCGACGACGAACTCCAGAGGCGGTCCCGGCGCGTAGAGGCGGTGGCCGTCGGCGCTGACGACGCGCACGGTGAGGAGATGCGGGCCGCGGGCCAGTCGCGTCGTGTCCAGGATCGCGTCGAAACCGCAATTCGCGTAGCGAGCGCTGCCCAGCGCGGCCACCGCTTGCGGGCTGTCGTCTCCATAGACCGCTTGTTGGAACGGCTGCCCGTCCACGTCGATGAAGACTGTCGTCGCCGGGGACGCGGCCTGATCGTCGATCGCCCACCCGACAACCGCGACGCGGTCCGGCTGCAGCCGGCCGACCCCGAGGCTGGCCTCCGGCAGCCGGAGGCGCGTCACCTCGTAGTGGCCCGTTTGCAAGTCCGGGGCCAGCGTCTCACGCGCCACCGGGACCAGGTCGCGCCCATGCGCGTAATAGCGGGCGGTTAGGGTCGGGAACGCGAAGACCGCACCCGCCACCGTGTACACGACAAGGCCCGCGACCTGCATGCGGAACAGGGCCGGGCCGAACTTACCGGGCAGCGCGCGCGGCGCGTACCGGAGCGCGACCCAGAAGACCGCGGGCAAGAGAGGGAAGTAGTAGCGGCCCTGTATGCCCGGGTACCCCTCGACGCTGAAGAGGAAGGCCGCGAGCAGGAAGAACGAGATCGCGACCGGGTTCGAGAAGGCCATCCGCAGCGCCTGGCGGGGATGGCCGCGGCGCGCCACCCGCAGGAGGCGGTAAGCGACCTGGCCGAGGCGAACAAGCGTGGACGCGAGCAGGAGGATCGAGATGCCGGCGATCAGGAACCACGCCGCCACCGTGATTGCGGGCGAGCCCAGCACCAGCGGCGTGTCGACCCAGCCGAACGCGCCCCAGAAGCTGCTGAACTCACGGCCGAACGTGTGGTCTAGAAAGGTGAAGGTGGTGATGCGGCCGATATAGCCGGCTATGCCGGCGGGGCCGCCGGCGAGCGCCGACCGGTAATCGGGTATGTCCCCCAGCTGGGCGACGGAAATGAGGGGCGGCGAGCCCCACTGCGTCCAGACCTGGATCGATTCCAGCACGATCGCGGGCATGAGCAGCAACGCGGCCTCGAGAGGCCAGCGGCGTGCATCGCGGGCTTCGAATCGCTGGGTCACGATCATGGCGCCGACGGCCGTGGCGACTATGGCGAAGTAGTGCACCTTGGTCACGAGCAGGAGGCCCAGGCCCACGCCCAGGATCGCGATCCAGCGCAGGTCGTGAGGACGGCGCCGCACCTCCAGCGCGGCCAGCAGGGCGAGCGTGGTCAGCGTGAAGCTCAGGCTGTCCGACTGCACGGACGAGCTCAGCATCGATGTCATCGGAAAGAGTCCGATCACGCCCGTCAGCACGAGCGCGAGTGACCGCCCGCACCGGAGCCGCCGCAGCAGTAGGTAGGTCAGCAGCAAGCTGATGGCGAGCAGCGCGACAGACAGTGTCCGCGCGGCGAAGAACAATGCCACCGGGCTCCTGGTGAAGAGCGAAGTCACGCCCATCACCGCCGCATCCAGCAAGTAGTAGCCAAACGGGTAGTAGCGCAGAAGCGGCGGGCTGAACAGCTGTTGGTCCGTCCAGCCCGCGCCGCTGTCGACGGCCGCGTAATACGAGCTGCTGCCATACCCGGCGGGCGCCTTCACGTCCTGCTTCTCGGCGATCACGGCCACCGCCGACTGGTCTTCGAGATAGGCCGGGTACAGGAGGGGTCGTCCGGCGGTCGGGGTCAGGTGGGCGGCGTCACGCGGCGCGATGAGGCCGCCGGCGCTGTACAGCGCCGCGGAGTACTCGAAGTGGACGGTTTCGTCGGGCGCCTCGAACATCGGAACGTAGAAGACCCAGGCCAGCGCGACCAGGGAGGACACGAGCACGATGGCCGCGAGCACGAAGTTCGCCGTCCTTTCGGACGGTTCCTTCCAACTCCTCACCACGGGATCCCCGCGGTGAGCGCCGGCCGGAGGCGCTGCCAGGCGGACGCGTAGAGGCGCCAGTCGGAACGGCGCGGAATCACAAGGCTGCGCAACCGCAGCGGGCTGACCCGATGGAGGTAGACGATCTCGATGGCTGTGGTGGCGACATAAGAGATCGTCGAGCCGGCCGCCGCGCCGACGATTCCATACGTGGGGATCAGCAGCACGTATGCCGCGATCGTGATGGGCGTGGCGAGCAGCGCCACGTACAGCGAAATCTGCGGACGTCCCCTGCCGAGCTGGTAGCTCGCGATGGGTTTGTCCAGGCCGAGGGCGACCACGCCGGGCAGGAGCACCCACACGGGTACAACCGCGGGCAGGAATGCGGAGCCGAACAGCAACAGCACGAGCAGCGGGGCGAGCACCCCGATGACGATCGCGCCGGCCACGCTCACCAGCGCGGTGCCCCGGCAGATGGCAGCCGTCATATCGTCGTCATCACCCTCCACGCCCGCGGCGACGCGCGGGGCCAGGACCAGGCCGACTGCGCTGGGGATGTACCAGACCGATTCGGCGAGCAGCGTCGCGACGCTGTAGACGCCCGCGGCTCCAAGCCCGGCGGTGGCATTGAGAAGGAACAGGTCGAACCTGTAACTGAAGAACTGCAGGACGGTGCTGAGCTGGGCGCGAAGGCCGAACGCAGCCAGCGTGCGCAGAGCGGTGAACGCGCGTCGCACCTTGGGCACCGCCACCGCCGCCGGCACGAACACAAGCGCCGCCGCGAACGCGATGACGTTGGCTGCGGCATACGCCCAGACGGCGCCGACCACACCGCCGCGCAGCACAGTCAGAGCGAGCGCGACGAGGATCACCCAGGCCACCGCCAGGACGACGTTGACGCCGTTGAATCGAAGCAGCTGATTGCGTCCGAGCAGGAAATAGCGCAAGTAGCGGACGGCGAGCATGAATGGAACCGCTGCGACCGAGGCCAGGATGACGGTGTCGCCGACACCCTTGAAAAGAGATCCGCCCAGCGCCAGGGCGATCGCGTAACCACCAGCCGCCAAAAGGGCGCCCCATGCCAACCCGAACCACAGCAGCGTGGGTGCCAGATCCGATTGGCTCATGCGATCCCGTGCGGCGAAGTAGATGAGGCCGAAGTCGATCCCAAGCCCGCCTCCGATCACGACCAGAGCCCCGATCTGCACGGCGACCGAATACGCGCCCGCTCCGTGGGTGCCGGTGAGGCGGGCGACGATGATCGTGGAGACCGATCCGCCGAGGACCAGCAGCAACTGGGCCCCCAGCGATCCCAGCACCCGGACCAAGAACGTCATCCGGACGCTTTCTCGAAGGTGAGTAGACGGACGTCACCTGCCAGAGTGATTCCCGGGACGCGGGCGAAGGCCAGGTCCAGAGCCTGGCAGACGGCGCGCAGCGCGTTCAACGCGGGGGGCGGCGTTTCTTTGTCCATCGCCGGCCGTAGCCGGCGCGCGATCTTGACCGCGAGCATGTAAGGCCCGTGGCCCAGGAAGCGCACCCCGGTCTCGGCGCGCAACCGGCAGCCGCGGGATGTGAATGCGCGCACCCATTGCCCGCGTGAGCGCGCGCGCATGTAGCCAGGCACGCTCCCGAACACGCGCAGCGGAGCGTATTCGAGCACGGCGACCATGCCCGCCGGACGGAGCATCCTCATCAGGTTGTCGACCGCGGCATCGAAAGACCGCTCGTCCGTGATGTGCTGCAGCACGGTCACGCTCACGACAGCGTCAAAGCTCGCATTGGGCAGGTCGAGGTCCTGGATGGAGCCCTGGACATAGGTCACGTTAGGTGCGGATGGAGCCAGAGCGAGCAGGCCGTGGCTGATATCGGCGCCGGTGACCACCCAGCCCGCATCGGCCAGCCGGATGCTCCACCGGCCGCTGCCACAGCCGGCATCGAGCAGGCGCCGCCCCCCGCCGCGACCCACCAGGCGTCCGATGGCTGCGCGCCGCAGCCGGTCTTCGTACGCATCCATCGCGATATCGCTGTACCCGGCGGCCCGCGCTCCATAAAGGCGCGTACGTTCCTCCCAGTACTCGTGGTCGGTGGGCGGTGTCAAGCGGACTCGATGGCGGTCAGGTAATGGTCGGCGGTGGCGCCCACATCGAAAATGCGCAGAAGCTCTTCCCTCGCCTTCTTGTAGGCGATCGTCTGACCCTCGCGATCCTTTATGAAACTGCGCATGGCAGCCGCGAGCGCTGCGGCGTCGGCTGCGGGAATGGGCGCGGCCAGGCCGTGGCGGCGCGCGAGCTCGCCCATGTCGCCGACGTCGGTGACCAGCATCGGCAGCCCCGCCTGGAGCGCTTCCGAGAAGACGATGGGGATGCTCTCGTTTCGGGAGGGGACGACCAGGCAATCGCACGCTGACATGTAGCCGGCGACGACATCGGCGGGCTGGCTGGACATGAACGCGATGCGATCGGCCGCCCCGGCAGCCTCGACTTGCGACCTCAGCGCCCGTTCCATGCTGCCGGTGCCGCACACGACGAGCCGAGCGTCGGATCCGGATTGAATCAGCCTGAGCACCGCATCGACCATGACGTCAGCGCCCTTGACCGCTTCGAGGCGGCCCACGAACAGGAAATTGACCCCGGCGCCGAGCGGACGCGGCAGCGGCGCCGCCGTGGGCAACCGGCGCGTGGTCGGCAGGAAGTCGCAGCCGCGCCCGCAGATGCGGGTCACCTCGGCGCCCAGCTCGATGCCGTCCGCGAAGCGATGCTGCGCGTCGCGCAGCACGCGACGCACCAGGCTGCCGACGACTGGACGGCGCGCCCAGACATGAATGTCTGAGCCGAGCGCCCAGACCGAGTAAGGAACGCGTGGCGGGCATGCGCGCCACGCGAGGTATCCGGCCGGCAAAGCCCATAAGGCGAGGACGGACTCGATGCGCTCCTCCTCCAGCAACGCCCGGAGCGCGCGCTCTCCCGAGCGAAGCAATGAGGCGATCAATCGGAGGTCACCGGGAGAGCGCAGGCTGAAGTCGACCAGGGGTTTCGTGCTGCCGGCCCAAGCGAACCACCGCACCGTGTGGGTCGAGCACGGCTCCTTGGGGCCGGCCTTGTCGGGCGTGAGCACCGTCACCTCGCAGCCTCGCTCGCTCAGCGCCGAAGCGAAACCGGGCACGAAGGCGCCCGCGTAGTCGGAGCTGCCGGCGGGATAAGAGCTCGTGACGATCGCAATCCGCCGGATCCGGGCTATCGGAGCTCCTTGTTGTATTCCATGTCGAACCACATGGCGAAGAGCAGCAGCTGAAGTCCCGAGATGCCGAGCAGGGCGACGAGTACGACGGTGGCGATGGCGATGTTGCCTTGCGTGATCTTCGCGATTGTTTCCACCACACCCAGGACGAAACCGATCGTGGTCAGCAGGAAACCAAGCGCATAGAAGAAGACGAGGGGATGGAAGTCGCGAATCACGTATTTCTCGAACATGCGATAGAAGAAGCCCCTGATAAGAAGGAGAGACACGGTCGGGATGACCTTCCACACCTTCATGGACGATCGCTCGCCAATCCCGTAGCGCGGCGCGATGTGGACGTCCGCCACGCGGAAGTTGCGGACGTTGAGGCGCACGAGCATGTCGTTGGGATACCCGTATGACGGGTAGAGATCGTCCAGGTTGATCGCTCGCAGCGCCTCGGCGCTGATGGCCGTGTAACCGGATTGCGTGTCGGCGACGTGCCAGTAGCCGGAGGCGATCTTGGTGAGCAGCGAGAGGAAAGCGTTGCCCAGGTAGCGGACGTGAGGCGTTTTCTCCCAGGCGACACCGCTGGTCAGGCGGTTGCCCTTGCTGTAGGCCGCCTTTCCGTCGGCGACCGGCTCGAGGATCATCGGCAGCTCTTGCGGGTCCATCTGGCCGTCGCCGGCCATCACCGCGACGACCTCCATACCGTCCTGCAGCGCGGCCTTGTAGCCGGTGGTGATCGCCTTGCCGACGCCTCCGCGGGTTTCGTGCCGGATCAGCTGCACACGGTGCGCGTGCCCCCGCCGTTTGCTCCAGTGCTTGATGACGTCAGAGGTCCTGTCGGCGCTGCAGTCGTCGATCACGAAGATGCGGTCGACGAAGTCGGGCATCGTCGCCAGGACCTCTTCGATCTGCCGCTCCTCGTTGTAGGCCGGGACGACGACTCCAACGCGGCAGCCCTTGAACACGGCCGGGCAATTTTAGTGGTGCGTCCGGGAATTCGCTTCGTATTGGGGTCCATACGCCTAGAATCCCGCCCAATACGATGCAGAAACTGGTCCGGAGCGCCGTGCGCGGTGTCCTGCGCCCGGGCATCGCCATTGGAACGGCCTTCATACTGGCCGTCGCCGGCGTCGCGCTCCAGCCGCCCGAGTCGGCCACCGCCGCCGGGCGAGGATGCGTCACACCCGGGAGCGAGGGCCCCAACGCCGCGCTGACCGGCGTCGTCAACTCGTACTACCCGGCCACGGCGAGCGTCGCGGCCGGCGCCACCGCGATCCAGGTAGGCGCTCGGATTCCGGCCTCGTCGCCTGCGATCGCGGCCGGAGACCTGCTCCTGGTGATCCAGATGCAGGATGCGGACATCTCGGGCACGAATGCCATCACCTACGGCGATGGCGCCACCGGCCGCGGGTCCACCGCGCTGCGCTCGACCGGGTTGTATGAGTACGTCGCGGCCACCACTGGCGTTGTGGCAGGCGCGGTCAACATCGCCGGGTCCGGTGGCGGCGCCGGCCTCATCAACAATTACGACTTCTCGACCGCGGGCACCGCGACCAATGGCTTCCGAACTTTCCAGGTGATTCGCGTTCCTCAGTACTCGAGCGCGACGGTGGCGGCAGGTCTGGCCGCGACCGCGTGGGACGGAGCACTCCACGCGGGCGGCATCCTCGCCATCGACGTCGCGGGTGCGCTCAATCTCAACGGCCAGACCATCAGCGTGGATCAGCTGGGCTTCAAGGGCGGGCTTGGTGTCGGACAGGCCGGTGGACCGGACGCGAACACCGATTACGCCGTGGCGACCGGGCGCGGCGACCATGGGTACAAAGCCGAGGGGATCGCGGGCACGCCCCATTTCCTGTATGACGCAATCGCCGGCGCCGCCGTGAACGGCGCGGCGGACGGCTACCCCATCGGTGACGCGGCCCGAGGCGCCCCTGGCAACGCGGGCGGTGGCGGCACCGACTTTGATCCTGTCATCAACGACCAGAACTCGGGAGGCGGCGGAGGCGCCAACGGCGGTCAGGGCGGCATGGGTGGCAACAGCTGGACGAGCAACCAGCCGGTCGGCGGTCTCGGCGGCGCCGCGTTTCCAGCCACACCAGTGCGTGTCGTCCTCGGCGGCGGTGGCGGCGCCGGAAGCCGCAACAACTCGGCCGGAAATGAATCCTCGGGCGGCACCGGCGGCGGGATTGTCATGATCCGGGCGGGCTCGGTGACCGGGGCGGGCACGGTCACCGCGAACGGAGGGGTCGGACTCACGCCGGCAAATGACGGCGGCGGGGGGGGCGGCGCCGGCGGAAGCATCGTGGTCAGCGCCAACGCAGGCACGGTGAACGGCGTGACTGCCGTGGCGAACGGAGCCAACGGCACGGACGCGTGGCCGGCCGGCCCTGCCGGCATGGCCGGTCGCCACGGCCCCGGGGGCGGCGGCTCGGGCGGCGCGATCATCACCAGCAACGCCCTCCCGCCTGCACAGACCAGCGTCCTGGGCGGCGCCCCCGGCACCACGACCAACGGCCCCGCCGACAATTACGGGGCGACGGGCGGTAATCCCGGGGCCGTGCTAACCACGACCCCGGCGGCGATCCCTGGATCTTCGTCCGGCGCGGAATGCGTGCCCGCGCTCACCGTCGCCAAGTCCACCACCACCCCGGCTGTGATCAACACATCGAGTGGGACCACCGCGACCTACTCGATCACCGTGAGCAACGGCGCCAGTGTTTCGACGGCGACCAGCGTGAGCGTCTCCGACACATTGCCTGCCGGATTCACGTATGCGACGACAGTGAGCGTCGTTCTCAACGGGGGTGCGACGCGGCCGGCCACGGTCAATCCCGCTGCGGGCGCCACGAGCCCGGTATTCGGCACGTTCGCCATCCCGGCTGCGGGCTCGGTGGTCATCAACCTCACCGTCAACATCGCTGCGAGCGTTGCGCCCGGCACGTACAACAACCCGGCCGCCGGCACATATCTCGACCCGGCGCGCACCACAGTGGCCGGGACCGCTGCGTCCACGTATCCCGGTGGCGGCGTCGAACGAGTCACAGTCAGCGTTCTGCCCGGCCTGCCGAACACCTCCGGTCCCCAGCTCGCGGCGGACGCGAACGCGCCAGTCGGACCGAGCCCTGCGCCCAACCTGTCGCTCGCCGCGCTGGGATCGATCGCGGGGTTGATGGGATTGGGAATCGCCGCCCGCGGGTGGCGAGGAAGATGGGTCCGGTTCCGGCAGCGCCGCCGGCGGCCGGCAGTCGCGCTACCCGCCCTCATCAGCCTCGCCGTCTGCGGCCTCGCGGTCAGTCAGGCGATGCCAGCACCGATGACCGCGCCGGCAGCTTCGGCGCTGGCAGTCGTTGCCCCGGCTCCAACCGCAGCCGTCGACCGAACCAGCGCGGAGCTGATCGGGCCGACGGCCGTTAGTGTCGCGAAGCCTTCGCCGCTCAAGGCCGAAGAGTTCCACGCAGCGGGCGGTGCGATCGTGCCGTCCCGGATCCGGATTGCGGCGATCGGCGTCGACGCGCCGGTCGCCGGCGTCGGCCTCCTGCCGGACGGCTCCATGGGCGTTCCGAACAACCTCTGGATCGGGGCGTGGCTGTCGAGCAGCGCCCGGCCGGGGCAGGCCGGCAACGCGGTGATCGCGGGCCACCGCGGGATCGGCTCTCCGGGCCTTTTCGGCCACCTGGAAACAGTGAGGCCGGGCGACCGGATCCGTGTCTCAGATGCAAGCAACGGCGAACTCGTGTACTTGGTGACTCGCGTGGCATTGCTCGACATGAGCGCGGATTCCCAGATGCAGGTGTTCGCGCCAGCGACCGAGCCGCAGCTCGTCTTGGTCACCTGCTTCGGTCAGTACTCGCGCACCACGCTCACATACGACCATCGGCTGGTCGTGTTCAGCCGGCTGCTGCCGCCGACCAGGTGATCGAACGGATCTGACTCAGCTCAGGATGTAGCCCACGTCGAGATAGCTGTCCCAGGGGTCTTCATTGGCGCCCGCGTTGCGCACATCGACTTCGACCACGTAGCTGCCAGCGGTCGCCGGTGAGCTCCAGGTGAAGGTGTTGGACGACCCCCAGGTCTGGACGATGCTCCACACCCCGGCCGCCGAGCGGACCTGGAACTCGTACTGTGGCGTCCCGCTGCAGCTCACGCTCGCGGTCCAGTGCACAGTCGCTCCCGGCGACTGCGGGCTGGCCACATCCGAAGTCAGCGTCGGCGTCCCACAGCCGCTGAGCGTGAAGGGCAGGTCGTAGTAGGCGACCCAGGCC